>Ga0335079_10010511_pt1 | contig 10536 bp, 6 predicted proteins | sample Lox_Sample_33_FD_206719 | JGI IMG/M metagenome (GOLD analysis project Ga0335079, IMG submission 206719) | Soil microbial communities from Loxahatchee National Wildlife Refuge, Florida, United States - Lox_Sample_3.3 | ecosystem: Environmental > Terrestrial > Soil > Wetlands | place: USA: Florida... | reverse complement strand
ATGCCCTGGATGTTGTGCTCGCCGAAGCCGTTCTCGAGGAGGGTCGGGCACTCGAGCGCCTCGACCGCCGCGATCTTGGCGCCGAGCACGGATTTCAAGTGATCGCCAGCGCCGAGGGTGCCGGCCGAGCCCGAGGCCGACACGAAGGCGGCGAGGCGGCTGCCCTTCCTATTCTCGGCGAGCGCCCGGAAGAGCCGCTCGAGGGCGGTCCCGGTGCAGGTGCGGTGGATGAGGTAGTTTCCGAACTCGCAGAACTGGTTGAAGATGATGTTCGCCGGGTCCTCGTCGAGCTTCGTGCAGGTGTCGTAAATCTCCTTCACGTTGCTCTCCGAGCCGGGGGTGCGCACGATGTCGCCCGGCTCGGCCACCCATCGGTCGAGCCAGTCGAAGCGCTCCTGGCTCATGTTCTCCGGCAGCACGGCCACCCCCCGGCAACCGAGGATGCGCGAGATGGCCACCCCGCCCCGGCAGTAATTGCCGGTGGAGGGCCACACGGCGCGGTGGCGCGTGGGATCGAACTGGCCGGTGACGACGCGCGGCACGAGGCAGCCGTAGGCGGCGAGGACCTTGTGCGCTCCGATCATGGGAAAGCGGTTTCCCAGGGCGAGCACGATGCGCGCCCGGACGCCGGTCAAGGCCGTCGGCAGCTCGACGTGCTCGGGTACGGCGGCGAGTCCGCGCCGGGTGGCGTCGTTGAACCAGTGGACCCGGAAGAGGTTCAAGGGGTGGGGCGCGTCGGGATCCACCTCCGGGAGTCGAGAGCGCAGCTTCGGGGGGAGCCGCTGCGGTTCGCGGAGCTCCGCGAAGGTGGGCAAGAGGACCCCGGCCTCCCGGAAGCGGGCGAGGGTCCTCTCGTACACCTCGGCATCCACGATCGTGCGTTCGAGACCCAGTCGCGCCATGGTCGGTCTTCCTTTCCGGCCCCCGTTGCTTGCGAATCGTCAGTCAACCGTCGACATGCGCCGCCACAGGTCACTCGCCTGTTCGAGCGCCTCCTTGAGGATGGCCGCACGGTCGGCGGCCACCAGGCGGTAGTCCTCTACCACGGGCCGGCCGCCGACCACGACGTGGCGGACGCGCCCGCCCTCCCTCACGACGAGGTCGCCGAGCGCTCCCGCGGCGAGCGGCTGCCGGGCGGCGCCGAAGCGCTCGGAGATGAGGGAGTGTGACGCGGCGAGCCTCCCGCGGAAGGCCGGATCGCCGTTCGCCTGGGCGAGCCTTTCGAGGGCGGCCTCCTCGACCGCCATGTCAGGCTCCCAGCCGTCCGTGCCGAGGGCGACCCTCGGGCTTCGCCCGAGAGCGGCGGGGTAACCGACCCGATTGCCCTCGTTGGAGCGGGGATTCTGGACGAGCCACAGGCCCCGCTCGGCGGCGAGCGCCACCTCAGCCTCGTCGAGGTGGACGCCGTGGGCGAGGATGGAACCCTGGGGGAGGGCGAGGTGGGCGAGGAGCCGCTCGAGCGGCCCGGGGTAGCCGCGGGAGCGCGCGTCCTCCACGTCGGCCCTGTCCTCGGCCACGTGGACGTGCAGGACCGTGCCGAGTTCCTTCGCGAGCTCGCCCGCGTTCCTCAGAGCCTCGTCGGAGACGGTGAAGCTCGCGTGCAGGCCGACGAGGCCGCGCACGAGCGGCGAGGACCGCACCCGCCGGCACTCCTCGAGACCCCGCCGCGCCTCGTCGAGCCCGAAGTTGCGCTCGGTCGCGCCGTAACACAGCAGGGCGCGCATCCCGAGTTCTTCGCAGGCCGCCTCGAGGACCTCGAGCGAACCCTCGATGAAGTGGGGCGACTCGTGGTGGTCGACGAGCGCGGTCGTCCCGGCGAGGAGCGCTTGCGCGATGTAGTCGCGCGCGGCGGCGCGCAGACTACTCGGGTCGAGGGCACGGTCGAGCCGCCACCAGATGCGCTCCAGGATCTGCAGGAAGTTCTCGGGCGGCTTCTCGGGCGCCGGCATGCCGTGGCGCGCGAGCCCGCTGTAGAGGTGGGTATGGGCGCAGACCTGGCCAGGGGAAATCACGCCCTCCGGGCAGGCGAGCACGCGCGCGCCCTGCGGCGCGACCTCGCAGACGAGTCCGCCCGCGATGGCGACCTTGCGGCCGTGGGAGTCGGGACCGACGACGAGGGAGCGGGCGGGAGGCGCACCGCCAGCGCGCGGGCGGGGTTCTTGAGCTGGCACGGCCGGTATGAAAGCACGGATCGCCCCCTCGGGGCGAAAGGCGTGCCGCGCGCGTCACTTTGGAGCACGATGAAGGGCGGAGAGGAGGGCAGCCATGAGCGACATCCTGGTCCGCGGCGGCACGGTGGTGACCGAAGCCGGCCGGCGGCGCGCCGATGTGCTTTGCCACGGGGGCCGTATCGCCGCCGTCGAGGAAGGCCTCGAACTGCCGGTGGGTGCCGAGGTGGTCGACGCGGGGGGCTGCTTCGTCATGCCGGGCGGCCTCGATCCGCACACCCACCTCCAGCTTCCCATGATGGGTACGGTCGTGGCGGACGACTTCGCCTCCGGGACGGCCGCCGCTGCGGCAGGCGGTACGACGACGCTCATCGACTTCGTCGGGCCCGATCGGGGTGAGTCGCCTCTGGAGGCCCTCGCGCGCTGGCAGAAGTGGGCCTCGCGGGCCTGTCTCGACTTCGGCTTTCACATGACCGTCTCGTGGTGGGGCGAGCGGTTCGCGGCGGAGATGGAGCCGCTCGTTCGCGAGCAGGGCATCACGAGCTTCAAGTTCTTCCTCGCCTACAAGGGCGGCCTCATGCTGCCCGACGAGGCGATCCTCGCCGGCTTTCTGCGCTGCCGCGAGCTCGGCGCGCTCCCCCAGGTCCACGCCGAGAACGGCGAGATCATCGCCTACCTGCAAAAGAAGCTCCTCGCCGAGGGCGTGACCGGGCCCCGCGCTCACGTCCTCTCCCGCCCCCCGCAATGCGAGGCGGAGGCCACCTTCCGCGCGGTCACCATGGCCGAGGTGCTCGACGTCCCTCTCTACGTCGTGCATGTCTCCGAGGCGCAGGCGGCCGAGGCGATCGGAAGGGCCCGCACGCGCGGGGTGAAGGTGGTGGGGGAGACCTTGCCGGGTTTCCTCGCCATCGATGCTTCGGTGTATGAGCGCCCCGAGTTCGACTTCGCGGCTGGACACGTGATGAGTCCGCCCTATCGCCCGCTCGGTCACCAGGAAGCGCTGTGGCGAGCGATCGGCTCGAACGCGCTCAGCACGACGGGGACCGACCACTGCTGCTTCACGACCGAGCAGAAGCGCCTCGGGCAGGGCGACTTCACCCGGATCCCGAACGGGTGCGGAGGGGTCGAGGATCGGCTCCACATCTTGTGGCACCTCGGCGTGAACGGCGGGCGCATCACCCCGGAGCGATTCGTGGCGCTCACCTCCGGCAACGCCGCTCGGGTCTTCAACCTCTGGCCGAGGAAGGGATCGCTCGAGGTCGGCGCCGACGCGGACGTCGTCGTCCTCGACCCGGCGAAGACGCGGACACTTTCGGCCAAGACCCAGCACCAGCGCACCGACTTCTCGGTGTGGGAGGGACGCGAGGTGAGGGGGGTCGTGGTGCACACGCTTTCGCGGGGGCGCCACATCTACGCCGACGGGGACCTCAGGGCCGAACCCGGCCAAGGCCGCTTCCTCAAGAGAAAGGCCTTCGGCGAGATGTACCGGGGGACGATCTGAGCTTCGAGGGCTCGGGTGCGCCCTCTCGTCCCATCGTCAGGGACCTTTACAGCTCGAAGCGATGGAACGGGTGGGGCGGGTCGTCCTCGGTCCGCCGCACGAGTTCCTTGAGGCGCCCGCTGCGCAGGTCGTAGACCCAGCCGTGCAGCCAGGGGCGCCCTTCCTCCTTCCAGGCTCGCTGGACCACCGAAACCTTGGCGAGGTGGTCCACCTGCTCGACGACGTTCAGCTCCACCAGCCGGTCGCAGCGCGCCTGCCTGTCGGGGAGTTTCATGAGCTCGCGCTCGTGGCGCTCGGCGCAGTCCTTCACGTTCTGCAACCATCGGTTGATGAGGCCGAAGTCCTGCCGCGACAGGGCAGCCTCCACACCCCCGCAGCCGTAGTGGCCGCAGACGATGATGTGCCTCACGCGGAGCTGCTCCACCGCATAGGCCACCACGGTGAGCATGTTGAGGTCGGTGTGGACGACCTGGTTGCCCACGTTGCGGTGGACGAACAGCTCGCCCGGCCCGGCCCCGGTGACCGTCTCGGCCGGCACGCGGCTATCGGCGCAGCCGATCCAGACGTACTCCGGGCTCTGTCGGCCAGCGAATCGCTCGAAGTAGTCGGAGCGTTCGCCCAACCGCTCCTCCGCCCAGCGCTCATTGAAGGCGAGAAGCCGCTTGTACCCCTCCATCTCCATGGAGGAGTTCTTAAGGCGTCCGCTCCCGGGGCGCCTGAGTCCGGACGGTGCACCCACCCTCCTCGAACGGCACGAGTGCGGTCGCAGGCGGGCCGAGGCTCCCCTTGCCTGGCCGGGTCGCCCGCGCACCACCGGGTCACCGAAAATCGTCCGACCGGCCCGACCTGCGCCGGACGCGAGGCGGGGCCACTCACGGAAAGGACATTCCGCAGAGGGTTATCCCTCACGGGCCGCGAGGCACTGCGGGCGCCCGGGGGGAGCCTCTTGAGCGGATCGGGCGGATCCGGCGTGGCATACCGGCTGCATTTCGGGGCGCCGTGCCGACCGCAGTGCTCCTCACCCCGCCTCGCCATCGCCGCTCTCGGTGGCACCTTTGGGCCGAGGGCGAGGCGCGGCCTCACCGTGCTTCGCGAGCTGCGGCGGCGGCTGGAGGGTGCGCAAGACCCGGCGCTCGGGGAGAAGCCCGAGTCCGGCCTTGCCCGGCCGGTCTTCTGAGGTTCGCCGCCTAATTCACTTAAAGTTACTACGTGACGAGGGGTCCTATGCTCGCCCGCATGAAGATCGGAACCACCGTCGGCCTGGGGTTCGCTCTCGCCGCACTCGCCTCCATCGCCGTGGCCTGTGCGGCGTGGTTCGCGCTCGCCGCGGACGAGCGCAGCGTGACCGCCCTCTCGGAACGCGCCCTCCCCAGCGAGCAGGCGCTCGCCAAGGTCGATCGCGCCATGGCGGACACCATGCGGAGCGTCAACGCACTCTTCGTGGGCCGACTCTCCTACGAGGTCTGGAAGGCGGCGTGGGGCCGCCTCGGGCAGTGCGTGAGCGCGCTCCACGAAGGACGCAAGGAGTTCGAGAGCATCCCGACCGGGCCGGAGACTCGAGTGGCCTGGCAGGGGGTGGCCGACCAGACCGACCGATGGGAGACCGAGTTCACGTCCTTGCTCAACAAGGTGAAGCGGCGCGACGGCCTCATGGTGGGGGGGCGCGACTACAAGAGCCCCGAGGTCCAGCAGGCCGAGGACGAAGCCTGGCAGCAGTACGAGATCACCCGGGACACCATGAAGTCGCTCGACGGCTCGTTCGTGAAGGTCCGGGCCGCGCTCAAGAAGGAGGCCGACCACGAGATCGCGAACTCCCGCGCCACCTCGACGCATTCGTCGCGGCTGCTCCTCTTCGTTCTCGTGCTGAGCTCCGGCGCGCTCGTCCTGTTCGCCGCGAGCCTCACCCGTCACGTCCGCCGCGTGATCGCCACCATGGTGACCGAGTCGAGAGCCATGTCCGCCGCGGTGCGAGCCGGCGAGCTCGAGGTCCGGGGCCACGCCGAGAAGGTCCACCCGGACTTCAGGGACATCATCGCTGGGATGAACGAGACGGTGGAGGCCTTCGTGGCGCCCATCCAGGTCACTGCCAGCTACATCGACCGCATGGCCAAGGGAGACATCCCGCCGAAGATCACCGACGTCTATGAGGGTGAGTTCAATCGCATCAAGGACAACCTCAACGCCTGCATCGAGGCGGTGCAGCGCCTGGCCGAAGAGGCCATCGGGCTGTCCGAGGCGGCGGTGCAGGGCAAGCTCGGGACGCGCGCCGACGCATCGAAGCACCAGGGCGATTATCGACGGATCGTGAAGGGCGTCAACGACTGCCTCGACGCGGTCACGGGTCCCATCGCCGAGGCCGCAAGGGTCCTCGAGAAGCTCGCCGAGCGCGACCTGACGGCCCGGGTGAACGGCGAGTATCTGGGCGATCACGAGAAGATGAAGAAGGCCGTGAACGCGACCGCCTCCGCGCTCGGCGAGGCCATCGCCCAGGTGGCGCAGTCCGCCGCGCAGGTCTCGGATGCCGCAGGGCAGATCGCGTCCTCGAGCGAGGCCGTGGCTGCCGGGGCCTCGCAGCAGGCCTCGTCGCTCGAGGAGACCTCCTCGAGCCTCGAGTCCATCGCGAGCAGCGCGCGGAAGGCGGCGGACAGCGCCGAGCAGGCGAACACCCTCGCCGAGCAGGCTTCGACCGCCGCGACGCAGGGGGCGACCGCCATGCAGCAGATGACGGGCGCCATGGAGAAGATCAAGGCCTCGGCCGAGGGCACCTCGCAGATCATCAAGAACATCAACGAGATCGCCTTCCAGACGAACCTGCTCGCTCTCAACGCGGCGGTGGAGGCGGCGCGCGCCGGAGAGGCCGGCCGCGGGTTCGCGGTGGTGGCCGAGGAGGTGAGGTCGCTCGCGCTCCGCTCCAAGGAGGCCGCCAACAAGACCGAGGAGCTCATCCGACAGTCGGTGAAGCAGGCCGGCGAGGGGGAGGTCACCGCGCGCCAGGTGGGCGAGCGTCTCACGGCCATCACCACCGCGGTGAGCAAGGCGAACGAGATCTTCGCCGCGCTCGCGGTGGCCGCCCGTGAGCAGGTGGCCGGCCTCGACGAGGTGAACAAGGCGGTGGCTCAGGTGGGCCAGGTCACCCAGCAGAACGCGGCCAGCTCCGAGGAGTCTTCCTCGGCGGCCGCCGAGCTGTCGGGGCAATCCGAGGAACTCGCGGACCTGGTCGGCAAGTTCAAGCTCGAAGAGGGGCAAGCCCGAGGGCTCGTAGAGGCGGCGCCTCGCCCGGGGAGACTCGCGGCCCTGCCCCCGAGCCACCCAGGCCGGAAGAACGGTGCCGCCCCGGCGGCGACGGCTCGATAGCAGCGTCCGCGGCGACGGCGTTTCAAGGCCGGGAGGCTCAGCCCGCGCAGGTGGGGCCTCGAAAGAGAATGCGTCCGGGTTCGCGCTGCGGGTGGCTTCCCATCGTGCGAACCCGTCGGGCGCCTTACGTCGTCCCACCATCGGCTCCACGGCATGTCCCTGTCCTTGCGGCGCTCGGGGTTCGGCGGGTAGTAGATGCGACTCGTGGAGATGTCCGCATCGCCGCCGGAGAGGAGCACCGCCTCGCGTTCACCGTCGTTCTTGAAGGTGGGGCAGATGCCCGTCCCCGGCGGGAAGTCGGCCAAGTCACCCGCTTTCATGCGGTGGAGTTCGCGGTCGACCCCGGCATCGATCTCCCCTCGATGACGTAGACGAACTCCTCCCCGGCCGACTCGGCGTGCGGGTAGGAGGTACGCTTGCCCGGCGGCACCCGCACGAGGTGCACGCCGATCCGGCCCAGGCTGGCTGCACGGCCGAGCGGGCGCCATCGCCTCCGTGCTCGCCGGATGGCGATGGATCCTCTCGGGGACGTCAGCAGACGAAACGATGAACGGCGGTCGGCGCGGGTCCATTCACCACGCCTCGCCAGTTCCGGGCAGCCATTCCATCCGTTTCTTGCTCTGCAATCGGTGCTCGCAGCCTTGGCGCAGCACCTCGCCGGGCAGGGTAGACCGCGTCGGCGGTGCATGGACCCGGATGCGCTGCACGCACTCCGAAAGATCCGTCACCGAACTCGCGAGCCTTGAGGGCTCCTAGCCCGTGGCCTTTAGTGCCACGAGCTCCTCTGCGAATCGGGGATCCGCCCCACGTTGATGGCCCGAGCGGCGGGCGAGTCCTTCATGGGCAGGCGCATGCGGCGTACGCCGTCGAACGCCTCCAGGGCCGACGCGACCGCTCCGGCCGTCGGCACGAGACCGATCTCGCCCACCCCCTTCGCCCCGAAGGGACCCTCCGGCTCGTGCTCTTCGACGAGTACCACCTCCACCTTCGGCATGTGCTGGGCCCGAAGCACCCCGAGTTCGCGGAGCTTGAAGGTGACCGGCATCCCGTCCTGGCACGGCAGCTCCTCGGTGAGAGCGTAGCCGAGGCCCATGTGGACCGATCCCTCGATCTGGGCTTCGCAGAGCTGGGGGTTCAGGGCCCGGCCGACGTCGTGAGCTGCCACCACCCGCTCCACCGCACCCTGGGCGTCGAGGATGACGACCTGGGTCGCGAATCCGAAGGCGGTATGGGTCTTCACCTTGCCGTTCTTCTTCTCGCCCGGCGCGGTGGTGTCGTCGATCATCACCTCGCCCAGGTATTCACGACCGGCGAGCTCGCGGAGGGTCTTGCCGGTGTCGAGGGCGGCCTTGAGCTGCTTCGCCGCCTCGGCCACGGCGCGGCCGGCGAGGAGGGTGGCGCGGGAGCCGGTGGTCTGGCCGGCGCCGAGCTCGAAGCGCGTGTCGACCCGCGGAAGGAAGGTGGAGGCCTTGAGGCCGGTCACCTCCGAGGCGCACTGCATGAGGACGGTGAGGAGGCCCTGGCCCATCTCGGTGAATCCCGAGTAGAGGCCGACCTTCCCGTCCTCTTCCACGGTGAGGCAGCAGCGGGCGAGCTCGCGCGCGCCGTTCCCGATCCCGGAGTTCTTTACCCCGCAGGCGATCCCCACCGCCCGGCCGGCCTTTCTGGCGCCGTAGTAGGCGTCCTTCACGGCGAGCAGGGTCTTCTCGAGCCCGACCGATTTCTCGAGGACTTGCCCGGTCGCGAAGGTGCTCCCCACCCGGAGGGCATTCTTCATGCGCATCTCGAAGCCGTCCAAGCCGACCTTCTTCGCCAACAGGTCGAGGCAGCCCTCGATGGCGAAGCTCGTCTGGTTCACGCCGAAGCCGCGCATGGCCCCGCAGGGCGGGTTGTTGGTGTAGGCGGCGATGGCCTCGATGTCGACCGCCGGCACTTCATAGGGCCCGCAGGCGTGACCGGCGGCGCGCTCGAGCACCTTGCCCCCCACCGAGGCGTACGCGCCCGAGTCCCCCAGGATGCGGGCCCGGGCCGCGGTGAGCTTGCCCTCGCGGTCGCAGCCCACCGTGTAGGACAGGGTGACCGGGTGGCGCTTCGGATGAATCCGGATCGACTCCTCGCGGTTCAGCACCATCCGCACCGGACGTCCGGTGGCGCGGGCGAGGAGGGCCGTCTGCGCCTGGATGCTCATGTCCTCCTTGCCGCCGAAGGCGCCGCCGTTCGGGACGAGCTCGACGAAGACACGTTCCTCGGGCTCGCCGAGGACGCTCGCCACCTGGCGGCGGTCGTCGAAGATGCCCTGCCCCTGGCTGTACAGGTGCAGGCGGCCGTCTTTCATGGGCACAGCCAGGGCCGCCTCCGGCTCGAGGTAGAGGTGCTCGATGCGCTGGGTGACCCAGGTCCCCTCCACCACGTGAGCCGAGGCCCGCAGGGCCGACTCGACCTCGCCCCGCCTGATGTGGGTCGTGGAGAGGATGTTCTCGTGGCGGGGATTCACCCGGGGCGCATGGGACTTGATGGCCTCGGCGGGATCCAGGACCGGGGGAAGTACCTCGTAGTCTACCGACACGAGCTTCGCCGCCTCCCGGGCGGCCTGCGGGGTGTGGGCGGCCACCGCCGCCAGCACGTCGCCCACGCAGCGCACCTCCTCGCCCTCCGCCACGAGGACCGGCCAGTCGGGGTAGATGAGCCCGACGAAGCGATCGCCCTTCACCTCGCGCGCGGTCAAGACGGCGTGGACGCCCGGATGGGCCCGCGCCCCATCGACGTCGACCTTGACCACCCGGGCCCGGGCGTGCGGCGAAAGGACCACCGCGCCGTGGAGGAGCCCGGGGGCCTCGAGGTCGGCCACGAAGGCCCGGGTCCCGAGCGCGAGTTCCGCCCCCTGGTAGCGCCGGAGAGGAACCCCCACCCCGCCCTCCTCGACCGGCAAGGGAAGTCGGCCTTCGCGCTTCGCGGCCACGATGAGCTCGACCGCGTCCACGATCTTCACGTAGCCCGTGCAACGGCAGAGGTGGCCGTCGAGGGCCCGCGCGATGTCCGCCCGCGAGAGCGCCCGTGCCTGGTCGGTGAGCCACTTGATGCGCAGCACGAGGCCGGGCGTGCAAAAGCCGCACTGCAGCCCAGCGGCCGCCTGGAATGCGTCGGCGTAGAGCTTCCTCTCGGCCTCCGACACGCCCTCGAGCGTGAGGACGGACTTTCCCTCCACTTTTTCGGCCGGCACGGCGCAGCTCACCTTGGGTTGCCCGTCGACGAGGGCGAGGCAGCAGCCGCACTGGCCCTGGGGAGCGCAGCCGTCCTTGAGGGAGGTGCAGCGGTACTTTTCCCGCAGCACCTCGAGGAGCGACTCACCCGGCCAAGTCTCGGCCCGCCGCGGTATGCCGTTCAGGCGAAAGCTCAACGTCCGCGTCTCCGGCATGCCGTTCTCCGTCCCGCTTCTCGTAAGCCCTATAGCCCTCGAGCCTCGTGTTCGCTCGCCCGCCTTTGCACCCCGGATCACGCCTCCTGGCGTTCGAT
>Ga0335079_10010510_pt1 | contig 10537 bp, 8 predicted proteins | sample Lox_Sample_33_FD_206719 | JGI IMG/M metagenome (GOLD analysis project Ga0335079, IMG submission 206719) | Soil microbial communities from Loxahatchee National Wildlife Refuge, Florida, United States - Lox_Sample_3.3 | ecosystem: Environmental > Terrestrial > Soil > Wetlands | place: USA: Florida... | reverse complement strand
CCCCGGGCGGCACGGTGCCGATATGCGCCCCCATTTTCGCCGCTGCGATCACATGCATGGGATGACGGATCGAGGCGACCAGCACCTCGGTCTTGAGGCCGGGATAGTTCCGGTAGATCTCGACGATATCGGCAATCAGCGCCATCCCGTCCGATCCCACATCGTCGAGCCGACCGACGAAGGGCGAGATAAAGCTCGCTCCCGCCTTGGCGGCCAGCAGCGCTTGCGCTGCCGAGAAGCAAAGGGTGACGTTTACCATGGTGCCTTCGGCCGCCAGCGCGCGGCAGGTCTTGAGCCCGTCGGGGGTGAGCGGCACCTTCACCGCGACATTGCGCGCGAGCCTGGCGAGGAAGCGGCCTTCGGCGAGCATCGTCGGGTGATCCGTCGCCGTCACCTCGGCACTCACCGGTCCCGGCACGATGGCGCAGATCTCGCGCACGACGTCGAGAAAGTTGCGCCCGGTCTTCGCCACCAGCGACGGGTTGGTGGTGACGCCGTCGACGAGTCCGGTCGCGGCAAGGTCGCGGATTTCCCCGAGGTCGGCGGTATCGATGAAAAATTTCATGCCGGTCGAAATCCCTTTCCCCACGGCTGGCACGCTGGCCCCTTTGTCGATAAGAGTGTAGCCCATGCCCGACCGCCACGCCAGTTCTCGCGCGGCTGCCGACGACGCGGCGATTGCGCTTGACGACGTGCGCGTGAGCGTGCTGCTGCCCTTGCCGCTCGCGGGCGCCTATGACTATCTCGCCCCGCGCGCATGGGCCCTGAAGCCCGGCGATTTCGTCGCGGCGCCGCTCGGCCGGAACGAAACCCTCGGCGTGGTGTGGGGAGAGGCCGCCGGCGATGTCGCTCCGGCGAAGCTGAAGAGCGTCATCGAGCGGCTCGACGCGCCGCCGCTGCCGGACTCGCTGCGGCGACTCGTCGACTGGGTCGCATCCTACACCCTCGCGCCGTCCGGCGCGGTGCTGCGCATGGCGATGAGCGTGCCCGACGCACTTTATCCCGGACGTCCGATCACCGGCTATGCGCTGACGGCGCGGGGCCGCGCCGCGCTTGCCGCCGAGACGGAGCTGACGCCGGCGCGGCGCCGCGTGCTGCAGGCGCTGGCCGATGGGCCGCCCGCTCCCGCCGCCGATCTGGCGCGCCGCGCCGGCTGCGGTCCCGGCGTCGTGCGCGCGCTGATCGCGCCGGGGCTCGTCGCGGCGCTGCCGCTGCCGAGCCGGCTGCCGCGCGCCGCGCCGGATTGGCGCCGCCCGGGTCCGCGTCTCTCCTCGGCGCAGGAGCTCGCGGCCGAAGACCTCGTCGCCAAGGTGAAGGCCGGCGGCTTCACCACCACGCTCATCGACGGCGTCACCGGCTCGGGCAAGACCGAAGTCTATTTCGCCGCCATCGCCGCGGCGCTGGAGCGCGGCCGGCAAGTGCTGGTCCTGCTGCCCGAGATCGCTTTGAGCGGCCAGTGGCTGCGGCGCTTTGTCGAGCGCTTCGGCGCGGAGCCGGCGCAGTGGCACAGCGATCTCGGCCACGCCGAGCGGCGCGACACCTGGCGCGGCGTCGCCGAGGGCAGCGTGGCGGTTGTCGTGGGCGCACGCTCGGCGCTCTTCCTGCCTTTTCCCGATCTCGGCCTCATCATCGTCGACGAGGAGCATGACGCTTCGTTCAAGCAGGAGGACGGCGTCATCTACCACGCGCGCGACATGGCGGTGGTGCGCGCCTCGCTCGCCAAGCTGCCGATCGTGCTGGTCTCGGCGACGCCCTCGCTCGAGACCACGATCAATGTCGAGCAGCACCGCTATCAGCGCCTGCATCTGCCGGCGCGCCACGGCACGGCGCAGCTCCCCGAGATCCGCGTCGTCGACATGCGCCGCGCCAAGCCCGAGCGGCAGCGTTTTCTCGCGCCGCCGCTGGTGGCGGCGTTGACCGAGACGCTGGCGGCGGGCGAGCAGGCGATGCTGTTCCTGAACCGGCGCGGCTACGCGCCGCTCACCCTCTGCCGCAGCTGCGGCTTTCGCCTGCAGTGTCCGAACTGCACCGCCTGGCTGGTGGAGCATCGCTTCCATGGCCGCCTGCAATGCCACCATTGCGGCCATAACGAGCCCTTGCCGCCGCTCTGTCCGAGCTGCGGCGATGCCGGCAGCTTCGCCGCTTGCGGTCCCGGCGTCGAGCGGCTCGCCGAGGAGACGGCCGCACGCTTTCCCAAGGCGCGGCTTGCGGTGATGGCGAGCGACACGCTGATCGGCCCGCGCGCCGCCGCCGAGCTCATCGACAGCGTCGCGAGCCACGCCGTCGACGTGCTCATCGGCACGCAGGTGATGGCGAAGGGCCATCACTTCCCGCTGCTGACCCTGGTGGGCGTCGTCGATGCCGATCTCGGCCTCTCCGGCGGCGATCTGCGTGCCGCCGAACGCACCTTCCAGCTCCTGCATCAGGTCTCGGGCCGCGCCGGCCGGGCCGAGCGGCCCGGCGTCGTCTATCTCCAGACTTATATGCCGGAGCATCCGGTGATGCGCGCCTTGATCGCCGACGACCGCGATCGCTTCCTCGCCGAGGAGGCGGAGGCGCGCCGCGCGCAGGGCTGGCCGCCGTTCGGCCGCTTGGCCGCGCTCATCATCTCGGCGCCCGACGACGACAGCGCCGACGAGGTGGCTCGCGCCTATGCGCGCGCGGCGCCGCATATGCCGGGCGTCGAGGTGCTGGGACCCGCGCCGGCGCCGCTGGCGGTGCTGCGCTCGCGCCATCGCCGGCGCTTCCTGCTGAAGACCAAACGCAACGTCCACATTCAGGCGGTGCTGCGCGAATGGCTGGCGGCGGTGAAAGTGCCGAGCACCGTGCGCGTCCAGGTGGATGTCGATCCCTATAGTTTCCTCTGAGCGCTCGTTCCGGGATTGTTCCGAGATGACCGTGCCGCGCGCTACGGCAGCCCACTTATTGCGCCGTACCGAGGCGTGTGTTAGAACCCCCGCGCTTTCCGGGCGCGCGCTGCGCACGTTGCAGATTTTTGTCGTGAAAATCCGGCGGGAAAGCACGTCATTCAAGCATCCCCGACCCGACGCTCTCGTCCGAGGGAAAACGAGGATAGTTCTACGTGGCAGGGCAGGAAAAAGGCGTATCCGGACTGGCCGACCGCTACGCGGTGGCGCTGTTCGATCTCGCCGATGAGAAGAAAGCGCTCGATGCGGTGGCCGGCGATTTGCAGAGCCTGCGCGCCTTGCTGCGCGAGAGCGCCGATCTTCGCCGCCTCATCCGCAGCCCCGTGCTGTCGCGCGACGCGCAGGGCAAGGGCATCGCCGCACTGGCGGAGAAGGCGCAGCTCTCGCCGCTGACGCGCAATTTCCTCGGCTTGCTGGCGCATAACCGCCGGCTCTTCGCTTTGCCGGAGATGATCCAGAGTTATTTGAGCCGGCTTGCGGAGAAGCGCGGCGAGGTCACCGCGCATGTCGCGACGGCACAGGATCTCTCTCCGCAGCAGCGCGATGCCGTCGGCGAGCAACTGCGCAAGGCGGTCGGCCGCAAGGTCGCTGTCGATATCGAAGTCGATCCGAGTCTGCTCGGCGGACTCGTCGTCCGGGTCGGGTCGCGGATGGTCGATGCGTCGCTCAAGAGCAAGCTGCACCGGCTGCAGCTCGCCATGAAGGGGGTTCAGTGATGGAAATCCGCGCGGCGGAAATCTCGGCGATCCTGAAAAGCCAGATCGCCAATTTCGGCACCGAGGCCGATGTCGCCGAGGTCGGCCAGGTGCTGTCGGTGGGCGACGGCATCGCCCGCGTCTACGGCCTCGACAAGGTGCAGGCTGGCGAGATGGTCGAGTTCGCGAACGGCGTCAAGGGTATGGCGCTCAATCTCGAGACCGACAATGTCGGCGTCGTGATCTTCGGTGGCGACGTCGGTGTGCGCGAGGGCGAGACGGTGAAGCGCACCGGCGCCATCGTCGACGTGCCGGTCGGCCGCGGTTTGCTGGGCCGCGTCGTCGACGCGCTCGGCAACCCGATCGACGGCAAGGGGCCGCTCAAGGACGTGACGCGCGCTCGCGTCGAGGTGAAGGCGCCGGGCATCATTCCGCGCAAATCCGTGCATGAGCCGGTGCAGACGGGCCTGAAGGCGATCGACGCGCTGGTGCCGATCGGCCGCGGCCAGCGCGAGCTCATCATTGGCGACCGCCAGACCGGCAAGACTGCCGTGGCCATCGACGCTTTCCTCAACCAGAAGACCGTCAACGCCTCGGGCGACGAGAAGCGCAAGCTCTACTGCGTCTATGTCGCCGTCGGCCAGAAGCGCTCGACCGTGGCGCAGATCGTCAAGACGCTGCAGGATTACGGCGCGCTCGACTATTCGATCGTGGTTGCCGCCACCGCGTCCGAACCGGCGCCGCTGCAGTTCCTGGCGCCTTATGCCGGCTGCGCCATGGGCGAGTTCTTCCGCGACAACGGCATGCACGCGGTCATCGTCTATGACGATCTCTCCAAGCAGGCGGTGGCCTATCGGCAGATGTCGCTGCTGCTGCGCCGCCCCCCCGGCCGCGAGGCCTATCCCGGCGACGTCTTCTATCTCCATTCGCGGCTGCTCGAGCGTGCCGCCAAGATGAATGACGATCACGGCGCCGGCTCGCTCACCGCGCTGCCGGTGATCGAGACCCAGGCGGGCGACGTCTCCGCCTACATCCCGACCAACGTCATCTCGATCACCGACGGCCAGATCTTCCTCGAGACCGATCTCTTCTATCGCGGCATTCGCCCGGCCATCAATGTCGGCCTCTCCGTGAGCCGCGTCGGCTCGGCGGCGCAGATCAAGGCGATGAAGCAGGTCGCCGGCCGCATCAAGCTCGAGCTCGCGCAATACCGCGAGATGGCCGCTTTCGCCCAGTTCGCCAGCGACCTCGACGCTTCGACGCAGCGCTTGCTGGCGCGCGGTGCCAGGCTCACCGAGCTGTTGAAGCAGCCGCAATATTCGCCGATGCCGGTCGAGGAGCAGGTGGTGTCGATCTTCGCCGGCACCCGCGGTTATCTCGACAAGGTCGAGGTCGCGCAGGTGACCCGCTTCGAAGCGGCCATGCTGGGCGAGCTCAAGACGCAGAAGCCCGCTATTCTCGAGGCGATCCGCAGCAAGCGCGAACTTGCCGGCGACACGGAGAAGGAGCTCGCCGCCTTCCTCGACGGTTTCGCCAAGACCTTCGCTTAGGGAAGGTCCGCCGCGTGGCCACGCTCAAGGAATTGCGGCTTCGCATCCGCTCCGTCCGCTCGACGCAGAAGATCACCTCGGCGATGAAGATGGTGGCGGCGTCGCGCCTGCGGCGCGCGCAGGAGCAAGCCGAGGCGGCGCGGCCCTATTCGACGCGCATGGAGCGTATGCTCTCCTCGCTCGCGGCCAATCTCCGCGGCCAGACCAATGCGCCAAAGCTGCTCGCCGGCACCGGCCGCGAGCAGACGCATCTGCTGCTCGTCGCGACCTCGGATCGCGGTCTCGCCGGCGGCTTCAACGCCACGATCTTGCGCGAGGCGCGGCGCAATATCCGCGAGCTTCAAGGCTTGGGCAAGACGGTGAAGCTCTTCGTCATCGGCCGCAAGGGGCGCGATGGGCTGCGGCGCGACTATGCCCGCCTCATCGCCGAGAGCAAGACCGATGTCGGCCGCTTCAAGCTCACCTTCGAGGATGCACAGGCGATCGCCGATCGGGTGCTGACGCTCTTCGAGGCGGGCGAGTTCGATGTCTGCAACATCATCTACAACCGCTTCCGCTCGGCCATCACCCAGGTCGTGACCAAGCAGCAGCTCATCCCCTTCGCGCCGCCGCAGCAGGGGCAAGAGAAGCCGACGGGCACGGTGCCGGGCGCGATCTACGAGTTCGAGCCGGAAGAGGGCGAAATCCTTGGCGATCTCTTGCCGCGCAATCTCGCCGTGCAAATCTTCGCCGCGCTGCTCGAGAACGCGGCGAGCGAGCAGGGCGCGCGCATGACCGCGATGGACAACGCCACGCGCAATGCCGGCGACATGATCGACGAGCTCAGCATCACCTACAACCGCACGCGCCAGGCGCAGATCACCAAGGAGCTCATCGAGATCATCTCCGGCGCCGAGGCGCTGTGATGATCGAATTGATTTGGCTGCTACCCCCCACCCTGGCGCTTCTTCCTTCCCCGTCCCCCCTTGAGGGGGAGGGAGGGGAAGGGGGTGTAGCGCCCGGCAGAAACTGGCAAGGACGCTGTCATGGCTAAAAACAATGTCGGCACTATTTCGCAGGTCATCGGCGCCGTCGTCGACGTCAAGTTCGAGGGCGAGCTGCCGGACCTCTTGAATGCGCTGCACACCCAAAATCAGGGTAAGACCCTGGTGCTCGAAGTGGCGCAGCAGCTGGGCGAGAACACGGTGCGCACCATCGCCATGGACACGACCGATGGCCTCGTGCGCGGCGCCGAGGTGACGGATACCGGCGAGCCCATCGCCGTGCCGGTCGGACCCGAGACGCTGGGTCGCATCATCAATGTCATCGGCGAGCCGGTCGATGAGCGGGGGCCGGTCAAGACCAAGCTGCGCTCGCCCATCCACAAGCCCGCGCCCGACTTCGTCGACCAGTCGACCGAGGCCGAGATTCTCGTCACCGGCATCAAGGTCGTCGATCTGCTGGCGCCCTATGCCCGCGGCGGCAAGATCGGGCTCTTCGGCGGCGCCGGTGTCGGCAAGACCGTCATCATCATGGAGCTCATCAACAACATCGCCAAGAAGCATGGCGGCTACTCCGTCTTCGCCGGCGTCGGCGAGCGCACGCGCGAGGGCAACGACCTCTATCACGAGATGATGGAATCGAAGGTCATCGTTCCCGACGGCCCGGGCTCCAAGGCGGCGCTGGTCTATGGCCAGATGAACGAGCCGCCCGGCGCGCGCGCCCGTGTCGGCCTCACCGGCCTCACCCTCGCCGAGTATTTCCGCGACGAGGAAGGCCAGGACGTGCTGTTCTTCGTCGACAACATCTTCCGCTTCACCCAGGCGGGCTCGGAGGTGTCGGCGCTGTTGGGCCGCATCCCGTCGGCGGTCGGTTATCAGCCGACGCTCGCCACCGATATGGGCGCGCTGCAAGAGCGCATCACCACCACCAAGAAGGGCTCGATCACCTCGGTGCAGGCGATCTATGTGCCGGCCGACGATTTGACCGACCCGGCCCCCGCCACCTCTTTCGCGCATCTCGACGCCACCACCGTGCTGTCGCGCCAGATCGCCGAGCTCGGCATTTATCCCGCGGTCGACCCGCTCGATTCGACCTCGCGCATGCTCGATCCGCGCGTCGTCGGCGAAGAGCACTACAAAGTGGCGCGCGACGTGCAGCGGGTGCTGCAGACCTACAAGTCGCTGCAGGACATCATCGCCATTCTGGGCATGGACGAGCTGTCCGAAGAAGACAAGCTCACCGTGGCGCGGGCGCGCAAGATCCAGCGCTTCCTGTCGCAGCCCTTCCATGTCGCCGAGGTCTTTACCGGCACGCCCGGCGTCTTCGTCAACCTCGATGACACGATCAAAGCCTTCAAGAGCATCGTCGCCGGCGAGTATGACGACCTGCCGGAAAGCGCCTTCTACATGGTCGGCACCATCGAAGAGGCGGTGGAGAAGGCGCGCAAGATGGCGGCCGAGGCGGCCTGATGGCCGAGAAGCTGCAATTCGAGCTGGTCTCGCCGGAGAAGCTGCTGCTCGCCGAGGCGGTGGCGATGGTGGTCGTCCCCGGCGGCGAAGGCAATTTCGGCGTGCTGCCCGGACACACCCTCCTTATCTCGACGGTGCGGCCCGGCGTCATCGACGTCTACGCCGACGAGCCCAATGCGGTGAGCGAGCGCATCTTCGTCTCCGGCGGCTTTGCCGAGGTGACGCCGGAGCGCTGCACCGTGCTCGCCGACGAGGCGGTGCCGATGACCGCGCTCGACCGCGGCGATATCGAGCAGCAGCAGAAATCGCTCGAAAGTAGCATCGTCGGCCTGCGCGAGCAGATGGCGCGCTTCCAGGGCGCCGATCGCGACCGCGCCGCGCTCGAGCTGCGCGCCGCCGAACGGCGCCTCGCCGTCGCTGCGGCGAAGCTGGCCGCGCTCGCGGCCAGCGCCTCCCACTGACCCTCTCCGGGGGTTCCCCGACCCCCGGTTCTTGAACTATATATTACCGTCGTCACCGCTGACGGTTGGATTATGGGCCACTGGACGCTCGACGATATGCCGTGGGAGCAGTTCGACCGCAGCAAGGTCGATCCTGACATCCTGCGCCTCGTCAAAGCGGCGAGCCTCGTCGAGCAGAACGGCGGCGACTACGCGCGCTATCTCTGCGGCGTATTCCACGACGATGCGGCGTTCCAGGCGCTGGCGCGGCGCTGGGGCGAAGAGGAGATCCAGCACGGCCAGGCGCTCGGCCGCTGGGCGATGCTGGCCGATCCCGGCTTCGATCATGACGTGGCGTCGCGGCGCTTCACCGAGGGGTTCCGCGTCGAGCTCGATCCCACGCGCTCGGTCCGCGGATCGCGCAGCGGTGAGTTGGTCGCGCGCTGCATCGTCGAGACCGGCACGAGCTCCTACTATGCGGCGCTTGGCGACGCCACGAACGAGCCGGTGCTGAAGGCGATCTGCCGGCGCATCGCCGCGGACGAGCTGCGCCACTACAAGCTCTTTTACACCCATCTGAAGCGCTACCTCGCGGCGGAGGGGGTCGGCTTCTGGGGGCGTCTCAAGATCGCGGTGGGCCGTGTCCGCGAAAGCGAGGATGACGAGCTGTCCTACGCTTATTATGCGGCCAACGAGAACAGCGCCGCCTATCAGCGCCCGCACTTTGCCCGCGCCTATGCGCGGCGCGCTTATGCGCTCTATCGGCCGCATCATGTCGAACGCGGCATCGCCATGATCTTCAAAGCGGTCGGATTGAAGCCGCATAGCCGCCTCAACCGCTGGGTGGCGCAGCTCGCCTGGTGGGGCATGCGCCGCCGCGTCGAGCGGCTGAGGAAGATAGCGGCCTGATCCGGACGACGTAGCTCCTCCGAGCTGCCGATTTCGATGACGTCAATGCCTTGACGTCCATATGGATTCCCGCTTTCGCGGGAATGACGGAAGAATTTGAACTTGCTTATTTATTTTCCGTCGCCCCCGCGAAAGCGGGGGGCCATCTCGGCGGCGGCTCTATGCCCGAGAACACTGCGGCTTCCTCCCACGCGCACCAACGTTGATTGCCGCTGGCTCCCGCCTCCCGGCTGAGCTACCGTCGCGCGGGGCTGGCGCCTGAGGAAGCCGATGCACGACCCCCCGAAGCTCCGCCTGTGCCGATGCGCGGCGATGGCCGCCTTGCTGCTGCTCTGGGGCTGCGGCAAGAGCAACACCTATGTGCCGGCGCCGCCGCCCAAGGTCGCGGTGGCCATGCCGGTCAAGCAGTCGGTCACCAACTATCTCGATGCCACCGGCAACGTCACGGCGATACAATCGGTCGATCTGGTGGCGCGCGTGCAGGGCTTCCTGGAGGGGATCGACTACCAGGACGGCGGTTTCGTCAAGGCCGGCACCGTTCTGTTCCGCATCGAGCCTGAGCCCTATCAGCAAAAGCTGGCGCTGGCCGAGGCGACCCAGGCCTCCGCCCAGGCGACTTTGGCCCAGGCCGCGCCCGAGTTTCAGCGCCAGGCCGCCCTTAACAGCCGTGGAAATGCTTCGCAGGCGGCGGTCGATCAGGCGCGGGCGGCGCGCGATACCGCGCAAGCGAGCCTGCAGCAGGACGCGGCCAATATCCGGCTCGCCCAGATCAATCTGGGATATACCGAGGTGAGAGCGCCGTTCGACGGGATCGTCACCGCGCATCTCGTCTCGGTCGGCGAATTCGTCGGCGCCGGCACGACGCCGACGCAGCTCGCCACGATCGTTCAGCTCGATCCGATCTATGTCAATTTCACCTTGGCCGAGCAGGATGTCCAAAGGCTGCGGGAAGACGCGGCGCGGCGCGGCATCACCACCGCCGAGCTGCGCCAGCAGCTCAAGACCATTCCCGTCGACGCCGCTTTGCCGACCGAGACCGGCTATCCCCATCACGGCACGCTCGACTATTTTTCGCCGGTCGTCGACCAGTCGACCGGCACGCATGCCGTGCGCGGCATCTTCAATAACGCCGACCGCATGCTGCTGCCGGGGAATTTCGTCCGCGTTCGCGTTCCCACCGGCACGACCGCGGACGCGCTCCTGGTTCCGGACGTGGCGATCGGCAGCGATCTCGCCGGCCGCTATCTGCTGGTGGTCAAACCCGACAATACCGTCGAGCAGCGCCGCGTCGAGGTCGGCACGCAAGTCGGCGCGCTGCGCGTGATCACGGGCGGGATCAAGCCGGATGACCGTGTCGTGGTTGCCGGGCTCCTGCGCGCGATTCCCGGCGAGAAGGTCGAGCCCGAGCTGCAGGTGGCGAGCGCCGCGCCGGGCGCCGCGACCAAGTAGCGGCGCGCCCGGTGATCTCGAAATACTTCATCGAGCATCCGGTTCTGGCCAATGTGCTGGCGCTCCTCACCCTGCTGATCGGCGCCGTCGCGCTGTTCACCTTGCCGGTCGCGCAAT
>Ga0335079_10010509_pt1 | contig 10538 bp, 9 predicted proteins | sample Lox_Sample_33_FD_206719 | JGI IMG/M metagenome (GOLD analysis project Ga0335079, IMG submission 206719) | Soil microbial communities from Loxahatchee National Wildlife Refuge, Florida, United States - Lox_Sample_3.3 | ecosystem: Environmental > Terrestrial > Soil > Wetlands | place: USA: Florida... | reverse complement strand
AACGAGGTCAACATCCTGCGCGGCATCCTCACCGCCGTGCAGAGCCGGCGCCGTCAGGCCGGTTCCCGCGAGCCGCCGGACTCATGATGAAGGCGGGACGCATGAGAAGTGCATGAAAAGCCGTTTGCCAGCTGCCTCCGGTACGGGGCCGGTGTATCTCGACTACGCGGCCACTACGCCTGTGGATCCTGCGGTTGCGGACGCCATGCGCAGTTGTCTGGGTCCGGATGGCGACTTCGGCAACGCCTCCTCCGCCACTCATGTCTTTGGACAGCGCGCCGCGGCCCGCATCGACGCGGCCGGGGCACAGGTGGCGGCGCTGCTGAATTGCGCTCCACGGGAGATCCTGTTTACTTCGGGCGCCACGGAGTCGAACAATCTTGCCATCCTCGGTGTGGCGCGGGCGAACGCCAGCCGCGGCCGTCACGTCGTGACCTCGCGCATCGAGCACAAGGCGGTTCTCGATCCTTGCAAAAGACTCGAGAAGGAAGGATTTACCGTTACGTACCTCACCCCTGAGCGCTCCGGCCGCATCGATGCCGGAGCCGTGCGCGAGGCACTGCGTCCGGACACTGTGCTCGTCTCGATCATGCTGGCCAACAACGAGACCGGTGTGCTGCAGGATGTGGCCGTCATCGGTGAACTCTGCCGCGAGCGCGGGATTGCGTTCCACAGCGATGCAGCTCAGGCGGTCGGGAAGGTTCCTGTCGATCTGCGCACCCTGCCGGTGGATTTCGTGTCATTCACGGCGCACAAGTTGTATGGGCCCAAGGGAGCCGGTGCGCTGTATGTGCGCGAGAGCGCGCGCCACGCGCTGCAGCCGATCCTTTTCGGTGGCGGCCAGCAGCGCGGACTTCGACCTGGGACTCTCGCCACGCATCAGATCGTCGGTCTGGGCAAGGCATGCGAGCTCGCCGGCTCGCTGCAGCGAGAGGAGTCGGTGCGCCTGGGCGCCCTGCGCGAGCGGCTCTGGACCGGGATCTCACCCTTGGGCGGCGTGTACCTGAACGGCGCTGGGGCACCTCACCTGGCCGGGATCCTCAACGTGTCGTTCGAGGGCGTTGAAGGGGAGAGCCTGGTCGCCGGGATGGCAGAGCTGGCGGTCTCAACCGGTTCGGCCTGCAATTCGGCCACGGAGGAGCCTTCCTACGTGCTGCGGGCTCTAGGACGGGATTCCCAGCTAGCGCAGAGCTCCATACGCTTCAGCCTGGGGCGATTCACGTCTGCTGCGGACGTGGAGGTGGCGGTGAGGGCAGTAAGCCGCGAGGTGCGGCGCCTGCGGGCGCTGTCGCCCGCGGGAGGCGAACCCGTTGCCGATCTGTCTGGGGCCGCCGCACCGTATCCGCCCGGCTCAGGCGACATCGTCGTTGGCGAGGCCGGAAAGGCCGGAGAGGAAGCCTGGGTCCGATTCCATCTCCTAGTCTGTGCGGGCGTTGTGAAGGACGCACGTTTTCAGGCGTACGGCTGCCCCCATACTCTGACGACGGTGGCGTGGCTGGCCAGCCGGCTTCCCGGCAGAACAAGGGAGGATCTGGTTCCCGGCGCGCCGACCGAGTGGGTCGCGATGCTGGGCATTCCCGTGGAGAAACTCGGCCGCCTGCTGGTGGTCGAAGATGCTCTGCGGGCCTGTTTGCGGCATTGGACCGGCACCGACCCGGCGTAGAATCGGTCCCTACAATCATTGCTCAACCCCCAAACCGATGGCTATTTCACTGACAGAATCCGCTGCCGATCGCGTCAAGACATTCCTGCTGTCCCGCGGGCATGGCCTGGGCCTGCGCCTGGGCGTCCGCAAGACCGGCTGCTCCGGCTTCGCTTACGTCATCAATTACGCCGATGAGGCGGTTCCGGGCGAACTGACGTTCGAGGACCGGGGCGTGAAGGTGTTCGTCGATCCGGGCAGCCTGCACCTGATCGACGGCACGATCGTGGACTTCGTCAAGCAAGGGCTGAACGAGGCCTTCCGCTTCCGCAACCCCAATGTGAAGGGGGAGTGCGGCTGCGGCGAGAGCTTCTCGGTCTGAAGCTTGGCCTCGGCGCAGCGGCGCCGGCAGCGCACTCGACGATCCGCCGCCGCTCCCCGGCCCGCCGCGGAGGGCCCCAGCTCCCTGTCGCCAAAACTCCTTGTGGAACCGGCACTTCCGTGCGCACGGGGGTGCCGGCCAAATTGCCGCCGGTGGGGCCGACAAGGTAGACTGCACGGCTGAATTGCGGCCGCTGAAGCCGCAGCGGCTCTCCCCCGGTACCCAAAAAGGATCAATCCGCAATGGCGCTCGAGCGCACTCTGTCAATCGTCAAGCCCGATGGCGTGGCCCGCAACCTGATCGGCGAGGTCTATCGCCGCTTCGAGACGGCCGGCCTGTCCATCATCGCCTCCCGCATGGTGCACCTCTCGCAGCGCGAGGCCGAAGGCTTCTACGCGGTGCATCGCGAGCGTCCGTTCTTCAAGGATCTGGTGCGTTACATGACCTCCGGACCGGTGGTCGTGCAGGTGCTCGAGGGCGAGAACGCCATCGCCCGCAACCGCGAGATCATGGGCGCCACCGACCCGAAGAAGGCCGCGCCGGGCACGATTCGCGCCGACCACGCCCTGAGCATCGAGCAGAACGTGGTGCACGGCTCTGATGCGCCGCAGACCGCGGCGGTGGAGATCGCCTACTTCTTCCGCACGACGGAGCTGCACTCGCGCGCCTGAAGCAGTGCCACACTCAGCCATGAGCCCGCCCGCCGACAGCCGCACCAACCTGCTCGGACTGCCCCGTCCGCAGCTGGAGGCGTTCGTTGCCGGTCTGGGCAGCAAGCCCTTTCGCGCCCGCCAGCTCATGAACTGGGTGTACAAGCGCGGCGAGGGCTCGTTCGAGCGCATGACCGATCTGGCCAAGGACTTCCGCGGGCAGCTCGCCGCGCACGCGCAGATCCGCACGCCCGAGATCGTCACGGTGCACCGATCCGCGGACGACACCTGCAAGTGGGTGTTGCGGGCCGATGCATCCCAGGCTTTCGAGATGGTGTTCATCCCGGAGCCCGAGCGCGGCACGCTGTGCATCTCCTCGCAGGTGGGTTGCGCGCTGGACTGCTCGTTCTGCTCCACGGCGCAGCAGGGTTTCAACCGCAACCTGACCACGGCCGAAATCGTCGGGCAGGTGTGGCTGGCCAAGCGCGAGCTGGCCGAGTACGCGGCCACCGCTGAGCGGCGCAGCGTCACGAACGTCGTGCTCATGGGAATGGGCGAGCCGCTTGCGAACTTCCGCAACGTGGTGCCGGCCCTGCGCATCCTGCTCGATGACCTGGGCTTCGACCTGTCGCGCCGCCGTGTGACACTGTCCACGTCGGGCCTCGTGCCGCAGATCTACAAGCTGGCCGAGGAAATCAACGTGGCGCTGGCGGTGTCGCTGCATGCGCCGGATGATGAGCTGCGCAATGAGCTCGTACCGATCAACCGCAGGCATCCGATCGCGGAGCTGCTCGAGGCGTGCTGGCACTACATCGACGAGCAGAACGGCCGCAGCGTGACCTTCGAGTACGTCATGCTGGATGGCGTGAACGACTCGCCGGCGCAGGCGCGCGCCCTGGCGAAGCTGCTGGCCGGCCATCCGGCCAAGGTGAACCTGATTCCGTTCAACCCCTTCCCCGGGACGCGCTACACCCGCTCGCCGCTGCCCGTCATCCAGCGCTTCCGCGACGAGTTGATCCAGCGCGGCGTGCTGGCGACCGTGCGGCGCACGCGCGGCGATGACATCGATGCGGCCTGCGGCCAGCTTGCGGGACAGGTCATCGACCGCACCACGGCGCGGCTGGGATCGAAAGTGTTCGGCGTGGCGGTACAGCAATGAGCGTGCGGATCATCCTGGCGGTGTGTGTCGCGCTCGCACTGGGCGCGTGCAATACGACGAAGACCGAGCAGAAGACGCACGATGCTTCGAACTACAACATGCAGCTCGGCATGGCCTACCTCAACCAGGGGGAGCTGGGGCTTGCGAAGCAGAAGCTCGAGCGCGCGGTAAAGGAGAACCCGAACAATCCCGACGTGCACAGCGCGATGGCGATGCTGCAGGACCGCCTCGGCCATCCCGACAAGGCGGACGCGGAATTCCGCGCGGCGCTGAGCCTCGGGCCGCGCAATCCGGACGTGCTCAACAATTACGCGGTGTATCTGTGCCGCAACGGGCGCACGGACGAAGGAGTGAAGAGCTTCGAGGAGGCGGCCCACAACGCGCTGTACCGGACACCCGAGGCGGCCTATACCAACGCGGGAGTGTGCCTGCGGGCGGCCAAGCGCGACACGCAGGCCGCCATGAGCTTTGAGCACGCGCTGCAGGTGAAACCCAACTTCGCGGAAGCGGCCTATCAGCTGGGCGATCTCGACCTGGAGCGCGGTGAGGTAGCCGAGGCGCGTGCCGAGGTCGATCGCTTCCTCGGCGCCTTCGATGCGACGCCCGATCTGCTGCTGCTGGGGGTGCGTATCGCGCAGAAGCAGGGCGACCGTCTCGGCGAGGAGCGCTACGCGCGGCGGCTGCGGATGGATTTCCCCGGTTCCGACCAGGCGCGCGCGCTGGCCACGCTCAACCGTCCGCCAGGCTGAGCGCGATGGCAGTGGAAGCTGGTGGGATCGGCGCGCGTCTGCGGGCGGGCCGCGAGAAACTCGGTCTGACCGTGCTGCAGGCCGCCGAGCGCGTGCACACGGACCCGAACATACTCGAAGCCCTGGAAAGCGACGATCTGGCAGCGCTGGGCGCGCCGGTGTTCGCGCGCGGCCACCTGCGCCACTATGCGGAGCTCGTGGGCGAGTCCTATCCCGAGCTGAACGAAATCTATTCCAGCGCGACCGGTTCGCCCCAACCCGACCTGACGCGCATCGTCAAGGCGTCCGCCGCCGAACACTCCAGCAAACTGCTCGTGCCTTCGGTGCTGGCGCTGTCGGTGTTCGCTGTGGCCGGTGCGGTGTGGTGGTTGCTGTCTCTCTCGGGCAAGCATCCGTCCGCTGCGCCCATGACTCTCGAGGCCCCTGCAGCTACCGCCGCAACCGACTCCAGCGATGGGTCGGCCGGCTCTGAGGCCTCCTCCGCGGCGGGCCCGGGTGCTTCGGCCGCTGTGAATCAACCGCGCACGGCTGCTTCGGGCGTGCGCCTGACGCCAGCCCCCGGCACGCGGCTCGCTTCTGCGGCTCCTGCCGCCCCCGCAGCGGCTTCCGCCAATTCGCCCGCACCCTCCGCGGGGACCGCGGCGGCGGCTGCCAGCCCCGGCGAGACACCGGCCCGGTCGGGGCGCGAGGCCCAGGTGACACTGCACTATTCCGCGGACAGCTGGACCGAAGTGTACGACGCCTCGGGCGCGCGATTGTTCTATGACGTTGGGTCGGCCAACTCCGTGCGGACTCTGAAGGGAACTGCTCCGCTGCGCATCGTGCTGGCCAATGCCGCGGGAGTCGCTGTCGAAGTGAATGGCCGCAGCGCACCCATCGACAAGATGTCGCATGCGGATGGCAGCGCTCAGTTCATCGTCAGCCGATCGGGGCGCGTTACGCGAGCGCCGTCCACGGCCGACGGAGGTTGATCTTGGCGGAACAGATCCAGCCCATCCGTGGCATGAACGACATCCTGCCGAGCGAGGTAGGGGCCTGGCAATTTCTAGAGCGCACGGTACGCGAGCTGGTGACGGCCTACGGCTACGAGGAGATGCGGGTGCCCATCGTGGAGCAGACCGCGCTCTTCAAGCGCTCGATCGGCGAATTCACCGATGTCGTGGGCAAGGAGATGTACTCCTTCGAGTCACAGGGTGGCGAGAGCCTGACCCTGCGGCCCGAAGCCACGGCCGGGATGGTCCGCGCCGTGATTTCCAACCGCATGCTGCGCGGTCAGCGGCACAAGTTGTGGTGCATCGGCCCGATGTTCCGTTACGAGACGCCGCAGGCCGGGCGCTACCGGCAGTTCCATCAGGTGGACCTGGAAGCTGTTGGTTACGCCGGTCCCGACGTGGATGCCGAGCTGATCGCGCTGACGGCGCGATTGTGGCGGCTGCTGGGCATCGACCGCGTGCGGCTGCAGATCAATTCGCTCGGCACGGCGGAAGCCCGCCGCGCCTATCGCGAGGTGCTGGTGAAGTATTTCCGCCAGCACGAAGCGCGTTTGGATGCCGACAGCCGCAGACGCCTGGAGGGCAATCCCCTGCGCATCCTGGACAGCAAGAATCCCGACATGCAGGCCATCGTCGCGGGCGCGCCTCTGCTGCCCGATCACCTCGATCCGCAGTCCCGGGAGCATTTCGAGGCTCTGTGCGGCCTGCTGCGCGACATCGGCGTGCCGTACGAGATCAATCCCCGCCTGGTGCGCGGCCTGGATTACTACAGCCGCACCGTGTTCGAGTGGATCAACGAATCCTCCGGTGCCCAGAATGCCGTATGCTCCGGCGGCCGTTACGACGGCCTGATCGCGCAGCTCGGGGGCGAGGCGACCCCTGCGATCGGGTTCGCCATGGGGGTGGAGCGGGTCGTCACGCTGATCACCCAGGCGGGGCGCGCTCCGGCGCCCGCCAGGCCGGATGTGTATGTGGTGCTGAACGGCACGCGCGCCGAGTCGGCCGGTATCGGCCTGGTCGAGCGGCTGCGCAGCGAGCTGCCGCACCGGCGTTTCGAGGTGAATCTCGGCGGGGGCAATTTCAAGACGCAGTTTCGCCGCGCGGACCGCAGCGCGGCGCCACTGGCCGTGATCGTCGGGGACGACGAGCTGGCGCGCGGCGTGGTGGGAATGAAACCTTTGCGGCAGGAATCGGGTCAGAGCGAATGCCCGGTGGCCCAGCTCGCCGCCGGCATCGAAGCGGCGCTGGCGGCACTGGGTTGCGGCTGAGCGGGGGACGAAGTGGATAACTATCTGTCGGAAAAAGAACAATGGGAGATGATCAAGGCCTGGATCCGCGCCAACGGGTTGTGGATCGTGGCCGGGGTCGCCCTTGGCGCGGCGGGGGTGGCCGGTCTGAACTGGTACCGGGCGCGGGTCGATGACCGTGGCATGCAGGCCAATGCCAAGTACGGTGAGATCCTGGATGCCTTCGACAAGGGTGACCGCACCCATGGGCTGGTGCTCCTGGGCGAGCTCGAGCGCGATTACGGCTCCTCCCCCTATGTGGACCAGGGCAAGCTGGCCGCGGCCCGTTTCTACGTGGAAGCCGGCGAGCTGGACAAGGCTGCCACCGAATTGCAGACGGTTGCCGATCACTCCAGGGACAGCGAGCTGGCGCTGGTGGCGCGTACGCGCCTGGCGCGAGTTGAGATCGCACAGGGCAAGCCCGATGTGGCGCTGAGCACCCTGAACATGATCCGGCAGCCGGGCGCCTTCGCATCCAGCTATCACGAGATCCGCGGCGATGCGTACTTCGCCAAGGGCGACAAGGCGGGCGCTCTCAAGGAGTATCTGCTCGCCAGGACGGCCAACCTGGGTGGCGGCACAGCGCCCGATGCGCAGCTCGACCTGAAGATCGCCGACCTGTCCGCCGATTCCACGCGCGTGGCCGCCGGCACTGCCGCGCCCGCCGCGGCGGCTTCCAAATAACAGTCAGCGCCGCAAGCGCGCACCGAGGTTCGATTCACCATGCAACGATCAGTCAACACGCGCGGGCACGGCTCGGCAGCAGGCTGCATGAGCGCGCGCCGCTGGCTGATTGCAGCCCTGGCACTGGCCGTGGTCGCCTGCTCCAAGGACAAGGACATCGACAAGCCGGCCGAACTGCCGGTCTTCAGCGCGACGATCAAGGTGGAGAGGGCCTGGAGCGCCGACGTGAAGGACAAGGGCGCGAAGCCTCTGCGCCTGGGTCTGGGCCTGGCGGTCGAGGGCAATCGCGTGTTTGCCGCCGGACACAAGGGCGAGATCGCGGCATTCGATCTGAGCTCCGGCCGTTCGCTGTGGCGCATCAAGACGAAGGCTGCGCTGTCGGGCGGTCCCGGCGCGGGTGCGGGACTCGTCGTGGTGGGATCGACGTTCGGCGACATCATCGCGGTCAGCGCCAAGGACGGCAAAGTCCAATGGAGAGTGCGCGTCAACGGTGAAGTCCTCGCCTCTCCGGCGGTCTCCGGGCGCCTGATTGCGGTACGCACGGTCGACGGCAAGCTACGCGGCCTCTCGCCTCAGGACGGACACGAGCTGTGGGTGCAGGAACAGCAGGTGCCCCGCCTCTCGCTGCGCGGTACGGCGCGCCCGATTCTGACGGGAGATCTGGTGTTGTGCGGCTTCGACAACGGCAAGGTCGCCGCGGTCAATGCCAACGACGGCAGCGTGCAGTGGGAAACCACGATTGCGCCCGCGCACGGCAAGACAGAGCTCGAGCGTCTCGACGACATCGACTCGACGCTGCGTGTCTCCGGGTCGGATGTGTATGCAGTCGGATTCCAGGGCCGCATCGCCATGCTCGCCCTCGACACCGGACAGATCTGGTGGGCGCACGATGCGTCCAGCTTCCGTGCGCTGGGTCTGGATGAGGGTTCGATCTACATGGCGACCGCTGACGGCGAAGTCGTTGCCCTGCGGCGCCGGACCGGGACGGAGCTGTGGCGATCGAAGGCGCTGCTGCATCGGCGCCTGTCCGCGGCGATCGAAACGGACAACGCGGTCGTCACCGCCGATTATCAAGGGTACGTGCACTGGCTGGACAAGGCGACGGGTGCCATTGCCGCGCGCGCCGCGACGGGCAAGGTGCGTGTGAGCAATCCTCCGGTTGCAGTCGGCAACATGGTGTTGGTCGTGAATGACACGGGACGGATCACGGCATTCCGGACCACGCCGCTGGGTGGCGGCGCTCGTGCCGTTCCGAAGAGCGAGACGGCAGCGCCGAGCGAGACACCGGAGCCCAGCGAGCCAGCCGCGACTCCTCAGCCAGCTGCGACTCCTGAGCAGGCTGCGGGGCCCGAGTCGAAGGAACCCGCCGCAGCGCCCGAGTCGTCCGCTCCGGCGCCCGCACCCGAGCCTCCGGCCCAGGCTCGACCCGAAGCCCAGCCCGAATCGCCTCCCGCGCTGCCGCCGGGCACACCGCCGGCACCGCTACCCTCACAGCCGACGCCGGAACCGTTGCCTGCGCAGCCGCAGACGCAGCCGAATCCGCCACCGAGCCTGTGAGCCGCCACACCTTGCCATGCTGCCCGTCGTCGCGCTCGTCGGCCGCCCCAATGTCGGCAAGTCGACGCTCTTCAATGTCCTGACGGGCACTCGCGACGCCATCGTCGCGGACGTTCCAGGGCTGACTCGCGACCGCCAGTACGGGTACGGGCGAGTCGGGCCCATTCCCTATGTGGTGATCGACACGGGCGGACTGGTCGAGAAGCCCTCCGGCATCGAGATGCAGATGCGCGCTCAGACCGAGCGTGCAGTGGAGGAGGCCGATCGGGTCATCCTGGTCGCCGATGCGCGCGCCGGCCTCACGCCGCAGGATCATTTCGTGGCAGGCGAGCTGCGCCGGTCGGGAAAACCAGTGACACTGGCGCTCAACAAGGCGGAGGGTCTCGACGCGGAAGAGGTCTCCATCGACTTCCACTCGCTGGCGCTGGGCACGCCCCTGACAATCTCCGCGAGCCACGGGCAAGGGTGCGAAGCACTGATGGATCATGTGCTGGCGGGAATAGAGCCGCCGCCACCCGAAGACGAACGATCGGATGCGATCCGCATCGCCATCATTGGCCGCCCCAATGTCGGAAAGTCGACGCTGGTGAATCGGCTGTTGGGGGAAGAGCGCGTCATCGCCAGCGAGCAACCGGGCACAACGCGCGACAGCATCCTGGTTCCCTTCACGCGCGATGGCCGCGATTTCCTGCTGATCGATACGGCTGGCTTGCGCCGCCGCTCGCGCGTCGAGGATGTCGTGGAGCGCGCCAGCGTCGTCAAGACACTGCAGGCGATCGACGAGGCCCACGTGGTCGTGCTGGTGATCGACGCTCATGACTCGGTCGCCGAGCAGGATGCCAGCGTGCTGGGCATCGCCCTGCAGCGCGGCCGCGCCCTGATCATCGCCGTCAACAAGTGGGATGGGATTCCCATGGAGCAGCGTGAGGAGATCCAGCAGCAACTGGCGCTCAAGCTGGATTTCGTGCCCTTCGCACCGCTGCAGTTCATCTCCGCGCGCCATGGCACCGGTGTCGGTGAGTTGATGCAGCTCACTGTGCGCGCCTACGAAGCAGCCATGCGCGAGATGCCGACGAAGGAGCTGACGCGCACGCTCGAGAAGGCAATGACGGCCCACCAGCCACCGATGGTGCACGGCCGGCGCATCAAGCTGCGCTATGCGCATCAGGGCGGCAGGAATCCGCCTCGCATCGTCATCCATGGCAATCAGACGGCGCTGGTGCCGGATGCCTACAGCCGTTACCTGGCCAACGTGTTCCGCAAGAGGTTCGACCTGTTCGCCACGCCCGTCGCCATGGAGTTCCGCACCGATCAGAACCCCTACGACAGGGATCGTGGCGAGGGCGGGCGGCCCGGGCCGTCAGGCGAGAAGCCGACGCGCCGCGGCAAGGGTGGGCGAGGCAACGGGACGAGGGCCAACCCGAGCGGTCGCCCGGC
>Ga0335079_10010507_pt1 | contig 10538 bp, 6 predicted proteins | sample Lox_Sample_33_FD_206719 | JGI IMG/M metagenome (GOLD analysis project Ga0335079, IMG submission 206719) | Soil microbial communities from Loxahatchee National Wildlife Refuge, Florida, United States - Lox_Sample_3.3 | ecosystem: Environmental > Terrestrial > Soil > Wetlands | place: USA: Florida... | reverse complement strand
TTGCGCTGACGGGCGACGCCGCCAACACCGATCCCGCCTGCACCTTGTCGCCGATGCATGAAGCGATCTTCAAGCAGGCCGAGCACGAGGCGGCCGAAGGCGGCGACCTTTTCATCTATCGCAACTTTGCCGGCGGCACGCTGGAACCAGGCCCGTCTCATGGCGCCTGACGCCGATGCCGGGAAGCTCAAGCGCGCCGATCCGTTTGCGCCGCTGACGTCGCAGCAGCTTCCGGTCAGCGACGGCCACGATCTGTATGTCGAGAGCGTCGGCTGCGAAGGCGGAATCCCTGCGGTCTATCTGCATGGCGGGCCGGGCTCCGGTTGCCAACCCGATCACCGCCGGCTGTTCGATCCCGAGCGCTTTCACGCCGTCCTGTTCGACCAGCGCGGCGCCGGCAAGAGCCGCCCCAAGGGCGGCCGCGACAACAACACGCTGCTGCATCTTGTCGCGGACATGGAGCTGCTCCGCGAAAGATTCGCCTTTGAGCGCTGGATCGTGGTCGGCGGCTCCTGGGGTGCCACGCTGGCGCTGGCCTATGCCGAGGCGTATCCGGAGCGCGTATCCGGCCTTGTGCTGCGCGCGACTTTTCTTGGCACCTTCGCCGAAGTCGAAAGCGCATTCCGCGATACGCTGCCGCGCTTCCATCCGGGCCTGAACGCGGATTTTCTGGGTGTGCTGCCGCCGCAAGAGCGCGCAACACCGCTGCAATCCTATTGGCGGCGCATCCTCGATCCCGATCCCGCCGTGCACCGGCCGGCTGCGCGCGCCTGGCACGACACCGAACGAATTCTCTCCGAGCACAACCCCACGCGCAGCCGCCTCGACCTCGCCTCCCTCGACTCGAATGGCGCCCTGCCCGCAACGCCCTTCATGGAAGCGCACTATTTTTCCAACAACTGTTTCATGCGGCCGAACCAGCTGCTCGATGACGCGGGCGCGCTCGCCGGCATTCCCGGCATCATCGTGCAGGGCCGCTACGATCTGCTGTGCCCGCCCGCGACCTCGCAGGCGCTGGCTGAGCGCTGGCCCGAGACCGAAATCCGCATCGTCGAAGGCGCGGGCCATACGCTTTACGATCCCGGCATCCGCAACGCAGTGATGAAGGCGATCGCGGATGTGGCGTCGAAAACTGCCAAGCCCTCATCCTGAAGGAGCGGCGCAAGCCGCGTCTCGAAGCATGAGGGCTTGAGAGAAGGAGAAGAAGAATGCCGCTCGCTGGACAAGGCATGCTGCTGACATCGATGGACATCGATGCCGCCGATGAGCCCGACTTCAACCGCTGGTACGACCGCGAGCATCTGCAGGAGCGTGTCGCAATCGACGGCTTCCTCGAAGCGCGGCGCTATGTCGCGCACTCGGGCAGCCCGAAATATCTGTTCCTGTACTCGACCAAAAATATCGACGTGCTGGACAGTCCCGCCTATCGCGCGCGGCTCAATAACCCGACGGACTGGTCGCAAAAGACCATGGCGCGATTCAAGAACATGATCCGCATGGTCGCCCGAATCACGGTGAGCCGCGGCACCGGACGCGGCGCGGCGCTCGGCATCGTTCGCCTTCGTCCGCACGCGGGCAAGGAAGTTGCCCTGCGCGCGGCATTGAAGGAGAAGCTCGATCCCGCGGGGATCGACGGCATCATCTCCATGCACCTGATCGAGAGCGATGCGAAATTGTCGGGACCGACCACGGAAATTCCCGCGGCAGGCGGCGCCGGCGCGGCCGACTGGCTTGTCCTGATTGACGGAACCAGCACGAAGGCGGTCTCGGCTGTCCTTGAGTCGCGCTTCACTGGCGCCGCGGCGCCGGCCGGCGCTTCGCAGGTCGCGTCGGGCGTCTATCAGCTGATGTGGGACCTTGCGAAAAGCGATATCCCGCAGAGCGAAACCAATACGTGATCAATACGTGAATTCGCCCACGCAACGCTTGTTGCAGTGCCACAATAACCAAATGGTGATGATGTCGTTAACGCATTGCACCGATGAAAACGAAACGATCCCGCAAATTTGCCTTTGTGCGCGATCTGGATTGGCTCTAATAAGTAACCCTATGATCCAATTCAAAAACAAGAGCGCTCGACAAGCGTTCGCAAGCTAAAAGGGCCGCGTAGGCTGGGCGTCGACGCGGAAGCAAGGCAGGAATGAAACCGACTGATATTTCGGCCCCCGACTACTTTCACAAAGTGGTCGATTGCCAGTGGGCTTGTCCCGCGCATACGCCAGTTCCGGAATACATCCGCTTGATCGCAGAGGGCCGCTATAGCGACGCCTACATGATCAATTGGAAATCGAACGTGTTCCCGGGAATTTTGGGTCGCACCTGCGACCGTCCCTGCGAGCCGGCCTGCCGACGCGGCCGCGTCGAGGAAACCCCGGTTGCGATTTGCCGCCTGAAACGCGTTGCCGCGGACTTCAAGGACGACATCAAGCACCGCCTGCCGAAACCTTCGGCGAAAAACGGCAAGCGCATCGCGCTGATCGGCGGCGGACCCGCCTCGCTCACGGTCGCGCGCGACCTCGCGCCGCTCGGCTATCACTGCACGGTGTTCGATACCGATCCGAAAGCCGGCGGCATGATGCGGTCGCAGATTCCAAAATTCCGCCTGCCCGATTCGGTGATCGACGAGGAGACCGACTACATTCTCGACCTCGGCATCGAGTTCAAGGGCGGCACGCGCATCGACAGCATGAAAAAGCTGCTGGCGGACAAATACGATGCGATCTTCGTCGGAAGCGGCGCGCCGCGCGGCCGCGAGCTCGAGATTCCCGGCCGCAAGGAGGCCGCAGCCAATATCCATATCGGCATCGACTGGCTCTCCAGCGTCTCGTTCGGCCACACCGACAAGATCGGCAGGCGCGTGATCGTGCTCGGCGGCGGCAACACCGCGATGGATTGCTGCCGCACCGCGCGCAGGCTCGGCGGCGAGGACGTCAAGGTGATCGTGCGCTCCGGCTTCGAGGAGATGAAGGCCTCTCCCTGGGAGAAGGAAGATGCCATGCATGAGGACATTCCGATCCTCAATTTCATGGTTCCGATCGCCTTCGTACACAACAGCGGCAAGCTGACGGGCGTGACCTTCCAGAAGGTAAAGGCGGAATACGACGCGAAAGGCCGGCGCAACCTGGTGCCGACCGGCGATGCCAACGAGACCATCAATTGCGACGACGTGCTGGTCGCAGTCGGCCAGGAGAACGCATTCCCCTGGATCGAGCGCGACTGCGGCATCGAGTTCGACAAGTGGAACATGCCCAAGGTCGATGCCAAAACCATGGGCTCGACTCACCCGAAGGTGTTTTTCGGCGGCGATGCCGCGTTCGGACCGAAGAACATCATCTGGGCGGTGGCGCACGGCCACGACGCTGCGCTGTCGATCCACCGGCTCGTTTCCGGCGAGGATATCAACGAGCGCCCGCTGCCCGAGGTGCATGTCACTTCGCAGAAGATGGGCATTCACGAGTGGAGCTACGACAACGACATCTCGCCCGAGAAGCGTTTCAAGGTGCCGCATCGCGAGAAGATCGTGGCACTCAAGGACATCCGTACCGAGGTCGAGCTCGGCTATGACGTCAAGCTCGCGCTCGGCGAGGCGCATCGCTGCCTGAACTGCGACGTGCAGACGGTGTTCACGACGCAGCTCTGCATCGAATGCGACGCCTGCGTCGACATCTGCCCGATGGACTGCATTACGTTCACGGAAAACGGCGAAGAAGCCGATTTGCGAAAGCGCCTGAAGGCGCCCTCGCCGCATGCGGACCAGGATCTCTATGTCTCCAGCGACCTGAAGACCGGCCGCGTCATGGTGAAGGACGAGGACGTCTGCCTGCATTGCGGGCTGTGCGCCGAGCGCTGTCCCACCGGGGCCTGGGACATGCAGAAATATCTCATCGACATGACTCTCGCAGGAACATCATGCCCGAGCAAAAGCAGATCAGCAGCGTAAACGACTTCGTCGTACGCTTTGCCAACGTCAACGGCTCGGGCTCGGCATCCGCCAACGAGCTGTTTGCGCGTGCGATCCTGCGCCACGGCGTGCCGGTCAGCCCGCGCAACATCTTCCCCTCCAACATCCAGGGCCTGCCGACCTGGTATGAGGTGCGAGTGACCGAAGCCGGCCATCTCGGCGCGCGTGGCGGCGTCGACATGATGGTGGCGATGAACCCGCAGACCTGGGACAAGGACGTCGCCGCAATCGAGCCCGGCGGCTATCTGTTCTACGATTCCACCAAGCCGATGCCGTCGTCGAAATTCCGAGGCGACATCACGGTGATCGGCGTGCCGCTGACCGCCATCACCAACTCGACCTATTCGGATCCGCGCCAGCGCCAGCTGTTCAAGAACATCATCTATCTGGGCGCGCTCTGCGCACTGCTCGAGATGGACCCAAAGCTGATCGAGCAATTGATCGGCGAGCAGTACAAGGGCAAGGAAAAGCTGCTCTCCTCCAACGTCCATGCGCTGCATCTTGGCCGCGACTGGGCGCTGCAGAACCTGAAATGCCCGATTGGCCTCAGGGTAAGAAAGTCCGACAAGGTCGGCGACCGCATCTTCATCGAGGGCAACAGTGCAGCCGCCCTCGGCGCGGTCTATGGCGGCGCGACCGTCTGCGCCTGGTATCCGATCACGCCGTCATCGTCGCTGGCGGACGCGTTTGGCGCGCATTGCAAGCGGCTGCGGCATGACCCGAAAACAGGCAAGGCAAAATACGCCATCGTGCAGGGCGAGGACGAGCTTGCTTCGATCGGCATCGTGATCGGCGCGTCATGGAACGGCGCCCGCGCCTTCACCGCGACCTCCGGCCCCGGCATCTCCCTGATGACCGAGTTCATCGGCCTCTCGTACTTCGCGGAAATCCCCGCCGTGATCATGAACGTGCAGCGCGCCGGTCCCTCCACGGGCATGCCGACACGGACGCAGCAATGCGACATCATTGCCTGCGCCTACGCCTCGCACGGCGACACCAAGCATGTATTGCTGTTCCCCGAAGACCCGGCGGAGGCCTTCGAGTTTGCGGCGCAGGCCTTCGATCTTGCCGAGCGGCTGCAGACCACGATCTTCCTGATGCTCGATCTCGATATCGGCATGAACCACCGCCTCTGCCGCCCGCTGAAGTGGGACGATGCGCGGCAATATGACCGCGGCAAGATCATGACCGCGGAGATGCTGGAGGAAGGGCGCGATTTCGGCCGCTATCTCGACCTCGACGGCGACGGCATTCCCTACCGCACCTATCCCGGAACGCATCCGACCAAGGGCTCCTATTTCACCCGCGGCACCTCGCGCGACCGCTATGCGCGCTATTCGGAGGAAGGCCCGGTCTACGCCGACAACATGCAGCGCCTGGTGCGCAAGTTCGAGACCGCGCAGGACATGGTGCCGCGACCGCTGCAGGCCAATGCGGCGAAGCCTACGAAATATGGCGTCCTCTATTTCGGCTCGACGGCGCCGGCGATGGACGAGGCGATCGGGCTGCTGGAGGCGCGAGGGCATCTGCTCGACCGCATGCGCATCCGCGCCTTTCCGTTCCATTCATCGGTCGCGAGCTTCATCGCCGACCACGACTTCGTGTACGTCGTCGAGCAGAACCGCGACAGCCAGCTGCGCTCGCTGATCGTCAACGAGAACGGCATCGATCCCGTGCGGCTGATCCCGATCGTGCATTACGACGGCACGCCGATCACCGCGCGCTTCATCGCCAAAGCCATCGGCGACCACCAGGACCGTCTCAAGGTCACTCCTCTCCGCAAGGCCGTGTCATGACCTATATTGCAAAACCCAAATTCCATCATCCCGGCCTGCCCAAGAACGCGCTCGGCTTTACCCATCGCGACTACGAGGGCAAGATCTCGACGCTGTGCGCGGGCTGCGGCCACGACTCGATCACCGCCTCGATCATCGAGGCCTGCTATGAGCTCTCGATCGAGCCGCATCGGGTGGCAAAGATCTCCGGCATCGGCTGCTCGTCCAAGACCCCCGACTATTTCCTCGGCAATTCGCACGGCTTCAACTCGGTGCACGGCCGCATGCCGTCGGTGCTGACCGGCGCCAACCTTGCCAATCGCGAGCTGATCTATCTCGGCGTCTCCGGCGACGGGGATTCCGCCTCCATCGGTTTCGGCCAGTTCGCCCATTCGATCCGGCGCGGCGTCAACATGACCTATATCGTCGAGAACAACGGCGTCTACGGCCTGACCAAGGGCCAGTTCTCGGCCACCGCCGACCGCGGCTCCAAATCGAAAAAAGGCGTCCTCAACACCGACAACGCCATCGACCTCGTTGCGATCGCGCTGCAGCTTGGGGCGAGCTATGTCGCGCGCAGTTTTTCCGGCGACAAGACCCAGCTGGTACCGCTGATCGCGGGCGCAATCCAGCACAAGGGTTCCGCCTTCATCGACGTCGTCAGCCCCTGCGTCGCCTTCAACAACCACGCGGGCTCCACCAAGAGTTTCGACTACGTCCGCGAGCACAATGACGCCGTCAATCGCCTCGACGTCATCACCGGGCGCGAGCCCATCACCATCGACTATGCGCCCGGCACCGTGCAGGTGGTCGAGCAGCACGACGGCACGAAGCTCGCGCTGCGCAAGATCGACGCCGATTACGACGCCCATGACCGCGTCGGCGCCATGGCGTTTCTGTCGAAACACGCCGCCCGGGGCCAGATCGTCACCGGCCTGCTCTATGTCGATCCGGAATCGGAAGACCTGCACAGCCACCTCAACACGGTGGATACGCCGCTCAATTCGCTGGACGCCGGCGATCTCTGCCCCGGCTCGGCCGCGCTCGACAAGATCAACGCAAGCCTGCGGTAGTTTCTCTGTCATCGCCGGGCTTGACCCGGCGATGAATCGACCCTGAAAAAGGTTCTTTGGAGATTGATGAATGCGCGGGTCAAGCCCGCGCATGACGATCCGCTCTGTGGTCGCTCCGGAAGACGACTCACGCCGCCGCGGCGAGGCCTCGCGGGTTCAGCGTATATTCCTTCAGCACCTTGTCGCCCGCGTCGACCTCGGCGAGCGCCACGTCGTAGCTCCAGAGATCGGCGAGATGCTGCAGCACGCGCTTGGCGTCGGCCTCGTTGAGCTGCTGGCCGTTGACGACGTGGTGGCGCAACATGAGCCGGCGGTCGCCCGCGAGATCGACGTCGACGACCTCGATGTTGGCGTCGGTGAAACCGATATCGTACTGGCGCGACAGTTCGCGTCGGACGCGGCGATAGCCGCGCTCGTTGTGAATGGCGTCGACGCGGATGCCGGCGCGCTCGTCGGGATCGTCGTGCAGGTGGAACAGGCGGAGGTGCCGGATCAGGCGCGGGCTCAGGAACTGGCCGATAAAACTCTCGTCGCGATAATTGGCCCAGACATCGCGCAGCACGCCCATGACGTCGCCCTTGCCCGCGATATCGGGGAACCACTCGCGGTCCTCATCCTCGGGACTGGACACGATGCGCTCGATGTCCTGCATCATCGCAAAGCCGAGCGCATAGGGGTTGAAGCCGGAGAAACGGGGATCGTCGAAGTCGGGCTGGAACACGACGTTGGTATGCGACTGCAGGAATTCCAGGTAGTTGCCGTCGGAAATCCGCCTCTGCTCGTACAGACGGCTCATGATGCGATAGTGGACGTAGGTCGCCGTCCCCTCGTTCATCACCTTGGTCTGGCCCTGCGGATAGAAATACTGCGCGATGTGGCGAACGATGCGCAAAAGCTCGCGCTGCCAGGGAGCAAGACGCGGCGCGGATTTTTCCAGGAAGTAGAGCAGGTTTTCCTGCGGCAGGCCGAGCAGCTTGCGACGCCGCTCGGCGTTGAGGACCGCATTGCTCTTGGCAGGCCCCGTGGGCACCGTCCGCCACAGGTCGTTGAAGGCTTCTTCCTCGTGCTTGCGGCGGCGCCCGGCGCGCTTCTCCTCGGCATGCAGGTCGAGCTTCTTCTTGCCGGGATAGCGGTCGACGCCGTGCGACATCAGCGCATGCGCCGCATCGAGCGTCTGCTCGACTGCCAGCCGGCCGTGGCGCTCCTCGCAATGCGCCACATAGCGCTTGGCGAATTCGAGATAGTCGAGAATGCCGTCGGCATCCGTCCATTGCTTGAACAGATAGTTGTTCTTGAAGAAATGGTTGTGGCCAAAGGCGGCGTGCGCGATCACCAGCGCCTGCATGGTCGCCGTATTTCCCTCCATCAGGTAGGAAATGCAGGGCGAGGAGTTGATCACGATCTCATAGGCGAGCCCCATCAGCCCCCTGCGGTAGAACGCCTCATGGTGGGCGAAATGCTTGCCGAACGACCAGTGCTTGTAGAACAGGGGCATGCCGACCGACGAATAAGCGTCCAGCATCTGCTCGGCGGTGATCACTTCGATCTGGTTCGGATAGACGCTCAAGCCCAGCTCGCCCTGCGCGATCTCCTCACAGGCATCGTGGATGCGCTGCAGGGTCAAAAAATCCCAATCCGCGCCATGAAACAGCTTTTCGGCGGACGTACTCATGTCGATACCTTCTCCTGCTGGCCGCGGCGCTGGAACAGGTCGTGGAATACCGGAAAAATCTCGCTGCGGTCGTGCACCTTGCGCATCGACAGCGGGGCTCCTTGCGAGCGCAGGCGCTCGTACAGCGTCCAGAGCGAGGAATCCGGCATCTCGAAGGAGTAGCCGCCGGCCTCGCCCACCTCGAGATAGGCGAAGAACTGGCTGACCGGCAGGATGAGGTCGGTGAGGATTCTCCCGGCCAGCTCGCCGTCGGCGCTCGAATTGTCGCCGTCGGAGGCTTGCGCGGCATAGATGTTCCAGTCGGCGGGACGAAAGCGCGCGCGCACGATCTCATGCATGGCCTGCAGCGCGCTCGACACCATGGTGCCGCCGGAGGCCGGACCGTGGAAGAACGTATCCTCGTCGACCTCTTCGGCACGGTCGGTGTGGCGGATGAAGACGATCTCGACGTGACGATAGCGCCGCGTCAGAAACACGTAGAGCAGCATGTAGAAGCGCTTCGCCAGGTCCTTCATGTGCTCGGACATCGAACCCGAGACGTCCATCAGGCAGAACATCACGGCCTGGGCGACCGGTTTTGGGTAGGTCTCGAAACGCCGGTAGCGAATGTCGAGGGGATCGATGAACGGGATCCTGCGCAACTTCGACTTCTGCTTCTCGATCTCCGCGATCAGCTCGCTCCTGCGCGCCTCGTCGCAGCTCTCAAGCTCCGCCTCGAGCTCGGCGATCGCCTGCGGCCGCGGCCGCCTGAGCGCGACCCGGCGCATCAGGGCATTGCTCACGGTGCGGCTGACCGAGATGTTGGCGGGCGAGCCCGAGGTGGTAAACCCGGCACGACGCAGGCCCTCGCTCTCGACGTCGGCCAGCTTGCGCTTGGTCAGATCGGGCAATTCCAGATCGTCGAGGAACAGGTCGACGAACTCGTCGCGGCTCAGCACGAAGCGAAATGCATCCTCGCCGTCGCCCTCGCCGGGGTCCTTCGGCTTGCCGCCGCCGCCCTCGCCGGAGCGCGGCAACATGTCGCCTTCGACGAACTTCTTGTTGCCGGGCAGCACCATGTCGCGGGTGCCGCCCTCGCGGCGGAACCGCGGCTCGTGCATGCCGTCGAGGGGTATGGCGACCTCGCCACCTTCCAGGACATCCTTGATGTCGCGGTCCTGCGAGGTCTTCTTCACCGCCGCCTGAACAAGCGACTTGGCACGCCGCAAGAACCGCTGCCGGTTCTCGAGGCTCTTGCCACCCGGATTCAGGCGCCGATCAACAATATGAATGACCACTTTACCATCCGCCTCAGCCGGCCTGCTTGACGCGCATGTACCACTCGACCAACCGCCGGACCTGACGCTCGGTGTAGCCGCGCGCGACCATGCGGGCCACGAACTCGCCGTGCTTTTTCTCGGTCTCACCGTCCTTCTTGGAGCCGAACGAAATGACCGGGAGCAAATCCTCCACCTGGGAGAATATCCTCTTTTCGATCACTTCGCGGATCTTTTCGTAGGAGGTCCAGCTCGGATTCTTGCCGTTGTTCTGGGCACGCGAGCGCAGCGAGAACTTCACGACCTCGTTACGGAAATCCTTCGGGTTGGCGATCCCGGCAGGCTTCTCGATCTTGGTCAGCTCCTGATTGAGCAACTCGCGGTCCATCAGCTGGCCGGTGTCGGGGTCCTTGAAGTCCTGGTCCTCGATCCAGGCGTCGGCGTAGTCGACATAGCGATCGAACAGGTTCTGGCCGTAGTCGGAATAGGATTCCAGATAAGCCTTCTGGATCTCGTGGCCGATGAACTCCGCATAGCGCGGCGCGAGGTCAGCCTTGATGAACTCGAGATAGCGCTTCTCGACCTCGTCCGGCAGCTGCTCGCGACGGATCGACTGCTCCAGCGTGTACATCAGGTGCACGGCGTCGGCGCCGATCTCGTTGGTATCGTGATTGAAGGTCGCAGCCAGCACCTTGAACGCGAACCGCGTCGAGACGCCGTCCATGCCTTCGTCGACGCCGGCCGAATCCTTGTACTCCTGGACGCTGCGCGCCTTGGGATCCGACTCCTTCAGGCTCTCGC
>Ga0335079_10010506_pt1 | contig 10538 bp, 9 predicted proteins | sample Lox_Sample_33_FD_206719 | JGI IMG/M metagenome (GOLD analysis project Ga0335079, IMG submission 206719) | Soil microbial communities from Loxahatchee National Wildlife Refuge, Florida, United States - Lox_Sample_3.3 | ecosystem: Environmental > Terrestrial > Soil > Wetlands | place: USA: Florida... | reverse complement strand
GCAATCTTGACCCCCGCCTCTTTCGCCCGGGTCGGGCCCTCCGCCGACATCGCGGAACTGGCCGCCAGCGCAAACAGCAGGGCGTCCTCCTGCCTCTCGAAATATAGAACCACCTGGCTTGCCGCCATGCCAGCACCTCCTCGGACGGATTACTGAAATCATAGGCTCACTCCCCCCGCACCCGGCGTTATCTCTCTTGGTGCCCGCACACTCGAAAGGGCATGCTAGATTTAAAGCTCCATGTCTGCGCCTGAATCCCGCTTCGTGAAGGCCTGCCACGCCCGACCCGTGGATCGCACGCCGGTATGGTTCATGCGCCAGGCCGGACGCTACATGCCCGAGTATCGCGCTGTCCGCAAGCAATATTCCCTGATCGAGATTTGCAAGCAGCCCAAGGTCGCCGCAGAAGTGACCATCACCGCCGCGGAGAGCCTGGGGGTTGATGCTGCCATCATCTTCGCCGACTTGCTCCTCCCACTCGAAGTGATGGGCCTGCCATTTCATTTTTCTGCGGGGGAAGGTCCAGTCATTGAGAAGCCGATTCGGGCCCACGAAGACGTCACTCGCTTGCGCACCGATCGCGCTGCCGACCTCGGCTACGTTGCCGAAGCTGTTCGTCTTGTGTCCAGACACTTCAACACCCGGCTTCCCGTGATCGGCTTCTGTGGCGCGCCTTTCACCCTTGCCAGCTATATGATCGAAGGTGGCGGCTCGCGCAATTACGTCCATGCCAAGAAAATGATGTATTCGTCCCCGGAAACCTGGGACGAACTGTTGCGCAAGCTGGTCGCAGTCACCTCCGAATATGCCGCCGAGCAGGTTCGCGCGGGGGCCGATGCCATCCAGATTTTCGATAGTTGGGTCGGCTGCCTCAGCATCGAGGACTATCGCGGTTACGTGTTGCCTCGCACCACTGAGCTGGTGAAGAAATTACAAGCCACGGGCACCCCTGTCATCTATTTCGGTACGGACACGGCCACGCTCTTGCCCTCCATGCAGGACACTGGAGCCGAAGTAATTGGTCTCGACTGGCGCATCCCGCTCGATGCAGGCTGGAGCAGACTCGGCAATCAGAAGGCCGTACAAGGAAACCTCGATCCAGTTCTCCTGTTTGCCGGCTGGCCGCAGCTTAAATCCCGCGCTGAGGACATTCTTCGCCGTGCCGGCGGCCGCCCCGGACACATTTTCAATTTGGGCCACGGCATCTTGCCCGAAACTCCGGTTGAAAACGTAAGAGCCCTTGCAAAATTCGTGCAGGAATACAGCAAGTGATTTACTCTGTGAACCTTTGTGTCCTCTGTGGTTGAAGCATTTGCTTTTGGACTCTAACATTGAACCCGGTTGCCCAATCCGTTACCGCCGTCCTGCTCCTGGCCCATGGCAGCCCCGATTCCGTCGAACAGGTCCCGGAATTTCTTTTGCGCGTGACCGGCGGCCATCGCCTGCCCACAGCGGTTGTTAAGGAAGTCCAACGCCGCTACGGGCTGATCGGCCGCTCGCCTCTGACTGAGCTCACGCTGAAACAGGCCGAGCTTCTCGCCGGCAAACTGGGTGTTCGCGTTTACGTCGGCATGCGCAACTGGACGCCGTACATTGCGGATGCTGTCCGGACCATGGTTTCTGATGGCGTAGGCCGCGCGGTAGTTATCTGCCTGGCGCCGCACAATTCACGCACCAGTGTGGGCCTGTACCGCGCCGCTCTTGCCGCAGAGAATCCCCCGTTCCCCATTGATTTCGTCGATTCCTGGCACGACCATCCCATGTTGATCCGGGCCTTCGCCGAAAAACTCCGCGCCGGCCGGCAACCCGGGGTCCCAATTATTTTCACCGCGCACAGCGTTCCCCAGCGCACCGTCACAGAGGGCGATCCCTACGAGCAGCAGGCCAAAGAAACTGCGGCGCTAGTAGCGAAAGAGGCCGCACTTGCGCCCGAAGACTGGAGGTTCGCATTCCAGAGCCAAGGCATGTCGGGCGGGGCCTGGTTGGGTCCCGCTGTCGAAGACACCATCCTTGGTTTGAAAGAGAAGGGCCAGCGCAGTGTCTTCATCCAGCCCATCGGTTTTCTTTGCGACCACGTGGAAGTGCTGTATGACGTTGATATCGGCTTCAAGAAATTCGCAGAGGAGCAAGGCATGCGCTTGACGCGCGCTGAATCCTTGAATGATTCGCCGTGGCTGACCGCAGCATTGGCGGATCTAGTGGGCCGCTTGGCATAGACGAGCGCGCTGGCGCCCGCTGCCGACAAACGCCGCTCTTTTGAGTGTTACCATGCATCGGTGCCTGATATCCGTCAACCGCGAATAGCTGCCCCGGCGCTGCATGTGTGCCTGTTTGTGCTGACATGGGGTCTGTTTTGGATCCAGCGGGGGCCGCTGGCGAATGGTCCGGCGGATTGGCCTTTCCGGATCCTCTTTATCGCCGACTTGCCTATTTCCCTGGTCGCGTTTGGCGCAATGTTCAATTCCGACGCGCGTTTCCCCTACGCCGTAGCCCTGTGGGGAATTCTAGGGACGCTATGGTGGTACTTCCTGGGCCGCTGGATGGAGCATCGCAACCGGCCTTAGCCGCACGGACCATCGCGGCGCTGCAATCGAAATGAAACGCATTGCCATCATCGGCGGCGGTATCTCGGGTCTCGCGGCCGCGTTCACGTTGGAAAAACACCGGCGCAGCGGTGTCGCGCTCGACTACAGTCTCTTTGAGTCCTCGCTGCGTCTCGGCGGTGTGCTGCTCACCGAGCACGTCGATGGATGCCTAATCGAGGCCGGCCCTGACTCTTTCCTTACGGAAAAACCCTGGGCTTCTGACCTCTGCCGCCAAATCGGATTGGGCGATCAACTCATCGGCTCCAACGATCCGGAGCGCAAGACTTACATTCTGGCCAAAGGCCAGCTGGTGCCGATCCCCGACGGCCTGATGTTCATGGTCCCCACTAGAATTCTGCCGGTTCTCTGGTCGCCATTGTTTTCCACCCGCACGAAATTTCGCATGATGCGGGAATGGTTTCATCCTCCAAAGAAGTCCGAAACAGACGAGAGTGTTGCATCCTTTGTCGAGCGTCACTACGGGCCTGAGATGGTCGATCGCCTGGCTGATCCCTTGCTCTCTGGCGTCTATGGCGGCCAAGCCAGCCAACTCAGCCTGCGGGCGGTCCTGCCCCGTTTTGCCGAGATGGAAGCCCGCCACGGCAGCCTCGGCCGCGCCATGCTCTCTGCTCGTCGGAAGGCGCCCACGCCCGCCGCAAAGCCTCTGTTTACGTCTTTGAAGGACGGCATGCAGCAGATGGTGGATGCGCTCCTATCTCATCTCCCTCCCTCCGCGCTGCACAGCAACACTCCGGTGCAAGCCATTCAACGGCAGGGCGGCGGCTGGGTAGTCTCGGCGGGTTACGCTTCCGATCAGTTTGACGCCGTACTCATCGCGGCTTCTGCACAAGACGCTGCCCGGCTGGGCCTGCCGGACGAACTAAGCAGCATTCTCGGCGGAATCGAATACACCTCTTCCGTCACGGTCACGCTCGGCTTCAACCAGCAGGTCCGGCAGAGTCTACCGTCGGGCTTCGGCTTCCTGGTTCCTCGCAGCGAAGGCAGGCGCCTGCTGGCGGTAACTTTTGTGCATAACAAATTTCCCCATCGCGCCCCCGAAGATCGCGCCTTGCTTCGCTGCTTTCTGGGAAGCGCTCGCGACCAAACGCTTCTCGATGTGCCGGACGAGGAAATAGTGAACGTGGTCCGGCAAGAACTTCGCCATATTCTCAATCTGACCGCTGAACCGCTTTTTAGCCGCCTCTACAAATGGAAGGATGCGATGGCGCAGTACAACGTCGGCCACATCCAGAGAATCCAGACGATCGAGCAAGCTTGCCGCGAATTACCGGGCCTCGCGCTGGCCGGTAACGCCTACCATGGCATCGGAGTCCCTGACTGCGTTCGCTCCGGATCCGATGCTGCCTCCACTGTCCTGCAGACCTTGGGCTTGCTCCCGTCCAACTAGTTTGCCGGAATCTCGGGCGCCGATTACTCCCGTAATCTGGCCCCTAGCAACAACCCCCGTCTCTTCGGGTTAACATTTGTGAAGGGGAAATCCGCATGAAGCAGTCTTTGGTCTTCATTCTGTTTGTACTCTGCCCGCTCTGGGCGCAGCAAGCAACGCCTCCGGCGATGAACATGCCGGCCCATGGTTCCGACATGCAAGGCATGCCCGGCATGGACGACGACGGCGCCGCCCACGCCATGCATTCCATGGAAGGCCACCACATGGACATGGGGCCGCACATGAAGATGACTCCCTTGCGCGCCCTTCAACCCGGCGATCAGGAAAAGGCTGACAAGGTGGTGCAGGCCGCGCGCCGCGCCGCCGAGAAATATTCCGACTACAAAGTCGCCTTGGCCGACGGCTTCAAGATTTTCATGCCTGACCGTCCGCAGAAGCAGTATCACTTTACCAATTACCAGTACGCGTTCGAAGCGGCTTTCAGCTTCAACCCCGACCGTCCCACTTCGCTGCTCTATGAGAAGAACGGCGACGGCTACAAGCTGATCGGCGTCATGTACACCGCTCGCAAAACTGCCACGCAGGAAGACCTAGACGCCCGCATTCCGCTCAGTATCGCGCAGTGGCACGCGCACGTGAACTTGTGCCTTCCACCGCCGGACAAGAAACAAGAAATGATGGGGCCGAACTCACAATTTGGCCTGCACGGCTCAATCGCGACGCAAGCCGCGTGTGAGGCCGCCGGTGGCAGGTTTATGCCGCAGATTTTCGGCTGGATGGTCCACGTCTACCCGTTCGAGCAGAAGCCGGAAGACATCTGGTCGGTCGAGCGCCAAGCCCACGAGCACATGGATTAGAAGGGCAGTCGGCAGGACGCTCGTGCGCTATGTGATCGAGTTGGCCGCCTCTTCTATTGCCTCCCCCAACTGCTCCACTGCCCATCCAATTTCTTCACTGGTAATCACCGCGGGAGGCGCAATCAGTAGATGGTCCCCCGCAATTCCGTCCACGCACCCTTGCATGGGATAGACCATCAACCCTCGCTTTGCCGCTGCCTGTCCTACGCGTCCGGCAAAGTTCAGCTCCGGCGCGAACGGCTTCTTGCTGACCTTGTCGGCCACGAACTCGATTCCCCATAGCAACCCAATCCCGCGCACATCGCCGACTGCGTCCTCCTCTCGGAGTTTCTCCAGCGCAACTTTTAGCAACGTCGCCGGAGATCCCGCGCGCTGTCCGTCTGCCGCTCGAACCAGATTTTCTCGTTGCAGGACTTTCAACACCGCCCGGCCCGCCGCCGCCGAAATCGGATGAGCGTTGTAAGTAAACCCATGCATGAAGGCTCCCGATCCCGCCGCGATGGCATCCGCAAGCTTCTTCGTAACGATCACTGCCCCTAGCGGCGCATATCCGCTTGACAGCCCCTTAGCCGCGACCAGGATGTCCGGGGCCATGCCCCAATGCTCCACCGCGAAATTCCGCCCGGTGCGCCCCATGCCGGTCATGACTTCGTCGGCGAGCGACAGCACTCCCTGCCGCCGGCAAACCTCCTGCACGCTCTGCAAGTATCCCGGAGGCGGCACTACCGCTCCCAAAGTCGCCCCGCTCACCGGCTCAAAAATAAACGCGGCCGCCTGACCATGAGCAGCTGCAATCGCTTTTTCCAGATCCGCCGCATACTCCTGCCCACAGCTACGGCAACCATCAGTGCAGTCGTAGGCGCAGCGATAGCAGTAGGGAAACGCCACATGCGCGAACTCGCGCACCATCGGCAGATACATCTCCCGCCGCCGCTTATTGCCAGAGACCGCCAAGGCCCCCAGCGTCGAGCCGTGATAACTTTGGCCGCGGCTGATCACCTGATGTCGCTGGCCCTGCCCGGTCTCCACCTGATATTGCCGCGCCAGCTTCAGCGCGGTCTCAATCGACTCCGAGCCACCGCTGGTGAAGTACACGCAGCCGCCGGCGAAATTCTTCCCCGCGAAATCCAATAACTCCTGCGCGTACTCTTCGGCAACTGGTGTGGTGAACTGGCTACTGTGGACAAACTCCAACTGCTTCGCCTGAGCAGTCATCGCCGAGGCAATTTCTGAAACTCCATGCCCAACAAAGTTCACCGCTGCCGATCCGCAAAAATCTAAATAGCGTTTTCCGGCGGCATCCCACACATACACACCTTCGCCACGCATCGCAGAGGGAAAAGACTTCCGAAATGACCGCCGCATTAGCGCTGAACGCGTCGGAATTGCGATGGCATCGCTCACGCCTCGGATTATCGGGCGCAGGGCCAAGCCCTGTCAAAATTCCGCTTAGCCGCTGACTCACGGCCATCAACTCTCTCGCCCGCTAAGTCTGTTACGCTCTGGGTGAGGTCTGATGAAAAAAGTGCTTGGCGCAATCCGCGGCTGAAATGAACCGTCTGCTCCGCCATCTCCGGCCTTCGCACCAGCACAGCGCCTTTTCGGCCACCCTGCTGCTGATGTCAGCCATCATGGCGTCGCGCGTCATCGGATACGTCCGCGAAGCCTATATCGCCTGGGCCTTCGGTGCCGGCCCGCAAACCGACGCCTACGTCGCTGGATTCACCATCCCCGACTGGTTGAACTACTTGGTCGCCGGCGGCACGGCCTCTATCACTTTCGTTTCCATCTACACCCGTTTTCTCGCGCAAAACAAAGAAGAAGACGCGCAGAAGACCTTCTCGATCATCATCACCGTCATGACGGTCGTGCTGGGGATCGGCACTGTGTTGGCCGAGGTCTTCACTCCCCAGATCGAACGCCACTTGTTCAGTGGTTTCAACCCCGACCAACTCACCCTCTGCGTTCACCTCACTCGCATCTTGCTGCCGGCGCAGATCTTCTTCTACGTAGGCGGGGTGGTCTCGGCGGTTTTGCTGTCCCGCCGCCTGTTCTTGTTCCCCGCCTTCGGGCCGCTGCTCTACAACGTCGCCATCATCATGGGCGGAATCCTCTTCTCCCATCAGTTGGGGATTTCCTCACTCGCCTACGGGGCTCTCGCCGGTGCCATCGTCGGTCCCTTTCTGGTCAACGCGATTGGAGCTGCGCGCATCGGAACCGGCTACCGCATTTCTTTCGACATTCGCAATCCCGCCTTCCGCGAATGGGTCCGAATGTCCATTCCTCTGATGATTGGAGTCTCGCTGGTTACGGCCGACGACTGGATTCTTCGCTACTTCGCTTCCGGCAGCGTGGGAGATATCACTCGCCTGAACTACGCCAAGCGGCTCTTCGCCGTGCCCATTGCCGTGTTGGGACAGGCCACCGGCCAGGCGTCCCTGCCGTTTTTCGCGCGTCTCTTCGGCGAAAAGCGCTTGCCCGAATTCGCCGCCACCGTCAACGCATCGATTTCGCGCATTGTGGCTGCGTCGCTGCTGATCACTAGTCTGATGGCCGCCACTGCGCTGCCTCTGATGGATCTGGTCTATCGCCGCGGACACTTCCATTTCTCGGATTCCCAAACCACCGCCATCTATTTTTTCTGGTTCTCGTTGTCTCTAGCATTCTGGGCGGCGCAATCGCTCTACTCCCGCGCGTTCTATGCAGCCGGAAACACGCTCACGCCCATGGTCGCCAGCACTCTCATCACGCTGGCCTCGCTGCCCATGTATGCCGCGCTCTATCGCGCCTTTTTCACCCCCGGGCTCGCCATCGCCTCCGACCTGGGCATTCTGGCCAACACCGCGGCCGTAGCCTTCCTGCTACACCAACGGAAGCTGGTGCCGCTGGACGGACTGGATTGGAGAGAATTAGGCAAAGCAGGCATTACCGCGGCGGTTGCGGGATTGTTGAGTCATTGGATTGCGAGCGGCCTGGTGGTTCAGGGCAGCCGTATGGCCGACTTCAAATCACTGGGATTGACGACCCTCACTTGGGCCGGAGCGGTTGCCGCCGGACTTTGGCTCACGCAATCGCAGTTGCTGCGCGAGCTGCGACGGCGGGGAGGGACAAGCTATCCCTGGGTGGCGGAAAAAACGGCGGAAGACCTCAGCCGCGGCGTACAGCCTTAGGAACGGTTCGGCCTCTACGGAAAGACCCGGAACAAATCCTTCAGGTCCGTCTCTTTAGCGGCATCGCCTAGAAACGGCGCCACGCCGAAGATTTCCTGCAGGGTTCGCAGGGCAGATCCGTGAGTGTAGTGAATCTGGTTCGAATATCCACCGCCCTTGGCGAATGGGGAAAGGACAATCATCCCAATCGGCCCATCACCCTCATCGGCTTCATCCCAGGTGATGAAAAGCACGCCACTCTTCTGATATGCGGCCGAGTTGAGGATCGCGGGTACATTCTTGGAAAGCCAAATGTCTCCGTCCGGGATATCCCCGCCCGTGCAACTATCGTGCATGTCGTCGCATAGATTGGGCGTTATGAAGTTGTAGCTGGCCACGTTGTGATTCAGCAGATCACCCGCGAATTCTGTGTACGGCCGTACGTGCGCAATGCAATATGCAGAGTTGGGATTCTGATTGCCGGTTACATCGTCGAAATAGACGAAGGGATCATGTTTTGGCGCGTATAAATGGCTGCCGTTAGGGTCAATGGGGCCCTCATTGGTAAGCGGACAGTCAGTGCCGTCGATATTCTCCTCTTACGCTTTCCACGAGATGCCGGCGTTCTTGAGTAATGTAACCAGGTGTTGCGTGGTGCTCTGGGAATTCTGGCTGGGTGGGTCGTCATTCAGGATCCCAAAATTGGTTCCCGCCTCCAGCCACAAGTAGTTGGGTAGGCTGGGATGGAGGCCCGGCGGGTTGTAATACCTCTCAGCATGCGAAGCCATGGGGATAAGAGTGTTGTTAATGTAGGGCGCTTGCGGATTGCCCTTAATATTCATATTTGGACTGTCACCCGTCCAATTGTGGTTCTCCATCAGAATGATGAATACAGTACGGATGTGACGAGAAGTCGCGTCGGTCGGCCCATTCGGTGCGGCAGCCCAGGAACTGGGTGCTGAAACCGCTGCGAGGAACGCACCGCCGAGCCACGTAATTAGGATTCTTGAACCCCTGTGGCTCATTAGATCCTCCTTGCAACCGTGCCGCACTCTGGGCGCGGCAGGAATCGGGGCCAGCGTGGTGCAGACAAAAGAACGGCGGACCTCTCACAAAATGGAGAACGCCCGCCGCTGATCGTTTCCCGAATTTCTAAGCGCGCGCCGCCACTGCTTCGGTCGAGCTGGAGGGCTTCGCTTCTTCGCCGTTGGGCTTTTGCCCGGCCTTGCGGATATCGATGCCACCCTTGAAGAACGCGCCGTCTTCAATCGAAATGCGTGCCGCCACGACGTCCCCGGTCAGTGAGCCGTCGCTGCGGATGTCCACCCGGTCACTGGCGGTCAGGTTGCCGCGAACCTTTCCCAGCACCACAATTTCGCGCGCGTTGATGTTGGCCGAGACCACGCCATTACGTCCCACCGTAACCCGGTTGCCGGCCAAGTTGATCGATCCTTCCACCCGTCCATCAATGTACAGCGACTCCGAACCGCTTACCTCGCCCTTAATGACCAGGGACTTGCCGATCGTTGCCTGGTCGGCTGCGGTGGCTGTAACCGGACGCCCTGCGGGCTCGGGACTCGAAGTCACGGGCATCGCAGGCATGGCCGGACGCTCGGGTTCACCGGGCCGGATGGGAGTCGTAGGAGTCTGAGTCGTGGGTTTCCACATGGCGCTAAAATTCCTTTCCTAGGTGTCGATAGAAGGATTTGACTGGCATTTCAATCACCAAACCGCATTTTACTCCGCAAACCCTGTGCCGTCTTGTGGAAATTCGTTGATTAACGCGCCACCTGCCCATCCTGAACCGGGCAATTTCTCCCTCCTCAAGGCACTTCTTGCCCTCTTCCAGTATCCTAACTGAGAAACGAGAACCGGCAACTGAGAACCGCCTTATCTCTCCCATGCCCGCCGACGCAACGATCCTCAAGAAGCTCGAACGCTTGCCCAAGCGGACCGCAGGGTTCAAGCAGTTGGTCCGCGAACTAGGCCTCCATGGCGACGCCCGCCGCGAACTCTCCGAACGTCTGGATCGCCTGGTGGCCAGCGGCCAGCTCGTTCAGGTAGATTCCGACCGCTACGCCCTTCCTCAGCCAGTCAGCGGCAGGAATATGGTCGTCGGAAAACTCAGCATGCATCGCGATGGCTTTGGTTTTGTCACTCCCGATCTCACATCTCTCAGTGGGCCCCTGAAATCCCGGCTTTCCGGGGACATCTTCATCCCGCCGCCAGCGGTCGGTACTGCCATGCACGGCGACCTCGTGCTGGTCGAAGTCGGCAACGTCCGCCCCGACGGCCGTGCCGAAGGGCACATTATCCGCCCCGTCAACCGCGCCCATGCCACCGTCGTCGGCATCTTTCACTACGGCCAGCGCCGCAACTACGTCACGCCGATCGACCAGAAAATCTCGCAGGAGATCATAATCCCGCCCGGCTTGGAGCGTCCGGACCCAGATCGAAGCGCTGGCGTCACGCCGGCTGTCGCGAGGGCGTCCCGCCCCAACAAGTCTGTAGACCGCGTTCTCGGCGAAGAAGCTGCCCG
>Ga0335079_10010505_pt1 | contig 10538 bp, 8 predicted proteins | sample Lox_Sample_33_FD_206719 | JGI IMG/M metagenome (GOLD analysis project Ga0335079, IMG submission 206719) | Soil microbial communities from Loxahatchee National Wildlife Refuge, Florida, United States - Lox_Sample_3.3 | ecosystem: Environmental > Terrestrial > Soil > Wetlands | place: USA: Florida... | reverse complement strand
GCGGCGGCGACAACACCCGCCTGGCGAAGCTCTGCGGACCGCTGGATGAGAACCTGCGGCTGCTGGAGCAGCGGCTCGAGGTGCGCATCCGCCGCCGCGGCGACACCTTCCGCGTGAGCGGCGCCCGCGCCGCCAGCGCCGAGGACATCCTGCGGGAGCTATTCGGGCTCACCCGCACCGAGGAAGTGACCCCGGAGCGGGTGCACCTGGCGCTGCGCGATCGCGACGCCGGCGCGCCGCCCGCGGACGCGGACGTGCGCGAGTACGGCGTGCACCTGCCGCGCGGCGGGATCCGCGCGCGCGGCAAGCACCAGCGCGATTACCTCGCGCACATCCGCGGCGGCGATCTCACCTTCGGCATAGGTCCCGCCGGCACCGGCAAGACCTATTTGGCGGTCGCCTGCGCGGTCGAGGCGTTGCAGGCCGATCGCGTGCGCCGCATCGTGCTGGTGCGGCCCGCGGTCGAGGCGGGCGAGCGGCTGGGGTTCCTGCCCGGAGATCTCACCCAGAAGGTCGACCCGTATCTGCGTCCGATGTACGACGCGCTCTACGAGATGATGGGCTTCGACCGCGTGGCGCGCTTCATCGAGCGCAACGTCATCGAGGTCGCCCCGCTCGCCTTCATGCGCGGCCGCTCGCTGAATGACTCCTTCATCATTCTGGATGAGGCGCAGAACACCACCATCGAGCAGATGAAGATGTTCCTCACCCGCATCGGCTTCGGCTCGCGCGCGGTGGTCACGGGCGACGTCACGCAGACCGACCTCCCCGCGGGCAGGCAGTCGGGCCTCTCGCACGTCGTCGAGGTGCTGCGCAACGTGCCGGGCGTCGCCTTCACTTTCTTCGACGCGCAGGACGTGGTGCGCCATCCGCTGGTGCAGCGCATCGTGCAGGCCTACGAATCCCATGGGAGCGGCTCACCTTGAGCGCGCGCCCGCTGACTCTCGAGCTGCAGCGCGGGGTGCGGGCCTGGTCGCCGCGCCGCGCGGACCTCACGCGCTGGGCGAGTGCGGCGCTCGGCGCGCGCGCGTCGGGCGCCGAGCTCGGAGTGCGCGTCGTGGGTCCCGCCGAGAGCCGCCGCCTGAATGCGCGCTACCGGGGCCGCGATAAGCCGACCAACGTTCTGTCCTTTCCGCCGCCCGCCATGCCGGCGCGCACGCCGGGTGGCACGCGCGCGCTCGGCGACCTCGTGATCTGTGCAGGCGTGCTGCGCGGCGAGGCGCGTGCGCAGGCGAAGACCCTCGAGGCGCACTGGGCGCATCTCATCGTGCACGGAGCGCTGCACCTGATCGGCTACGACCATCAGCGGGCTTCCGATGCGCGCCGCATGGAGCGGCGCGAGATCGCCGTGCTGCGCCGCCTCGGTTTCGCCAACCCCTACCGGTGACTCTCATGACCAAGGACCTGAACTCGACCGGACGGTGGCTGAGGCGACTCAAACAGGGTCTCGCGTCCGAGCCGCAGGACCGTGAGGAACTGCTCACCGTGCTGCGCGATGCCGGCGAGCGCGGGCTGGTCGACAGCGACGCGCTGTCGATGATCGAGGGCGTGCTCCAGGTCTCTGACCTGCAGGTGCGCGACATCATGGTGCCGCGCGCCCAGATGGTGTTCGTCAGGCGCGACGAGCGCGCCGCGGTCATCCTGCCCAAGGTGGTCGAGTCCGGCCACTCGCGCTTCCCGGTGATGGACGAGGATCGCGACGACATCGTCGGGATTCTGCTCGCCAAGGACCTGCTGCGCCTCACGGGGGAGAAGCGCGAGCGCTTCGACATCCGCGAGTTCATGCGCCCGGCGCTGTTCGTGCCCGAGTCGAAGCGCCTGAACGTGCTGCTGCGCGAGTTCCGCCGCAACCGCAACCACATGGCGATCGTGGTCGACGAATACGGCGGGGTCTCCGGGCTGGTGACCATCGAGGACGTGATCGAGCAGATCGTCGGCGAGATCGACGATGAGTTCGACGTCGAGGACGATCTGAACATCCGCCGCGACGCGGAGCGGCAGTTCACGGTGCGTGGCGTGACGCGCATCGCCGAGTTCAACGAGTACTTCGGGGCGCAGCTCTCGGAGGAGGAGGGCTTCGACACCGTGGCCGGCCTCTTGATGAAGCAGCTCGGGCACCTGCCGCGGCGCGGCGAGAGCGCGACCATCGAGGGATTCGAGTTCCGCGTGCTGCGCGCCGACCGCCGCCGCATCGAGGCGCTGCGGGTGGTGGCGCCCCGCGATGTTTTGCCGCCGCCGGAAGAGCGCGCCGCGGGCGGCGGATCCTAGGTGGCGCTCTACGTCCTCGCGCGGCCGTCCTCGGCACGGCTGCGGGCCCTCATCGCGCTCGTGGCAGGCGCCGCTCTCGCCGCTTCCTTTGCGCCACTCTCGCTATGGCCGCTCGCGGTGCTCTGTCCCGCGGTGCTCATGTGGCTGTGGCAGGACGCCGCGCCGCGCGAGTCGGCGTGGCTAGGCTTCATCTTCAACGCCGGCACCTTCGCGGCCGGCACCTACTGGCTCCTCCTCAGCCTGCCGCTCGGCGGTGCGCCCCTGTGGCTCGCGCTCCTCCTGATGCTGGGACTCACCGGCATCATGGCGCTCTACCACGCGGGGCTCGGCTTCGCGTGTGCACGCTGGCTGCCGCAGAGCGGTGCCGTGCGCTCGCTGGTCGCACTGCCGGCGGCGTGGCTGGTGGTCGAGTGGTGGCGCGGGTGGTTTCTTTCGGGGTTCTCGTGGCTGTCGCTCGGGTACTCGCAGACCGATACCTGGCTCGCGGGGCTCGTGCCGGTTGCCGGTATCTACGGCGCGAGCGCGGCTTTGCTGCTCTCGGCCGGGGCGCTCGTCACGCTGGTGAGCGGCACGAAGCGGGCGCGGGTGAGTGCGGTGGCGGTGCTGCTGGTTCCCTGGGCTGCCGGGGTGGCGCTGCGCGGCGTGTCCTGGACCCAGCCCTCCGGCGCGCCGGTGTCGGTGGCGATCGTCCAGGGCGCGGTCCCACAGGATGAGAAATGGCTCGAGGCGAACCGCGAAGCGACACTCGACCTTTACCGCAAGCTCACCGAGCAGGCCTTCGGGAACGCGCTCATCGTGTGGCCCGAGTCGGCGACCGCCGATACCGCCAACGACCTGGTGTCCTGGCTGACGCAGATCTACCGCGATGCCCATGCGCACGGCTCGGCGCTCGTCATGGGAATCCTGCGCGCCGAAGGCGGCGTCTCGGACTCGGACACCGTGCGCTACTACAACTCGGTGCTGGCGCTCGACGCCAAGGTGAGCTGGTACGACAAGCACCACCTGGTGCCGTTTGCGGAGTACTTCCCGGTGCCGCACTTCGTGCGCTCGTGGATGCGCCTGATGAGTCTGCCGTACTCGGATTTCACACCCGGCGCCGCCTATCAGCCGCCGCTCGAGGCGGGGCACCTCAAGCTCGGGACCACCGTGTGCTATGAAGACGCCTACGGCGCCGCGATGCTCGAGGAGTTACGCCGTGGCGGAGCGGACGCGCTGGTGAACGTGACCAACGACGCCTGGTTCGACCACTCGAGCGCCCGGCACATGCACTTCCAGGTTGCGCGCATGCGCGCGCTCGAGGAGGGCCGCTACCTGATCCGGGCCACCAACGACGGCATTTCCGCGATCGTGGGACCGCACGGCGAGGTCCTGGCTCGCGCCCCGGAATTCCGCCCCGTGCTACTGGTCTCAAAAGTGACCCCGATGGCCGGCCTCACCCCCTATGCCGATGTTGGAAACTGGCTCATCGTGACGCTCGCGGCGCTCTCGCTGGCATGCGGCATAGGGGTGCGGAATGATAGGCTGTGGCGGACCCGTTCCGGGTCGGCCGGCGCGGCTACCCGAAGGACATGCACGTGAAAGCCGAATCGATCCTCGTTCCGCCGCTGCGCAGGACGCTCGCCGTGCTGGGGCTGGCGGTGGCGCTCGCGGGCTGCTCGCGCGACACCAGCGCCCAGCAGACGCACCCGGCGGCCGACCCGCCCGCCCCGCAGGCATCAAGCGCCGCCGCGCCCGTCTCGACCGCCGATTCCCCGGCCGAGCCCGCGATGCGGGCGCTCCCCGACTTCACCGCGCTGGTCGAGAGGTACGGACCCGCGGTGGTGAATGTCGAGGTGGTGGAGAAGGCGCAGCAGGGCGGCTTCCAGGGCCTCTCGCCCAACGACCCCTTCTATGATTTCTTCCGCCGCTTCGGCATTCCGGCGCCGGGCGAGGGACCGCGCGGCAACCAGCCGCCGGTGCGCGGCGCGGGCTCGGGCTTCATCGTCAGCCCGGACGGCTACATCCTCACCAATACCCACGTGGTGGCGGACGCCGAGACCGTGACCGTGCGGCTCACCGACCGGCGTGAGTTCCAGGCCAAGGTGATCGGCGCCGACGAGCGCACCGACGTCGCCGTGATCAAGATCAACGCCAGCAATCTGCCGATCGTCAGGCTCGGCGATCCCTCGCGCATCAAACCCGGCCAGTGGGTGCTCGCCATCGGCTCGCCGTTCGGCTTCGAGAACACCGTCACCGCCGGCATCATCAGCGCCACCTCGCGCTCGCTGCCGAGCGACAACTACGTGCCGTTCATCCAGACCGACGTGGCGGTCAACCCCGGCAACTCCGGGGGACCGCTCTTCAACATGGCGGGCGAGGTCATCGGGATCAACTCACAGATCTTCAGCCGCACCGGCGGCTTCATGGGCCTGTCGTTCGCGATCCCGATCGACGTCGCGCACAACGTCGAGGAGCAGCTGATCAAGACCGGCCGCGTGGTGCGCGGGCGCATCGGCGTCACCATCCAGGATCTCAACGCGCAGCTCGCCGAATCCTTCGGGCTCGACCGGCCGCGCGGCGCGCTGGTCTCCTCGGTCGAGAAGGACGGCCCGGCGGCCAAGGCCGGCGTCCAGCCGGGCGATGTGATCCTGGCCGTCGCCGGCCATCCGATCGAGCATTACGGGGAGCTCTCGGGGGCGATCGCGGCGATGAAGCCGGGGAGCGATACGACACTCTCGATATGGCGCGGCGGCAAGCAGCTGAACTTGAGCGTGGCCGTCGCTGAGCTGCACGAGCAGCAGCAGGTTGCCTCCGCGCACGGCCGCTCTCAGGGCGGCGGCCCCCGGGCGGCGCCGAGCGCTTTCGGGCTCACGGTGCGGCCGCTCAACCCGCAGGAGAAGAGCCAAGCCGGCACGCAGGGGAGCCTGGTGGTAGAGGAGGTCACAGGTCCCGCTGCCGCCGCCGAGGTGCAGCCCGGCGACATCATCCTCGGCGTCAACGGCAGGCGCGTGCACACGGTGGCTGAGCTGGAGGAGACGGCCAAGACCGCCGGCAAGAGCGTAGCGCTCCTCATCCAACGCGAGGACGCGCAGATCTTCGTACCGCTGCGGTTACCTTAGGCTTGCCATCTGCGCAGCCGGCGAAAGCCGCGCCTTCCGCCGCGGCAACCGGAGTAATGTCCGCCGGAATCGCCGCCGGCGATTTCGGCCAGTGAAATGAGCATGCACGAGACCTACGATCCAGCAGCTGTGGAGCGCGCCGCGCAGGACTATTGGCGGGAGCGGCACGCCTTCGAAGTGCGCGAGGACCCCGCCAAGCGCAAGTTCTACTGCCTGTCGATGCTGCCGTACCCCTCGGGCAGGCTGCACATGGGCCACGTGCGCAACTACACGATCGGCGACGTGCTGGCGCGCTACCTGCGCATGCAGGGCTACAACGTGCTGCAGCCGATGGGCTGGGACGCCTTCGGGCTCCCGGCCGAGAACGCCGCCATCAGCAACTCCGTGCCGCCGGCGAAGTGGACGCGCGACAACATCGCGCACATGCGCTCGCAGCTTCAATCCCTCGGCTTCGCCATCGACTGGCGGCGCGAGTTGGCCACCTGCGATCCGGACTACTACCGCTGGAACCAGTGGCTGTTCCTGCGCATGCGCGAGCAGGGCCTCGCCTACCGCAAGAGCGGCGTGGTCAACTGGGATCCGGTCGATCAGACCGTGCTCGCCAACGAGCAGGTGATCGACGGGCGCGGCTGGCGCACGGGCGCGCCGGTCGAGAAGCGCGAGATCCCGATGTACTACCTCGCGATCACGCGCTACGCGGACGAGCTGCTCGCCGCGCTCGAGCAGCTGCCCGACTGGCCGGAGCGCGTGCGTGTCATGCAGGCCAACTGGATCGGCCGCAGCGTCGGCTGCGACATCTCCTTTCCGTACGCGCCCGACACGGCGCAGGCGCTCGGCGGCGCGGGCGCCGTCAAGGTGTTCACTACGCGCGCCGACACGCTCTTCGGCGCTACGTTCATGGCGGTCGCCGCCGAGCACCCGGTGGCGCTCGCCGCGGCGCGCGGCAATCCCGCGCTCGCCGCCTTCGTCGACGAGTGCCGCCGCGGCAGCGTCATCGAGGCCGATCTCGCCACCCAGGAGAAGAAGGGCATGTCGACCGGGCTGCACGTACTGCATCCCTTCACCGGCAAGCCCCTCGAGGTGTGGGTCGCGAATTACGTCGTGATGGCCTACGGCGAGGGCGCCGTGATGGGCGTGCCGGCCCACGATGAGCGCGACTTCGAGTTCGCGACCAGGAACCGGCTGCCGATCGTCACGGTCGTGCGCTCGACGAGCGGCGCTTACGAGGAGGTGCGCGCGCCCTGGATCCCCGCCTATTCCGAGTACGGCACGACGGTGAGCTCGGGCGAATTCTCCGGCCTCTCCTTCGCGCAGGCGGTCGATGCGATCGCCGCGGCGCTCGAGAAGAAGGGCCTCGGCAGCAAACGTGTGCAGTTCCGTCTGCGCGACTGGGGCATTTCGCGCCAGCGCTACTGGGGCTGCCCCATCCCGATCATTCACTGCGGCGGCTGCGGCGAGCTGCCGGTGCCGGATGAGCAGCTGCCGGTGGTGCTGCCCGAGGACCTGGTGCCCGACGGCAGCGGCAACCCGCTGGCGAAGTCGCCGGCCTTCTATGAGGTCAAATGTCCGAAGTGCGGCGGCGCGGCGCGGCGCGAGACCGACACGATGGACACCTTCGTCGACTCGTCCTGGTACTTCATGCGCTATGCCTGTCCGGATGACAGCCACGCGATGGTCGACGAGCGCGTCGACTACTGGCTGCCGGTCGATCAGTACATCGGCGGCATCGAGCACGCGATCCTGCATCTGCTCTACGCGCGCTTCTGGACCAAGGTGATGCGCGACCTGAAGCTGGTGAAGTTCGGCGAGCCCTTCACGCGCCTCCTCACGCAGGGGATGGTGCTCAATCACATCTTCTCGTTTCAGCCGCCCGAAGGGCGCAAGCGCTACTTCAATCCCGCCGACGTCGAGACGCTCCGTGGGCCGGACGGCAGCGCGCGCTATGAGGTACTGATCGCCGACGGCGACGCGCTCGAGGTGCAGCACGAGGGCATCGGCAAGATGTCGAAGTCCGAGGGCAACGGCGTCGACCCGGAAGGGCTCATCGAGCGCTTCGGCGCCGACACCGCGCGGCTCTTCACCATGTTCGCCTCGCCCCCGGAGCAGACGCTCGAATGGTCCGACGAGGGAGTGCAGGGCGCCTCGCGCTTCATCCGGCGGTTGTGGACCGCGGTGTACGAGCACGTGCGCGCAGGTGCGGCCCCGCCGCTCGATACGGGCGCGCTGAGCGCTGCGCAGCGCGAGCTGCGGCGCGCGGCGCACCAGGCGCTCGCCAAGGCCACCGACGACATCGGCCGGCGGCGCAACTTCAACACCGCCATCGCCGCGATCATGGAGCTCCTCAACGCCATTCAGCGGTTCGCCGACTCGAGCCCGCAGGGGCGGGCGGTGCGCCAGGAGGCGCTCGGCATCGCGGTGCTGGTGCTGGCGCCGATCACCCCGCACGTCTGTCACGCGCTGTGGCAGGCGTTGGGCCACGCCACCACGGTGGTCGATGAGCCCTGGCCGAAGCCCGACCCGGCCGCCCTCACCCAGGATACGGTTCAGCTGGTCGTACAGGTCAACGGCAAGCTGCGCAGCCACATCACCGTTGCAGTGGATGCCGGCGAAGCAACGGTGCGCGCGGCCGCGCTCGCCGATGAGACGGCACGGAAATTCATCGCCGACAAGCCGGTACGGCGCGTGATCGTCGTGCCCGGCAAGCTCGTCAACGTGGTGGTATGAGGCACCCCGCGGCCGCCGCGCTGGCCTGCGGCGCCCTGCTGGCGCTCGGCGGCTGCGGCTTCCACCTCGAGGGGCGCACGCCGCTGCCGGCGAAGGTGTTGACCCCGTACCTCGAGGCCGAGGACCGGCAGAGCGACTTCGTGCAGAGCCTCGAGCGGGCGCTGCTCGCGAACGGCGCGCAGCTCGCGCCCGACAGGACCAAGGCCTCCGCGGTGCTCACCATCCTCAAGGACAACGTGAAGCCGCGCGTGCTGTCGGTATCGAACCTCAATCAGCCGAACGAATACGAGCTCACCTACACGGTGAGCTTCTCGGTGACGGCGGGCGGCGAGGAGCTGCTGCCTCCGCAGGAGATCTCCACCACCCGCAGCTACAGCTTCGACGCCCGTTTCCTGCTCGCCAAGGGACACGAAGCGGACATCCTGCGCGGCGCGATGGCCCAGGAGCTCGCCGACATGGTCATGCGGCGCCTCGCGAGGCTCTAGGGCCGTGCCCGGAGCACCGGCAGGGGGCGCACCGCGCACGGGCCCGGCCTCGACCACGGCGACGCTGACCGCGCTCCCCGAGTTCGGCGCCCCCGCGGTGCTGCTCCTGCGCAGCATCGATCGGGTGCCGGTGGCGCTGCTGCTCGACCGCTTCGGGATCGACCTCACGCTGGTCGCGCACGGCGAGGAGATTCCCGGCTCCTACTGGGGCGACAGCGAAGCGGGCCTGAAGGGCGAGCAGCTCCAGGCGCGGCTCGACACGCCGGTGCATTCGATTCTGCACGAGGCGGGCCACTACATCTGCATGAGCCCCGAGCGGCGCGCCGGGCTCGACACCGACGCGGGCGGCGATGACCTCGAGGAAGCGGCGGTGTGCTACCTCCAGGTGCTGCTCGCGGGTGAGCTGTCCGCCGTGGGCCGCGCGCGCATGCAGGCCGACATGGACTCCTGGGGATACAGCTTTCGTCTCGGCTCGACGCGTGCCTGGTTCGAGGGCGATGCCGCGGATGCGCGCGCCTGGCTCGAGCGCCACGGCGTCATCGACGCGGCCGGGCGCGTGACCGGCGCTCTGCGGGCGGGGTGAGCGTGTCCCGCAAGGCGCGAGTCACGGCGACGCTGCCGGGCGAGTCGGGGTTCCTCCGCCGGATCTGGGAGCGCAGAACCGTCCGCTGGCCTTCTGACGTGAGGGCGCGTTAGACTCGGCACCCTTTGTCCGGCCGCTCGTGTTGTAAGCAAGTGCGTCGTCTTTCGCTTCCGTGGGTCCTGTCGCTGTTGCTGGTGTTTGCCCAGCAGGGCGCGGTGCTGCACGAGCTCGGCCACCTTCAGCATCGCGACCGTGGCCAGGGCTCTGCGCTGCGCGCGCAGCTGCCCGCGGACAGCACCTGCGCGACCTGTGAGGCCTTCGCCCAGGTTGCCAACCCGGCCTCGGGTGCGGCCAGCACCCTGTCCGCCTCCATGGCCGTTTACCTGCCGACTCCCGCCCCCAACTACACGATCGTCGCGGCCGATACCCCGACACCGCGCAACCGCGGTCCTCCGCAAGCCTGAGCCGAGTTCCGTTCTCAGGGCGCGCATTCCCGAACGCATCGGGGCTGCGTGACGTCCGGCTCTTGTGGAGTTAAATGCATGCTCAGTCGTCGAATTTCAGGCGCGGCACCTGTCGCGCTGTCCGTGGCCACACTCACTACATCCTTTGCGGTGGCACTGCTGGCTACGCCAGCGGTGCGCGCCGCCGACGCTGCGGCGGCGGCTGCTGACGCGGCCCCTGCCGCGGCGGGCAGCGCCGGCAACAGCGGTCAGCTCTCGACTATCGTAGTCACCGCGCAGCGGCTGAACGAGGCGCGGTCCGGAATCGAGACGCAGACCGGCGCCTCGACCTACACCATCACGAGCGATGCGATCGCCGCGACTCCGGGGGGCGAGAACCTGCAGATGAACCAGGTGCTGCTGCAGGCGCCGGACGTGGTGCAGGACTCCTTCGGGCAGCTTCACGTGCGCGGCGACCATAACGATCTGCAGTACCGCCTGAACGGCATCATCCTGCCCGAGGGCATCAGCGTCTTCAGCCAGACGTTGAGCCCGCGGCTCATCTCCTCGATGAGCCTGATCACCGGAGCGCTGCCGGCGGAATACGGCTTGCGCACCGCCGGCGTCATCGACCTCTCCACCAACAGCGGGCTGCTGCAGCCGGGGGGCACGGTGTCGGTCTATGGCGGGAGCTTCGGCACCTTCCAGCCAGCGTTCGAATACGGTGGCAGCTCGGGCAATCTCAGCTACTACGTAACCGGCGATTACAAGCAGGACAATGTTGGTATCGATTCGCCCGACGGCAGCACCAGCCCGCTGCACGATCATACCCGGCAGGTGCATGGCTTCGGTTACTTCGAGAACATCCTCGATCCGAACAATCGCCTGTCACTGATCCTCGGCACCACCGATGAAGCCTTCGAGGTTCCGAACCAGC
>Ga0335079_10010502_pt1 | contig 10540 bp, 7 predicted proteins | sample Lox_Sample_33_FD_206719 | JGI IMG/M metagenome (GOLD analysis project Ga0335079, IMG submission 206719) | Soil microbial communities from Loxahatchee National Wildlife Refuge, Florida, United States - Lox_Sample_3.3 | ecosystem: Environmental > Terrestrial > Soil > Wetlands | place: USA: Florida... | reverse complement strand
GCACAGCAGCGGCAGCCGCGCCAGCAGCAAGGCCGCCAGGATCAACGCCGGAAACAGCGCCGCGCGGCGGCGCGCCGGCCGCCAGGCCAGGACCGCGATCCCCAGAAACAGCGGCATCAGGCACCACGACCAGAACTGACCCACATACCAGGATTCCGGACAGCGCCCATGGATCCACGCGTCGAGCGCACGGGAAGCCGCGTAAATCACGCCCAGTAGTATAGCCGACTGAACCGCGGAACAGCGGTTGTTAGAATGGATTCATGGTGCGCCCGGATGCGAGCGCCTCTTCCAGGGGCTATCCCTCCGTCGAACGCTTCTTTCAGTTCTCGCTGCTGGGACTCGTGGCCAGCGGTTACCTGGCGGTGGCTGGCTCGGGATACCTGGATGCGCCCACGGTGATCCTCACCGCGGCCGGCCTGGTGTTCCGCGCTCTGTTGGTCTGCGGGCTCCTGCATCTGGACGTCACCGAACGCGCCGGCACCCTGATCGCTCTCGCCTACGCCGCGTTCTTCCCGCTGGATTATTTCTTCCTCTCGCGCGATTTCCTGTCCGCGACGGTCCACCTGGTCTTCTTTCTGGCAGTGATGAAGATCCTTACCTCGAAGACCAACCGCGACTATCTCTACATTGCCGTCATCGCATTTCTGGAACTGCTGGCCGCCGCCATTCTGTCGATCAACTTCAACTTCTTTCTGTTTCTGGCGTTGTACCTGATGTTTGCCATCGCGGCCCTCGCCAGCGGCGAGATCCGCCGCTCCATGCACGCCGCTCCCGTCACGGCTCGCTGCGGGATGCGGTTCTTCCAGCCGCGCCTGGCCGTGCTGACTTTCTGGACCACCGTGGGAATCCTGGCAATGACGGCGGGAATGTTCTTTCTGCTGCCGCGCACCGCGGATGCGGCTCTTGCACGCCTGATGTCCCATCGCGTTTTCATTCCCGGCCTCTCCTCCCAGGTGACGCTGGGCGAAATCGGCCAGCTCAAAACCAGCTCCCGGCCGATCATGCATGTCCTGGTGTACAGCAACTCGGCGAAGGAGACCTTGAAATGGCGCGCCGGCGTGTTGAGCGATTTCGAGGGGAGAGTCTGGTCCAACGCCGAGCGGCCCGCCCGCAACCTTCCGGTCGAGAACGGCCAGGTGGTCCTGCCTCTGGAAGGCCACCCGCCGGGAGCTCAAACCATCAGCTATCGCGTCGAACTGGAAGCCCTGGACAGCCGCGCGCTGTTCCTCGCCGGCGCCCCTGAGCGTATCGAGGGGCTGCCGTACAGCTCCATCGAAGAGATTGAGGGCCGCTGCTTCCGGCTGCACCGCGTCCCGCCGCCGGGTTTCCGCTACGAAGCCTACAGCCTGCTGGAGGAACCGCCGGAGAACGCTCCCGCGCTGAATCCTCCACCCATCCTGGAGCTCGCCAGGAGGGAACGGTATCTGCAATTACCGCGCCTCGATCCGCGCATCCCGGCGCTCGCGCGGACCATGTCCGGCAACGCGGCCACGGACCTGGAGCGGGCGCGCGCAGTGGAACGCGGACTGCGCAACAGCTACGGCTACACCTTGCAGCTTCCCGATCATCAGGTCCCGGACCCGCTGGCTTACTTCCTATTTAGCCGCAAAAAGGGGCATTGCGAATATTTTGCGTCGGCCATGGCGGTAATGCTGCGCAGCCTGGGCATACCAGCGCGCCTGGCCACCGGCTTTCAGAGCGGCGTGTACAACTCCATTTCCGACCTCTGGCTGGTGCGCGCCTCCGACGCCCATAGTTGGGTGGAAGCCTGGATACCGGGCCACGGATGGACCACTTTCGACCCGACGCCGCCTGATCCCAACGCGCAAAGCTTTACCCTCCTATTGCGAATGGAGTTGTATTTGGATGCTGCCGAGACATTCTGGCAGCAGTGGGTTGTGGGGTACGATCCCAGCCATCAGGGCACCCTGGCGGACCGCGTGGAACAGGCCGCCAGCCGGTTGGGGATCCGCTGGTTCGACTCCCTGTCCGGTGTGGAGTCCGATTGGATCGCGAACGTGAAGTCCTGGTTGCGCCGCTTCGGCCCGCGCCTCGTCTCGCTGCTGGTGTTAGGCGCGGCCCTCTGGTGGATGGCGCCGCGGCTGATTCGTCTCCTGCGCATGCGCCGTCGAGTGGAGCGCGTGCGCCGCGGCCAGGCTAGCGTGGCCGACGCCACCCTGCTCTACCAGCGCATGCTGCACGTCCTGAAGCGCCACGGCTATCAGAAACCTGCCTGGTTCACGCCGGCCGAATTCGCCGGGTCCCTCCCCGCCACGCGTCTGGGCGCGGCGGTCCAGGAGTTCACTTTCGCCTATAACGCCGTCCGCTTCGGAGGCCGCACCGAAGTGGCGCCGCGGCTTTCGACGCTGCTGGACCAGTTGGAACGGGAAAGAAGCTGAGCCTTCGGAGAAGGTCGAAAGAGCATATTGGCCGCTGATGCACGCAGATAAAGACAAAGACCTTCATTCGCGTTAATTCGCGTTTATACGCGGCCCAGGTTTACTTTTTTCGGTTTTCACCGGACTTCGCTCATCAGCGCCAGCAGATTGTGGTCCGGATCGCGGAAGAACGCCATCCACAGCTCGTGGTCGGACAGGCGCGCCAGTAGATGGGGTTCTCGTTCGAACTTGACGCCCCGCTGGCTGAGGGTCCGAAACGCCGCCTGGATGTCCGGCACCCTGAAATAGATGATGGAGCTGTATTGTTCGCCGGGCTTCTCGGAGCCGCTAAGCATGAGGCGCACCCCATCGCAGGCAAAGAAGCCCATATTGGGAACTTGAAACAGGAGCTTCATCCCCAGAATATCGCGGTAGAACGCGATGGCGCGATCCACATCGGTTACGGTAATGCCGATTTGTCCTATCGTGGAGAGCCCGAACGTCTCGGCTGCGGTGGTGCTGGCGGATCCCATAGTTCTCCTCTACAGGAGTACATGATAGCTGGACTCCGTGGAGTGGGCGATCGCCTTCTGTCGCCGGCCAGGTGGCGCAGCAAATAGACGCACGCGGCCACGCGGCCGGCATCCAGCCCCTCCGCCAGCAGGGCCTCTCTAACACTGGCAAATACCTCGCGGCGCTCCTGTTCGAGAGTCGAATGCGCCGGTGAAATCGGCGTCTCGCCCGTAACCCAGCCATTAATATCCACGCTAGACGCCATCATTCCGCCTCCCAATGGCTCATCGGACAGATCTTGGGGAGTATTAATGCTTCCACTGCGTCCGCCGATAAGGTTCGAGGAGGCTCCATGATCCGCCTCACCCGACTGAATCACGCGCCAATGGTCCTCAACTCCGACTTGATCGAGCATATCGACGTCACACCCGATACTGTGATCACCTTGACTACTGGCCAGATCCTGCGGGTGCGCGAGACCGCCGAAGAGGTGGTGCGCCGCATCGTCGGCTTCCGCAGACGGATCTTCGGCCCCGATGCAGACCCGGCCGGGCTGTGCCGCGAAGAGATCGCAACCAGTACCGCGGAGATCGAGGATCACTCGGAGAAGCCGGACTGAGACGCCATGCCAGACGCCGCACAACCTCCCAAGAAGGCGCCGGGAAAAGAGCCCAAGAGCAAGTCCGACGCGCCCGCGAAACCCCCTGGCTCCAAACCGGATCTGTCCACCCTGGCTGGCATCGCCGTGGCGCTGGCCGGTATCCTCGGCGGCCTTCTCTTGGAAAAGGGCAAAATTCAAGATGTCGCGCAAACCACCGCCGCCATGATCGTTTTGGGTGGAACTTTCGGCGCCGTCCTGGTGACCACGCCCTTGCCGGTTTTTCTGCGCGCTTGCAAGGGGCTGGCGAACGCGTTTCTGGAACAGGCCAGTTCCATCCCGGCCACCATTGATTCCCTTATCCGCTACGCCACGCAGGCGCGCAAGAACGGCATTGTAAGCCTGGAAACGGAAGCCGCTGGCATCGCCGATCCGTTCCTTCGCAAAGCCCTCAACCTGGCGGTGGACGGCACCGACCTCCAGGAGATCCGCAAGATGATGGAACTGGATATCAACCTGGGTGAGTTGGCTGGCGAGGCGGAGGCCAAGGTCTGGGAAGCGGCTGGCGGGTATGCGCCCACCATCGGGATCATCGGCGCAGTCATGGGGCTGATCCAGGTGATGAAGCACCTCGAAGACATCAAGGAGGTCGGCCACGGCATCGCCGTCGCGTTCGTCGCCACAGTGTACGGCGTCGGCTCCGCCAACATCTTTTTCTTGCCGGTCGCCAACAAGTTGCGGGCGCGCATGCGGGACGCCATCTTGCTGAAGGACATGACCCTGGAAGGCATCATCGGTATCGTGGAAGGGCTGAACCCGACGTTGATTCGGGCCAAGCTTGAGGCCTACAACCAGCAACCCGCAAAGCCCGCCCAACCCAAGACCGCCAAGCCAGCCGCCGCCGGGGCCAAGAAGAGCCCCGCGCCGCAGCCTGCTTCCGCAAGGAGCTAGTATGGCGCCTCTGTTGCACTCCGAGATACCCAAGCGAACTACGCTTCTCGAGATTGTCTCCGCGTCTCCGCGTCTCCGCGGTGAATCCTGCGCGGGATCAGCCGCCCCACGTCGCACCCTAGGAGCCAACCGTGCAACGCAAGAAATCCGCATCCCATGAGAATCACGAACGTTGGCTGGTCTCTTACGCCGATTTCATTACGCTGCTGTTTGCCTTTTTCGTGGTCATGTTCGCATCCACGCAGGCCGACCGGGCCAAAGCTAAAGCGGTTTCCGACTCGGTCCGGGAGGCGCTGGAACACGGCCAGTTCAGCTCTGTGATCTCGACCGTGCTCGGGCGTGGAAAGCATGAAGCGAGCCGGCCCCCCACCAACCCCGACCGGGTCAACCAGTCCGAAAACCTGCCCCCCAAGCCGCCACCTCCGCCTGCGCAGCAACCGGCCGACCTGGCCAAGTCGCTGAACACCCTCCAACAAGGGCTGGCTGTGGAACTGAAGGCCGGCAAGATCGAGCTGAAGCTGGAGGGCCGCGGCCTGGTGATCAGCCTTCGCGAAGCCGCCTTCTTCGCTTCCGGCGACGACACCGTGGCGCCCGCCAGCCTGCCCATCCTGGCCAAGATCGCCGCCGAGTTGCAGCAGTGCTCCAATCCGATACACCTCGAAGGCCACACGGATTCAGTCCCGATTCACAACTCGCGGTTCCGCAGCAACTGGGAACTTTCCACCGCGCGGGGCATCGCCATGCTCGAGATTCTGCGCCAGAACTTTCAGATCGCGCCCGAGCGGATGGCGGTGGTGGGCTATGCCGAGAATGCGCCCGCCGACACCAACGAGACCGAAGAGGGCAGGGCGCACAACCGTAGAGTGGACCTGGTGGTTCTCTCGCAGGAGGCGCTCAAATCCGAGCCGCAACCGGCGCAAAGACGGTGAGGGCGCCTGTTCAAAGGATCGCGCTAAGAAACGGGCTGGGCGGTTGAGGGCTGCGCTCATACCTTCCCGCGACCCGCAGCGCCTTGAGTTGCTCCTGCGCGTGAGCGCGGGCGCACAGGATCGTGCAGCGCGACCATTCCACCAACTCGCGGGCTTCGGCCATGCAGGCTTCCGTGCAGACGCCACCCTCGATCGACGCGAGGATCGATTGCGAGTAGACGTTCCAAAGCCGCCCGGCTTTCTGGAAGTCCCCCGAAGCTACCGCCCGGCGAATCGGCTCCGTACGTTCCGCTTCCATGGTCATGCTCCGTTGGCGTACATCAGATCGGCGGTCTGCATGGCCTGGAACATGTTGCTCATGTAGGAGTACTGCTGCTGCATGGAGGCGATCAGGGCATCCGACTGGGCCATCTGGTTGTCCATCTGGGCTTGCATCTGGTTCACCTGGTTCTGTTTGTCGGAGATGGTGTTGCCCAGATTGGTGATTTGAGTCTGGAGATCCGACTCGGAGGTGGTCAGCAGGCCCGACGTCGAGTCCAGCAGGCCGTTGAGAGCGTCGGTGGCCGCCTTGAGGAATCCGCCGCCGGTGGTTGAGCCTATGAACGCGGTCACCCCCGCCGAGTTGCCGATATCGGCGCTCATCAGGTTGAGCGAAGTGTAAGTGAGTTGTCCGTTGACCCCCAGGTCCAACCCCAGATCGTGCAGGCTGCCGATCGAGCTGCCCGGTGTGCCGTAGGTCCCGATGCCGGTGAGCGCCTGGGTCAGCGTGTTGAGAATAGATTGGCCTTGCAACGCCCCGCCGGATTGGCCGCGCTGCCCGTTCAATTCGATCACCACCGCGTTGTAAGCGTCGGCAAAGGAGGAAAGTGCCGCGCTGAGCGTCGAGGTGGACCGGATTACGGTCAGATCGGTAGTGCCGGTGTTCTTGATCGTGAGCGTGGTGCCGGTGCTCACCTGGACGTTCCGGCTGTCGCTGGTCTCCGTGACTCCGGAGTTGTTCACTTCGTACTGCGCGAGTCTCCCCGGCGTCTGGCCCTGCGTTTGTAAGCTGAATGAAGTGCTCCGGCTCAAGTCCAGGTTCATCGCACCCGCGGCATTGCTCTGGAGCTGAATCCGGTAGTCGTGATTGGTCCCGCTTCCCAGGTCGACCACGGTGGCCTGAACCGGTTGCCCGGCGAGCCCGTTGATCGCCTGGGCGACCCCGCTGGCGCTGTTGTCGGTCACGCTGAACGTCTGGGTGGTATTGCCTACCGTGAGAGTGTACGTCACCGGGTTGCCGTTGGGCCCCGGCGTGGGGTCCCAGGACCAACGCGTCCGGCTGACGGCGAAACCGCCGGTTGCGGCGGTCTGCTGCTGCTGCAGGCCGGCATTCGCGGGCACCTGGATGTCCAGATTCATCGGTCCCAGCGTCGCGCTTTGCAGCGATATTCGCGTGTCGGGGCTGTCCGCCGTGCCGACATTGACCGATGTGGCGTTCACCAGGTTCCCGTACTGAGCGTTGATGGTGGACGCCACCGTGGCCGCGCTGTTGTCGGTTGGCGTGATGCTGTAACTCTGACCATTGACAATCAGGTTGTAGGTGGTCGGTTTTCCTGAAGAACTGGCCGTGCCGTTCCAGGTCTGGCTGCTCAGGCTGGTGGCATAGGCACCTTGGTCGGTCACTTCGATGGAGTACACCCCCTCGGTGGCGCCCGTCCCCAGCGTCACATCGGCCACGGTCGGATCCGAGAGCGTGGTCTGCATATTGGCCCCACCCATGGCGTCCTGGATGGATTGAACCGCTGTCTGGAGGGCGGTGAACTTGGTGTTCAGGGTTTGCAGCTCGGTGGACTGATTGCTCAAAGCCGTCTGCTGCCCGGTGAGCAGGTCGATCGGTAGGGAGGCGATCGCGACTGCGTGGTTGATGATGTTCTGGAAATCCTGGGAGTACGTGCTGGTCCCGGTGAAGATGTCGCTGGGGTTGGCACTGCTCGAACTGCTGGTGGAACTGCTGCCCGCGCCGTTGCCGCTGGTGGCCGACGACAGGCTGGCTAAGCCGTTGCTGGCGGATAGGATGCTGCCGACTGTGCCCATAATAGACTCCCGGGCCGAACAAGACTAATCGTCCCGTTCGGCCCGAAGCTTCAGGCCGGCGGAGTCGCCTCCGAAGCCAACCCCGCCGGGTTAGTGGTTGCAGGTTAGCCCTTCAGCAGTGAAAGTACTGCCTGCGGGGCCGCATTGGCCTGGGCCATGGCAGCAATAGAGGCTTGCTGTAGGACCTGGGCCTTGCTCAGGTTGGCCGCCTGCTCGGCGACGTTGGCGTCGCGAATCTGCGATTCGGCGGCCGAGAAGTTGGTGATCTGCGATTGCGCCAGGTTGATGGCGTAGTTCAACTGGTTCTGACCCTTGCCGATGGCGGCCTGGGCGCTGCCCAGCTTGGCGACGGCAGCGGTAATCGCGGTCACCGCGGCTTGGGCGCCGGCCTGGGTGTCGATGGCCATGTTGGCAGACGAGCCGTTGGCGCTCGAATTGAGCGTGCCCGGGACGCCCGCGCTCACGCCGTCGGTGCTCCCGGTGCCGCCCACGCCGACCGAGAACTTGGAGAGTGAGCTGATGAAGTTGATTTCCTCGGCTCCGCCCACCTTCTGCTTCACGGCCACGATGCTCTGCAGCGCCGGCTGTGTCGTGGCGGCTTGCAGTTGCTGGTTGATGTAGGCAACCGCGTCGTCGATACTGCGGCCGGCGCGGCTGGTGGCGTTGTTCTGCAGCGTGACGCTGGTGGTCTGCAAGGCCCCGGTGCTGTCATTGGCCGAGAACGTCAGAACCTGCTTTTCGTCCCCATCCAGGATGGGATTGAATGCGACGGCGCCGGTGGTTGATGTGCCGTAGGCGTTGAGCGACGCCATGCTGGTTGCGGCGTTCGGCGTGCCGGCCTGGAACGACTGCCCGGCGGTGCCGAACCCGATGTTCTCCGCGGAGGCCGCGCCACTACCCAGCGCATCCAGGCGGAAGTTGGTTGCGTTGTTGGAGCCGATGCTGATATAGCTTCCGGCCGGGTTCACGCTGCCGTCGGAGTTGGTCCGGTAGGCATACAGGCCGGCCGCCTGCCACGCGGTGTTGTTGGTGAACTGCGCGTTGAGGTTCGCAACAATGTCGTCGATCGAGCTGTTTTGACCGGGATTCGTCTGGGCGCCGCCGGTGAGTCCAACGGCGGTGTTGGCGCTGTTCGACACGGGAGTATTGATGACCACTTCCGAATTGGCGCCCTTGGTCGCGCTGCTGATGCTGATTTTGCTGTTGTTGGTGACGGTCACGACAGCGGCCCCTCCCAAACCCGCCTGGATCTGGGTGGCGATCGAATCCAGGGTGCTGGGCTGGTCGGCCAGGCCGGAATTGTGCGTGCCGGAGACGATGTCGAGTTTCTTGCCGGCGGTCGTCGACAGCAAGTCGTTGGTGACCTGGCTGGTCGTGCCCGAGTTGTGCGTGCCGGAGACGATGTCGAGTTTCTTGCCGGCGGTTGTGGACAGCAGGTCGTTCGCCGCGCCATTGCTCAAAGCCACCGAAGAGCTGGCGCCGGAGGAGGCGGACTGGAAGGTCAGCAAACCGCCGTTGCCCGCGTCCCAAATCGCGTTCACCGCGCCGCTCAGAGACGTGCCACCGATGGCCGCATTGATGGCGTCAATGAGCTGCGTGCCGCCCGTGTACGTTCCGTTCGCGACGGTGACGGCCACGGAAGCTCCGCCATCGACCGCGATCTGGAACGTGTTGTGAGTAGCGTCCACGACCACGCTGCTGGCCGCGGTGATGCTCGCGGAGGCCACTTCGCCGGGGGTGTTGACCGTATTGGTGGTGGCGCTATTAGCGACCGCCACCGACGAACCGGCGCCGGTGCTGGCGGACTGGAAAGTCAGCTTGCCGCCGTTGCCCGCGTCCCAAATCGCCGTGACCAATCCGTTGAGAGACGTGCCACCGATGGCCGTGTTGATGGCGTCGATGAGTTGCGTGCCTCCCGTATACGTGCCGTTGGCGACACTCACCTGCACCAGGGGTCCTCCATCGACCGCGATCTGGAACTTATCGTGGGTGCTGTCCACGACCACGCTGCTGGCCGAGGTGATCGTCGAGGAGGCCACCGCGCCGTGTGTAGCCACTTGGTTGGTAATCAGGTTGCCCGCCCAGTTGGTCAGCACGCCGTTGTTGTATACCGAGATATCGAGCGCCTTGGCGGTGTTCGTGATATCCACCGCGCCACCGGCAACGGCCACGCCCGTAACGTTGGCGGCCGTGGCATGCGCCCCTGCCGTGAGGTCGATGGGAGTGATCGCCTGGGAAACCCCGCCGTCGAGGGAGATTTCCAAGCCGGCCGCGGCGCCGGTCGTGGTTCCGAGAACGCCCGTCACCGCCGAGGCACTGTAGGCGCCAGTCGCGGTGATACTGGTGTAATCGGCGGTCCCGGCGGCGTTGGTGAGGAACGAACCGAGACCCAGCAGGTCCTGCGTATCGCCGGTGACCGCGACGTTGAACGCCTGGCCGGTAGCGCTGGTGAACTGCAGGTTGCCGCCGAGCGTGCTGCCGCCCGCGGTATTGGTCAGGCTGAGGCCGGCGTTCACCAGGGCGGTGTTGGACTTGAATTGGTTCAGCAAGTCGGAGATGGACGCGGCGGTGGTGGTGGATGACGCGTTCAACGTCAGGTCCTGGGCCTGAGCCAGTCCGCCCCCGCTGATCACCACATGCACGTTTTGGGGCGTGGTGAAACCCGTGCCCGCCGTGGTGGCAACGCTGCCCGTTACCGACGTGGTGACTGCCGTGCCCTGAGCCGCGCCGCTCACCATGGTGACATTGCCCATCAGGGCGTTGGCCATCTGGTCGCCGGCCTGCACCTGGAAGGGCGTGGTGGCGGAATTGAAGGCCAATGCCTGGCCGCCGTTCGCGTCCGTATACACGCTGGCCGTGATGCCCGCCGCTTTGAACGCATTGGCCGCCGCGGTGCCGCCCGTGCCAGCAGCCTGGATGGCGTTGTTGACCGCCGTCGCCAGGCTGGTGGTGTCGCTCACGCCCGTCAGGTTGACCGAGATCCCGATCTTGCCGGCATCCGAGAAGCCCGGCGCCGAGAAGTAAAAGGAGGCATACCCCGCCAGGGCTTCCTGGTTGGGATGGGCGCCGCTGGTGTTGCCGACGATGGCTTGCAC
>Ga0335079_10010501_pt1 | contig 10541 bp, 6 predicted proteins | sample Lox_Sample_33_FD_206719 | JGI IMG/M metagenome (GOLD analysis project Ga0335079, IMG submission 206719) | Soil microbial communities from Loxahatchee National Wildlife Refuge, Florida, United States - Lox_Sample_3.3 | ecosystem: Environmental > Terrestrial > Soil > Wetlands | place: USA: Florida... | reverse complement strand
ATCCGTGACGAAGAGCCGCTACATGCCGCCGTGGCTTCCAGAGCCCGGCTTCGGCGATTTCGCCGGCGAGCGGCGATTGTCAGACGAACAGATCCGCGCGATCGGGGAATGGGTTAGCCAGGGCACCCCCGAGGGGCCGCCCGCCGCGATACCCGCGCCACGGTTCACCAGCGACTGGCAACTCGGCCCGCCCGACCTGGTGGTGCAGATGCCAGCGCCATACCAACTGGCCCCCGATGGCACAGACGTCTTTCGCAATTTCATCCTGCCGGTGCACTTGCAGGAAACGCGTTACGTGCGCGCGATCGAGCTGCTGCCAGGCGACAAGCGTGTCGTTCACCACGCCAATATCTGGATTGACCGCCGGCAGTCGTTGCGCAGCCGCGACGGGCAGGATGGCCAGCCCGGATTTCCTGGCATGGAAAACGTGAGCACTGAGGCGCGCTCCGACACGTTCGATCCGGATTCTCATTTTCTCTTCTGGAAGCCCGGCACGGTGGTCGAACCGGAGCCGCCCGGCATGAGCTGGCGCCTCGATCCGGGCACCGATCTGATTCTCAACCTGCATCTGAAGCCTTCCGGCAAGCCGCAGATGATCCAGCCGCGCCTGGCGTTGTACTTCACGAAGGACGCGCCGCGCTACTTTCCCATGCTCGTGCAGCTCGAGCACGACGGGACGATCGACATCCCCGCAGGCTCGCGAGACTTTTCGGTTACCGACCACCTCGAGCTCCCGGTGGCGGTCGATGTACTCGCCATCTACCCGCATGCTCACTATCTCGGCAAGCAAATCGAAGCCTGGGCCACGCTGCCCGACAACACGCGCCGCTGGCTGCTCAAGATCCGCGATTGGGACATCAACTGGCAGGCCGTTTACACCTACCGTGAGCCGGTGCATCTCCCTAAGGGCACGGTTGTCGCGATGCGCATCAGTTACGATAATTCGGAGCAGAACCCCCGAAATCCCAACCATCCGCCCATGCGCGTGCGATTCGGGCCGCGCAGTGTGGACGAGATGGGACACGTCTGGTTGCAGTTGCTGCCGAGGCCAGAGGCGCCCGCCGACGCGCGGCCGGTCCTGCAGGAGGCGGTCATGCTGCGGCGGCTCGAAAAGTATCCGGGTGACTTTGTGGCGAACTGCAACCTCGGCGCGCTGTTTTCCATGCAGGGGCGGTATCGCGACTCGGCTTCACATTTTGAGCAGGCCATTGCGGCCCAGCCCTCGAGCGCCACGGCGCATAACGGCCTGGGCGCGGATCTGCTGGCCGAGAACGACCTGCCAGGAGCCGTGCGCGAGTTGCGTGACGCTCTGCGGCTGGACCCGCAGCACCTCAATGCGCGCTGGAACCTGGCGAAGGCGCTCATGAAGCAGGGCGACGCGGCCGGCGCCGCGAACGAACTCGAAACCTACCTGAAACAGAAACCCGGCAATGCCGACGTGCAGATCGGCCTGGGCATGATCTACTTCCTCGAGAAGCGCTACGACGATGCCCTGCCGCATTTCCGCGAAGCCGTCCGGTTGCGGCCGAACGACGCGGAAGCGCGCACGAATCTCGGGGCGCTGCTGGCGAGCCGCGGCGATTTCCCGGAAGCGATCGAGGCTTTCGAGCAAGCGCTGAAGCTCAATCCCAACGACGCGACCGCACGACAGTATCTGGCGCGGGCGCGCGCCGCAATTACCGGCAAGCCGTAATCGGCCTGCTATAATCCCTTTCCATGCTGTGCCGTATTCTGAAGGTGGCTGCCCTGGCGCCGCTGTGCGCCGCGCTCGTCACTGCCGAACCGATCCGTCCGCATCCCGGCAACCCGCACTATTACCTGTTCAACGGCAAGCCTACGATCCTGATCACTTCGGCCGAGCACTACGGCGCGGTCATCAACACGGCGTTCGACTACGTCCCGTATCTGGATGCATTGCAGGCATACGGCCTGAACTACACGCGCTTCTATCCCGGTGCGATGTTCGAGACCATCGACAAGTACATCACCGGCAATCCACTCGGTCCCAGGCCGCGTGATCTGATCGTACCGTGGGCCCGCAGCAACCAGCCCGGCTACCTGGTGGGCGGCAACAAGTTCGATCTTGACCAATGGAATCCGGCCTACTTCAATCGCCTGGAGGATTTCCTGTCGAAAGCTGCCAAACGCGGCATCGTCGTCGAGATCTGCTTCTTCAACTCGCAATACTCCGACACGTGGCCGATCTCGCCTTTGTACTACGAGAACAACATCCAGGGCGTCGGCAAATGCAACTGGCGCGATGCACAAACGCTGAAGCATGCGGACCTGGTGCGCCGCGAAGAAGACTATGTCCGCAAGATCACACAGGAGGTCAACGGGTACGATAACGTGATCCTCGAGATCTGCGACGAGGCCGCCAGCATCGGCACCGGCGTGAGGCTCGCGGGCGCCTGGGTGAGCGACTTGCTGCAGGTGGTGCGGACGACCGAGCGCGATCTGCCCAAGAAGCACATGGTCGCGCAGGAGGTCGAGGGGCCGTTCGGCGGACCGATGGATTTCTCCGCTGACCCGCGCCTGTCAATCATCACCGCGCAATATATTTGGGGCCGCGAGCCGGACGCCGCCGGGGGCGAGATGGGCGGCATGCGCGCGCTCGATTTCAAGTACAGTCTGAACAAGCCGATCGAGCTGAATGAGACGTCCTGGTATCCGTGGGGTTACGAGGGTGACAAGATTGCGGCGTCGCGCGTGGAAGCCTGGGAATTCATGGTGGGCGGCGGATCCGGATTCAATCAACTGAACGGCCTCTTCACGCCGGACGATCCGGCCGGCAAGAGCCGTGACAACGCGCAACTGCTGGGCTCGCTTCACCACCTCAAGGACTTTCTCTACAGCTTCGACTTTCTGAAGATGCACCAGGACAGACAGTTCGTTGTCGATGGGCTGCCTCCCACACACACCTACTGGCGCGCGATTTCCGAATACGGCAAGCAGTACGCGCTGTACATCCAGCACAGCAAGGAGCGGCACGGCTCGTACGTTGTGGACCCCGGCCGCTACCAGGAGCGCCTCACTCTTAACCTGCCGCCCGGCAATTATCACGCCGGATGGATCAACCCGGCGACCGGCGCCGTGGTCAAAGAGGAAGACATCGCGAACCGGCAGTCGAAATACGTCTTATCGACGCCTTATTACGTAGTGGATGTCGCGGTGCGCATGAAGGCGCGGTGACTTTCACATGGTGAGAACGACCCGGAACTGCGCGTCGCCGCTCAGCATGCGCGCGTAGGCCTCGGGTGCCCGTTCGAGCGGATAGGTTTCAATCATCGGCCGCACGCCGGTTAGTCCGGCGAAACGTAGGGTGTCCTCGGAATCGGCTGGCGTGCCTGCAGCCCAGCCCTCAATCGTTCGAGATCCAGTGATGAGCTGCACCGGTGTGACCGTGATGGGATCGAAGCTGACGCCGACCACGATGAGCTTGCCATTTGGCGCGAGACCGTCGATCATTTGGGACATCACTCTGGAGCTTGGGGCCGTTGCCAGGATGACCTGAGCGCCGCCCAGCTTCAGCAGTTCCTCCGCTGCGTTGGTCGCTTTGCTGTCGATGTACACGCTCGCCCCCAGCTTCTTGGCAAGAGCCGCATTCCCTGGCCCGCGCCCGACAGCCGCGACCCTGTAACCAAACTTGTTCGCGAATTGAACTCCCAGGTGACCCAGCCCACCGATACCGATCACCGCAACCAGGTCGCCGGGTAGCGCGCCGCTGTGTCGCAGCGCGTTGTACGTGGTGATACCGGCGCAGAGCAGCGGCGCCGCCTCCGCGGCGTCCAGAGTCTCCGGTATCGCCACGAGCGCCTCGATGGGCGCCAGCATGTATTCCTGGTATCCGCCGTCATAGCTGATGCCCGGAATCTTCAGATTCCGGCAATTGCGAAAGTCTCCACGCCGGCACGCGGGGCATGTGTTGTCCTGCCCGCCGTGCCAGCCAACGCCTGCGCGCTGTCCGAGTTTCCACTCCGTAACGCCGGCGCCAAGCTCATCAATCACACCTGCGACTTCGTGTCCGGGAACGCGTGGGTACTGAATCCCGGGCCATTTTCCCTCTTTGGTCAGTACATCGCTATGGCAAATCCCGCAAGCCTGCACCTTGATGCGCACTTGCATTGCACCCGGTTTGGGAATCTCGCGATCAACGATCTGGAAATCGCCTCCCGGGCTAACTACCTGCGCTGCCTTCATGGGTGCTAATGCAGCTTTTACTCCTGGCATCGACAGCTCCTATAAGTCCTGACTTTACTCTAAGTGCGCTCCTATTCTCGCTCTTATCCGGTTGCGCCGCAAATGTAGAGTGTAACTAATAGAACAATGAAGTACATGCGGTTAATAATGTTACCAAATCGTGATGGAGGGTACGCAATCAGGCGCAATCCCCGGATGGAGAGCGCTCGGGCGCAGGACCATGAGCCAGGATGAAATCAGGCGCCAGCCTGTCTGGGTTCGGATGGCGTCGGCCCCCCGCCGAACAAACGCTGAAAAAAGCCCTGAGTCTCGCTGATGGTGAAATCGTCCAGCACACCGAGTTCGTGCACGGCATCGATCTGCTCCGGCGGCGTCACCACAATGCGGTCGCGCTCTTTTTCCATTCGCGAAGCCGTAATCACCATGTCGGACCAGGCGGCTCCCCACTGAAAGGACTGAGACACGCCTCCGGTAATCGCCATCCCCGCGGCAAGCAACGGTGTAAGAACGGCAAACGATACCGCCAGTGCGTGACTGGCCTTGACAAAATCCGCCGATGAAAGCGACGACACCATGGTCACCAGGGCGCCGAGCAGTATCATCAGGTAACGGGTAAGCTTGTATGCCTTTTTGTTGTATTGACTGGCCTTCCAGTAATACGCGATGCGCTCTTCATAGCGGTCCAGCACAATCTTCTTGGAATCCGGATTGCTCATTGCGGTCATCGTAAACCTCCTCCCCTCGTCTGGAACGAGGGAACAATTCTACAACATCCGGAGGCGCTATCATGCCAAGGTATGTGGTGGAAGCCAACTTTGGTGCTGGTGTGTGGCCTCGGAGTGCTGGCAGGCGCGGGTGTAGCCGCACAGCCGGCGGCGGCCGCGGGCGACCGTGATTATGCCCGCGGCGTGGAGCTGCAGCAACACGGCGACCTGAAGGGGGCGCGCGATGCCTATCTTGCGGCGCTGAAGATCGCGCCACAGCGCGTAGATGCTATGTCGAACCTGGGCCTGGTCTACGGCAGGCTCGGCGATTACGATCGGGCGATCCGCACGTTCGAGAAAGCGTTGACGCTTGCGCCGAAGCAGCCCGTGGTCGAGTTCAACCTGGCGCTCACGTATCTTCAGGCCCGGCAATTCGAAAACGCGCGGCGCGAGTTCGCAGCGATCGTCGCGTTGCAGCCGGACAACACCTCCGCGCATCACCTGCTCGGGCTGACGCTTCTGGAGCTGAGGAAGCTTCCCGAAGGCATCGCCGAGTTGGAGATCGCGGAGAAGGCCGCGCCCGGAGACATCGATCTGGCCTGCACCCTGGCTTCTGCTTACATTCAGACAAAGCAACTGGTGCAAGCCAAAGTGTTGGTGGAAGGTGTGCTGAGCGGCTCCGACACTGCGCCCGCGCATTTCATAGCCGGCTCGTACTACATGGCAATCCACGACTATCGCCAGTCGCTCGACCACCTGAAGCGCGCGAAGGATCTCAACCCCAACCTGCCTGACCTCGAGACGACGCTCGCCGATGCCTACGCGCTTACCGGCAGCCAGGATCTGGCGACCGTGATGTTCGAGAAGGCGCTGCACGCGAATCCGCTCGACTACACCGCCAACGCCTTTCTCGGTTGGCTGTATCTGGACGCGCACGAGGCGTCCCACGCTCGCACCTACCTGGAGCGCGCGCGGCAGATCAAACCTGACGACCCCGACCTGCTCTTCCAACTGGCGCGGCTCGCGCGCATGGAAGACAAACACGCAGAAGCTGCGCAGCTGCTCGAGCGCGTGGTCGCCGCCAAGCCGAACGATACCGCCGCGCACGTCTTGTTGGCGCAGACCTATATCAGGCTGAAGCGCAAGGCGGACGCCGCGCGCGAACGGGCGATCGTCAACCGTTTGAACGCCGAGGAGCAGAACCGTCAGCAGGGCGGGAATCAATAGCTCTCAACGTGGAAGCCCGGACGCGGAGGCGACGCCTTTCTCCGGTTCGCCGGCCGCGACAGACTTCAGCATTTGAGCCGTGCGGAGTTCATCGGCAGCTGCCGGGTCACCCTGCAGGCGCAGCATCAGCCCCAAGGCGAAGTGCGCTTCCTCGAAGCTGGGTTTCAGCCGGATGGCTGTCCGAAACGCGTCAACGGCTTCCGCGCGGGATCCCTGGTGCGCGAGCACGACGCCCATGTTGTACACTGCCGTAGCGTACGCCGGATCGCGTGCAACCGCCTGGCGGAACGCGGCCAGGGCCTCGGGCAGCTTGCCGCTGTTCATCAGCAGGATGCCTTCGCCGTTGAGCGCGTTGGCACGCGTGCCGTCCGTCCGTTTTCGGTCGAGGTCGCGAATGCGCGCGAAGTATTCGCGCGCGCGCTGCTGGTCGCCGCGGTCTTTGGCGATGGTGGCGAGCTCGTAGAGCGCCGGCGAAGAATCGGGCTTCACCCGCAGTGCTTCCTGAAACGCCGCCTCCGCATCTGCTGTCTTGCCCAGCTTACGACATACCCGGCCCAGCTCGAGGTGCGCCTCGGCCATCTCCGGATCGAGGATCACGGCTCGCTGCAGGTGTTGCTCGGCGCCGGCGTAGTCCTCCGCGCCCATCAGAATCCGGCCCAGTTCGAAGTGCGCACCGGCGTGGCGGGGATTCACGGCGAGTACCGCGCGAAACTCAGGCGCGGCTTCCTCCATACGGCGCAACGCGCGCATCGAAAGCCCGAGCCCGTAGTGCGCGTCCGCGGGCGGAGCCTGCAAGCGGAGCGCCTCGCGGAACGACTGGATCGCATCCTCATAACGGCCCGCGCGGAATTGCTTCTGCCCAAGCACCAGATACAGGTCGCCACGAGGCGGCGCCAGTTCGACGGCCTTCCCCATCTCACCGGCGGATGCCGCAAAATCGCCCTGTCGCTCGAAGAGGTTACTCAGGTTGATGTGCGAGTCGGCGTCGCGCGGGTTCAGGCGCAGCACTTCCAGGAACTCGTGCATCGCTTCGTTGTCGTGCTCTTTGTTCCGCCGCGCGAGCAGGACGCCCAGCGCGAAATGCGCCTCCAGAAAATCGGGCTTGAGCCGGATCGCTTCGCCGAACGCCTGCGCCGCTGCATCCGTCTTGCCCTCCTTTGCGAAGGCCATGCCACGGTTGAAACTCTCGGTGGCGTTGCCGGCCGGTTCGACGACCTTCAGAATCTGATTTGCCTTCGGCTGGTCGATGTTCTGAACGATGCCACTCGGCCAGTTCACCACGATCTCGCGGATGGACGATTCGCTGCCGAGGCCGAAGTACACGCGCCGGTCGTTCGACGAAAGATAGCTGCCGGCGGGCGAGACCGTGCCGTACTGCGCGTTGCCGCTCGCGGTGGTCAAACGGATCGTCGCGCCGATTGCGTCGCGGTTGCTCCTGGTTCCGCGCAGATCGAGCGCAATCCAATGGTTGCTGTTGCCGCCCTGGTTGCGCAGCAGGTGCGCGGGCGCATCATAATCCGAGATGACCGCATCGATATCGCCATCGTTGTCAAGATCTCCGAATGCCGCGCCGCGCGCCACCCAGGCATTGTGAAAGACATCCCCGGAAACAGTCGAAACATCCTTGAACCGGCCCGCCGCGTACTCGAGCAGGACCGCCGGCTCGCGGTAATGCAGGTGCGGCTGGCTCACTTCAATGTTGTCCATGACGTGGCTGTTGGCGAGGAAGATTCCCTGCCGTCCGCAGTTGCCGAAATCGAACATGTGGATCCCCCAGCCGCCGTACGGGCGCGACAATTGCGCGAGGCCGGAGCGCACCGAAGCATAGTCGAACGTTCCGTCGCGCCGGTTGTGGAACAGTGCGTAATACTCATACGGCAGGGCGGTCGCCAAAATGTCCGGAAAGCCGTCGCCGTCCAGATCGGAAACTGCGACCCCCATCCCGGAGAAGACGTGCCCGTCTTCGTTGTACCCCACGCCTGCCGCGGCACCTACCTCGGTGAAAGTGCCGTCGCCATTGTTGCGGAAGAGCTGTTGCGGATAAGAGTCGTTGGCGACAAAGATGTCGAGACGGCCATCGCGGTTAAAATCCCCGAACGCCACGCCCAGTCCTTTTCCCTTGCTGGCCGCGATGTGACTCGCCTGGCTCACATCGCTGAAACTGCCGTGGCAATTGCTGTGAAACAGGTAATTCGTGACGGGCTTGAACTCGTCCGGATGGCAGTAAGCGCGCCCGCCGGGCTTTTGCAACCCGCAGAAGATGCCGCCCGATTCGAAGCTCCAATCCAGGTAGCGGCTGATGAACAGATCCAGGCAGCCGTCGTTGTCATAGTCCAGGAACCCGGCGCCGGTGGTCCACCCTTCGGTCTCGAGATGCGCCTGCTTGGTAACATCCGTGAAAGTGCCGTTTCCGTTGTTGTGGTAAAGCTCCGCGCCGCCGTAAGTGGTCACCACCAGGTCGGGGAATCCGTCGTTGTCGTAGTCGCCGACTGCGACGCCCATTCCGTAGCCCGTGCCTTTCAGCCCCGACTGCTCAGTAACATCGGTGAATGTGCCGTCACGATTGTTGTGATAGAGCCGGTTCCAGTATTCCGAAGATGACTTGTCGGGAATCTCCCCGGCGGGCTGAGGATCTTTGAGGGCAGCACCGTTCACGAAGAACAAGTCCGGCCAGCCGTCGGCATCGTAGTCGATGACGGCAACGCCGCCGCCCATGGTCTCGATGAGGTACTTATGCGAAGTCGGTGAGTTGCGGAACCGAAAGCGCAATCCGGCGTGTTCCCCATCCTCTACAAATTGTGTGGGAGCGCCTGCTATCATGACGCTGAGCGGAGACAGCGCCAACGCTGCCACGATTGCCGGAAACCCTCGCATGATGGGCCTGAGTCTTTCCAGTACGATATCACATGCCCGCGGCGCAACCCATGCCATTCTGTTGGCGGTAGTCCTATGGCTGCCGGTTCTCGGCTATGGGCAGTCGGCTGAGGATTGGGCGCGCCCCATCGAGGCGCTCATTGCGCGCGGCGACCTTTCGGAGGCTCGTGCGCAGCTTTCGGCGCTCGATACAGCCCGCCGCGACTCGTACGCGGGCTTGGTGTTGAGCGCGCGGCTGGCAGCCGCCGATCAGCACTTCGAAGAGTCGATGAACCTGCTGGCTCGCTGTCTCGCGACCCGCCGCGATGATCCGGAAGTCTACAAACTCGTGGCCAACAGCGCGATCCGCCTGAAGAAGTTCGCCACGGCCGAGATGGCGCTCAAGGACGCGGAAAAGTTGGCTCCGGCCGACGAGCAGGTGCACTTCAATCTCGGCGCGCTCTACTATACCCAAAGCCGCTTCCGGGACGCGAAGCCCGAACTCGAACGCGCAGTGGCACTGCGGCCCGACTACCTGCCCGCGCAGCTCTTTCTGGGCCTGGCCCTGGAGGAACTGAACGGCGAGCAGGCGGCGATGGACGCGTATCGCAAAGCGATCGCGCTCAACGAGGCGTCGGACGGCAAGAACGAACTGCCGTGTCTGTACCTGGGACGGCTTCTCTATCGTTTGAGCCGGATTCGCGAAGCCGAGCCTCTCCTGCGCAAAGCAACCAACACTAATCCGCAATCCGCCGAAGCCTGGCTATGGCTGGGCAAAGCTTGCAGCAGTCTCGGCCAATACGGCGAAGCGGTGTCCGCACTGCAGCGCGCAGCCTCCGCGGACCCTGACCTGCCGGAGCCGCACTACGTTCTGAGCCGCGTTTACCTCGACCAGCACGACAGCCAGAAGAGCGCGGAAGAGCTGGCGCGCTTTCGCGAATTACAGTCCGGCCGGAAGAAGACGAACGACGGACGCCGGAAGCAGCCTGATCCGGCTCCTTGACCGTGATTTCAACCGCCGCACTCTCTGAAAGGCACGAGTCGAGGCTTTCACAGGCCGCGGGCGGCGCGGATCATCGCCTGCAGATTCGCCGGTGGCGTATCTGCTGGCATCGCACAGCCGGCATTCAGGATAAAGCGGGGCGTGCCGGCAAACGTCTCCATCAGTTTGCGAGTCTCGCGTTCCACCAGTTCCGGCGTTCCCCTGGCCAGCACGCCGCTCGGATCAATGTTGCCGATGAAAGTCACACGATCCTGGAAGGCATTGCGCGCCAGTCTTGCATCCGTCTTGAAATCCAGTTCCAGCGCCTCGGCTCCGGTTTGCGCAAGGTCTTCTAGAATTGCGTTCGTCCTCCCGCACACATGCAAGGCCCAGGGCAGGCCCAATGCGTGCGCATGTGCCGCGATGCGCTTCTGATAAGGTTGTACCAATTCCCGGTACAATCGGGGCGATATCAAACTGGTTCCGCCGGAACTATCGCCGTTGGAGAGCATATCTACCCCCTTCCCAGCCATCAGTGAGAGAAACTGGCAGGTAACATCGGCGCAGTAATCGAG
>Ga0335079_10010499_pt1 | contig 10543 bp, 10 predicted proteins | sample Lox_Sample_33_FD_206719 | JGI IMG/M metagenome (GOLD analysis project Ga0335079, IMG submission 206719) | Soil microbial communities from Loxahatchee National Wildlife Refuge, Florida, United States - Lox_Sample_3.3 | ecosystem: Environmental > Terrestrial > Soil > Wetlands | place: USA... | reverse complement strand
CTCACGCCTTCGGTTGTCCCTCTCACCTCTCACGTATCTGCTGGTCGAGCACCTCCACCACCTTCTCCATCTCCTCCACCGTGTTGTAGCAGTGCGGCGCCAGGCGGATCGCCCCCTCCCGCAGCGCGCACACGACCCCCGCCTGCCGCAGCCGCCGGTGCGCTTCCCGCGCGTCGGGCGGGGCGATGCACACGATCTGCGAGCGGTGCAGCTCGTCGGTAGGCGAGACGATCCGGACGCCCCGGTCCCGCGCCCACGCGAGCACCGGCTCGCCGAGTGAGCGCAGGTAGGCGGCGATCCCTTCGACCCCCAGCTCGAGGAGCAGACCGATCGAGGTGGTGAGGCCCAGGAGGTCCTGGGTCGCGAGCCCCGCGACCTCGAAGCGCCGCGCGTCGGCGAGCAGGCGCTCGTCGTAGCTGAGCAGGTTCGTGACGTCGTCCATGCCCTCGTAGGACGTCCACGCGACGATCGGCGGCTCGAGCGCCGCGATCAGCTCCCGCCGCACGTAGCAGAACCCCGAGCCCCACGGCCCGAGGAGCCACTTCTGGCCGCCGCAGCAGAGCACGTCCACCCCGACCGCCGTGACATCGAGCGGGAGAGCGCCGAGCCCCTGGATCCCGTCCACCACCAGCGACACGCCGTGCGCGCGGCAGGCGTCCCCCAGGCGCGCGAGATCGGCGCGGAAGCCGTTGGAGAACTGCACCATCGAGACCGCGAGCACGCGGACCCTCGGGTCGGCGAGGCGCTCGACCAGGCAGTCCTCGTCGGGATAGCCCTGCGCGGTGACCGGGGCGCGCTCCACGGCCACGCCGCCGCGGCGGCGCGCCAGCCAGGGGTAGACGTTGGCCGGGAACTCGCGGTCGGAGAGCAGCACCACGTCGCCCGGCTGGAGCGGCAGCGCGCCCGCGGCCACGTTGAGTCCGGTGGAGGTGTTGGGCGTGAGCGCGATCTCCCCGGGCGTCGCGCCGAGCAGCCGCGCGGCCGCCGCGCGCGCGGCGGCGTGCACGCCGTGGAGCTCGCGGTCGGGCAGGAGGTGCGGCGCCGTACGCTTGGCGTTGAACGCCTCGACGGCGAGGCGGGTGCGCTCCGGCAGCGGGCCCACCGACGCGGCGTTGAGATAGGTGGTGGCGCCCGTCCACGGGAATTCCCGGTTGCGGAGTTCCCGGACGACCTCCGCAAGCTGCCCGGCGGAGACGACGTCGGTCACGGGGAGAGTGGCGCCGTCATGGGAACGAGCGCTACGTTAACCCCCGGTATGCGCGCGCGGCAAGCGACGGCGAACAGCCCCTGGCGGTTCGCGCTGGTGCTGGGCGGCGGCGGGATGAAAGGGCTCGCCCACATCGGCGCGCTGCGCTCGCTCGAGGAGCGGGGCTGGATCCCCGACGTCGTCGTCGGCACCAGCATCGGCGCACTGCTCGGCGCCGCCTGGGCCAACGGCTTCTCCACAGCGGAGCTGGCCGACGTCGCGCTCGGCCTCCAGCGCTCGGACGTCTTCCACGTGGCGCGACGCGCCATCGCCACCAGGCTCATCCGGGCGCCCGCCCTCTACCGCGGCGGCCCCCTCGAGGAGCTGATCCGCGGCTTCGTCGGCGGGCTGACGTTCGAGGAGCTGGAGCGGCGGCTGGTGGTCGCGTCGGTGGACCTCAATAGCGGCATGCAGCTCTACTGGGGCCTTCCTGGACTCCGGCGCGTGAGCGTCGCCGACGCCGTGCTCGCCTCCTGCTCGCTGCCCGGCTTCTTCCCGCCCCGCGAGATCGACGGCCGATTCTGCGTAGACGGCGCGCTCGCGGACAACCTGCCGGTGTCGCTCGCCGCGACCCTCGGAGTGGACGCCGTCGTCGCCGTGGACGTCGGCTCCTCGAGCGTGCTCCGCGCCGAGACGCAGGACGAGGGCTTCGCCGCCATCTTCGCCCGCGCCACCGAGATCGTGTTCCAGCAGCTCCTCGAGGTCCGCCTCTCGCGCTGGACCGCTCCCGCCCTCCTGCTCGTGCAGCCGCGGGTGGAGCACGTGCCGATGTTCTCCTTCGAGCACACCCGCGAGCTGATGGACGAAGGGTATCGCGCGACCGCCGCCGCGCTCGAGGGCGCCGCGGACGAGTTCCGCGCCGCCGCGGCCGGCATCTTCCCCCGCCGCCTCATCCGCGTCGCCGTGGATCGCGAGCGGTGCATCGGGTGCGGGCAATGCGTCGCGCGAGGCCCGGCGGGCACTTTCCACATGGACGGGAGCGGCAAGGCCGTCGGCCCGGCGGAGCCGCAGGAATGGTCGCCCGTGGACGGCGGCTTCATCCGCCACTGCCCGACCTACGCGATCACCGCCCGGCCGGCGGCTCCGGCGGCCGGCGCGCCCACAGCCGGTGGGTCCAGAGGTACTGCTCCGGCGCCAGCCTGACGGCCGCCTCCAGCCGCTGCCGGTACAGCGTCGCGATCCGCAGCACCAGCTCAGGGGGCTCGCCCCGCGGACTCTCCTCGATCAGCTCCACATGGCCGCGGTAGCGCCCGTCCGCCTCGGCGACGAAGCCCCCGAACGCCACCGGCGCGCCGGTGCGGGCCGCGAAGAAGCCGGGCCCCTCGGGGGTCTGGGTGGGCCGGCCGAAGAAGGGCACCCAGGTGGAGCTGCGCATGGCGCCCTGGTCCGCGACGAGCCCGACCACCTTGCCCGCGGCGAGCGCCCTGGGGACTTCCGCGCGCGCGGCCGGCATCGGAATCGTCTCGATCCCCATGCGGCGGCGTTGCCGCTCGATGTAATCGGCCACCCACGGATTGGACGGGGGCTTCACGACGGCGGCGACGGGAAGGCCGATCGCAGCCCCCCACGCCGCCGCCGCTTCCCAGTTGCCGTGGTGCCCGGCCAGCATGATCACGCCGCGCCCCCGCTCCGCGAGCGAGCGCAGCAGCGACTCCCCCTCCACCGTGCGCACGAACGGAAGCACGCCGGCGTTTCCGCCGGCCGTCAGGCGCAGCGAGTCCGCCGCCACCCGCCCGAAATGCGCGTACATCCGGCGCGCCAGCTCGGCCCGGGCCGCGGGAGCCAGCGCCGGGAAGGCCGCGGCGAGGTTGTCGTCCGCGACGTCGCGCCGCAGGTGGAAGACGTCGCGCGCCAAACGCCCGAGGGCGGCTCCGGCGGCGAGCGCCGCGGGCCGCGGCCAGGGAGAGACGGCGGCCACGAGCGCCCGGAGCGCCAGGAACGCGGGATAGTCGCTGCGGCGTCTCACCGCCGCTGGGCCAGCGCCGCGCGGTACGCCGCCTCGGTGAGCCGCACCGTGCGCCGCAGCGCAAAGCGCTCGCGCGCCGTACGGCGCCCGCGCTCCCCGAGCCGCCGGCGCAGCGTGGCGTCGCCCAGGAGCCGCGCCAGCGCCGCGGCGAAGGCGCCGCTCTCCCGCGGCGCCACGAGCAGGCCGTCCTCCTCGTGGCTCACCAGATCCACGTTCCCGCCCGCGCGCGAGGCCACGACCGGCAGCCCCAGCGCCATCGCCTCCAGCAGCGCCTGGGAGAGACCCTCCGCGCGCGAGGGCAGCACCACCACGTCGAACAGCCGGTAGAAGGGAAGCACGTCCGGCCGGAAGGGGATGCATCGCACTTCGTGCTGCGGCGCCGCCGCGGCCAGCGCCGCCAGCCCGGGGTCCGGCCCGACGCCGAGCAGCGCCACCGTCAGGGGCTCGGCGAGCCGGGCGAGGGCCTCGAGCAGCACGTCGTGATCCTTGCGGCGCGCCACCACGCCCACGGTGCGGCGCCACGGGCGCCAGCCGGCGAGCGCGCGGGCGGTGTCCAGCTCGGCGTCCGTCGACGGGCGATCGACGCGCGCGAGGTCCACCCCGTTCGGCACCACGCGGATCCGCCACGCCGGCGCGCCGCGCCGCACCAGCGCGCGCGCCACGGCGCGGCTCACGGCGATCGTGCAATCGGCGGCGAAGCCGTTCAGGAGCACCGACACGGGCAGCGAGCGCGGCATCTGCCGGCGGGTCATCACGCACGCCGCGTCGAGACGGCCGGCGAGGCGGGCCCACCGGCACGCGGCGCGGTCGCGGGAGGCGTGGGAATTCACCACGTCCACACCCTCCGCCTCGGCCAGCCGCACCAGCTCCGACGCGGCACGCGACGCCCGCTCGAACGCCATGGGGCGCACCTCGACGCCGGCGCTCCGCGCCATGGCGGCGAGCAGGCTCGCGGCCGGGCAGCCCACCAGCACGCGGTGCCCGGCCGCACGCTGGGCCGCGGCCAGCGCCGCGATGGAGACCGTGGAGCCGGCTCCGCCGCCCTGATGGGTGAGGTGCAGGATGGTGAGGGCCGCCGCGTCCGCCGCGGGCCGCGGCGCGGCCGCGCGCTCAGTCGGCGAGAGGACGGGGCTCGGCACCGAACTGCAGCATGTAGAGCCGACGGTAGACGCCGTCCCGGGTCAGCAGCTCTTCGTGCCGCCCGCGCTCGACGATGCGCCCCTTGTCCAGCACCAGGATCTGCGTCGCGTGCTGCACGGTGGAGAGACGGTGCGCGATGACGAACACGGTGCGCCCTTCCAGCAGCCGGTCGATGGCCTCCTGCACCAGATGCTCCGACTCGGAGTCCAGCGCGCTGGTGGCCTCGTCGAGGATGAGGATCGGCGGGTCCCGGAGCAGCGCGCGCGCGATGGCGATGCGCTGGCGCTCGCCCCCCGACAGCCGCGTGCCCCGCTCCCCCAGGATCGTGTCGTAGCCCCGCGGCAGCGCGGCGAGGAAGTCGTGCGCGTTGGCCGCCCGCGCGGCCGTTTCGATCGCGGCCGCGTCGTACCGGTCGAGCGCCCCGTACGCGATGTTGGCGCGGGCGGTGTCGTTGAACAGCACCGTCTCCTGGCTCACGATCCCCATCAGGCTCCGCAGCGACGGCAGCGTGAACTCGCGCAGGTCCCGGCCGTCGAGCGTGATGGCCCCGCCGGTCGGCTCGTAGAAGCGCGGGAGCAGGTCCACCAGCGTGCTCTTCCCCGCCCCGCTGGCGCCGACGATGGCCGTCACGGAGCCGTGCGGCGCCTCGAACGTCACGCCCTCCAGCACGTCGGGCCCGCCGTCGTACGCGAACCGCACGTCCGCGAACGCGATCGCGGCCCGGAACGCGCGCACGTTTTCGCGGCCCGACGCCAGCGCCTCCGACGGCGTCTGGTCGAGCACGTCCAGCACGCGCTCGCCCGAGGAGAGCGCGTTCTGGTACGTCGCCGGCCAGTTGGAGAGGTACTTGAGCGGGACCAGCAGGCGCAGGGCCACGAACAGGAAGACGATGAAGCTCTCCGAGTCGATCGTGCGGGCGCCGACCATGCTCGCGCCCACCCACAGCAGCGCGACCGTCACCACCGCGCCGAACATCTCCGAGATCGGGCCCGAGAGGATCGAGATCCGCTGCATGCGGATGAGGCCGCGCGTGTAGCGGTCGGCGGCGGCGAAGAACCGCTTGCGCTCGTACGGCTCGGCCGCGTACGCCTTGACCAGGCGCACGCCGGAGACCGTCTCCTGCATCAGGGACGTGAGATCGCCCCGATCGTTCAGGACGCCCACGTACCCGCGCTGCAGGCGCCGCACCAGCGGCCGCAAGCCGAGGATCAGGAACGGTGCGAGCACCAGCGAGAGGAGCGTGAGCTGCCACGACACCGCGATCAGCATCGCCAGATACACGATCAGCGTGCCCACCGACTGCACGAACGCCAGCGCCTCCGAGCCGAGGATCGGCTTGGCGGCCTCGGCGTCCGCCAGCATCCGCGTGAGCAGCTGCCCGCCCTTGGTCCGCTGGAAGTACTCCAGGCCCATCCCCTGCAGGTGCGTGTACAGCCGCATCCGCATGTCGCGCACGACCCGCTCCTGCGCCACCGCCACCATGACGCGCGACACGTAGAGGATGAGGTTCTTGAGGGCCATCGCCGAAACGATGACCAGAATGACGTCGCGCAGCGCGGCCTGCGTGTTGCCGCCCGCGAGCATCGGTCCCAGCACCATCTGGAGCACGCGCTCCACCGGGTTCTGCCCGGCCGGCGGCAGCAGGGAGGACTGGCCGAAGACGGCGCGCAGGAACGGAATGACGAGGGCGAAGGTGAAGCCGTCGAGCACCGTGGCGAAGGCGGTGAGCGCGAGCCCGCCGAAGAAGAGCGCGGAGTAGGGACGCAGGAACCGCAGCAGCTCGCGATAGCGCCCCACGCTACCGCCCCGCGCGAGGCTGCAGCAGGGCCACCGGCAGGATCATCTCCTCCGGCGAGACGCCGCCGTGCAGGAACGCGCCGCGGTAGCGCGCCTGGTATTCGCGCAGCTTGGTCGGGTAGACGAAGAACCGGTCTTCGGTCGCGAACAGGCAGCGGACGCCCAGGCCGCGCTTGGGCAGCCCGTAGGCTTCCGGGTTGTCCACGCTGATCGCCGCGTCGGGGGCCTCGGCGCGCAGATCCTCGCCGAACTTGTAGCGCAGGTTGTTGGTGGCGTCGCGCTTGGCGAACACGGTCGCCGGGCTCAGGCAGTGAATCGAGCCGTGGTCCGACGTCAGCACCACGCGGACCCGCCGCCGCTCGGCCTCGATGAGGGCCGCCTTCAGCGAGGAGCGCTCGAACCAGGCCGAGGTGAGCGCGCGGAGCGCCTGGGCGTCCTTCGCCACCTCGTAGAGGATCGCGTTCTCCGACCGCCCGTGCGTGAGCTGGTCGATGAAGTTGAAGACCATCGCCGTCACGCCGTCCTGGGCGAGGTGCGAGGGCAGCCGCCGCTGCACGTCGTCGTCGTCCCCCGCGCCCAACAGCTTCTCGTAGCGGCAGGGCACCGGGCGCCCGGTGATGCGCTCGAGCTGCCGCGCCAGCAGGTCGGCCTCGTGGGCGTTGAGGCTCTCGTCCTCGCGCTCCGTCCACCAGGCCGGGAAGTGCGACGCGATCTCCCGCGGCAGCAGGCCCGCGAACAGCGCGTTCCGGCTGTAGGGCGTGGCGCTCGGCAGGATGCTGAAATAGTGGCTGGTCTCGACGTCGAACAGCGGCGTGACCAGCGGCAGCAGCGTCCCCCACTGGTCCAGCCGCAGGCAGTCCACGACGATGAAGAGCACGCGCCCGTGCTCGCGCAGCACCGGCAGGACCATCTCCTCGACGACGTCGCACGACAGCGCCGGACGGTCTCCCTCGGGCTGGGCGATCCAGCGCGGGTAGTGGCGGGCGATGAAGCCCACGAAGTCGCGCCGCAGGCCCGCCAGCAGGGTGTGGAGCGCCTCCTCGAGCCCCGGCTCGCGCGCCTCGGCGAGGCGCAGGTCCCACGCCATCAGCTCCTGCCAGAGCTCGATCCACTCCCGCCATCCGAGCGCCTCGCCGCGCCGGCCTTCCAGCTCGCGGAACCGCGTGACGAACTCCCGCGACAGATGCTGCTGCCGGATGCGATCGCCCTCCAGCAGCCGCGTCACCACGGAGAGCACCTGCCGGGGCTGCAGCGGCTTGACGAGGTAGTCGTCGACGGCCAGGCCGATCGCCTCGCGCATCACTCCGGGGTCGTCGGACTTGGTGACCATGACCACCGGCACGGCGGGATCGAGGCTCCGGATCGCGCCGAACAGCTCGAGTCCGCGCCGCCCCGGCATCTGCTCGTCCACCAGCACCACGCCGTACGCCTGGCGCCGCAGCATCTCGAGCGCGTCGTCGCCGTGGGCGGCGGCGGCGACTTCGTACCCATGGTCGTTGAGGAAGCGGCGGTGGGACTCGAGGCTCTCGATCTCGTCGTCCACCCAGAGCACGCTCTTGGGCCGCGAGGACATGAGGCGAACCTAGCCGCTCCCCTGGCGTGGCGCTACATTGCGGCCGGATACCGCTGCCGGCACCGATGAGCCATCCCGCCCTCGCTCCGACCGACGACGCGTTCACCCACGCCCTGGCGGAAAGCGCCCGCGGCCCGGAGCGCGACGGCGTGTTCGCCCTGTGGCTGGTGGTGCGCGCGGCGCTCGCGGTGGCGCCGCCCGCCGCACCGCCCCCGCGCCAGGCCGAGCGGCTCAAGGCCCTCTCCACCCGCCTCAAGAGCCTCAACGCGCCCGCGCCGCTCCGGCGCTCGCTCGCCGCCGCCCTCGGCGACCTCGCGTCCGCGCGGGGCGCCGCCCCGGCCGTCGTGCTGGCCCAGCTCGCGGCGCCGGCCGCGGAGTGCCTCGGACGGCGCTGCGCCGATGCCGTCCAGGCGGCGGCCCGCGCCGCGCGCCCCACGGCGCCGCCGGGCTGACCCGTGTCCCCGCCCGACATCCCGCGCCGCTCCAACCCGGTCACCGACGTCGTGCAGCGCGTGGACGCCCAGCTGGCGGGCACGCCCGCCGGCGACGCGGTGGCCACCGGCTTCCCGAGCGTGGACCGCATCCTCGGCGGCGGCCTGCGGCAGGGCGACCTGATCGTGCTGGGGGGCGACGTCGGCTCCGGCAAGTCGTCGTTCGCGCTCGCCATCGCGCTCCGGATCGCGGAGCGCGGAGAAAGCGCCGCCTTCCTCTCCGGGGAGATGGAAGAGGAGCGGATGTGGGAGCGGGCCCTCGCCATCGAGTCGCGCACCAGGCTCGACGACATCCGGCGCGGCGCCCTCTCGGACGAGGCGCGCGCGGCCATCGGCGCGGCGGCCGTGCGGCTCCGCGACCGGCCGCTCGCCTACCGCTCCACGGCGGCCGACGCGCTCGAGGAGGTCGCAGACCGCATCCGCACCTGCCACGCCCCCTTCACCGCCGTGGACTACCTCCAGCTCCTCCCGCCGGCGCAGGCCGGAGCGGACCACGCCGAGCAGGGGGCCGCCGCCGTGCGCCTCCTCAAGGAGGTGGCGATCGATGCGCACACGGCGCTGCTCCTCGTCGCGCAGCTGCCGCGCCACAACCCGAAACGGCGCGATCCGCGCCCGGAGCTCGACGACTTCGGCGTGCTGGGCGCCGTCAAGTACCACGCCGACGTCGTGCTCGGCCTCTACCGCGAGGAGATGTACCAGGTCACGCGCGGCGTGGAGGGGGCGACCGAGCTGATCGTCGCCAAGAACCGCCACGGCGCCACCGGCTTCGTGGACCTCTACTTCTATCGGGAGTGGATGCGGTTCGAGGACATGCTCGAGCCCAACCGCTAGGCGGCCGGGGCCCGCGCCGGACGGGGCGCCGGCGCCCCCGGCCCTCGCTCGCCGCGCCGCCCGCCGGATCGACGCGGAGCCGCCGCGCCGTCGTTGCTGGCCCCCCCGGCGGCGGGCTACATTTGCCCTACAAGCGGAGGCTCTGTGGCCGGCCACAATGTATGGAAGAAGATCAAGCGCAAGAAGGCGGTAACTGACGCCCGGCGCGGCGCCCACTTCACCAAGCTGATCAAGGAGATTACCGTCGCCGCGCGGGAGGGCGGCGGAGATCCCGCGGGCAATGCACGGCTCCGGACCGCCATCGACGCCGCCCGCGTCGCCAACATGCCTTCCGAGAACATCGACCGCGCGATCAAGAAGGGCACCGGCCAGCTCGAGGGCGTGCACTACGAGGAGGTCACCTACGAGGGGTACGGCCCGGGCGGGGCCGCCATTTTCATCGAGGTGACCACCGACAACGCCAAGCGGACGGTCGCCGACATCCGGCACATCTTCACGCGGTTCGACGGGAAGCTCGGCACGAACGGCTCCGTGGCCCACCTCTTCGAGAAGCGTGGCGAGCTCACCGTCCCCGCGGCCAAGTACGACGAGGACACCACCCTCGAGGCGGTGCTCGACGCGGGCGCGCTCGACATGGTGAAGGACGGCGAGCACTACGTCGTCACCACCGCGCCCCACGACTTCCACGCCGTGCAGGAAGCCCTCAAGCAGCACGGCATCCAGTGGGACTCCGCGGAGATCACGATGCTCCCGCGCTCCACGGTGCGCGTCGAGGGGAAGGACGCGGAGAAGCTCGTCAAGCTGATGGGGGAGCTGGAGGAGCACGACGACGTCGCGCGCGTGTCCTCCAACTTCGACGTCGACCTCGAGGCGCTGGCCGAAGTGTGATCGTGCTCGGGCTGGACCCGGGCACCAGGGCCACGGGCTACGGCGTGGTCGAGCAGGACGCCCCGGAGCCGGGCGGGCGGCGGCTCGTCGAGTGCGGCGTGCTGCGCACCGACGGCGGCGCCCCGCTCGAGCAACGGCTGGCCCAGATCTTCGACGGCGTCTCCGACCTCATCGCCCGCCACCGCCCCGCCGCCGTCGCCGTCGAGAGCGTGTTCGTCGCCCGGAACGCCCGCAGCGCGGTCGTCCTCGGCCACGCGCGTGGCGCGGCCCTGCTGGCCGCGGCGAAGGCCGCCGTCCCGGTCGCCGAGTACGCGCCCGCGATGGTGAAGAAGACCGTGGTGGGCGCCGGCGCCGCGACCAAGCAGCAGGTGCAGCGCATGACCGCGCGGCTGCTCCGGCTCAGCACCGTGCCCACCCCGGACGACGCCGCCGACGGCGTCGCGATCGCCCTCACCCACTGCATGCGCTCCGCACGCACCTTCCGCCGCGCGGTGGTACTCGCGCCGGGTCGGAATCGTGCGGGCGGCGCCTCGGAGGAGTCGCGTCCGGATCAGCCCCCGTCCGGCGCGGTGGTCGCGTGATCGCCCTCCTCTCCGGCCAGCTCGCCCTCA
>Ga0335079_10010496_pt1 | contig 10545 bp, 7 predicted proteins | sample Lox_Sample_33_FD_206719 | JGI IMG/M metagenome (GOLD analysis project Ga0335079, IMG submission 206719) | Soil microbial communities from Loxahatchee National Wildlife Refuge, Florida, United States - Lox_Sample_3.3 | ecosystem: Environmental > Terrestrial > Soil > Wetlands | place: USA: Florida... | reverse complement strand
CAGCGGCGCATCGGCTGCCGCCCTGAAATTTGCTGACAGCTGGGAAGTCTGAGCTGTTGATACGAGGTTTCGAAAGTTGTCCTCGTGCCGCTCCCAATCGCGGCAGATGGGACACTGAAGTTCCCGGTTGTAGATGGCGCCGGCAGGGCACGAGGTGCGCTGCCGGCGCCCGCAGTGACAGGCCTACTTTGAAGCAACGCTTTTTGCGGCCTTCCGGATGAGCTGGGCGACTGCTTCGGGCTGCGAAACGTAGGTGGCATGACTTCCCTCTGACTCCACAACGGTCGACCCGGCCCGCTTGGCCATAAACCGCTGCGCGGGGGGAGGGATCATCCGGTCATCGGTTGCAACGAGGTACCAGCTCGGCTTACTTTGCCAGGCGGGCTTCGTGACGGACCCGTTCAGCGCCTCCAGCCCCCATGGCACCTGGGAGTTAGCCATGAACTCCGCCTTATCCGCCGCCACGTCGGCGGCAAAGCTGGCGGCGAACTTGGCCTTGTCGAGCGCCAGGAAGCCTCCCTGCGGAGGAAGGATCGGCGGTACAGGCGCGCCCGGAGGGGGATCCTTGATCAGGCTTCGGTGACAGCACACAGCCCCGTCGGACAGCGCCGTGGAGCGCACTTGATGGCGAGACGGTAATCTCGCTGTCGCCGGGTCATCCGCACCAAGAACTCATCGACAAGCACGTCGCCGAAGCAGGCGTGAAGGTACAGATCGGAGCGGTTGTTAATTTGCTCGACACACAGATTGCCCTGGTCGAAGCTGAAGAGGGCATTGCGGTCATCCCGTCATTCGGGATACCAGCGTGTCGTAACCGGAAAGTGATTGTAAGTCAGCTGGTCGATCCGGTAGCGCGTTTCGATTTTCATCTCATCAGCAGGCGGGGGCGAGCTCTGCCGGAAGGCGCGGATGAGTTCACTGCGTTCTTGAAGAGTTACATTGCTGTATGGGCCGGCCGGGCAGGTGTTCTTTGATGAAAGTGGGACTTCGATGCGCGGCTTTTTGTCCTCTAGATCGAAGAGTAAACCACCGGCGGATTTGTCCGGCCAACGGCAGCCGTTGACTGCATATCGAGCGGAGCGACAGATTCACTCACTGTGGTGTCGAGGCGGCGACAACGAGCGCGCGCAGGTTGCGCTGCGAACGTGGCACGCGAATGCTGGAATCGTGCAGCGTTATCGCCGCGTATTTGACTTCGTCGATCGCACTGTCAAGGCGCGGATCTTCAGGAATACTTGAATGCCCTCTCGGGGAACTGCTCGGTCGCCGAGTGGTCTGACTTACGACCCCGCGTAACTCCATATAGAAAGAGTGGGTAGAATCCACCCGCGGACGGTTACGGTGAGCGCCAACGCTCATCCCGCCCGACAGCCCCTTCGGCGCTGCGGAATTACTTCCAGAAAAGAGAATCGAAATAAACGCTAACTTATTGTTTTTATTGGTGCCCGGGAGAGGACTCGAACCTCCACGGAGTTACCCGCTAGTACCTGAAACTAGTGCGTCTACCAATTCCGCCACCCGGGCAGGTGAGGAAGGCGGCGCAATGTACGCATGGGGTCAGGGGCTGTCAATTGAAGGCACGTAAGGGCAAGTCCGGCCGCGGCCGGCACCGCGCGGCGAGCCCGGCGCGCAAGAAGGAGCGCGGGCCGCGACACGCAGCCCCGGCGCGCCGCGCTACCAGCGGCGCGGCCGCCGCGGAACGCACTGGCAGCACACCCAAACCCGGCGCCATGGCCGAGGGCATCGTGAGTGCGCACCGCGCCGGCTACGGCTTCGTGCGCGTCGAGGGCATGCGCGACAGCGTCTTCCTCGCCCCGCCGCAGATGCGCGGCGTGATGCATGGCGATCGGCTGCGCGTGAAGGTCGGCCGTGACGCGCAGGGGCGCTGGTCCGGCACCCTGGAGCAGGTGCTTGAGCGCGGCGTGAGCAGCTTCCTCGGCACGATCGAGGTGCAGGGACGCAGTGCCTGGGTCAACGCCGCGGACCGACGCCTGCAGCTGCGCTGCACGGTGGCCGCGGCGGATCTGCAGGGTGCACGCCATGGCGAGTGGGTGATTGCGCGCATCGCCCGCCACGCCGCCGGCGCTGCACCCGCGCAGGCGGCGGTGCTCAAGCGCCTGGATCCCGACCGCCCGGTGGAACTCGCCACGGAGTCCGCGATCGCGCGCTTTGACCTGCCGAGCGAGTTCTCCGCGGCCGCGCTGCGCGAGGCGCAAGCCTTCGGCGCCCAGGTCGATGCCCGCGCCGTCGCCGCCCGCACCGACCTGCGCACGCTGCCGCTGGTCACGATCGACGGCGAGGATGCGCGCGACTTCGATGATGCGGTCTATGCCGAGGCGCACCCGGGCGGGTTCCGGCTCATCGTCGCGATCGCGGACGTCAGCCACTACGTGCGCCCGGGGAGCGCGCTCGATGCCGATGCACAGGAGCGCGCCACCTCGGTGTACTTCCCGACGCGGGTGCTGCCGATGCTGCCCACCGCGCTCTCCGATCACCTCTGCTCGCTCGCCCCGCACGTGGACCGGCTGTGCTTCGCGGCCGACATGCAGCTGAGCCGCAGCGGCGCGCTCACTGGGGCGCGCTTCTACCCGGCGGTCATGCGCTCGGCGGCGCGCCTCACCTACATGCTGGCGCACCAGGCGCTGTTCGAGGGCCGTCCGGCGGCGCGCGACCAGCTCGGGCCGCTGCTGCCCAAGCTCACGGTGCTGGTGGATGTCTACCGCGCGCTGCACCGCGCGCGCGCGCACCGCGGCGCGCTCGACTTCGATGCGCCCGAGGCCGAATTCGTCATCGACGAGGCGGAGCGGGTGCGTGGCATCGAGCTGCGTGCGCGCAACGAGGCGCACCGCCTGATCGAGGAGTGCATGGTGCTCGCGAACGTGGCGGTGGCGCAGGCGCTCGCCAAGGCGCGCGTGCCCACCCTGTACCGCGTGCACGGCGAGCCGGAGGCCGAGAAGCTCGACCGGCTCACTTCCACGCTGCGCGCACTCGGCGTCGAGGCGCACCTGGGCGAGCGCGTGAGCACGCGCGACCTGCAGGGGATCGCGCGTCGCTTAGGCAGCGCCCCCGAGCGCGCCTTCATCGAGTCACTCATCGTGCGCGCGATGCCCCAGGCGCTCTACCAGCCGACCAACATCGGGCACTTTGGCCTCGCGCTCACGCATTACGCGCACTTCACCTCGCCGATCCGCCGTTACCCTGACCTGGTGGTGCATCGCACGCTGCGGGCACTTCTCGGCGAGCAGGGCGGGGGCGCGGTGCGCTACCAGGAGGCGGACTTGAGCGCGCTTGGGGAGAGCACCTCGCGCCTGGAGAAGCGGGCCGACGAGGCCGACCGCTACGTCTCCACCTACCTCAAGTGCACCTATTTAAAGGAGCGCATCGGCCAGACCTTCGCCGGGCTCATCACCACCGTGGTCGAGTTCGGCTGCTTCGTGCAGATCCTGGACGTGGCGGTCGATGGACTGCTGCACATCGACAACCTGCGCGATGATGAGTACCTGATGGAGGGCCACGGCCATGCCTGGCGCGGCCGGCGCAGCGGCCGCCGCCTCATGCCCGGCGCACACGTGCGCGTCATGGTCACCGCCGTGAACCCGATCGAGGGGCTGATCGACCTGGCACTGGCGGACGAGAGCTGAAGGCTTCGGGCCGTGACGCAGAAGGGGACCCAGACCATCTACGGCGTGCATGCAGTGCGCATGATGCTCGAGCGGCACCCGGAGCGGGTGCGCGCGCTGCGCCTGGCCGAGCACCGCGACGACCCGCGGGTGCGCGCACTTGCGGAGCTCGCGCGCACCCGCGAGCTGCCGCTGACGCGCCTGGATGCCGCCACCCTGAAGCAGCAGCTGGGCGATGTGGCGCACCAGGGCGTGGCGGCCGAGGTGTTGCCACTGCCGCCATGGGAGGAGGATGACCTGCTCGGCGCTTTGGCCAAGGCCACGGCACCGGTGCTGCTGGCACTGGACGGGGTGCAGGATCCGCACAATCTCGGCGCCTGCCTGCGCACCGCGGATGCCTGCGGGGTGCTGGCGCTCATCGTGCCCCGCGATCGCGCCGCCTCCCTCACGCCCGCGGCGCGCAAGGTTGCGGCCGGCGCGGCCGAGACCACTCCCGTCGTGAGCGTCACCAACCTCGCCCGCACGCTGCGCCTGCTGAAGGATGCGAACCTGTGGGTCGTCGGTGCGGACGCCGCCGCGCCCAAGGAGGCCCGCGAGGTGGACCTCAAGGGACCCCTCGTGCTGGTGCTGGGCGCGGAAGGTGCGGGCCTGCGCCAGCTGACACGCCAGCACTGCGACTTCCTGGTGCGCCTGCCGCAGCTGGGCGCGGTCGAGAGCCTCAACGTGTCGGTCGCCACCGGCATGCTGCTGTACGAGGCGCTGCGGCAGCGGCGCACGCCATGAAGGCCGTGCGGGCGCATGCGTTCGCGCCGCGCGCGGCGCTCGTGCTGGAGGAGGCGCCCGCACCGCAGGCCGGCCCGGGGCAGGTGGTGATTGCGGTGCAGGCCTGCGGAGTCAACTTCCTCGACGGACTGATCGTCGAGGGCAAGTACCAGACACGACCGTCACTGCCGTTCTCCCCGGGTGCCGAGGTCGCAGGCGTGGTGAAGGAGAGCGGCGAGGGTGTCACGGGGCTCTCGCACGGCACGCGCGTGCTCGCCGTCACCGGCTTTGGCGGCTATGCGGAGGAGGTCGTCGCGGATGCGGCGATGGTGATGCCGGTGCCCGAGTCGATGGACCTCGCCACCGCCGCGTGCTTTCCGATCGTGTACGCGACCTCGCTGCACGCGCTGCGCTCGCGTGCGCAGCTTGCGGCCGGCGAAACGCTGCTGGTGCTCGGCGCCGCCGGTGGCGTCGGGCTCACCGCGGTGGAGATCGGCAAGCTCCTCGGGGCGCGCGTCATCGCCGCCGCCTCGACACCCGGCAAGCTTGCCCTGTGCCAGGAGTACGGCGCCGATGCGCTCATCAACTACGCTGATGGTACGCTGCGCGAGCAGCTGAAGGAGCTCACCGGCGGCAAGGGCGTCGATGTGGTGTACGACCCGGTTGGCGGCAGTTACGCCGAGCCGGCGGTGCGCAGCCTCGGCTTCCTCGGGCGCTACCTGGCGATCGGCTTCGCGAGCGGCGAGATCCCGAAGGTGCCGCTCAACCTGCTGCTGCTCAAGCAGGCGGCGGTCATCGGCGTGTTCTGGGGAGCCTATGCACGCGCGCGCCCGCAGGAGGCCCGCGAGGATTTTGCGCAGCTCTTCGCCTGGTACGGCGCCGGCCGGCTGCGCCCGCACCTCTCGCAGCGTTTCCCGCTGGCCAAGTTCCACGAGGCGCTCGAGACCGTGATGCAGCGGCGCGCCACGGGCAAGGTGGCGCTGCTCATCGCGCCGGGCACGTAGGCGGGCGGATCCTGTGGCGGACGCAGTTTCCTTCAGCCGGCACGGCGAGCTTGCGCTGGCGGTGATCGAGCACCCGCCGGTGAATGCCCTCGCGCACGCCGTGCGCGTCGGGCTCATGGCCGCGCTCGATGAGTTCGAGCGCGACCCCGGCCTGCACGCCCTGGTGGTGCGCGGCGCGGGCCGCAACTTCTCCGCGGGCGCCGACGTGCGCGAGTTCGGGCGTCCCTTCGCCCGACCGGAGCTCAACGAGGTCATCGAGCGCACCGAGCGCATGCACAAGCCGGTGCTCGCCGCCTTGCACGGCAACGCGCTCGGCGGGGGCCTCGAGCTGGCGCTCGCCTGCCACTGGCGCGTCGCGCTGCCCGATGCACGCCTCGGGCTCCCGGAGGTCAAGCTCGGCATCATTCCCGGCGGCGGCGGCACGCAGCGCCTGCCGCGGCTCATCGGCGCGCGTGCGGCACTGCGCATGATCGGGGAGGCGCGCGACGTGACGGGCGAGGAGGCCGCAGGGCTCGGGCTCATCGATGCGTGCGTGCACGGTGAGCTCACGGCCGCCGCGCTCGATTTCGCACGGCGCGCGCTTAAGGAGCGCCGGCCCTTGCGGCGCACCGGCGCCCTCAGCCCACCCGCAGCCGAGCCCGGGGTGTTCGATGAGCTCGCACGCACGCTCGCGCAGCGCCAGCGCGGCTTCAAGGCCCCGCTCGAAGCGGTGAAGGCGGTGCGGCTCGCCTACGAGGTGCCCTTCAGCGAGGGCCTGCGGCGCGAGCTCGAATTGTGCATGGCGCTGCTGAATGGCGCCGAGTCGCGCGCGCAGCGGCACGCCTTTGCCGCCGAGCGCGAGATCGCGCACGTGCCCGGACTCCCCGCCGGCACCCCGGCAGGCGAAATCCGCGCAGTGGCGATCGTCGGCACCGGCGTCATGGGCCGGGGCATCGCCAGCTGCTTCGCCAACAGCGGCATCCCGGTGCAGCTCCTCGGGCGCAACGCCGCGGCACACGCGGCGGCGCGCGCCGCGATTCAGAAGAGCTACGCGGGCGCCATCGCGCGCGGCACGCTTACCGAGGCGCAGGCCGCGCAGCGCCTCGCCCTCATCCGCGAGGCCGCGGCGATCGAGGAACTCGGCGACGCCGACCTCATCGTCGAGGCGATCGCCGAGGAGCCGCAGGCAAAGGCGGAGCTCTTCGGCGCGCTCGGGCACATCGCCAAGACGGGCACCATCCTCGCCAGCAACACCTCATTCCTCGACCTCAACGCGCTCGCGGCCGCGAGCGGCCGGCCGGCCGAGGTCGCCGGACTGCATTTCTTCAACCCGGCCCCGGCCATGCGCCTGATCGAGATCGCGCACACCGCGCACACCGCGCCGGCCGTGAGCGCGACGCTCCTGGCACTGGCGCGGCGTCTCGGCAAGACCGCGGTCCTGGTGGGTGCGATCGAGGGTCTCGTCGCCAACCGCATGCTCGCGCGCCGCTCGCGCGAGGCGCTGTTCCTCCTCGAGGAGGGCGCGCTGCCTGAGCAGGTCGACCGCGTGCTCACCGATTTCGGCTTTCCACTCGGGCCATTCGCCGTGCAGGACCTGGGCGGCCTCGACGTGGTGCTTGCCACGCGCCGCGCGCGCGTGCAGCAGCTCTCCACGCGTGAGCGCGCTGCCGACCTCCTCGAGCAGCTGGTCGCGCTCGGGCGCCTCGGCCAGAAAAGCGGGGCGGGCTGGTATCGCTACGACGGCGAGCGGCGGGCCCACGGTGATGCCCTCGTGGCCGAGCTCATCGCGCGCCACGCGCACGGGCGTGGCATCCAGCGCCGCGCGATCGCGGATGAGGAGATCCTCGAGCGTTGCCTGTACGCCATGATCAACGAGGGCGCGCGCCTCATCGGCGCGGGCATCGTGCCGCGGGCGCACGAGATCGACGTGATCTGGCTCGCCGGCTTCGGCTTCCCGGCCTACCGCGGCGGGCCCATGTACTACGCCGACCGTCTGGGACTTGACGTGCTCGCCGGGCGGCTGCGCCACTACGCCACGACCGTCGGCCCGGAGTACTTTTCACCCGCGCCCCTCATCGAGGAGCTCGCGCAGGCCGGGCGCGGCTTCTACGGCTGAGGCGCGACCGGGACACCCAGGAGAGACCGCCAGTGGACTTCAAGCTGAGCCAGCGATCGCAGGACTACCTCGGGCGCCTCGGCGCCTTCATGGACGAGCACATCTACCCGAACGAGGAGCGCTTCTACGCCCAGCAGCAGGCCGGCGAGCGCTGGCAGGACCCGCCACTGCTCGAGGAGCTCAAGGCCCGCGCGCGCACCGCCGGCCTCTGGAACCTGTTCCTGCCCGACTCGCGCCATGGTGCCGGCCTCTCCAACCTTGACTACGCGCCGCTGTGCGAGCTCATGGGGCGCGTCAAGTGGGCGCCCGAGGTGTTCAACTGCTCGGCACCCGATACGGGCAACATGGAGACCCTCGAGCGCTACGGCACCGAGGCGCAGAAGCGCACCTGGCTCGAGCCGCTGCTGGCCGGCACGATCCGCTCGGCCTTCGCCATGAGCGAGCCCCGCGTCGCCTCGAGCGATGCCACCAACATCGAGAGCTCGATCGTGCGCGCGGGCGAGCACTACATCCTCAACGGCCGCAAGTGGTGGACCTCCGGCGCCGGCAGCGCCCGCTGCCAGCTGTTCATCTTCATGGGCAAGACGGACCCGGCGGCACCAAAGCACCAGCAGCAGTCGATGATCCTGGTGCCGCGCGGCACCTCGGGCATCAGCATCCTCAGGCACCTGCCGGTGCTCGGCTTCGATGACGCCCCGCACGGACACATGGAGATCGAGTTCAAGGACGTGCGCGTCCCCGCGGAGAACCTGCTGCTCGGGGAGGGACGTGGCTTTGAGATCGCCCAGGGGAGGCTCGGCCCGGGGCGCATCCACCATGCAATGCGCCTGATCGGGGTGGCCGAGCGCGCGCTGGAGAAGATGTGCCGCCGTGTGAAGGCGCGTACCACCTTCGGCCGCGCGATCGCCGAGCAGTCGGTGACCCTCGAGCGCATCGCCGAGTCGCGCATCCGCATCGATCAGGCCCGGCTGCTCGTCTACCACGCCGCGTGGCTCATGGACACCGTGGGCAACAAGGCGGCACGCGCCGAGATCGCCATGATCAAGGTCGCCGCCGCCGACATGGCCTGCCAGGTGATCGATTGGGCCATCCAGGCGCACGGCGCAGCGGGACTGAGCGATGACTTTCACCTCGGGCACGCCTACGCGCAGGCGCGCGCCATCCGCATCGCGGATGGTCCCGACGAGGTCCACCGCAACCAGATCGGGCGCCTGGAGCTGGCGAAATACTGAGAACGCTGATGGGTGCAGGGGACTTTGCCGGTACCATGCCGCTGAGCGCGACGCAGCGCCTCGACGTCCCCGCGCTCGAGCGCTACCTCGCCGCGCACCTTCCCGGGCTGCGTGCGCCGCTTACCGTGCGGCAGTTCCGCGGCGGCCAGTCCAACCCCACCTTCCTGCTTGAGGATGGCGCACGCGTGCACTACGTGCTGCGCAAGCAGCCGGACGGGCCACTGCTGCCCTCGGCGCACGCGGTCGACCGCGAGTTCCGCGTGATGAGTGCGCTGCATGGCACGGGCTTCCCCGTGGCCCGGCCGCTGCACCTGTGCACGGACCGCGCCGTGATCGGCACACTTTTCTATGTCATGGGCTACGCCGCCGGCCGCAACTTCTGGGACCCGACGCTCCCGGAACTGCCGCGCGCGGCACGTGCGGCGCTCTACGATGAGATGAACCGCGTGCTGGTGCGGCTGCACACGCTCGACTACGCCGCCGCGGGCCTCAGCGACTACGGCCGTCCCGGCAACTACTTCGCACGCCAGATCACGCGCTGGAGCAAGCAGTACCGTGCCTCTGAGACCGAGCCGATCCCCGCCATGGAGCGCCTGCTCGAATGGCTGCCCGCCAACATCCCCGCCGATGAGGCCACCTGCCTGGTGCACGGGGACTACCGTCTCGACAACATGATCTTCGCCGCCGACGCCGAGCGCGTGCTGGCCGTGGTCGACTGGGAGCTCTCGACTCTCGGCCATCCGCTCGCCGACTTCGCCTACCACGTCATGATCTGGCGCGTCCCCGCGGGCGATGGCCACGGGCTCGCCGGCGCGGACCTCAGCCAACTCGGTATCCCGAGCGAAGCCGAGTACGTGGCGCGCTACTGCGAGCGCACCGGGCGTGCCGGGGTCGAGCCGCGGGTGTGGGAGTTCTGCATCGCCTACAACCTGTTCCGCATCGCCTGCATCCGCCAGGGAATCCTGAGACGCGTGCTCGAGGGCACGGCAGCGAGCGCGCACGCCCGCGAGGCCGGCGGCCGCGCGCGCGCCACCGCCGAGCTCGCCTGGCGGCAGGTCGAGGAGCACCTCGGGGGTTAGGCTCAGGCGGCGGCGCGTCAGGGGGTGACGCTGCGCATCATCATCTGGATGATCTGGTTGCGCTGCGTGAAGGCGGCCTGCTCGGTGCCGTACAGGGCCTTCAGGAGCGCCGCGTCCCAGTCGGTGAGGCCGGCGGGCAAGGGCTGCGGCGGGTGGGCGGCGAAGAGCTGCAGGATGGTGGGGGCGCTGCCGAGGTCCGCCCGGGTGTCGAACTGCGACAGGCCAAGCATCGCCACGTAGTCGGTGAGGGCGCCGTAACTGAAGCCCTGCACGCGCTTCATGTCGATGATCACGATCACCGAGGAGAACGCGAGCACGTCGGCCATCAGGAGCCTGGTGTTGGGTGCGCGGCGGTTGGTCGCCACCGGGCGGTTGCCGATCTCGGTGCCCTGCTCGCCGGGGTCGACGCCGCCGCCGGAGTCCCCGAAGCTCGCGTTGTACCAGACGCGCACCGCCTGGTCGGGCCTGAGGAAGTGCCCGAGCTGCGAGGCGGATGCGCCGCCGTACAGGGCGCGGTCGCGGTGTCGCCAGGCCTTGAGCAGCTCCTCGGGCTGCGTCGTGGCGACGATGTAGAAGTTCGCGCGGCACTTCTGCGAGCCAAGCGGGACATGCGCATCGCGCGCGATCTGCGACAGCCGCGCGAGCACGAACTCGCCCTGTGCCTCGGACAGGCCCGCGACCAGGGGACACATGGGCCGCTGCCAGCGCTTGAGCGACTCGTCGTGCTCGGGCCGGGCGACCGCGTAGACGAAG
>Ga0335079_10010495_pt1 | contig 10546 bp, 11 predicted proteins | sample Lox_Sample_33_FD_206719 | JGI IMG/M metagenome (GOLD analysis project Ga0335079, IMG submission 206719) | Soil microbial communities from Loxahatchee National Wildlife Refuge, Florida, United States - Lox_Sample_3.3 | ecosystem: Environmental > Terrestrial > Soil > Wetlands | place: USA... | reverse complement strand
GAATTTCCGGATCACCACGTCTACCGGCCGCGGGAACAGCGCCTGATGTCGCAGCAGTTCCGCGAGTCCGGCGCCGAAGCGGTGATCACCACCGAAAAGGACATGCTCAATCTCGGCGACGACGCCGCACGGCTGTTTGCGCCGCTGCCGCTCTATTGGCTGCGCATCGGGGTCGAACTGGATCGCGAAGACGAGTTCCTGGAGGCCGTCGCGCAGCGGCTGGGCCGGCCCGCGGCGCGGGCTTGACAACGGCCGCGGAGCGGATAATACTAAACCATATGGTTAAGCGTTCGGATCGCCGGCTGGACGCCACGTTCGCCGCGCTTTCCGACGCCACGCGGCGGGGCATCCTGGCGCGGCTGGCGGAAGGGGAAAGCTCCGTCGGCGAACTGGCGGCGCCGTACCGGATGTCGCTGCCGGCCGTCTCCAAGCACCTGCGGGTTCTGGAAGGCGCGGGGCTGATCGTGCGCCGCAAGCAGGGCCGGGTTCATCGTTGCCGGCTGGCCGCGCGGCCGATGAAGAGCGCCTCGGAGTGGCTGGCGCGGTACCGCCAATTCTGGGAACAGCAATTCGATTCGCTGGCCGCTTATCTGGAAAAAACGCAGAATCGGGAGAGTGTGAAATGACCAGCCAAACGTCAGGTTCCGGGATGTCCTTCCAACTCCGGCGGGTCTTCCGCGCGGAGCGTGAGAAGGTCTTCGCCGCTTGGACGCGGCGCGAGCAACTGGAAGAATGGATGTGCAAGGACGTTCCCGCGCACGACCCGAAGTACGTGGAACTGGACGTGCGGCCGGGCGGCCGGTACGTGATCGAAATCCCGATCCCCGGCGGCAAGTACGTGGGGCAGGGCGTATTTCGCGAAGTGAAGCCGCCGGAGAAGCTGGTGTTCACGTGGTCGTGGAAGCGGGAGCCGGAGAGGTCCGGCGAACGCGTGCCGGCGGGCGAGTCGCTGGTCACCGTGGAGCTCTTTGAGCAAGGCGGCGCGACCGAGATGGTGTTCACCCACGAATATTTCGAAAGCGCCGAGGTACGCGAAGAGACGCGGACGGGGTGGCTGGGGTGCTTCGAGATCCTCGCGAAAGTGGTGGAAGCGTGAGCCGGGCGATTGCGGCGGTGGCGCTGGCGCTGACGGTAGCGGCGGGTACGGGGGCACAGACGCGGCCGGGCAGCGGGTTCGAGCGATTGAAGACGCTCGCCGGGACGTGGGAAGGCGAGAGTCCGGCGGGCGGCACGCTGACGAGCACGATCCGGCTGGTTTCCAAGGGAACCGCGATTGAGGAAACCATCGGAACGCCGCAGGAGAGCGAGGTGTCGCTTTACACCGCCGACGGGGATCGCATCGTGATGACGCATTATTGCGCCTTGACGGAGCGGGGCAACCAGGTACGGCTGCGGACGGCTCCGCTGACGGCGGGGCAATCGGAGTTTGTGTTTTCGTTCGCGGGCGTGACGAATCTCGGCAATCCGGGGGAGGCGCATATGCGTCGCATGGTGCTGCGCTTGAAGGATGGGGAACATCTTTCGGAGGAATGGACGAAGCGGGAGGGCGGAAAGGACAGCAGCTTCACGTTGAATTTTACGCGCCGTTGATGGCGGGCTTTGCTCGCCGGGGTGGGGGCTGGGAGTGACGATGTTCGGTGGCCGGGCGGGTGTGGAAAGGTGGTCCCAAGAAGAGGGCCGGGCGGCGGGTCGTTCGGATGCTAGAGGACACGGGCAGGGATTGTCATCGAGTGTTGTCGTCGCGACCGGCAAGGTTTGCCAGACGGTAAGGACCGGGACTCGAGCGGCCGGCGCGATGAGCTGCACCGGTCTATTCATGGGCAAGAGCATCGGTAGACTGGCAGCGAGCGCGTCAGCGCCAAGGCAGCTCAACACATTGCGTGGCATTGCTGGCTCGGAACCGGCGTCTCACGAGAGCGGTCCTATTGCGGTATGGCAAACGCCCCGAGTTCAAATTCGAAACCGCTCGATCAATTGCCGTACTTCGCGATAGCACTTGTCAAATGACTTCGCAACCCTTGCCTGATTCAGATCAAATGTCGCCGCCAGCGCAGGTTGGTCAATGGTCTCAGAATAGAGATGCCCGCGCATACGCGCGCCAAGCCATTCCTTGGCTCCGCGAATCTCTTCGGGGTCTGGGGGAGGAGTTAAATCGGGGGGCAGTCCCCGCTTCCCACGAATCGACTCAGCCGCTGCGAGGAACCAGCATTCAAATTCACGATGGGGGAGGATCACTGACACTGGGAGACCCATCCCCGCCGGCGCCGCCCGAGCCAAAAGAGATGCAGCCAACTCCTTCGGACAGTCGTCGTCGCTGTCCAGAACAACAAAGACGCCGCCGTTTGGGCGTGCCTTGAGCGCCGCCAGTTCGACCGCACGTTCGAGTTCCCCCGGCTTGTTCACTAAGGTGCCGCGTGGTCTTCGGATCGGCTGGAGAACTTGCAGATTCACGCTCGGATCGATATCCGAGCCAATTCTGCGAAACAAAACTGGAACCGCCTTAACTTCACCGTGGCCTTCAACCACAACGCCGGCTTTGATCGGCGTCACAGCCCTGCTCCATCAAAGAGAGGCAGCGGTTTTGTGCTGTCACCAAAGAGCTTGGTATCATCCGGCCGCAACTGGTCCAACCGGAGCAGTTCTCCGGGTGTGTAAAGCTTGTTACGAACGGCTTCGCGGCTCGCCGAATCGACCGGGGCAATTTGCGTCGCGCCTTTCTCAGCGTACACCGCCAGGAGAAGTTCCTTGTCCATGTCGGCTGAGTCAAGCAGGTCGGGACTGTGAGTCGTGACGATCACCTGGGTAGATTGGCTCGCCTCGCGAAGCGCGTCCAGCAATGCGCCGACCGCTGCAGGGTGTAGGGCGACTTCCGGCTCTTCAATCCCGACGAGGGGTACGCTTGGAACGGCAGAGGCCTGGGATTGAAACAAAGCGACGAGAATGCCCAGAGCGCGGAGAGTTCCGTCGGACATGTTGCCTGCGAAGAACCGCCACGGATCACTGGAGCCTGCAACCTCTTGCCGGAATTCCAAGGTCACCTTCGGTGGAACGTCCTTGACTCCGACGCCAACCACCCCCGGAACAATCGAAGAGAGATACTCCTCGATACGTTTCTTGCGGCTTTCATCGCGCTCGGCAAGCTGCCGGAGGACGCTGGTCAGATTGCTGCCGTCGCGGACAAGAAGCTCTCCCGAACCGGGCGCTTGGAAGTCGCGGATCGTATCCGGGTTCAAGCTGTAGAAGCCCATGCTCGACAAAGCGTCGTAGACCGGCCTGAATTCCGGTACGCCGGAAGCATTCACCAGATAGAGCCGGTCTTTCGCGGCGGCCGGCGGGACAATGCCGTTTCGCCTGCCACCAAACTCGACATCGACCTCTCCGGCGCTCACATGGAACCGGGCAGAACCGCCTCCGCGAATCACGCACTCCTCGGTCTGAACCTCGTAACCGCCTTTCGGTCGCGCTCCTATTCGGAAGGCGTAATGGCCGGCCGAGGAAGGCAGATGAAATTCCAACCGGATTCCAAAATGGGTGGGATGCCCGCCACTGCGACGGCGCACTTCGGCGATGCCTCCCCGGTCCCGCAAAGCGTTGTCGAGTGAACCTCGCAGGGAATCGCTGGTAAACCTCAAGGCATCCAGAAAGTTGCTTTTCCCGGATCCGTTCGGGCCGACCAGGAACGTCAATGACCGCAGGTCCACGCCGCTCGCGGCGATGCTCTTGTAGTTCACCAGGACGACACGCGTTAAGAAAGGCTTTACGTCCGCCATTGTCTTCTCATCGGCTGCCGATAAAACTCAAACCGGTGTTGGAACCTGAAAACGTGCTGTCGAAATACAGGGTATCAAAGTAGCGAGCATGGAAGAGCCACGCCTCTCCGCCCTCTGTGTCCGCCTGCCGATCGGTCCCTTGCGGTCTGTTGAATCCGCAGGGATTCATCCACCTTACGAGACGGGAGGCGCCGAACCGGCTGGAAGCGTGCTGTCCAAGCCAGCGCCCGCGTTACAATCGAATAGTCCCCGCGATGTCCACCCAGGTTAAAGCGCCAGCCAGCGTGCACCAGTTCTTTTCGCGGCACGGCACGCTGTCGAAATGGCATCCGAACTACGAATACCGGCCGGGGCAGTTGGCCATGGCGGAGGCCGTGGAATCGGCGCTGGCGGACCGCAAACACCTGATCGTGGAGGCAGGCACGGGCACCGGCAAGACGCTCGCCTACCTGGTTCCGGCGATTCTTTCCGGCAAGCGCATCGTGGTTTCCACCGGCACCAAGAACCTGCAGGAGCAGCTTTTCTTCAAGGACGTGCCATTCCTGCAGCAGCATTTCCCGCGGCCGTTGCGCGTCTGCTACATGAAGGGCCGCAACAATTACGCCTGCCGGCAGAAGATCTACGACGCCGACCGGGAAGCCGTGCTGAGCGGCCTGGAGGAGGTGGCCGATTTTCAGGTGATCCAGGCGTGGGAGAAGGACACGGAAATCGGCGACCGCGCGGAAATCAAAAAGCTGCCGGAATCGAGCGCGGCGTGGGCCAAGCTGGATGCGCGGCGGGATCTGTGCACCGGCCAGAAGTGCAAGCAATTCGAGCGCTGCTTCCTCACGCTGATGCACCGGCGCGCGCAGGAAAGCGACATCATCATCGTCAATCATCATCTGTTTTTCGCCGACCTGGCGCTGAAGGACGAGGATTACGAAGGCGGGGTGCTGCCGGAGTATCACGCGGTGGTGTTCGACGAGGCGCACGAGATCGAGGATGTCGCCGGGCAGTATTTCGGCGTGCAGGTGAGCAACTACCGGTTCCAGGAATTGCGGCGGGACATTGCGGCGGTGGCGCGCGCCAAGCAGTTCGGATCGGCGGAACTGGATCGCATTCTGGACCGCTTCGAAGAGCTTGCCTCGCACCTGTTTGCGATGCTGCCGGCGGGGGACGGGCGCGGCGCGTTTTCCGGCCGCAGGGCGTTCTTGGAGCAGCATGAAGAGCCCTATCAGCACCTGCAGTCGGCGCTGGAGCTGATCGGGTCGCATTTGAAGCTGCTGAAGAATCCGCCCGAGGAGGTGAATCCGCTGCATCGCCGCACGGGGGAGCTTGCGCAGGCGCTGCGCTTCGTGCTCGAGAGCGACGACGAGTCTTACGTCTACTGGGTGGAACGGCGGGGCCGCGGCATATTCCTGCAGGCGACGCCCATCGACGTGGCGCCGCTGCTGGCCGAGCGGCTGTTCGATAAAGTGGACACCACGATCCTGACGTCGGCGACTCTAGCCGTGGCTGGCGGTTTCGATTTCGTCAAGAGGCGCCTGGGAGTGGCGCAGGCGCGGACGCTGGTGGTGCCGGGACACTTCCAGTATCAGAAGCAGGCGTTGCTTTACGTGCCGCAGCACCTGCCCGATCCGCGCAACCCATCCTTCAGCAAAGAAGCTTCCGACGAAGTGACCGTGCTGCTGCGATTGAGCCGCGGACGCGCTTTCGTGCTGTTTACCAGTTACCAGCAGATGCGGCTGATGCACGACCGCATTTCGCTGGCGATCGACTATCCGACGCTGCTGCAGGGCACGGGGCCGCGCAGCGCGCTGCTCGAAGAATTCCGCGCGACGCCCAACTGCGTGTTGTTCGCGACGTCGTCGTTTTGGCAGGGCGTGGATGTGCCGGGCGATCAGTTGAGCTGCGTGATCATCGACCGGCTGCCGTTCGCCGTGCCCAGCGATCCCATCGTCGACGCGCGCGTGCAGAAGGTGCGCAACGAGGGCGGCAATCCGTTCTACGATTACCAGGTGCCGCAGGCGGCCATCGCGCTGAAGCAGGGTTTCGGCCGGCTGATCCGCAGCCGGTCGGACCGCGGGGTGCTCGTGCTGCTCGACAACCGGGTGACGAAGCAGCGGTACGGCCAGGTGTTTTTCGACAGCCTGCCGGACTACGGATTCACCACCAAAATCACAGACGTGGAGAGTTTTTTCAATGTTTGAAGTTTCCGTGGAAGAGACGTTTGCGGCCGGGCATGCGCTGCGCAATTATCGCGGCAAGTGCGAGAACGTGCACGGGCACAATTACCGCGTACAAGTCACGCTGAGCGGTGCGGACCTGGATGCGATCGGATTGCTGGTGGATTTCGTGCAGGTGAAGAAGCTGATCCTGGGCGTGGTGGACCGGCTGGACCACCAATTCCTGAACGATCTGGCGCCGTTCGACGTGCTGAATCCGTCGGCGGAAAACATGGCCAAATATTTTTACGACGAGATCAGCGGCGGGCTCGGGCAAGGCACACCCGTGAAGGTGGGGCAAGTGAAGGTCTGGGAGACCGACACGACCAGCGCCACTTACCGGCCGTAGTAGGCGGCGTTCTTGGCGGTGAACTCGGACCACTTTTCCGGCAGATCGTCGAGGGCGAAAATCGCCGAAACGGGGCAGACCGGGACGCAAGCGCCGCAGTCGATGCATTCGACGGGGTCGATGTAGAGCAACTCCGCCTCGGCGTGGCCCGGCTCATCCTTTTTGGGGTGGATGCAATCCACCGGGCAGGCGTCCACGCAGGCCGTATCTTTGGTTCCAATGCAAGGTTCTGCAATTACGTATGCCATGTTGAATTTCTCGGATAGAAATCGACGATAGCATAGGGCTTAGGGGAAACACAAGGCGGAGAAGGGCGCCGGAGCGAACTTCAATCGCCCGCGCGCCAGGAGTGTCCGGCTCACAGAGCGCCGCGGCAGGCAGGAGCGCCCGCACCAGGAGCGTGCGAGAATAACGACCATATGCGCCGCACGATGGGACTCTCGTATTTGAGCGTCGGGCTTTGGCTGGCGGCTGTTCCGGCCTGGGCGCAGCCCGTGGAAGATCCAGCCGCCGTCGTGAAGGCGCTGTTTCCCAAGGATGACGAATTACAGGGGCGCCGCCTGCGAGAAATCGCCGATTATCTCAAGCTGCAGGCAGGCAGCCAGGTGGCGGACGTGGGATGCGGCGGCGGCGAGATCGCGCTGATCTGGAGCCGGGCGGTGGGTCCGAAAGGGCACGTGTGGGCGGAGGATATCCGGCCGCAAGCCCTAAAGTCCACGCGCACGCTGATGAAGAAACATCACACCCGCAACGTCAGCGTGATCCTGGGAGAGGTTGCCGATCCGAAGCTTCCGGCCGGGCGGCTGGATGGCATCTCGTTGTTTCTGGTCTACCACGAGCTGTACAAATATCCGGAAATGCTGGCGCGATTCCACGAGGCGTTGAAGCCGGATGGACGGCTGACCATCCTCGACCCGTTGCCGCACAAAACCGCCTCGCGGCCGCGCGAAGCGCAGATGAAGAACCACGTGCTGTGGCCCGACATTGCCACAGACGATTTGCAAAAAGCGGGATTTGAAGTGCTATTCCGCGAGGAACACTTCGTGGACGATCCGGACTCCGAAGGAACGCTGTGGCTGATCGTCGCGCGGCCCGTGGTCAAGCCGTGAGCGGCGGCGGGACGAAGCCGCCGGTGAGCTCGGCGACGCGCCCGGCGATGTCGATCGGGGTGGCGTCTTCCAAATAGGGTCCGAGGATTTGAATGCCGCAGGGCAGGCCTTCCGGCGTGCGGCCGACGGGACAGACGGTCGCGGGATTGCCGGTCAAGGTGGCGTGAAAAATCCACTTCAGCATATCGAGGTAGGGGCGCGGGCCGGCGGGCGTGGCGATCTTGCGTTCCATCATGTTCGGACTGTGGTCGTGCGGGAAGGCCGTGACGAAGTCCACCGGCATGAGGAAGGCGTCGTGGTTGCGGAAGTAATCGGCCCAGAAGGCGCGGGCGGCGTACTGGCCGCCGGCCGCTTCTCCCCAGGCGCGGTGCGGCGTGGGATCGTTGGGCAGGAGGGCCGCTCCGAGGAGCGTGAAATAGGCGCCGTACCAGCCGGCAATCCTGGCGCCCGCCGGCCAGCCCTGCTCGAGGCGGGCGCCGCCCTTTCCGAGGGCGTCGATGGTCTTTTCGAGAAGCTGGCGGACATCCGGGGCGACCGGGCAGAAGGGATCGTCGAGGACGTAGCCGATGCGGTAATCGCGCAGGCGCGCGCCGCGGGCGGGGGGCAGCTTCCAGGAGTAGGCGACCTGATCGGCGCCGGTGGGTCCGCCGGCCACCCGCATGGCCAGCAGCAGGTCCTGCGGGCTACGGGCCAGCGGGCCGTTCACGGACAGAAGGTCGGGCGACGGATTCGCGCCGGGTGGATCGACGAAGCCTTCGCTTGAAATCACATGGATCGTGGGCTTGTGGCCGAAGACGCCGCAGAAATGCGATGGCGTGCGGATGGATCCGCCGATGTCGCTGCCGAGCTCGAGGAATCCCATGCCGCAGGCGAGGGCCGCGGCGCCGCCGCCGGTGGACCCGCCCGGGGTCCGTTCGAGGTTCCAGGGATTGTTGGTAGTGCCCGCGACATCGTTGTAGCTTTGGAAGTCGGAAGCCCACTCGGGCAAGTTGGTTTTGCCGACGATGATGGCGCCGGCGTGCAGGAGCTTGTCGACGGCGGGGGCGTTTTCCTTCGGGACGTTGTTGGCGTAGATTTTGGCGCCGCAGGTGGAGCGTATGCCGGCGGTCTTCTTGTCGTCCTTCATCAGGATGGGAAGGCCGTGCAGCGGGCCCCAGGGGTGGCCTTGCGCCAGGGCTTCGTCGGCGGCCTTGGCGCGGGTGGCGGCCTGCTCCTCGACCAGAGTCACGAAGGCGTTGATACGGCCGTTGTACCTGCGAATGCGATCGAATACGTGGGCGGTCAACTCGCGCGAGGAGATGGCGCCGGATCGTATGGCGCGTGCGGCGTCCGTGGCTGTGCCGAAATCCGGATCGAAATCCGAAGCGCCGCGGGCGCGCGGGATGCGGCTGACGAACGGCGCGGCGGCGAGGGTGGTGAGGATATGGCGGCGGCTGATCATCGGGGAAGATTGTATCATCCGCCGCGACGGCTAGTACGGTGGATTCGAGATTTTACAGCCGTGGGCTTGCAAATGCCGGCGAAATGGAGGTCCGATATTCTTATGGGCGAGTTCCAAGCATGGTCCATCCCGAACTGGCGGCGCCAAGTCTTGGCTGCCGCGCTGATGTTCGCCGGCGCCGCTATGGCCGCCGGCCAAACTGAAAACGTCCTCCATGCTTTCCAGGCCGGCGCCGACGGATACTACCCGGAGATTTATCCCCTGGTCCTGGACGCCGCGGGAAATGTTTATGGCACGACAACCTATGGCGGCGGTGGCAACTGTACGTTCGGCGTCTATACCGGCTGCGGCATGATCTATCAACTGACGCCGCCCGCCCAAACCGGCGGCGCCTGGACCGAAAACATCATCTGGCAGTTCCAAGGCGGCGCCGACGGCGCCATTCCCGGAGGACTGCTGTTGCGCGGGGGCAAGTTGTTTGGCACGGCGGGCACTGGCGGGAGCGGCGCCTGCTCCGGCGGATGCGGTTACCTGTTTGAGTTGACGCCGCCGGCTGCGACTGGTGGTTCGTGGACGAAGACGCCGGTCTACGACTTTCCGACGGCCGACACGGCATGCGGGGTAACGGCCTTCGATGCCGCAGGCGGTTTATATGGCGTGGGGCCGTCGAGTAACACGAACGGCAGCATCTGCGAGCTGATACCGCCGCGCTCCAAGGGCGGCTCCTGGACCGGGCGCACGCTGTACGTCTTCAAGGGAGTACCGCGCCGGCAGAGCATCGGGGACGGGTCGGGCCCCCTCGGCGTGACCTTCGACTCCAAGGGCACGCTTTGGGGAGCCACCGCCAGTGGCGGCTACTGCCAACAATTCGAAGGGGGAAGCTGTTTCGGCATCCTTTTTTCGCTTACGCCGCCGTCGACGGCTGGGGGCGCGTGGACGGAAAGCGTGGTCCACCGATTCAGCAATCTCGACGAGAACCCCATTTCGGGAGTGGTGATCGACAAGGCGGGCGCGCTATATGGCATTACCTATGTGGAGGCGTACCGGTTCTCCGGCGGCGCGGTTACGGCAATTGGGACTTTCTCGGATCTTCCTCCCAATGGCTATGCACCGGCGGGCGGCGTGGTTGTCGATGCGGCGGGCAATGTCTACGGGACGACAGCGGCCGGCGGCCAGTTTGGCTATGGAACCGTCTACAAGCTCACGCCGTCTGCCGGCGGCAACAGCCCATGGCCGCAAACGATTCTCCACAGCTTCGCCGGTGGCACGGACGGATGGAATCCGGAAGGGCCCATGACGCTGGGCCGCGGTGGCGTGCTGTTCGGCACGACGCAGATTGGCGGCAATCAGGGCTGCCAGTTGGGGTTTGGGGGGATCGGGTGCGGGACGGTGTTCGCGGTGGCGCCGTAAGCGGTGCGCGCCGCTACATATACATCCCGCCATTCACGTTCAGCACGTGCCCGGTGATGTATCCCGCCTCGTCGCTGGCCAGAAACCGCACGGCGGCAGCGATCTCCTCGGGTCTGCCGAGCCGGCGCAGCGGCACCTGCGCGAGCAGTTTTTCCTTCAACTCGTCGGTGAGCACCGCGGTCATCTCGGTATCGATAAAGCCTGGGGCCACCGCATTGACCGTAATCTCGCGCGGCGCCATCTCCTGCGCCAGCGCTTTGGTC
>Ga0335079_10010491_pt1 | contig 10548 bp, 7 predicted proteins | sample Lox_Sample_33_FD_206719 | JGI IMG/M metagenome (GOLD analysis project Ga0335079, IMG submission 206719) | Soil microbial communities from Loxahatchee National Wildlife Refuge, Florida, United States - Lox_Sample_3.3 | ecosystem: Environmental > Terrestrial > Soil > Wetlands | place: USA: Florida... | reverse complement strand
TCTCCACTGATGCCGGAAAAGCAATCCAGATAAGCGATTCGCATCGAGAAAATTGTAAGCGACCAGCGAGAAAAGGTCCGTCGCTAAGGTAAGGTTTTCTAGGCGCCTTGCCTCATCAGCACTTCGGCGGGGAGAACGGCATTCAACGAACCGGAGCGGAACCCGGTGCAATCGAGAGTCACGTACTGGAATCCAGCCTTCCGCAATTGGGCCGAGATCTTGTCCATCATTTCCAGAGTCAGCGCACGATTCATCTCCGTCCGCGAGATTTCCACTCGGGCCAGCTCGCCATGATGGCGGACACGGAATTCACGAAACCCAAGCTGCCGCAAGCTCTCCTCGCCGCTCTCCACCTGTTCCAGCACTTCGCGCGTCACTGGCCGTCCGTATTCCACACGAGAGGATAAGCAGGGTGCGGCGGGTCGATCCCAGAGCGTATACCCGGCCTCTTTGGCCAGCGTGCGAATCTCCTGCTTCGTCAGACCGGCCTCGGCCAGCGGCGCCAGCACCTCGTGCTGCTCGGCAGCACGCTGCCCAGGACGATAATCGCGGCGATCGTCGGCGTTCATCCCATAGGCGATCTGCTCGAATCCGAGTTCCGCTCCAAGCTTCTTCATCGTCTCGAAGAGCTCTGTCTTGCAGTGAAAGCAGCGGTCGGCATCATTACGCTGGTACTCAGGCTTATCCAGTTCCTCGGTGTGGATGATGCGCAGCGAAATGCCCCGAGAGGCTGCAAACGCTCTTGCCTGCTCCATGTCACGCCGCGCCAGGCTTGGCGAGTCGGCTAGCACGGCCAGAATGCGATCACCGAGAACCCGGTGGGCTGTGGCCGCCAGAAATGCCGAATCCACACCGCCCGAATAAGCCACCATCAGGCTACCGAGCGAGCGCAAGCGATCCTCGAGCGCGTGCAGCTTGGTGAGGGTGGGAGTGTTGTCCTGCGAGATCGACACAGTGCGATTATACCTGCGACTTTGATGCGCCACTTCTGCGAATGGTGAGCCTGCCGATTTATCAGTTGCTTTAAGCTCTCTCAATCCAGAGAAGGATGGCTGCGAAGGAAACGATGCTGTATACTCCGGACGGTTCTAATTCCAGGGAGGGTACTTCCATGCGCTTTCAGACAATCATGAAATTCGCGGGCGCTTACACTTTGGCTCTGGCCGTGATGGCTTCGCCCTTGAGGATGTCGGCCCAGGGCGGCGACACAATTCTCAAGCCCGCCGATACACAGAAACTGCTTCCGGCAAGCGTGTACTACAAGGCGCAATCGGCGCCTGCGCAGTTGCGGAATTCCACGGGCATCAAGTTCTCTGACGGATATTACGTCCTTACGACACTTGTGGATACCAGCGGGTACTCGAGCGACGTCGCCGCCAAGTACCAGGCCTACTTCATTGCGGAAGTACCTTTGAAGTTCGGCGCCCAGAACCTCCCTGCCGGTGTTTACGGTGTGGGTTTTATTGCGGGCAACAAGTTTGTGGTTACCGATGTGGGCGCCCACGATATCTTCTCGATCGGTTCTGAATCAGACGATGCCATCAAGCGGCCGATGCCCCTGCAGATCATGGCTGATCCGTCAGGTGGTTTCAGGTTGTATGCGGGCCGAAAGTTCGTGAAATTCACTCGCTAGGTTTGATCTCTCCAATGTAACGAAACGCGGACCTTCGGGTTCGCGTTTTTGTTGTGCTGGAGTTTGAGAAGGTTCCCCGTGTGACCCAGAGCACATGCTCCTCCGCCGTCCAATGCCTATGCTGACCTCTATCCCGCGAGATGCGAGGTCTTGCTATGTCTCTACAACTGATTGTGAACAAGGAAGCGAAGACGGTGGACGTCGCGCCGGATACGCCTCTTTTGTGGGTCTTGCGCGACGTGCTGAACCTGAAAGGCGCGAAATACGGCTGTGGCATAGGCGCCTGCGGCGCATGCACGGTGCTGGTGGAAGGGCGCCCGGTCCGGTCGTGCATGACGCACGTGGGAGCAGTCGCCAGCCAGCAGGTCACGACCATCGAGGGGCTTTCGCCTGAGGGTCAGCACGCGCTGCAACTGGCTTGGGAGGCTGTGGACGTGGCGCAGTGCGGTTACTGCCAGTCCGGCCAGATCCTGACGGCCGCCGCCCTGCTCGAGCGTAACCCTCACCCAACGGACGCAGACATCGACGCTGCAATGAACGGCAACCTGTGCCGCTGCGGGACTTATCCCCGCATTCGCGAAGCCATTCACCATGCGGCCGACGCGGCCGAGAAGTAAGGGGGCTGCCATGAGAATCAGTCGCCGATCATTTCTGCAGATGAGCGCTGTCGCGGGTGGAGGTTTGCTGCTCGGGCTGTATGAGCGTCCGTGGCTGCGCGCGCAGGCTCAGGGCGGGCCACCACTCCTTGTACCGCAGGCATTCATCCGGATCGCGCCGGATGGAGCCGTCACGATCATGGCACGCGCCCCGGAGATCGGTCAGGGAGTGAGAACTATGCTGCCCATGCTGATCGCCGAGGAACTCGATGCGGACTGGAGTAAGGTTCGCGTGGAGCAAGCCGACCTGGACCAAGCGAAGTTCGGGCCGCAGTTTGCCGGCGGCAGCATGTCAACTCCGCTTGGGTGGGAGCCATTGCGGCGCGTCGGGGCTGCCGGCAGGCAGGTGCTGATTGCCGCGGCTGCGGAGCGATGGGGCGTTCCGCCGGGCGAGTGCTCGACGGAAGCCGGGCGCGTGGTCCATGCGATTTCGGGAAAGTCTGCAGGTTATGGAGAACTGGCCGATCGGGCGGCAAAGCTGACTCCACCGAGGATGAGCGAGGTGAAGCTCAAGGACCCGAAAACGTACAGGATCATCGGCAAATCGCAGGCGGGAGTCGACAATCACGCGATCGTCACGGGCAAGCCGATCTTCGGCATCGACGTGGAAGTACCGGGGATGTTGCAGGCCGTCATCCAGAAGTGCCCAGTCTATGGAGGCAGGGTCAAGAGTGCCAACACCGATGCGATCAAGAAGATGCCCGGCGTGCGCAACGTGATTGTGATCGAGGGAACCCTGTCTACAGCAGCTGTTGTGCCCAATGAGCCAGGTATGGAACCGGGCATGGCCATCATCGCGGACAGCTGGTGGCAGGCGCAACAGGCGCGGCGAGCTTTGAAGATTGAGTGGGACTTCGGGCCCGGCAAAGATCAGAACAGCAATGGCTTCACCCAAAAGTCGGAGGAACTGTTGAAGGCTCAGCCACAGAACACCATGCGCAGCTACGGCGATGTGGATGGAGCTCTGAAGGGTGCGGCAAAGGTTCTGGAAGCAACTTACTCCTATCCGTTCATCGCGCATGGAACGTTGGAGCCGATGGGAACCACGGCGTCGTTCAAAGACAGCAAGCTGGAGATCTGGACGACAAGCCAGACGCCAGGCGAAGGCCGAGGCCTCGCGGCGAAGGCTGTTGGAATTCCAGAGGAAGCCACGACCGTGCACATGATCCGAGCCGGCGGAGGGTTCGGGCGACGACTGATGAATGACTACATGGTCGAGGCGGCGTGGCTCTCGAAGCAGGTTGGCGCGCCGGTGAAGCTCCTGTGGTCGCGCGAGGACGATTTTACGCACGATGCATATCGCGCTGGCGGCGTTCACGGATTGAAAGCAGGGCTCGATGCGAGCGGAAAGATCATCGCGTGGCGGCAGCACCTCATCACTTTTGGCGCAGGCGATGACTATCCGGCGGGTGCGGAGATCGACAAGACGGAGTTTCCGTCTGGCCGTGTGCCGAATTATGCGCTGTATACCTCGCAGATTCCGTTGCTGCTACGGACAGGGTGGCTGCGTGCGCCGGGAGCGAATGCGATCTGCTTTGTCGCGCAGTCGTTTCTAGACGAAGTTGCTGTGGCCGCGGGTCGGGATCCTCTCGATCTCCAAATCGAACTGCTGAATGCAACGCCGGTTCCTCAGGAGAAGAAGGAGCAGGAGGGCGATCCTCCGCTGAACTCGGATCGGCTGAAAGGCGTGCTCGAACTGGTTGCTGAGAAGTCGGGCTGGCGCGATCGCAAGAAAACATCAGGCCGCGGAATGGGCATTGCGTGCTACTCCTGCCATCTTGGCTACTTTGCCGAGGTTGCTGATGTTTCCGTCGATGCCCAGAACCGGGTGACGGTGAATCATATCTGGGCGGCCGGGGATGTGGGCAGTCACATCATCAATCCGCGGGCTGCCGAGAACATGTGCTATGGCGGCATTATCGAGGGTCTCAGCCACATGGGGCAGGAGATCACATTGGTGAACGGGCAGGTGCAGCAGAGCAACTATCATCAGCACCCGATGCTGCGCATGCGGCAGGCACCCAGCATCGAGATTTTCTGGCGGATCACGGATAATTCGCCGAGCGGCCTTGGCGAGCCGACATTGCCGCCCGTGGTGCCGGCGGTGGCCAATGCAATCTTCGCAGCGACGGGCAAGCGGGTCCGCGCGCTGCCATTGCAGAAGAGCGGCTTTAGCTGGGCCTGAAAAGTTTTCAGCTGTTTTCTCGATTCCTTGCGTCTGGGACGCTTCGTTTCACCGGCTCCGCTGGCGCCCTGTGGTGTATTTGGCGTAGAGAGCTATGCCATTTCAGCCGTTCAGGTTAGCTCTCGCCAACCGGCACTGCACGTTCTGGAGACTCACACTAGTGTTACCTCTGTGACCGAAAAGTGGCTTGACTGGCTTGCAAGTCTCTATCAATACTGGCCTCAGCGTCCTGTACAAGGGTAGCGCTGCGCCTCAAACAGATTTCAAATGGCCAGACCAGGTTCGGTACGATCAATCCGGTTGAATCCACTGCCGTCAGTATTGCTCATCATGTTGTTGAGCCTGATTGCAGTGATCTTGATCGTGCCGCAGGTTGACCTGCCGGACACAGCGTTCCAGAGAAGCAGTTCTCCCATGGCGCTGCATGCTCTCTCGCATCACGTTCACCATGCGAATGCGAACGCAAGCGCGCTTCGGATCCCGTTTGAGTTTGCGAATACCACGAGCCCCTTTGGGAAATCCTGCGAGAGGGGCACTTGCGCCGCGGAAGACCTATCCATCCAGCACCAAATCCTCCGCTGCTAGATCTCACACTGCCAATCAATCTGCAACTGAACAGAACCACTGAACTCGCACCCGGGTTGCGTCGTGATCTTTCAGCGACCAGCTCCGAAGAGTTTGTGTTTGCAGCGATGACGCATGGCGTCCCAAGCAGAATGAGGTCGAATGATGACTACGATTGCTGGAGATTCTGGATTTCACATCCTCAGGCGGCTGATAAATAAGACGGATCCCGCGCCAGGAAAAGCGGATAAGCCCAGCCGGAAGCTGAAACAATTTCTTACCCTGTTTTTGGATATTCAGGGTGGAGCACTGGTGGAGACTGCCGTTTCGTTGCCGGTGGTTCTGCTCCTGATGACCGGGATTTTCTCGTTCTCTGTCGCCTTGCATCAGAAGCTGCTGCTGGCTGAGGCTGTTGGCGCTGGCGGGCGCCTGCTCGCCGTGGAGCGCGGTGACACGGACCCGTGCAAAGTTGCCACCAACACCATCTATGCAGCCGCACCCACACTATCCCGATCGAACCTGAAGATCAGCTACGTATTGAATGGCGTCGCAGTTGGTGACGGCGTCACAACCTGCCAGGGAACCACAAACATGGTCGCCGGGAGTCCGGTGCAGATCATCGCTACGTATCCCACCACGGTTGGTATCTATGGCAAAAACTTCGGATCCTTCAACCTCAGAACGCAGATCACGGAGGTCGTCCAATGAAGTCTACTTACAGATCGTGGATGTCGAGAATCATCCAGGAAGAGAGTGGACAGATCCTTCCCTGGATGGTGTTTTTAATCTTTCTGTTTATCGGGGCAGCCGGAATCACTGTGGATCTCGGTCACGCTTACGTGTGCTACCGCGAACTGCAGGCCTCAACGGATGCAGCAGCGTTGGCGGCCGGTTATGAGATGTCGCAGTCCACCGCGACGATCGCTTCCGTTCAAGCGGCTGCTTCAAGTTATGCCTCGGTCTCTGGGAGCGTGAACGCCAATCAAAATCTGCCCGCCCCTACCGTCACCACCTCGCTGAATTGCTCTGCATCGGTGACCAATCTGGGCGTCTCCTGCTCGCAGTCGCCGACCGGTGACAACGTAGTTCGAGTGACACAAAGCGCCACGGTGCCCACCTACTTCATGCGCGCGTTCACAGTCTTCGGAATCAAGGCAGCCAAGTCCCTCACGCTCACGGCGGTTTCAACTGCTGCTGCAAGAGGCTCCGCGAACTCGCAGTACAACGTCGCCATTGTGATCGACACGACAGCCTCGATGAACTCGAATGATAACGACGCCTCCTGCGGAAACACCCGGATCTATTGCGCGCTGCAGGGAGTGCGAACACTCATGACCTCGCTTTCTCCCTGCACGACATCGGGAACAGACTCAAGCTGCACCGGGGGCTCTGCATTTGATCGGGTCAGCCTGTTCACCTTCCCGAACATCCAGGCGAACCAGGCCAGCCGCGATACGACATGTCCCACAAGCAACCCCACCGTTCCCAACTACTACACGCCCGTTCGAGGCGCCACATGGTCGGCGCCGACTGGCACGAGTCCTACATACCAGATCACCTCGTATCTCTCCGACTATAGTTCGAATGGAAAGGCAAACGGTGGTTTGAACACATCCTCCAATCTAGGAGTCGCGGCAGGAGCGAACACCGGTAGGAGCTGCACTGGATTGCAGGCCCCGGGCGGCGTGGGGACCTACTATGCCGGCGCGATCTATGCTGCGCAGTCATCGCTCAAGGCCGCGCAGACGGCCAACCCGGGCTCAGAGAACGCTCTGATTATCCTGAGTGACGGCGATGCGAGTAGCAGCGACATCAATGTGACGGGAACCGTTCAGAAAGCAGGAACAGGATCACCGGTCCTGGCTGTGAATTATCCCGCGACGACCAACCAATGCCAGCAGGCAATTGATGCCGCTAAGTTTGCGACCTCCCAGGGAACCACGGTATACACCATTGCCTACGGAGCATCCAATTCAGGCTGCTCCACGGATAAATCGGGTCCTCTTTCCGGGCTGTCTGCGTGTTCAGCCTTGCAGAAGATGGCAACAGCCCCGGCCAACTTTTACTCCGACGCAACTGCCACGCAGAACAAGGGACAATGCACATCGGCCTCAAATCCAAATCTGACGTTGAACCAGATCTTCAAGTCTGTTGCCACCAGCTTTACGGTCGCCAGGCTGGTTCCGAACAGCTTTTACAACTAGGCTCGTCGAGTTGTCCTCCACTGCCTGGGTATTTCGGTCGAAGCGGGATACCCAGGTTGCAGCAATTTATTACGTGTTGCCAATTCTCACCGCGGACGATGTAATTGAGACTGATCTTCGCGTAAGAACGGCGAACGGATGCGAATTCAGGCTCTTCTGGTAGTGATTGTGCTTCTGGCCGGTTGCGGTTCCGGAGGTACCAAGGCCACAACAAAGCCCCCTGTAACCGAACCAACCTGCGCAAGCTTTTATCCGGTCGATGTCTTCATCAACATGAACGGAGCTGCCGCAGGAACTGTCGTGACACCTGCGAACCTTCTTGCGGCGACCGACGCGGCCGTCAGCTTCGGCGGCTGGGCGTCGGCCTCGCCCTTTCAAAAGTTCGAGGCGAGCTTCGTGTCCCTCCCCGCGACCGTATCGGTTAACGCGGGGGCAACGCGCGCCTGCGGCTTTGCCACTCACAGCCTGGGCCAGGACGCGAGCGAGAATTTCAGCACCTCCTCGCTGAACATTCCGTTCAAGTCGGAGATGGTAGTCGGCGGATGGATCTCGAACTTCCCGCCCAACCAGGAGGTGGAAGGCGGTTACTTTGATGTGGTGTCGGTGGGCGGAATCAAAGGCTACGCCGCGACGATTCAAATTGTGAGCGGAAACGACGAACCTGCATGCACCACTCCCGGATATGGAATTGAAATCGAGAGTTCCGGACTGTCGACCACGCACTCCGCATGCAATGCGGCCGTCGTTCCGGGTGGTACCTATTTTGTCCAGATGCACGTGAACTATTCAGCCGTCGGAAGCTGCAGCGGACCCATCGCAGCGCCGTGTGCGGAGATGAATGTGTACACGACGAGCGGCACGACCTTTACACCGGTCGGGTCGACGGTTTCTGTGGCTCTGGGTGTAACGGACAGCATTTTCCTGCTAACTCTCGGAAACAACGAGAACGGGCAATTCCCGGGAACCATCTACTTCCAGAACTGGATGGCGGACTACACGAATTCGAAATTCCCCAACCTTCCTCATTGACGCTGGACTGGACGGACCCCCCGGGTGGCGATCCCGCCCGTTTTTGCATACCCCCTCCCCCCGGTATCGGGCGAGCATCGTGCAATGTTTTCAATGGTTTACAGACCATTGGCGGCTGTAAATATTTCCTGAGAAAAGACTTATCTGCAAATATTAGAAAACAGGCCACTTATTGCTGCGGTATCCGGCAATGCAGGAACCTGACTTCGTATTGATTGTGCGCCGCAAGAGGGAAATTATCTGCAAGCTGACAAAGCTTTTTCGTGGTTTCGCTTGAGGCGTTTGAGGTCGATGGAGAGGAATGCGGGCTTGACGGTATTGCCCACCTGGGACCGTTCGAACAGCAGGGCTCGATTAGTTGAAGAGGCCGGGAAGGACCGGCCAGCTTGAACGGCTGAAGGGGCCGGTGCTGGTGATCAGCGGAGCTGAGGATCGCGGAGCGGTCCAGGCGGAAAGCGGGTTTCTAGCCAACATGAAGACGGCGAACCGGCAGTGCGAGACGTTCATATATCCGGGGTGTCGATCATGGCTATGCACAGCCGCTTTTCAATGGCGGGAAGAACTTCAGCCCCGAAGCAGTGCGTGCGAGCTGGGTTGTGATCGATGATTTTCTGGAGAGCCATTTGAGGCGGTGAACTGGTGAGCGACGGCCCTGGTCTTGATAGCGGACTCCGGGGCACTCTGAGGGTAGACCGGAGTCTGACAGTGGAATCGAGCCAGGTGTTTATTGGACCAGGTCGGCCTCCTGTGGCCCGAGGACCAGGGTTCCGTCATACGCGCGATTGGTGATGAGGCCTTTTCTGGTTCCGGCCATGGGAATTCTCTGTTCGGTCTGAGTTGTGTTCACGTAGAGGGTTCGACCTTCGACTGTTCTGGCGAAAACGCCTTCGGGAGTTCGTGGCCCGGGTTGAACTCCGACAAGGTTGTACGCGCTTTCGAGAACGGATTTGATGGCGGACGCGTTGGATTCTGTTGCGAGATAGATGGCATGACCCTTGCCGAAGCTATTAATGGTTACGGCGGGGGTGCGGTCTTGCGTGCTGGTGAATCGCGCGAGGACCGATGCGGTCGAGGGTTCAAGAACTTCGTAGAAATGCAGACTTGTTGTGACCGAAGTCCCAGCGAGTTGAAAGATCAAGGGCTGATCGGACTGGTAGAAGGCATTTGTCTTGAGCCCGAATACGTCGCTGAGCAGGCCCGGAAGCGGGGTCGAAAACCATTGGCCGTGTTCGTCGACTTTGGCTGAAAAAGCAGTCATCAGCACGGTGCCCCCGGCATTGACGTAATCGCGAAGAGCCTTTGCGCTGGCGGGATCCATGAGGTAATCGGCGGGAACAACGACCAGCTTGTATCGGGAAAGGTCGGCATGGCCGATGTTGATGATGGCTGTATCGATGTTGTCGCGAAACAGCGGCTCGAACGCAGCTTGCACCTGGTCGGTGTAAGAAGGCCTGAAGTACTGCCGCGTAGTATTGGAAGGGCCGTTGGGGTGCGAGTCGATGAAGGAATCGAAAGAATACGCGATGGCGACCTCGGGCTGAGTGTAGCGGGGGAATCCGTAATTCCCGAGTTGTTTGAATTCGGAGGCGATGCGCGCGAACTCATCGACTTTCCACGATGGAGTGTTGTCGTGATCGACCAGGCCGAAGAGCGCCTGCTCTTCGCCGCCGAGGTGGCTGTTGAAAGTCCATGCAAGAGTGCCCTGAGCGCCGAGGATGAGGCTCAGATAGGCATACATTCGGCTACGGCCGGGAGTTCCGTAGAAGCCTCCGCCACCTGCTGTGAATTCGTTGAACCAGATGGGAGTGGAGAGGTCGCCCTTGATCTGAAGCGCTCCGAAAGCTCCGCTGATGGGGTCGCCGGGGTAGAAGCCTTCCGCGGGATAGGATACGTAGGACTTATAACTGCTGAGGTAGTCGAAGCCTCTTCGCGTCGCAGTGTCCCAGAGGTTCGAGATGGCGGGGAGGTCAGGCGCGTTGCGGCCGCGAATTGCGTCGAGTTCCTGGAGCCGCGCGATTGTGACGTCGGACCAGTAGCGGTGAAGATCGAGGTAGCGTTCAGAGGGACCCGGGCCTTCGGCGAGAGGAAGATCTACGTCTTCAAAGCTATTGAGGCGGCGTGACCATCGTTGAGTAGCCCATGCAGTATTCAGCTGGTCGATGGTGCCATATCTCTTTTTGAGCCACGCGATGAAGCGCTGCCGGTCAGCGTCAGAGTATGACATGAAGCCGTTGCCGATTTCGTTGTCGTAGCCGATGGCGATGATGGCGGGATGAT
>Ga0335079_10010490_pt1 | contig 10548 bp, 9 predicted proteins | sample Lox_Sample_33_FD_206719 | JGI IMG/M metagenome (GOLD analysis project Ga0335079, IMG submission 206719) | Soil microbial communities from Loxahatchee National Wildlife Refuge, Florida, United States - Lox_Sample_3.3 | ecosystem: Environmental > Terrestrial > Soil > Wetlands | place: USA: Florida... | reverse complement strand
CTGGGGCTTCGAATCCGCGCCGACTGCTCGCACGGTGGATTCGCACGTACTCCGTTTGCGCCAGAAGCTGGAGCCGGATCCCAGCGTGCCGCAGTATTTTCTTACGGTGCACGGAGTGGGATACCGCTTTGTCGAGTTGCAGCGATGAGACACGACCGCGACCAGAAATCTCGCCGGGCTATGCCGTGCTCACGTGCGCATCCAGGCGAAGAGCTGGGTTTAGCCGTGGATTTGCGTGAACCCCAAGCGCTGTAATCCGAGCGCTTCCCGGCGCCAGCCATGGAGCGCCGGCCCTCGCAAAACCATCCCCCTCTAAGGCGCCGACTTTCCGCATGCGCGCGCCGAGCGCCCGAGCCACTCCATCGCCGCGTCGAAACTGTAGAACACTTCCACCTCGTTCGGGAATTTGTTTTCGTGATAAGCCTTCCAGGCGCGGCCCCACCCGAAAACCGCCGGCTTGGTGGCTGCCAGCGCCCTCCGCGAGCGCTGCGAAAAAATGCACCGCCTGCCCAGCGTCATGACCTGTTCGGTCGTCAAGTGCACGTCGGCGGCAGCCGTGAAGTCAATGATCTGGTCGAAATTCGCGTCGAAAGCCGGATCGGCCTCCAGTTGGCTTTGATAATCTCTCATCTCGGCGAACGTTACGCAGCCCTCTGCGATTGTATGCACCAGGCGCCGGTCAGCATCGATCTCGTAACGGATCGGCATAAACTCACTCCATGTCCGACAGGAATGAATTCTTTCACAAATCCAGGGCGGCCGCACCCGGTTGTCGTTGATTCTGGCTGGCGGCATTTTCCACCACGAGTTGTTCCGGAGTTAAGACCTCTTATTGAAGCGGGAAAGAAACGGGGGACGGCTCCGTCCCGGTGTCCGCTGGCGCTACTGCAGCCTGGCCGTCCAGATGTTCCCGCGTAGAACGATCGTGCTGTAATAGACCGAGCCGGCCGTGACCGAAATCAGCGGGTATGGCCCGCCGCCGCCGGTGAGCGCCGTCAGCTCCAGCGGACGCCGCAGAGGCAGTGAAATCGGCCCGCTCGCGGCGCCGGTCAGCGCATCGATCTTTTGTGCCGCGAATTGCCGCATGCCGCCTTGCCCCAGCACGTAGTAAACGGAGCCGCCATCGACGCTGAATCGTGGCCGGCTGTTATCCGTATTTGGCGGTGAGATCTCCTTCCAGCGACCTTCGCTTTCGAGCCCGTCCGCGGTCACCCGCGCGATCCAGATGCCCGCCATGCCGCCGGGCTCGCGCCTCCCGAACACCATCCAGTTCCCGTCGCGGGACTGGCTGGGATACAGCAGTTGATCTTTCGGATGTACGAACACTTTGCGCACGGTCCCGTTCGCCGGATCCAGTTCGCAGATACCGAACCTGGGCGGCGCGCATTCGCCCAGGACTCGTTTGCCATCCGCCGTCCAATCGCTGGCCAACTGAAATTCCGTCAAACCCGCGACCTTTCTCGCCTCGCCCGTGTCCAGCCGAAGGATGAAATGTCCGGATTCTCCGCCTTGCTGACCGGGCGCGAGCCGGTAAAATACCTGCTTCCCGTCCGGTGAAACCTGCGGCCAGATCGAGCCATAACCGGCGTTCAGCAGTTCGTGCGCCGCGAAAACCCGCTCTTCCCCCGTGCGCAGGTTGCGCACGGCCAGTTCGCCGCCCTTCTGGCTCGCCAACCGCCCATATGCCAGCGTCGAGCCGTCGCGTGAAACTCCAAAGTGACCGATTCCCGTCACGATTTCCTGGGTCGCGCCGCTCTCCATACGGCCACCCATGCCCCAGATGGACGTGGAGGGATCCTGCTTCGAGAACATCAGGGCGCCGGCGCTATCGATCACGGTCTCCATTCGGGTGGGCAGCGGCAGACCCACCGGTGAGGCTACCAGGTTCACGCGGCCGCCGCGCACTACGCGGAGCACGCCGCCGGCAACAGGAAAGAGAACGTCGCTCACCGGCGCTCGCGCCGCTGCGCCTGATGGCGTGCCGGCGGAATCGCAGAGCCGCACCGGGTTTCCTCCCGCGCGGGGCGCATAATAGCCGCCGCGCTGGTCCCCGCCGCACCGGCCGAAGAACGTCAATTGCTTGCCGTCCGCGGACCAAACGGGGCGGGACAAAGCCGCGCATTCCGGACGCCAGGGTTGCGGCGCGCCACCGCCCGCCGCCATCACGAACATCGGCCCTGGCTGGGCCGCCGGCATCGGACGCGTGAACGCGATCTCGTTCGCATTGGAAACGGTAAACGGTCCCGCATTCGCCGCCACCGTCCGGGCCGGGCCGCCCAGCGCCGGCATCTCTTCGATCTCCTGGTTTCCCGTGAGATAGTAGAGCCTCGTCCCATCACTCGAAAACTGCGGATTGTATTCCACGCCGGGACGCGAAGTCAGACGCTCGGGCGTGCCGCCGGTCATCTGACGCAGCCAGATATCCAGGTTGCCCGGCTCGGCCCGGTCGGAGGCGAACGCAAACAGTTTGCCGTCGGGCGAAATCGCCGGTGTCGCCGCGATTCCTCCATCGAACGTGATTTGCGCCGGCGCCGGTAATGTGGCCGGTGGAGCTTGCCTCCACGGCACCCAAAACACCGCCGCCGTGATCGCGCCGATGGCCGCCACCGACGCCGCGATCGCCGTCCGGCGACGCCGCGGCGGAGTCGCACGCACCGCCGCGCCGCTCGATTCGCTCTCGTCTTTCAAATCTTCGAGCGCCGCCCGCAGATCCGCTCCCGTCTGGAATCGGCGATCCGGATCCTTGCGCAGGCACCGCATCACCAGCCGATCGGCGGCTTCCGGCAACCCGTGCGCCAAAGGCGGCGGCTCCTCGCGCAGAATTGCCGCCAGCGTCGAAAGCCGGTCCTCCCGGTCGAATGGCCGCCGCCCCACCAGCATCTCGTAGAGCAGCGTTCCGAAGCTGAAGATATCGCTGCGGCCATCCACGGGCTTGCCCTGCGCCTGCTCCGGCGACATGTAAGCGATGGTCCCGGCAATTTTGCCCTCTTCGCTCGGCGGCGCGGCTGTTCTGGTTTCCTCGCTGGTGGCCAACCCCATCGCTTGCGGCATTTCCTTGGCCAGCCCGAAATCGAGCAGTTTCACGTGGCCGTCCGGCGCCACCATCACGTTGGCCGGTTTCAGATCGCGGTGCACCACTCCCATCTTGTGCGCCGCTTCCAGAGCTCTCGCGATCGGGACGGCGTACGCCAGCCCTTCGGCGAGCGGCATCCCGGCGCGCGCCATGCGTTCCACCAGCGGCGATCCCTCCGCCAGTTCCATCACTACGAATACGTCGCCTTCGCATTCGCCCACTTCGTGGATGGTCACGATGTTCGGGTGGTTCAGCCGCGCGGCGGTGCGCGCCTCCTTCAACAGACGTTCGGAAGGACCCTCGGACTTGACGACTTTGATTGCCACCAGGCGGCCCAGCTTGACATCGCGAGCCCGCCACACGGCGCCCATGCCCCCTTCCGCGATCCGGGCTATGATTTCGTACCCGCCCAGCCTCCCGCCCGGATGCAGATTCATGCCGGCTTCGGGCTACTTCTGCGGGTCGCTGCTGGGCGGCACGATACCGTTGATCCGCATATAGGTCACCAGGTTGCCGTAGTGCTCCCACATGTGCGACGTATTGTTATTCAGGCCGGCGAGCTTGGTCACCCGCGCTCCGAAAAAGTCCACCATCTCCGCCGATTTGGCGTCGGTCAACTTCGCAAATGCGGCATCGCAATACGCAAAGCCCTCCTTCAGCCCCGCCAGGATCTCGATTTTGGTGTGCAGCGATTCGTGGAAGCCTTTGTCAATGGTCTTTTCCCCCATGGCCGTGCTGCACTGATAGAACTGCGCGTTGGCGAGGTGCGCCAGCACCAGCCCGTAACTCATCACCTCCGGCGCCGGCTTAAAGGGATACTTATCCTCGGGCATCTTATCGGCCGACTTCAGGATCAGACTCTTCACGTAGTCGTAGAACTTTTTGGCGCTCTCGATCTGCGGATTCGCGGTTGCAGTTTGCCCAGTGGCGGAAGCCGTCAGCATGACGATCAAAACCAGCACGCGCATGGGATGCTCACCCTCTCTTTTGGCGAACCATCATATCACCGCCGGAAGCGAGTTGCCGAACTGATTCCGGCTGATTCCGAGGCTGAGCGAGGCCGGGTCGGCATATTCCAGGCGATCCCGATCGATCAGCGCCTCTCCCGATTTCCGGCGCCTCCCCCGTCCTGCGAGAGGACGGAAAATCAAGTGAATCCGCCTCCAGATCCCGCAAGCTGACCTTGCTTTCCGCCGGGGCGACTATTCCGTGGCGCGCCGGAAACTCGAGCCGTGGGCCGTACTTTTCTGAATCCCGGCGCGGACTTTTTTGAGCGCCTGCGTTTCGCCGGGCTGGCAAGGGCTCTTTCGGTCTCCCCTCCGGGGAGGTAAAGCAGCGCGATGAAGCCTATTGTCCCGCAGCCGCCAGATCCTTCTGCTCTTCGCGCCTCGTGTAGCTGGTGGCCGGCCACGAATGCCAGATGGCGGCGCTGGTTATGAAGGCGTGGCGGCGCTCCGGACCGCTGGTGAGGGACGCCAGTTCGCGGTAGCAGTTGGAAACATAGAACAGCGGGGTGAGATCGGTCGGGTGGCCGGCGCGCAATTTGTCCGTGTCCCGTATGAGTTCCTCGAGTGCGTGTCGGGCTTCCGCCGGCTTGCCTTCGGCCATCAGCAGAGGCGCCCAAAGCTGGCGGGTTGCCGCTATACCGCGTGGAGGCAGACATGCAAATTGCAACTTACATCAACCAATCGCCGATTTCGCCCTGTTTCGAGGCCACACTGCTCGACCAGGTGGAAGACGAACTGAAAGCCGGGCGCATCCCTCAGGCTCTGGACAACCTGTTCGACGATCTGAGCGCGCGCAGGGAAGAAGACCGCGAGAGCTGGACCGGATTTGCCCGCCATTGCGCGAACCACCCGGTGCGCCAGTTGCTGCATGCCGATCCGTTCACCTACCGCGCTTTCTCGAAGCCTCGCGGCTACGCCGGCGACGCGGTCATGATGGACTATATCTATGGTTTGGGCGAAGCCGGCCAGGCCGCTCATGCCGCCACACCGCTCGGCAGGGCCATCTTCCGGTACATGGGGAATCGCCCGTCGGCGCGGGCCGTGCGATTCCGTCGCATGCTCATCGCAAGCCTGCTCGATCGCGCGGCGCAGTCGGACGATCCGCGCGTGCTCGCCATCGCCGCCGGACACCTTCGGGAAGTGGAGCTCTCGAAAGCGGCCCAAAGCCGGCGATTCGCGGAGTTCGTCGCGTTCGATCAGGATGAAGCCAGCCTCGCGGTGGTATCGCGCCATTACGCCCGCCTGGGAGTGACCGCGCGGCCAGGGTCGGTGCGCCAGATCCTCGCCGGTAAAGCGGCGCTCGGACAATATGACTTCGTTTATGCCGCGGGTCTCTACGATTATCTGAACGCGCCGGTTGCGGCCGCCCTTACGCGCCGTATGTTCGACGCCACCCGCCCGGGAGGGATGCTGCTCATTCCCAACTTTCTGACTCGTATCGCGGACTCCGGGTACATGGAAGCCTTTATGGATTGGACTCTGATTTATCGCAGCCAAGCGGAAATACACGGTCTGGCGGCGGCGCTACCGGGCAACGAAATCGCCGATCTGCAGGTGTTCAACGACCCCGACAACACCATCGGGTTCCTGCTGATTACCAAAACGGACCGGATACGATAGACCGATAGAACGGGCGGGTTGGCAACCGGCGGCCGCCTCTTCCTCGCTGTGACCGGGGCGTTGGCGCAAACTCCGAAGCCTAATCCGCGCCGAGCTCGCGCAAGGGAATCCCGATGCCCGTTCCCGGCACTTCGCAGCGTGGCGTCGCTAACCGGCACGCGACCGTTCGGCGCGCTTCCCGGCCGGCGCGGCGCAGCCCAGCGGCGAATCGAGCCAGCTCCATCGCTTGGCGAAACCGCTCTTCCACCAAGAACTTCCGATTCCCGCGAATCAATGTGGGATCGAGGTCCTTCTTGCAGGCGTCCACAACCGGATCGATGTCACGCTGGCCGGACTCCGTGTCCGTGTGCCAGCGCCCGGTGAAAGCCTGCGTAGACGGCCTTCGACCATTGCATCAAAGTCGAACGTTCACTCCCCCGCCCTCGGGGCGTTATTCCCCCGCAATCGTTTCCCGATCGCGGCCGCTCCGGCGACGATGGCGCTAACGGCGCCCCGCGAGCGAGACGTGGGACGCGGCGCGGCGCCGGCCGCCTCCTGATCGCGCGGCGCTGCGGATGGCGGCATCGCGGCTGGCGCGTCCAGGTCTTCCCTGACAGTCATCAACTCCGCCTGCAGATCGTTCATCGACGCCTGCCGGTCCTCCGCCTTCCGAGCGAGCATTTTGCCGACGATTCGCTCCAGCTCGGCTGGCACTTCGGGCATGCGCGCCGGTATCGGCGGGACAGCCGCCTGCAGGATCAGCGCCAGGGTGTCCGTCCGGGTTTCTCCGCGGAAGGGCGGCCCGCCGGCCAGAAGCTCGTAGAGCACCACGCCCAGGCTGAAGATGTCGCTGCGCGCGTCCACCGGCCGGCCGCACGCCTGTTCCGGCGACATGTACTCGACGGTTCCCACCAGCGTTCCCGGAATGGTCGCCATGGGGTCCTTGGGTTTGGCGCCGGCGGGCGCGGTTTCGGTCAGTTTGGCCGTTCCGAAGTCCAGCACCTTCACAAATCCGTCGACGCGGACCATAATGTTCTCCGGCTTGATATCGCGATGCACGATCCCGGCCTGGTGCGCGGCGGCGAGCGCGCCGGCTGCCTGCATGACGATCTCCAGAGCGCGCGATGCGGCGATCGGGCCGCCGGCGATTTCGGCGTGCAGCGTCCGTCCCTCCACCAATTCCATGCCGATGAACTGCCGTCCGTCAATTTCGCCGAGTTCGTGCACCATCAGAAGATTCGGATGATTCAATGCCGATACCAGGCGCGCCTCCCGCTGGAAGCGATTCAGACGGAAGCTGTCGGCGGTGTATTGCCGCGCCAGCACTTTCAGGGCGACATCCCGCCCCAGCCGCGTGTCAAAGGCCCGATAAACATGTCCCGTGCCGCCGCTGCCGAGACGGCCGGTAATCTCATAACGGCCGAAGCGCTGGCCGGGCGCGGGGCTGGACTCGGGCGTCGAGATGTAGTCGGCCGCCGCGATGCCGACCGCTTCGGCGAGCGGCGAACCGTCCGTCGATGACGCCAGCAGTGCCTCCACTTCCGCCCGCAGCGTGACGTCACTCGCGCAAGCCTTGTCGAGAAACGCGGGCCGCTCGGACTCCGGCAGTTCCACGGCGCCTTGGAAGATCTGATTTAACAACTGCCAGCGTTGTGGTGTCATTCGGCGAGGCCGTTTTCGACAGGATACCAGTACTAAACGAGTCCCGCCCGATTTGACCCGGAGCCGCGCGGAGCGGGAAAATGACGGCAAGCGTGTCCCCGGAAGCTTCCAGCCTCACTCAATTGTTACGGCGATGCCGAGACGGCGATCGTGCGGCCATGGAAATCCTGATGCCCCTGGTGTACGAGGAGTTGCGCCGGCTCGCGGGCAGCTATCTCCGGAGCCAATCGCCAGGCCATTCACTGCAGCCGACCGCGTTGGTGCACGAAGCCTACCTGCGCCTTGCCGATCGCGCCCAGCCGGACTGGCAGAATCGCGCCCACTTCTTCGGCGTCGCCGCCAACATCATGCGGCAGATCCTGGTGGACCACGCCCGCAGCAAGTACGCGGCCAAGCGCGGCGGCGGCGGCGCCAAGGTCGAATTCCAGGAGAGCATGGAGTACTCCGACGAACGAGCCCGCGACTTGATTGCGCTCGACGACGCGCTGAGAGCCCTCAACACACTCGACGAGCGGAAAGCCCGCGCCCTGGAGCTTCGTTATTTCGGCGGCCTCAGCGTGGAAGAAACCGCCGAGGTCTTGGGGGTTTCGATGGCGACCGTGGGGCGAGAGATTCGTTTTGCCGAGGCATGGCTGCGCCACGAAATGGGGATGTAGTGGATCTCCCCGTCAATCCGCCGATCCTGCCCATGCTCGCCAAGCGCGTCGATGCCCTGCCTGCCGCCGGCGGCTGGATCTTCGAGCCCAAATGGGATGGATTCCGCGCCCTGGTTTTCCGCGACGGCGATGAAATTCAGATTCAAAGCCGCGAGGAGAGGCCGCTGAACCGGTATTTCCCGGAATTGATCGAACCGATCCAGGCACAGTTGCCGCGCCGCGCCGTGCTCGATGGCGAGATCGTGATCGCCACCGGCGAGGGCTTGGATTTCGACGCGCTTCAGCTCCGGCTGCACCCGGCGGCATCCCGCGTTAAGCTGCTTTCGCAGCAGACTCCGGCGTCGATCGTGTTCTTCGACCTGCTGGCGGAAGGCGATCGCGACCTGCGAAGCGAGCCCTTCGAGGCGCGCCGCAGCCGTTTGGAGTCGCTGCTACGCGGCGCCGTACCGCCGATCCACCTCACACCGGCTACGCGCGATTCCGCGGTGGCGGCCGACTGGTTCCACCGCTTCGAAGGCGCCGGCCTGGATGGCGTGATGGCCAAACCCGCCATGGGGATTTACGAGCCGGACAAGCGGGTCATGCTGAAGGTGAAGCACGAACGGGATTGCGACTGCGTGGTCGCGGGATTTCGGTGGTATCGCAAAAGCGAGAAGAAAGAAGTCGGCTCGCTGCTGCTGGGGTTGTTCGACGATGCCGGCAACTTGCAGCACGTTGGCGTCTGCGCCAGCTTCACCGATCAAAAGCGTCGCGAGTTGGTCGAGGTTCTGGCGCCCTATCGCGAGAATGCGCTGGCAAATCATCCGTGGAAGGAATGGGCCGATTTGGGCGGCGACGGCAAACGAATTCCGGGCGCGCAGAGCCGCTGGAGCCAGGGGAAGGACCTCTCGTGGGAGCCGTTGCGGCCGGAACTGGTCGCCGAGGTGGCGTACGAGCATATGCAGAACGGCCGGTTCCGTCACATGTCGCATTTCCGGAGATGGCGCACCGACAAAAGGCCGGCCGAGTGCACCTATGCGCAGCTTGAAGTGGTTCCTGCGCACGAACTGGCGGCGATTTTCGCGGCTGGAAGATAGCTTGATAAGCCGCAGATAAACGCCGATAAGAACTCTTCACATATCAGTGTTCATCGGCGGCCGATTTGCTTTTTTTGGATTTGGCCCACGCCTCCCGCCAGGCTCGTGTCGGATCGTCGTCCGGATCGGGCGTTTCCTGCGGCGGACGCGCTTCCTCCGGCACGTGCCGCAGGTTGACGCGAATGCGCGTCCAGGTGGACGATCGGCCACGCATCGAGTCCACCAGCACATCGTCGATGGCAAGCAGCGCGGCTGCTTCGGGATGCTTCTGCTTCCATCGCTCCAGTCCGGCCAGCGCGGCCTGTTTGTCGGGCGAATTCGCAACCGTCAGCAGAGGCATCTTGACTCGCGGCTTCTTGGTCCGCTTCTCGGCCGATTGCGCCCGTGACGGCGCCACTCGCGGCGCTTCTTTCTCCATGCGCCGAAAATGGGGGGGCCAGGGCGCATCGGCCAAACCGTCGGCTTCATCCCTGTCCGCCATCTCCAGGAGTTTTTCGAGCGATCCGGCGCACGCATTCATCTCGGCGTGCGGATCGGCAATTTCCGCAAACCGCTTGGGCACCGTCAGGATCGTGAAATCCTCGGGAGCGCAAACGGGGACCTCGCTCCAGGCGAGCGGGGTCGAGACTCGCGCATCGGGAAGCGGACGGACGGAATAGGCCGAGCAGGTGGTGCGGTCCTTGGCGTTCTGGTTGTAATCGAGAAACACGCCGTGCCGCTCTTCCTTCCACCATTTCGAGCTGGCGATGGCCGGCAGACGGCGCTCCACGGCGCGCGATAGGGCGACGGCCGCGCGGCGAACTTCCGTGAACGTCCATTTCGGCTGGATGCGGATATTGATGTGCATTCCGCGCGATCCGCTGGTTTTCGGCCAGCCGCGAAGGCCGGCCTCATCGAGTAGCGCTTTCACTTCGAGCGCAACGGCCCGTACGTCGGACCAGACGACTCCCGGACCCGGGTCCAGATCGACGCGCAGTTCGTCGGGATGATCCAGATCGGACGAGCGGACCGGATGCGGGTGCAACTCAATGCAGCCGAGATTGACGATCCAGGCCAGGCCCGCGGGATCGTCCACCACAACTTCTTCGGCGGTTCGACCCGATGGAAAAGAGAGCGTCACCGTGCGCAGCCATGCGGGACGGTCGGATGGCGCGCGCTTCTGGTAGAAGGCTTCGGCTTCGGCGCCGTTCACGAAGCGCTTGAGCACGATCGGCCGGTCACGGATGCCGGCAAGAGCGCCGGGCGCGACTGAGAGGTAATAGCGCACCAGATCGAGTTTGGAGAGCTTGATTTGCTTGGAGAAATAAAGCTTGTCGGGGTGGGTAATACGGACTTCGCGGCCTCCAAGCACCAATGTCTCGGCAGCTTCTTCCTTCTTCACAACAACAGGCTACACAAGATCGCACCCGAAAAACCATCCGCCGGGTGAGATACCATGGGACCGATGCCAACCGGACACGCGGCTGCGCCGCAAC
>Ga0335079_10010489_pt1 | contig 10548 bp, 10 predicted proteins | sample Lox_Sample_33_FD_206719 | JGI IMG/M metagenome (GOLD analysis project Ga0335079, IMG submission 206719) | Soil microbial communities from Loxahatchee National Wildlife Refuge, Florida, United States - Lox_Sample_3.3 | ecosystem: Environmental > Terrestrial > Soil > Wetlands | place: USA... | reverse complement strand
CTGACGATGAGTTCGCGGTGCTGCTCGCGCGAGAACCTGCGGTGCACGTCGCCGTGGACGACCTCTTCGCGGTCCGAAACCTGGCGGTCATCCTGTCAGTAGCCGGAGCCGAGGAACAGGCAGCCATCTTGCTCGACCGTGCGGTGGCTAATGCTCGCCCAGACGACCCGGGCAGCATTCTCCTGCTGGTGAGCGATCTTGAGATTGCTCGCGCCCGAGAGCATGAAGAACGGATGCTTGCGAGCGAGCCCGCGTCGCGTGTGGCGATAGATGACCCAAGCGCCGTGAGTACCTTGCTGTTTCACCTGCGCCGTATTGACGCGCAGAAGCAAACGGCCGCGCTCCTCACGCGAGATCCTGCGGCAAATGCCGCGTTGGACGACCTGTCAGCCGTCGCTGATCTGCTGCGGGGGCTCCAGAAGGCGGGATCTGCCGATCAGGTCAGTACCTTGACTGGTAGAGCTGTTAACGGGGCAGTTCTTAGTGACTTCTGGGATGCACGCATGTTGCTGGAAACGCTGCGCGAGATCGGGGCAGAGAACCAGGCCGAAGTGCTTGTCAGCAGGCTGCCCGCAGCGGGTCTCTTTCACCTCTTGCCGGAACGAGAAGGCAACCCGGCGGTGTACCGGTTCGGGCGGGATCCGGGCGGGACTCCAGCCAAGCCATGGGGCTGGGAAGACCTGGACTTACGTTCCTTCTGGAAGCATTGGCGGACAGAGCAACGGTAAAACGCTGCGGAGTTCGGCACGCCGTGCGCCGCCGGGTGGTTATACCGTCGCTTCGGCGAGGCAGCCGTACTCGCAATCGGAGCCGCAGCCGATGGCGGGAACTACCTCCCCATCCTGTCGAGCAAGCGGGTTTTCCTGGATTTGGCGGCAGTAACCCGGATCAGGCGGACCCCGCCAAAGGACAGGAAGCCCACCAGAAGAAATAGCGCGCCGATGGGTACCCTCGCGCTGGCGGGCGTACCGGACCGTGATACGCCCGGCCAGCAGTGTAATCCAGCCACGGATATTGAGGCGGTGCAAGTTCCGCGGATACCCGCGGTGAGGTCGATGGCGCCAGTGGTGTCCATGCAGGCCTGGGGCAGCCCATGCCGGGGTGTTCCTCCACCGGCGTCTACGCCAGGCTGTGACATGCTGGCTGTGGCTATCGCCCAGGCAAGCACCCGCGGCTGGCGCTGCCGCAGCTCCCGGGCCGGGCGCGCGTCCGCGGTCACCGGCCGTGCCGACAGTCGATATAGCGGGAGGAGGGAATCACCCTGCCGTACGTTCCCATCGTCGATATCTCCGCCGACCCCGATATCGTGGGCGCGGGACTGGACGACATCTGCCGGACGGCGGGCTTCTTCCAGATCACCGGCCACGGCGTCCCCGACGACGTCGCCGAGCGCGCGTGGACGGCGGCGACGAGGTTCTTCGACCTGCCGCTGGCGGACAAGCTCAGCGTGGCCCGCCCCGCGCCGGACTATCCCTACGGCTACATCCCGCTGGAGGGCGAGTCGCTGCCCCAGTCGATGACCGGCGCCGCCCCGCCGGACCTGAAGGAGAGCTTCAACACCGGACCGCCGATCCCGGCAGCGCACCAGTTCGCCGATCCAGCCGAGGCGTGGGCCTACTCGCCGAACCTGTGGCCCGCGGCATTGCCCGAGCTCCAGGCGGCCTGGAGGGTCTACTACGACGCCATGCGCGACCTGGGCAACCGGCTGATGTCCCTGTTCGCGCGCGGGCTAGGGCTGCCACCTGGGTTCTTCGCCAGCATGACCGGCCAGGGAGCGAACGCGCTGCGCGCCGTCAACTACCCACCCCGGGACGCCGCTGCGCTCCCCGGGCAGCTGCGGGCCGGCGCCCATACCGACTACGGAACGGTGACGATCCTGCGGCAGGACGCGGTGGGCGGCCTGGAAGTGCTCGATCCCGGCGGCACCTGGGTCCGCGTGGATCCGGTCCTTGGCGCGTTCGTGGTCAACATCGGCGACCTGATGGCGCGCTGGACGAACGACCGGTGGCGTTCCACGCTGCACCGGGTGATCGACCCGCCTGATCCATCGGCGGCGGGAGCGCGCCGGCAGAGCATGCCCTACTTCCAGAACGCGAACTGGTCTGCGGAGATCTCCTGCCTGCCGACCTGCCTGGAACCGGGCACCAGGCCCCGCCACCAGCCCGTGCTGGCCGGGCCGCACCTGATGGGCAAGTTCCGCAGATCTGTAACCCTCTGATCAGGGCCCGGCCGCCTGCCGCCTGGAGGGCCAGGCCCGGTACCGTCGGCGGCATGGAGAACTCAGTTGCACTGGTCACCGGCGCCAACAAGGGCATCGGCAAGGAGATCGCGCGCCAGCTCACTGCCATAGGCCTCGTCGTCTGGGTCGGCTCCCGTGACGCCGTGCGCGGAGAACGCGCCGTCGAGGAGATCGGAGGCACCGCGCGGCTGCTCGTCCTCGACGTCACCGACGCGGCGAGCATCGCCGATGCCGCACGCCAGGCAGGCACGCTGGACATCCTCGTCAACAACGCGGGGATCTCCGGCGGCGACGCGACGCCGGACCGGGAAGACGCCGGCACCTTCCGCCGCATCTACGAGACGAACGTGTTCGGCGTTGTCGCGGTGACCAACGCCTTCCTGCCAGCGCTGCGCCGCTCCGCGCACCCCCGGATCGTGAACATCTCCAGCGGCACAGGATCCCTGACCTGGGCCACCGGGCCGCAATTCCCGCACCGCGGCAGCTACGCTGCCTACCGGTCATCCAAGGCCGCGCTGAACGCGCTGACCGCCTTCTACGCCCACGCCCTGGCCGGTGACGGCATCAAGGTCAACGCGCTGGCACCCGGCCTGCGCCGCACCGACCTCAATCCCACCGCCGCCGCCAGCGACGGTGACCCGGCCGAGGCCGCCGCGGGCGCGGTCCGGCTGGCGCTGCTGCCCGACGACGGGCCTTCGGGAGAGTTCTTCTCCTGGGACGGAACACCGGTCCCCTGGTAAGACGCGGCACCTGACGATCGCTGACCGTCGGACGCTCAGCCTGGCCACTTCGGGGTTCCCGGCTGCTCATCGCATGGACATGGCGCCGTGCATCCCGGCGGCTACGATCAGGCCGACGACGATGATAACGACGCCCAGGATCACCGTTCCCCAACCGAGTACCAGGCCCGCAAGCGCCAGGCCGGCTCCCTGCTCACCGGTGCGCCTGATCTGGCTGCGGGCCATGTGGCCGAGCACGATCGCCGGGATGGTCGCCAGCGGCCCGAAGGCAAACTGCGCGAGACCGCAGGCGAGGCTGGCTATCGCGAGCCCGTTGGTCCCGGCCGGCGGGGTCACCGTGGTCGTGGCCGCCAGGCTCGGCACGGTCGCCTGCGCTGCGGGCAGGTCGGTCACGATATGGTCCAGGTCGGCGTAGGTGCGCGCGGACAAGGCGCTCTCCAGCCGGGCATCGTACTCGTCTCTGGACAGCCGGCCTTCGCTGTAGGCCGTGCTGAGGATTCCCGCCACCCGGTCGCGGTCCGCGTCAGAGGCCCGCGTCCCGCCCTGTCCGCTAGCGGCTACTGGATAGCCGCGCCCAGCTGCCATCGGTGCCTCCAGGTCCATCACGCGGTCCCTTCCACGGGACACGCTCATACACCCTCAGCGTCCCGCCGGCGCAGGCCGGCCAGTAGGGTCCAGTGCCCGCACAGGCAAGAGACGAACGTCCCGGTCATGGCGGCCATCCGGCCATCCGGGCAGCCGGCGAACCGGGGCAGGCAAGCGGGCGTGGGCGCTCTGCCCTAGTCGCCGGCCAGAGGCAGCGGGCCGCGCTCGAGGACCTCGGCGAGACGCCTGGCTGTAGCGGCGAGAGCAGCCTGGTCCCTGGTCCACACGTTCCATCCCAGATGGGTGAAGCCGATGTGCAGCTCGTAGCAGTGGTGGCGGGCGGCGGCGTCGCGGAGGGCGCCGGGCTCGGCCCGCACGCTCGGAGCCCGAAGCAGTCCGGACAGCGGGTCGGCGGCGACGATCCCTGGGTGGAACGGTGCCCAGAAGCTGCACCAGGCGGCATCGAAGAGGAAGTCGCCGCGCACCGAGCACTTCCAGGAGAGCACCGCCTCGACCTGGCGGGCGTCGGGGCTCACCAGCACGTTGCCGTGCAAGAGATCGCCGTGTACCAGGTCCCGGCGCTCCGGGCAGGCGTCCGCCAGGGCCCGCATCCGCTCCGAGGCCGCTACCGAAAGGGAGGCCAGCTCCCGGTCGTCAGCCAGGGCGGCGCTCCATCCGTGTACCAATTTCCCGGGGTCGTCGACCAGGCCTGCCAGAAGGAACTCCCGCCAGCTCCCGGCGGGCACGCCCGGCGGGTGCCAGATCACCGGGAGATCCGGGCCCGCCGGCACGTGGTAGAGGGCGACGAGCAGGCGGGTGAGGGTGGGGGCGAGGGCACCGGCCTGCTGCGCCGGGGTGTCCTCCAGGAACCGCCCGCGGTGACGCACCGAGATGGCATAGGCCCATCCGGACGGGGTGGTGCCCACTTTCCTGACCTCCGGCACGGGCAGGTCGGGGCCGCCGAAGGCCATAGCCAGCCGGTCTGTCTCGTACCAGGACACCTCCGGCCCGAAGCGGACCACCAGCTCTTCGCCGCCCGCCCGGTAGGCCCACGCCGATGACCACGCCCCGCCCGCAAGCGGTTCCAGGTCCTCTGGGCCGCCTGGCTGTCCGCCGAGGAACGCGGCGACCTCCTCCCGCCTCAGCTGCCCGGTCCTCACCACGCCAGTATCTGGCCACGCCGGGCGAGATCGGCGAGGTGATCCAGCGCTGTCCCACCGGCGCGCTGCACTTCCGCCGCCTGGACGGCGGGTCACAGGAGCCGGTGCCGGAGGAAACCACGGTACAGGAACGCCCGAACGGCCCGTTGTTCGTCCGAGGCAACGTCAGGATCTTCGGTCAGGACCAGGACAGCTGGGACCGGTACGCCGCGGCGCAATGGCTGAATATCCGCCGCTGGCTCGACGCCAATCCCGATGACGAGCTGACCGGCCAGATGCGCGCGGAACTCGCCACCTCGCCCGCACAATACGCCAGATACGGGCGTGAATACCTCGGCTGGGGTGTCTTCGCCCTGATGAACCGCTGACTTATCAGTAACCGAAGTTCTCCAGGAATGCCTGCCGTGCCTGCGGAACCATGATCTTCCGCTTGTCAGAGTCGTCCGGGTCGGACACGCCCATCCCCGGGTCCTCCCAGAAGGCGTGCATCAGCGGCTGCGTGGCCTTCATCCACGCGGCCATCTGGTTGATGAGGTTCGCATCGTCGCCGCCGCCCTTGTAGACCCCCCCGTCCCTCCACAGCCGCAGCCCCCACTCCGGATAGCACAGCGGCTTGTGCTGGCTGACCGCCAAGTTGTGCCAGCCGGTCAGCCCGTCCCACGCGGTGCTGTCATGCACGCTGGACCAGAAGGCCTGCTGCTGCGCAAGGGTGCGTACTTCCTGGCCCGCCAGGTAGCCGCGGCTGGGACCGTCATAGAAGTCGATGCCGATGGCGTCGATGACCGACTGGCTGGGCTCGCAATTTTCCACGCCCAGGTGCGGTCCCATCGTCCCCTGCCGCACGTAGGGGTTCCACACGAACTTCCCGGTGAACCCGGCAGCTTTCATCACGCTGACCACGTGCGCATACCCGGACTGGTAGTGCCGGTAGTAGTTCCCCGAGGAACTGGTGGTGCTCACCGCCCAGGGGTACCAGCCGCCGTTGAACTCGCGCCCGATGCGCAGCCAGCAGCCGCCAAGGCCCCCGTTCGCCAGGGTTTGCGCTAGCGCGGTCCAGTGCGCATCGTTGACGCCCGAGGCTTCTTGCTGCCAGGTGGTGCCCTGGCAGCAAGCGGGCACGGCGAGCATCAGCTGGCGGCTGCCGAGCAGCGGCGCCCACGCGGTCGCGGACGTGGTGCCCGGACCTTGGTTGGTGCTGCTCTGGAGGATCGCCTGCTCGAACTGGGGCCACGAAGGATGGTCGGCCATGAACGCAAGCACGTAGCCGACCGCGGTTCCGCTGGGCATGCGCAGGAAGTTCTCGTAGGCCTGGATCGGGGCGATGCTCACCGCCGCGCCCCGGTACACCCCGATACCCGATCCGGTCATGCTCGCTCCCCCGTCCTAGAGGTACCGAAAATCCAGGCCGCGTCAAGACATCGATCATCTCATGCGCGCTGAATTCTCGTTAGGGAGAAGACCTGGTGACTATCCCAGGGCATGCCTTGCCAAGGGGAAATGGCGCTGTGGGACCGGGTTAACCGCAACGATGCTCCATCGTGGCGGCTGGGGCGACAGCAATGCTCCATCGTAGCTGTTACCCGGCGGCCCGACGGGCACGCAGGGGAGGCTGGCGGGACATCTGAGGCAGACGGGGCGGGCTGGAAGGGGGTGCCCCGGACGCTAACCCGGTGGCGCCGACAGCCGCGCGGCGCATTCCAGCATCCCGGCGTGCACGAAGGCCTGGGGTAGGTTGCCGCGCAGCTGGCGCTGGTGCACGTCGTATTCCTCGGTGTACAGGCCCGCCGGGCCGCACGCCGCGCGGTTGCGCTCGAACCAGCGGGCGGCCGCGGCGCGGTCCCCGTAGGCCTGGGCGGCCTGGGCCATCCAGAAACCGCAGAGCACGAACGCTCCCTCGCTCTTGTGCAGCGGCCGGGCGTCGTGGCGGAACCGGTAGACGTAGCCGTCTTCGGTGAGCTCGTCCTGCACGGCCCGGACGGTGGCGCGGTTGCGCGGGTCGTTGGCGGGCAGGGTGCCGCGGATCACCGGCACGAGCAGCGCGGCATCGACGCGCTCGTCGTCGGGCGAGCGCTGCCAGCGGCCGGTGGAGTGGACCGCGCTGGTGAGGCTGGCCGCCAGCGAGTCGGCCAGCGCGCTCCACTCCGCCGCCTGCCTGCGCCCGGACTGACCCTGGGCCGCGACGGCCAGGGCGCGCAGGCCGGACACGCAGGCGAGCCGGGAATGGGTCCAGTGCTGGTCCTCGAGCTCCCAGATGCCCGCGTCGGGCTGGGACCAGCGCTGCTTGATCGCGTCGGCCGCGATCGCCGCGGCCTGCCAGTTCTCCTCGGCCATCAGGTCCAGGCGGGCGGCCGCGGCGAACAGCTCGAGCGACTCTCCCAGCCCGTCCAGCTGGAACTGGCTGGTCACGCGATTGCCTGTCCGGGCGGTGCCGCCCGGATAGCCGCGTAGCCTCACGCCGCGCTCGTGGGGAATCGGCCGTCCCGCCACGGTATAGGCGGGCATCAGATCGGGGCCGTCAGCCGTGATTCGTTCGGTAATAAAACGGACGGTGCCGACCAGCAGCGGGTGCGGGCCGTGCGCCGCTACGGCGAGGCCCGAGTAGCACTGGTCGCGGATCCACGCGTAGCGGTAGTCGTAGTTGCGACCGCCCTCCAGGTGCTCGGGCAGGGACGTGGTGGCGGCCGCGACCATCGCCCCGGTGCCTGCGGTCAGCCCGCGCAGCACGGCGTAGCAGTGCCGGGCGTCGCGGGCCGCGATCAGGTCGCCGCAGGCGGGCACCACGTCGGACCAGGCGTTCTCGGTGGCGGCCCAGGCCTGATCCGGGTCGGGCGGCCGGCCGGGCAGCGCGCGGTCGGCCAGTTCCAGGACCAGGTCGTGGTGGCCCCCGGCCGGGAGGTTCACGGTGAGGGTCAGCCCGTCGGGGCCGGGCCGGGCCTTGGCCGCACCCGACCAGCGGAACCTGACCCGGCCGCTGCTCCCGGTCCAGTACCCGCCGGACCGCCGCAGCCCGGTCATAGGGCTGCGGCCGAACCCGGCACGGACGTCGAGCACCACGTTCACTTTCGCTGGACCGTCGACGGCCACGATGCGCCGCAGGATCACGGCCCGGTGCGGGTCGGCCGGCATGGCCAGCGCCTCGCGGCATTCGGTGCGCGCGGCACCGACCCAGCGGCTGCGCCAGATGAGGGTTCCGCTTTCGTAGTAGCCGCCCCAGACGTGCCACGGATCGGCCGGGGTGACCGCGTACACGCCGCGGCCGCCGAGCAGCCCGCCGAAGACCGCCGGGCTGTCCCACCCGGGGATGCACAGCCAGGACATCGCCCCGTCGGGGCCGATCAGCGTGCCGCGCTCCCCGTCGGCGATCAGAGCGTACTCGCGCAGGACATAAGGGCCGAACGAACCGGTCATCACCTGCTCCTGTCCTCCAGGAGCCGCCCGAAACGCGGGGGCCGCGCGTTTAGCGGCCGGACTGCCGGGCAGTCAGGGGCGCCATGAGCGACATGCAGACGCGGACCGTGGTCATTACCGGAGCCAGCGCCGGGATAGGGCGCGCTGCCGCCCGGCTGTTCGGCGCGCGCGGTGACCGGGTGGCCCTCATCGCGCGGGGTCAGGCCGGGCTGGAGGGCGCGACCCGCGACGTGCAGGAGGCCGGCGGCCAGGCGCTCGCGATCAGTGCCGACATGGCCGATTACGACCAGGTCGTCGCGGCCGCGCGGCAGGCGCAGGAGCGCTTCGGGCCGATCGACGTGTGGGTGAACGTGGCGTTCACCTCGGTGTTCGCGCCGTTCAGCGAGATCACCGCCGAGGAGTTCCGGAGGGTGACCGAGGTGAGCTACCTCGGGTTCGTGCACGGCACGATGGCGGCGCTGGCCCTGATGCGCCCCCGCGGCGTCGGAGTCCCGCAGGGTCAGGCCGAGTCCGGGCTGGTGCGGGTCGGGAGTCATGGCCCCGCCGGCCGAGGCCGACGAACAACCCGGCCCGGGCGGAGGCGAGCACCATCGTGGTCTGGTCCCGGGCCAGCGGCCCGTCGGCCTCGGGCGCATCGGCGGGGATCACGTAGACAGCGGCCGTGACCTCCTGCACGACCGGCCCGTCGTCGCGCACGGCTGAACTCCCTTGGTATCGGTCAGTGTCTGGTGCGCCGCCGCCGGGCCAGGAGCGCGGCGGCAACAGCGCCCGCGCCGGCGGCAACAGCGCCGAGCCGGGCGTAGTCAGCGGCGCCAGGCGCCGCGGGGCGGCACGGCCGCGCGGGCTCGCCTCGTAGTCCGGCGGCCAGCAGTTCGGCCAGGTGCACCGGGGTGCGGCCGGTGTCACCCTGCTCGATCTGGGTGCGGCAGCTGAACCCGTCCGCCAGGACCAGGGTGCCGGCGGCCGCGTCGCGTACCGCGGGCAGCAGCACCCGCTCGCCGCAGGCTCTGGACACCTCGTAGTGCCCGGCCTCGAAGCCGAAGTTACCCGCCAGCCCGCAGCAGCCCGAGTCCAGCACGTCCAGGTCGACGCCTGCCGCGCGCAGCAGCGCCTGGTCCGCGTCGTAACCCATGATGGCGTGCTGGTGGCAGTGGGTCTGCGCGATCGCCCGGCCGCCCAGGTGCGGCGGCTGCCAGCCGTCGGTGTGATCCCGCAGCAGTTCGGCCAGCGTGACGGTCTGCTGCCGGAGCCGCTGGACGTCCTGGTTGCCGGGCATCAGCTCGCGCGCGTCGGACCGGAACACCGCCGTGCAGCTCGGTTCCAGCCCCACCACCATGGCGCCGCGCTGCAGGTACGGGCGAGGGTGTCCACGGTGCGCGACAGGACGCGGCGGGCGGTGGCCAGCTGGCCGGTGGAGATCCAAGTCAGGCCGCAGCACAGCGGCTGCTGCGGGACCACGACCCGCCAGCCGGCTGCCTCCATTACCTCGACCGCGGCCCGGCCGATCGAGGGGGTCAGATGGTTGGTGAAGGTGTCCGGCCAGAGCACGACCTCACCGCGCCGCCCGGAGAGCCCGGGATCGCGGTCGGCCGCCCAGGCTTGCAGGGTCTGGCGGGCGAAAAGCGGGATCGTTCGGTGCCTATCGATGCCGCCTACGGCGGTCAGCACGTCGCGCAGGACGGGGGCCTGGGTGAGCGCGTTGACCAGGCGGGGAGCCCGGGAGGCGGCCTGCGCGACCGCGGGCAGCCAGCCCATCGAGTAGTGCGCCCGCGGGCGCAGCCGGCCGGCGTAGTGATGGGCCAGGAACTCGGCCTTCATGGTGGCCATGTCGACCTCGACCGGGCAGTCCTTCTTGCAGCCCTTGCAGGCCAGGCACAGGTCGAGAGCGTCGCGGACCTCGGCGGACCGCCAGCCGGCCGTGACCGGGGAGTCGGCGTGGCCCTCCAGCATCTCGAACAGCAGCCGGCTCCGGCCGCGGGTGGAGTGCTCTTCCTCGCGGGTGACCATGTAGGACGGGCACATCACCCCGCCCTGGCCGTGGCGGCACTTGCCGACGCCCACGCAGCGCATCACCGCGCGCTCGAACCGGCCGTCGTCGTCGGGATAGGCGAAGTAACTGTCGTAGTCCCGCGGCGTCCAGGAGGCGCCGAGGCGCAGGTTCTCGTCGATCCGGTACGGCGCGACCACCTTGCCGGGGTTCATCAGGTTGCCGGGGTCGAAGATCGCCTTGAACTGCCCGAAGGCTCGCACCAGGTCCTCGCCGAACATCTTGGGCAGCAGCTCGCCGCGCGACTGGCCGTCGCCGTGCTCGCCGGAGAACGATCGGCCGTAAGACACCACCAGGTCCGCGGCGCGCTCGATGAACCGGCGGAACGTCGCGATGCCGTCCGCGGTGACCAGGTCGAAGGGATCCTGG
>Ga0335079_10010487_pt1 | contig 10549 bp, 10 predicted proteins | sample Lox_Sample_33_FD_206719 | JGI IMG/M metagenome (GOLD analysis project Ga0335079, IMG submission 206719) | Soil microbial communities from Loxahatchee National Wildlife Refuge, Florida, United States - Lox_Sample_3.3 | ecosystem: Environmental > Terrestrial > Soil > Wetlands | place: USA... | reverse complement strand
CTCGAGACGGCACGCACGCAGGCGGAGGACACGCGGCTGCGCCGTGCGCAGACCGAGCACGCCATCGCCGTGCTGGTCGGGCAACGCCCGAGCGACTTTTCCATCGCCTCGCACCCGGACGCCAAGCCCGCACCGCTCCCGCAGGTGGATGTCGGGCTGCCCTCGCAGCTCCTCGAGCGCCGCCCCGACGTCGCGGCGGCCGAGCGGCGTGTCGCTGCTGCGAACGCCGCGATCGGCGTGGCGCGTGCCGCGTACTTCCCGGTGATCGACCTCCTGGGGTCCGCCGGCTGGCAAGGCACCACCACTTCAAACCTCCTGACCGCCCCGGCCCAATACTGGTCCCTCGGACCGCAGGCGCTGCTCACGGTGTTCGACGGCGGACTGCACCGCGCGCAATCGGCACAGGCCCATGCCGCCTACGACGAGCAGGTCGCCGACTACCGCAACACGGTGCTCGGCGCCTTTCAGGACGTCGAGGACAACCTGGTGGCGATACGCCAGCTGCAGCACGAGAGCGTGAGTCAAGCGGCGGCGATCACCGCCACGCAGGGAGCGCTCGATCAGGCGAACCTACGCTACAAGGGCGGCATCGTCACCTACCTCGAAGTCGTGTCCACGGAGAACGCCGCCCTCGCCGCGCGCCTCTCGGCCGAGGATATCGAGATCCGCCGTGCCGCGGCGACCGTGCTGCTGGTGAAGGCCCTGGGCGGAGACTGGAACCCGCCCCGCTCCACCACCGTCGCCGCTCAGCGCAGGTAGGCGTGCACCACGTCGATGAGATGCTTCGCGCCGCGCGCGCGGCCGCGGTCGCGGTCGCGTGCCGGATCCGACACGTGCATGCGGATGTGGTCCTCGAGCAGCTCCGCCATCAGGCCGTTGGCCGCACCCCGTGCCGACACGGTAAGCTGCATCACGCGGGCGCAGTCGGCATCGCGCTGCAGGGCGCGCTCGATGGCCTCGACCTGGCCGCGCAGGCGGCGTACGCGCTGCAGCAGCCGGGTCTTGTCCTGAATCGTGTGTCCCACGGATCTAGGCCTCCGGCAAAACTCATACGATAGGGGGTATAGTATATACGGTCGGCTGCGCATGCGGGGAGAGCGATCCTGACATGAGCAGGCCCGAGCGCCCGGCGCGACCGTGGCTGCGCCTGCTGGTGGGAGGATGTCTCCTCTGTCAGGCGGCGCCTGCCCCGGGGCTCGCGACGCAGGGCACAACCGCCGCCGACCCCGGGGATGAAGTCGGCGCGGCGGGCGCCGATGCCCTGGCGCCGGGCCCGCAGAGCCGCTCTCCGATGTTCCTCGGGCTGCAGTACACCTTCATCGACCAGAAGCAGACGGCACTGCTGTCGCCCTACCAGAGCCACCTCAGCCTCCTTCCCGAGGGTGACCGGCAGAGCACCAACACCATCGGCGCCTACGGCGGCTGGGCCCCGGTGCCCTGGGGCCAGCTGTACCTCGACGTCGAGAAGTTCATGGGCGCGGGGGTCAGCGGCGCCACCGGCATCGGCCGCCTCACCAACGGCGACGTGGTGCGCGAGGGTACAGAGGGTACGGAGGGTACACGCGGCTACACCGACGGCTTCATGCTCGGCTACATCAGCCCCGCCTGGTCGCTCCGCTACGGCATGTACCGCATGCCGGTGGTGGCCAACGGCCAGACCCTCGAGGCGCTCGCGCGCGCGCGCGAGCAGGATCTCGAGCTGACACTGTCGCCGCCGAAACCGGGGCCATTCCCAACATCGCCGCCGACAACCTACTGAGCAACCTCAGGACCCCCGGACCTCGGCGAAGAGTGCGCGATAGACGATCCCGGCGAGTCCCGCGCCCGCCAGCGGAGCCACCCAGAAGAGCCACAGCTGCGCGAGTGCCCAGCCCCCCACGACGAGCGCCGGGCCGGTGCTGCGGGCCGGGTTCACCGAGGTGTTGGTGACCGGAATGCTGATCAGGTGAATGAGCGTGAGGCACAGGCCGATCGCCAGCGGCGCAAATCCTGCCGGAACGAGTGTGTGGGTCGACCCCAGTATGACCATGAGGAACATGAACGTCATGATCACCTCGGTGAGCAGACCCACGCCCAGGGAGTAGCCTCCCGGGGAATGCTCGCCGTAGCCATTGGCCGCCAGACCGCCGCTCAGGTCGAACCCTGCCTTGCCGCTGGCGATCAGGTACAGCACGAACGCCGCGAGAACGGCGCCGAGCAGCTGTGCGATGACATAGGCCGGCAGGTCGGCGGCCTTCAACCGGCCGGCGACCGCGAGTCCGAACGACACGGCGGGATTGAGGTGACAGCCCGAGATGTGCCCGATGGCGTAGGCCATGGTGAGGACGGTCAGGCCGAAGGCGAATGCCACGCCCAGCAGCCCGATACCCACGTGCGGAAACGCCGCGGCGAGCACCGCGCTGCCGCAGCCGCCTAACACCAGCCAGAAAGTACCCATGAACTCGGCGGCCGCACGACGGGAAAGCGACATGGATGTTCCCTGCTCGGTTGCTGTTCTTATGGTGCGGGCCCGGTCGGACTGCTGTCCGGCGCGGATACCGCGCTGGCAACCATAGCACAAGGCCCGCACGCGCGACGAGCCGCGGCGCCGGGCGCCGGAGACGACTTCGCCGCGTGGAAGCCGCTGACGTCCGTATCGGACGGCTTCCGACGCGGGAAGTACCTGGGTTTTGCAAGCGAGACCTGCGGCTATCTAAGAACATGACACGCGCTGCGGCAACGTGTCGGCTTTTTGCGTCGTCAATGTCAGCTGGGTCGCGCGCCGCGCCGATATCGAGCGTCCCGGGTCGCCAAGCGTTGCGCTGCACATTGAGGATCAGTGCGTCAGCTGACGCGCGCGAAATCGATGAACCCCCGCTGAACGTCAGTGTGGACCAGCCGTACGCTCAGCGTGTCACCGACGTCGAGCCCCGCGGCGCCCTTCACCAGGCGCCCTTCGGCCAAGGGCTGCGCGATGCGCACCCAGGTGCCCGTGTCGGTTACGCCGGTGACGATGCCCTGGAACTGTTGGCCGAGGCGCGCTTGCAGCAGCATGGCGGCGGCGGACTTGCGGACCTGCCGCTCGACCCGCGCGGCGTTGCGCTCCTGCTCGGTGCAGTGGGCCGCGAGCGCCCGCAGCTCGTCGTCGCTGTAGGGCGCCGCCACACCCGTGAGCGCCGCTTTGAGGAGACGCTGGATGATGACGTCCGGGAAGCGGCGGTTGGGCGCGGTGCCGTGAGTGTAGTCGTCCACCGCCAGCCCGAAATGACCCTCGGCGGGCTGCCCGGGACGCTTGAGCACGTACTCGCCGGCCCCGAGGAGCTTCACGATCGCGAGCGACAGGTCGGGAAACTGTGCCGGCGCGGCCTGCTGACGCCGCAGCAGAAAGGCGCTCAGCGCCGGCGCGTCCGGCGTTGCCGGCAGGCTCTCGCCGCAACGCTTCGCCAGAGCGACGATTCGGTCCCAGCGCTCGGGCTTGCGCAGCACACGGCGCAGCGCCGAGCGACTCCTGCCTTCCAGGAACTGCGCCACCACGCCGTTCGCCGCGATCATGAAATACTCGATGAGCTCCTTGGCGCGATTGTCCTCCTCGGGCCTCAAGTCGACGAGCGTGGTGCCCATGTAGACGGCCTGCGCCTCGAGCGTGGTGAGCCCAAGCGCGCCCTGCGCGTGGCGTACCCGCTTGAGCGACTGCGCCACGCCGTCCTGGATCTGCAGTTGGCGATCCATGCCCGCGACTGCGGCCACGCCTGGCGGCGCGGCACCTTTGCCATCGAGCCATGCGGCAACGGCGTCGTAGGCGAGCTTGGCGCGGTTCACCACCACCGCGCGGTACACGTCGGCACCGCTCACGCTGCCATCGTGCGTCACCGTCATCTCGATGACCAGGCTCAGCCGCTCGCGATCCTCCGCAAGACAGGTGAGGTCGGTCGACAGTCGCTCGGGGAGCATGGGGAAGATCTGCGCGGCGGTGTAGACCGAGGTGGTGTTGGCGCGCGCGTGCGCATCGATGGGCGAATCGCGCGTGATGGTGGCGTCAACGTCGGCGATCGCCACCAGGATGCGCACCGCGCCACCGGCGAGCGGCACGGCCACCGACAGCTGATCGAGGTCACGCGAGTCATCGTTGTCGATCGAGCACCACAGGAGCGTCCGCAGGTCGCGGATCGACGGCGCCCGTTCGGTTGCCGGGCCGGTGATGGCGCTCAGTTGCCGTGCGGCAGCCGCCGGCAGGTCCGGCTCGAGGCCGTGCTCGAGCATGGCACGGCGGGCGATGCTCAGCAGATCACTCGCCGCTGCCGCTTGCTGTGACATCGCGGCATGATAACAAGAGCTCGCGCCCCGTGTACCGTGTCGCCGCGCACCGTGTCGCTATGCGCCACTGTCACCATGCGCCACTGTCGCCGTGCGCCGCAGGTAAAAATGCGAAGGGCACCGCGGATGGCTCCGCGGCGCCCTTCTTTCTCGAAGCGAGGCGTCCTTCCCTCGCTCGATTGCCGCCTGGTCACATGTTCGGCATGGTGCCGCTGTAGTACGCGAGCACGTATGCCTTGAGCGTTCCGCTGCTCGCCGGGGGCGCCGGCGCCTGCGGCACGCTCCACACCTTGACGATCGCCCCGGCAGTCAGCGCCGCCTGCAGCGTTACAAGCCCGTCGCCGGCGATGTTGAGCGGCGTGATGGTCACCATGCCGTCCGAGCGGTTGACCTGGTAGACGAGCGTCGCCGAGCCGGTGTTGGTATCGAGGTTCACCGTCACCGGCAGCGTGCCGCCGAGCACCTGCATGGCGAAGCTGGTGCCGGTGAGTGCGGTGGTCACCGTGCCGAGCGGCAGCGGCGTCGGCACCAGCACGGCGTCGTTCAGGTACCAGCCCGAGGTGCCGTCACCGCCGATGCCATCGCCCCAGCGCGCACCGCTCACACCCCAGGCGACCACGTTGCCGAGGCTGCCGCCGAGGTCGACCGCACCGTTGGTGGCACTGATGAAGTCGCTCACCGCGCTGTTGCCGAAGTCGACGAGTGTCGGGAAGGTGAAGTCCCACCACTTGAAGCCGGTGATCTGCGTGGTCTGACCGTTCGACTGATATACACCGTTGTCGGCGTTGCTCGCGATGTAGGGCAGCGTCAGCGCGTAGTTGTCGTTCACCGCGAGAAACTGCGAGGTGTACTTGAAGCCCATGGTGTTGGCGTTCGAGATCTCGCCGCCGAAGGCCGCCGTCTCGATGTCGATGGTGCTCGCCACCATCGGCACCTGCAGCGGGTTCATCGAGCCTACGTGCACCTTGAAGCCGCGCACCAGGTTGCCGAGGAACCCGGTGCCCTCACCGATCGGCGTGGCATCGGCGACGGCGTTCGCCGGGGTGCGGAAGAAGAACAGTGTGCTCGCGTCGATCGCCACCCGCACCGGGACGCCGTCCTCGTTGGTCACGGTGAGCGTAGCGGCGGTGGAATCGACATTCAGCACGTGCCCCTCGGGGCTCAGCCACACCTTGCTGAAATCGCTGCTCACCCACAGGCGCACCGCCGTCAGGGTGCCGTCCGTCTGGTAACGCGCGGCCACCCGCACGAAGCGGCTGTCGAGTCCGCTCGCGCTGGCGAAGTTGTTGACCACGGTACGGCTGCCGGCGTCGAGATCGTACACGATCGTGCCGTTCACGCTGTCGGCGCCGATGGTGAGCGCGATATTGCTCGTGATCTCGGTTTCCGGGTTGCTGGCAGGGTAGACCGGGAAGTCCTTGTCGATGGTGATCGCTGCGGAGCTCACAGCGGTCACGGTTCCATAAGTGTGGCGCAGCAGCAGCGCCGCGATGTCGTGCACCGGGCGACGGCGCACCGGCCCGTTGAAGTTCACCGCAAACACCGTGGCACCCTCCGCCGCCGGCGGCGTGTGCGCGACGATGAACGCCGGGTGCCCGAGATCGAACTCGACATCGAGTGCGACGTTGCTCTCGCCCGCGGTCACGGTGAGGTCATTCGCGAAGTTGACGTCGACGGCGACCGTACGGCTGCCGCTCCCGCCCTGCGCGCCCTGGATCTGGATCTGATCCGCAGGGATGCTGGTGCCGCCGGCAACCGGGAAGCCGCTCTCGGGATTGTTCGCCACGGTGAGCAGCACGTCGCCCGGGTTCGCGGCGATGGTGAGCACCGCGCCGCTGTAGGTGCCAGGCGGAACGCTCACGTTACCGAGCAGCTCGCCGAGCTGGTCGAGCTGCACCAGGTTGACATAAGGAGCCTGTGCCGGAGCGCTCCATACGGTGATCGGGGTGCCGCCGCCTGCCGGAACGAGCGCGATGCTCAGCACCTGGACGCCCACGCAGGCCCAGTCGTCGGACGGTGCGTCGCTGATGGTAATCGGCATCGCCGCCATGCTCTGCGCCGGTGTCGACGCAGTGCCACTCCCGCCACCGCCGCCACCACAGGCCGCCAGTGCGCCACCGAGACCGGCAATCACGGCGGCGTAAATCGCCCGTCGCAACATAATGCGCTGCATATCGAATCCCTCTGTTGCTTCGCCACGGTCGCCGCCGCGGCTCTCGAGCGTATAGCGGGCGAGGTTGGCGTTGGTTGACGCCGCAGCGCACGGAGCCAGGTTGGTTGTCGCTGCAGGACGACAGTGGCGGACGAGAGGTTGGTTTTGTCGCTAGCTGCCGTGCTGTATGAAGTTGGTCACGTACTGCTTGGCATGCTCGCAGGCCACTGTCAGCTCGAGTCCGCGCGCCAGGCCGGCGGCGATCGCCGTCGACAGCGTACAGCCGGTGCCACGGCGCACTGCAGTGCTGCGCGGCGCCGTCAAGCGCTGCGGCGCAGCGCGTGCCGTCAACAGGAGGTCGGTGGCGAGCGCGCCGTCGCCGTGTCCGCCCTTGAGCAGCACCGCCTCAGGTCCGAGAGCGAGCAGCGCGCAGCCCTGGCGCAGCAGCTCCCCCTCGCCGCGTGCAACAGGCTCACCGAGCAGCGCGGCGGCCTCGGGAATGTTGGGTGTCAGGAGCGTCACGCGCGGCAGCAATACCTCGCGCAGCGCCGCGTGTCCTGCAGCCTCGAGGAGCGCCCCGCCGGAGCTTGCCGCCAGCACCGGATCGAGCACCAGCGGCACGGCGCGGCGCGGCGGCAGGCTGTCGGCGACCGCCGTTACCGCAGCGCCCGTGGCCAGCATGCCGATCTTGACGGCGCCGACCCGGCGCGTGGCGAGCGCCGCCGCAATCTGCGCGCGCACGATGTCGGCAGGTAGCGGGTACACGCTCACCACCCGGGTATCCGTCTGCGCCGTCACCGCGGTCAGTGCACACAGGGCGCCGACACCGAGGTGCGCGAGTGTCTGCACGTCGCGCGTGAGGCCCGCGCCGCCGCTCGAGTCCGATCCGGCGATGACGAGGACCGCGATCACTCGCCCATCGCGATGAGCGCGAGGTTCGCGTGACCCTGACTCTGCAGCGCGCGCGCCGCTCGCCAGGCGCGCACGCCGGTACGGCAACACAGCACGATGCGTGCCGCGTCGGGGAGCTGCACCGCGCTGCGCTCGAGCGCCTCGACGCCGACGCGCAGCGCGCTGGCGAACGGCGATAGCGGGGATTCGGCGAGACTGCGCAGGTCGATGATGAGGTCGTCGGCACGCAGCTGGGACGGCGCGATGAAGGCGAGCGGCATTCCCTCAGGCTCGCGCGCCGCGGCAAAGGAGAAGCCGCCCATGTGCATGCTGCGGAAGTCGATCGAGAACAGCCGCCCACGTACCGGCGGTTGCCAGTCGAGCAGCACAGCGAGTACCAGGTGCGCCTGCAGCGTGCCGATCACGCCAACCGCGGTGCCGAGCACGCCTGCCTCGGCGCAACTGCCGGCGGCGCGCGGCAGCTCGGGAAATAGCGCGCGATAGCTCGGCGCACCAGCGCAGAAGACGCCGACGTAGCCCGAGAGAGCGAGCACCGAGGCACTGACGAGCGGCGTGCCGCCGTCGCGGCAGGCGTCGCTCAGCGCGTAGGTCACCGCGAAGCTGTCGGCGGCGTCCACCACCACGTCCGCCGCAGTCGCGAGCGCTGGCGCGTTGGCGGCGGTGAGGCGCTCGGTAAGTGCCTCGACGTACACCCCGGGGTTCATGGCGATGAGCGCGCGGCGCGCCGCGGCCGCCTTGAGCTCGCCGAGGTCGCTCATGCGGTAGAGCGGCTGGCGGTGCAGGTTCGACTCCTCCACGCGGTCATGATCGACGACCACCAGCCGCCCGACCCCGGCGGCCGCGAGGTAGGGCAGCACCGCACAGCCGAGGCCGCCCGCGCCCACCACCAGTACGGTGGCGCTCCCGAGGCGCGCCTGACCCTGCATCGTCACCTCGGCAAGCACGCTCTGGCGCGCGTAGCGATCGCCCATCGGTGCTCCTTACGCCGCAGCGGCTGCCGCAAGCCACTGCCGCATGCGTGTCTCCGGGTGCACCGCGCGTACGATGTCGGTGACCACTGCGGCGACGTCCGCGCCGGCGGCAAATACTCCGGGCAGCCGCTCGAGCGTCAGTCCGCCGATCGCCACCAGGGGTACAGCGCCCACGCGTCGCTTCCACTCGCCGATGCGCTCGAGCCCCTGCGGCGCGAAGGCCATCACCTTGAGCAGCGTCGGATAGATGGGTCCGAGTGCCACGTAGTCGGGCTCGAGCGCGAGCGCGCACTCGAGCTCGCGCTCATCGTGTGTACTGACGCCGAGACGCACGCCCGCACGGCGCAATGCGCCCACGTCGGCACCCTCGAGATCACCCTGTCCGAGGTGCACGAAGTCGCACCCGGCGCGCAACGCCAGGTGCCAGTGATCGTTGACCACGAGCTGCGCGCCGCTTGCCACGCAGCAGGCCTGCGCCTCGCGTATCTGCCCGAGAACGCTCTCGTCTGGCTGTTCCTTGATGCGCAGCTGCACCAGGCGCACACCGAGGGCGGTGAGGCGCCGTACCCACGTGGCAGTGTCGACGATCGGGTAGACCCGCGGCAGGCTCATCCGCTCATCCGCGAAACGCCGTACCGAGCACGGGCGTCGAGGGCTCGGCGAGATCGCGCGGCTCGATCGGTCCGGCAAGGCGCGCGGCCAGTCCCGCCTCAACCGCCTGGGCGAAAGCCGCGGCCATCTGCACCGGGTCACGCGCCTGGGCGATGGCGGTGTTGATGAGCACCGCATCGAAGCCCAATTCGAGCGCCTGCGCCGCATGCGAGGGCACCCCGAGGCCGGCATCGACGATGAGCGGCACCCCGGGGAAATGCGCGCGCAGCGCGCGCAGCCCGAAGAGATTGTTGAGCCCGCGCCCCGACCCGATCGGTGCGCCCCAGGGCATCAGCACGCCGCAGCCGGCCGCGAGCAGCCGATCGGCGACCACCAGATCCTCGGTGGTGTACGGAAATACCTCGAAGCCCTCCTGGCACAGGATGCGCGCCGCCTCGGTGAGGCCGAAAACGTCCGGTTGCAGTGTGTCGTCCTCGCCGATGACCTCGAGCTTGATCCACGACGTGCCGAAGACCTCGCGTGCCATATGCGCCGTCGTCACGGCCTCCTTGACCGTGTGACACCCCGCGGTATTCGGCAGTACCAGCACTCCGAGCTCGCGAATGAGTCCCCAGAAGCCCTGTCCGGAGCGCTCACCGCTCGACTCGCGCCGCAACGACACGGTCACGACCTCGGCACGCGCGGCGCGCACCGCTTGCGACAGCACCGCGGGGGACGGAAAGCGTGCCGTGCCGAGCAGTAAGCGTGAGTTGAGCGAAGCCTGATAAATGTGCAGCATTCAGCCCCCCTGCGTCGGTGCCAGTACTTCGACGCGGTCGCCCTCGGCAAGCGCGGTCCGCGCTCGGGCACTTGCCGCGACGAACTCCTCGTTCACCGCGGTCGCGACCACGCGCTCGCCATAACCGAGCTCCTCGAGCGCGGCGGCGAGCTCAACGCCGGCGATCTCACGCCAGGCGCCGTTGAGGAGGATCCTCATCCATCACCTCCGGAAAATGAGCACCGTTGAGCAGCACTTCCGCGGCGCGGCGTGCCAGCGCAGGTGCCAGCAGGAACCCGTGGCGGTAGAGGCCATTCACGTAGAGCGTTCCGCCCTCGCGACGCAGCCGCGGCAGATTGTCGGGAAAGGCCGCCCGCACGGCGGTGCCGATCTCGACGATCTGCGCCTCGCCGAAGGCCGGATGCAGGGCGTAGGCCGCCGACAGCAGCTCGAGCATGGAGCGGGCGCTGATGCGCGCGCCGTCGTCGCTCTCGATCATGGTGGCACCCACCATGAAGCACCCCTCGCCGCGCGGGACGATATATACGGGGATTCGCGGGTGAAGCAGGCGTACCGGACGCGCCAGCGAGAGCTCCGCAAGGCGCAGCACCAGCATCTCACCCTTGACCCCACGCAGCGCCGCAAGGTGCGCACGGGCCGCAAGACCGGTGCAATCGAGGACCGGGCGCCCCCGCAGCATGCCGGCAGAGACCTCGACGCCGAAGCGCAGCCTCGCGCCGAGCTCGCGCAGGCGCGCAGTGAGCGCGGCGAGCGCGGCGCGTGGATCGAGGTGCCCTTCATCGCGGAAATGCAGCCCCTGGGCGAATCGGCCGCCGAGGTCCGGTTCGAGCG
>Ga0335079_10010486_pt1 | contig 10550 bp, 24 predicted proteins | sample Lox_Sample_33_FD_206719 | JGI IMG/M metagenome (GOLD analysis project Ga0335079, IMG submission 206719) | Soil microbial communities from Loxahatchee National Wildlife Refuge, Florida, United States - Lox_Sample_3.3 | ecosystem: Environmental > Terrestrial > Soil > Wetlands | place: USA... | reverse complement strand
CGAGCTGGGCGGGTGCAGGCTCAGGCGGGCAGGTCATGACGCCGCCTCGCACCTGTGCACGGCGTACCGCTTCTCCGGCACGACGGGCTGTTCCCCGGCGGCCAGGAACCGGGCCCGCCACGCGCCGGACACGGTGTGCTCGGCGGCGACGGTCCCGGCCGGATCAGGGTGATAGTTCAGCGGCGGGACGTCTCTGGCGAGGATGACCCGGGTGCCGCACGCCTCGCAGTCGGTGCGGTCGGTGCGGACGCTGACCCTAGCCATCATCATCAGCGTCCATTCCGCACGTCTCGCAGAGCCAGCCGTCCTCGCCGTCGCTGCGGATGTCGTCGCCTTCCTCGATCAGGTCGAAGCACCCGTCGCACTCGCTGTCGAAGCGGGCGCTGAACCATGGGCCGTAGTTAGCCATCGACCGGCTTCCGCTGTCGCTGCTCCCACAGCTTGGTTTTCCACGCGGCCTCAGTCCACAGGCGCGTGAGCTGGTCACGCTGACTAGGGGTGATCACGAAGATTGCCTTCCCGTCGGCCATGAGCGCGATGTCTGCTTCGCTGATAGCGACGGTGACGGTGCGGCCCCGCCAGTCGGTCAGCGTGCCGATCTCCTGCCACGTCTCCAGCCACTGCCCGTCAGGCATCAGGCACCTCCCCGTCTTCGATGAGTGCCTGGAGCTGGCCCGCGTCGCCGCAGCGCTGCAGCAGGCGCCGCACTTCGGTGGCCTGGTCCTGGTCTAGTTCCTTCGTTGATCCGAGCGTGGGCAGCCCGGCGAGGCGGGCGGTGATCCGCAGGCGTGCGTCCCGGTCGTCGTCGCTGTAGCCGAGGCGGGCGAACTCGGAGCGGATGATGCCGATCTGGCCGGTTGCTGCCCGGGGCGGTTTTGGGGCCTCCCCCGCGGGCTCCGCAGCCGGGGGGTTGCGCGGAGGGGTGTCCGCGGGGGAGGCGTCTGGGGGCGTGGCGCGGCCGATGATCTCGGCGGCGGTCACGCGGGCCGGGCGCGCCGCCGCGGGTGCGGCTGCGGCTGGGGTGGTGTCCGGCTGGGGCTCGTCGTCGAGGTAGATGCCGCCGAGGTCGTTGGGGAACGCGCGGCGCAACGCGAACGCTTCGGCGACCTTCTCGATCATGTGGTCGGCCTGGGTGCGCCACTGGGCGATCAGCTCGCCGTCTTTGGTGGCGGCGTAGGCGGCGGTGCGGACAACACCAGGGAACCGTTTGCCGTCTTTGACGACGGTGACGTTGCAGGCGGCGGGCGGTGTGTCCCACAGCCATACGGTGTGCGGGGTGCCGTCGGCGTCGTACCAGATGGTGTCCTCGTATTCGACGGTGACGCCGAGCCGGGCGGCGACCCGGTCGCGGATGACGCGGAAGCCGTCGATGCCGACCTGGATGGTTTGCTTGGTGACGTACTGGCCGTTCTGCCGTTCGCGGCGGCCGATCATGTAGATCTGCCTGCTGAACGGGTCGAGGCCGGTTTTCTGGCAGTAGTGCATGAACACGGCCAGGTCGGCTTTGGATGCGTCTTTGATGCCGAGGGTGGCCAGGGCGGCCTGCTGCTTGCTGTCCCACATTTCCTGCCCGGGCCGCACGGCGAGCGCGGCCGAGGGGGCGGTCTTGCGCTGGGTGATCTCTGCGATGGTCATGCGTAGACCTCCTGGCGTGCCGCCCACGGCGGCAGGCTGATCAGCTCAATGTCGTTCGTGTAGCCGGGCCAGATGCCGGCTTCGGTGCAGTCCCGGAACCGTTCGATGGCTTCCCGGTTCCGCGCCCGGCCCACAGCGCGGGCGTCGTCGTCGAGCTGGGCGACGGTGACGAGGTATGGCGGTTCTTTCTCCTGGAAGATGAAGAGGAACGCTGGGTCGTCGTCGAGGCTGAGCGTGCGGACCCCGTCGCAGTACCAGGCGTCCTGCTGGTGATAGGCGTAGTTCGCGACGGCCTTCGCGATAGCGGCCGGGTCCGCGCTGGCGCAGGACTTGTAGTCGGTGACGATGAACCGGCCCCGGCCGGGCTGCGGCAGCCAGTCGACGCGGCACCGGCGGTGGACGCCGGTGACCTCATCAGTCCAGAACAGGGATTGCTCAGGCTGGCCGCCGCGGTCCGGGTCGAGTAGCGCGCCCGCGATCGGGTGCGCGCGGACCGCGGCGGCCATGGCCTGGACCTTGCCGAAGTCGGCGAGGAGCAGTGGTGTCTGGCCCGTGTCGCGGGCGGTTTCGCGGGCGTCCTTCGCGTCGTTGCCGCGCCAGTCGGGCGCGTCGACGACGGCGATCTCCGGTCCGGCGCCGAGGACCATCCGGTGGGCTGCGGAGCCGAAGCCGAACACGTCTTTACGCTGGGGATGGTCTTGCCGGTGCTTGAAAAGGGCTGGGCAGGACGGGGGCAGGAGGAGTTTTGCGCCGGAGCAGGACAGGGCCGGGTCAGCGAAGTAGACGTCTTCAGGGATGTTGTAGACGCCGGGCATGGTGAAGGTGCTGGTCATGGTGAAGGTGCTGGTCATGGTTTGCCGGTCCTTCCGCGGAAGGTGATGCCGTAGTCCTGCAGCCACCCGAAGTCGTGTTTCGTCCAGGTGGCGGTGGTGGAGCGGCCGAGGCAGAAGCGGAAGGCGCAGCGGATACCGCAGCTGCAGTCGGCGCCGAAGTCGTGCTGGTCGCACCAGCCGCATTGCACGGCGTCGGCGAGGGCGGTGAGCGCGGCGTCTGTGAGCTGGTGCGGTACGGGTGCGTCCGGGTCGCTGCCGGGGTCGACGGGGTCGGCGGGCTGGCTGGACAGTTCAGCTTCGGTCTGTGCGATGACCGCGGCGGCGGCGCGCCAGGAGCGGTGCAGCGCGCGGGTGCCGCGCCAGCCGAGGTCGAGGGCGACGCCGATGACGACGAGGCAGACGACGAGCATCAGGACAGCTATCAGGGTAAGCAGGCAGGCGATCATGACGCCTCCCGGAGCTGCCGCTTGTACCGTTCGACGGTGCGGACGCTGACGCCGAGCCGCTGCGCGGCCTGCGCTGCGGTGAGCGCACCGGGCCGGGCCCTGGTGTCGCCTCGCACGTTATGCAGGGTCAGTTCAGCGAGGGCGCTGAGCCGGTCGGGTTGGCCTCGGCCGCCTGCGTTGTTGCGGAGGTAGCTGACACGCTGCCGGTGCGCGTCGGTGCATGCGTCGCATGCCTGTTCGCCGCGGCGGTGATGCCGGGCGTACGCGGCTGGGGTACCGCATGGTTTCAGCAGGGAGGGTGGCAGGCGGCGGCCGGTGCCAGGCCCGGGCAGGTCAAAAGAGTCAGCTTCAGGGCCGATTGCCTTGATGAGGTGCCCAGTGAGCTGGCGGCGCCGCTCAGTGGCGGCCGGGTCACGCCAGATGTACGGCTGCCACACGGGTGTCAGGATGCGGCCGCTGGTCACGGGTTCGGCTGTGATGATCATGGGCGGGTTTCTTTCCGGGTGCGGTGGGCGCCGGACTGGCGGACAGCATGCGGATAGCGGCGTGGCGGCCGGGTCAGCCAGCGGGATCGGTCGTTGTCCCCGCCGGTAAGCGCAGCGAAGGCGGCAGCGAACAGGACGATGAGGGCGGCGGTCAGCATGATGATCAGGCCGGTCATAGCTGCGTCTCACCCCCGTGCTGCGCTTCACGTTCCCGGTGCTCGGCGAGGTGGGTTTCCCGCTGCTGGTTGGCGTTGCCGTAGCTGTTCCAGGCGTCACCGGTCCAGTGGCAGCCGGGGATCCGGCATTGCGGCTGGAGGACTTTGACGATGGTGACGGCATTCGCGGGGATCACCGGTTCTCACCTCCCCACTCGTGGGGCAGGCGTGTTGCGGCGACGGTATGCCAGGCTTCGCTGTCCCATGCGGGCAGATCATGGTGAGCGGCCATGGCGGTTGCGGCGGCGAGCGCGAGGGTGGCGTGGACGAGCGCTTCGGGTGCGATCGCGTGGCGTTCGAGGAGCTTTTCGGCTTCCCGGTAGTGTTCCGGGCCGGTCATGACCGCACCTCCAGTTGCATGAGGTGGGTGGTGATCTGCCCGGCGGTGAGGGGTTTCCCGGCCAGCCAGGCGTCGACTTCGGTGCGGAGGTAGCGGCGGGTGCCGCCGGGGGTGTGGATGGGGTGGAGCCGTCCGGTGTTAGCCCAGCGGGTGACTGCTTTGCTGGTGACGCCGAAGACGGCGGCGACTTCGGCGGTGGTCATGAAAGTGGTCCTGGTCATCGGTTCACCTCGTGGATGCGGCACCAGCCGCAGAGGCCGTCGGGGCCGTCGGCGTCGCCCCGGCAGAGGCAGGGGCAGGCGCACAGTGGGCTGGTGACCCAGGTGCATGCGGCTGTGCGGAGCGGGCTGTCGGCGGCGTGGGGGGTGGTGTGCCCGGCGGGGCGGGTGCAGGCGGCTTCGAGGTAGGCGCTGATGATGCGGCGTTCACCGCAGACGGCGGTCATGGCTGGCTCCTGGTGTTCGCTGCGGTGGTGATCGCGGCGTGCGCCGCAGCCATCTGCGCGAGGACCGCGGCGGCATCGGCGTGCCCGGCCGCCCATTCCTGCTCCACCTGGGCGGCCAGTTCCACGGCGCGGGCCAGATGCGCGGCGGGGGTCACGACTCACCGTCCAGGCTGAACAGCGCGTCCTGGCCGCCGAACATCAGGCTGTCGAGTTTCCGTTCGCGGGCGAGCTGGGCGGTGGCACGGTCACGGGTCTCCCGCAGACGGCGGCCGTCCGGGCACGACAGCACCCGGCGGCTAACACAGCGCGGGCAGCTGCGCTGGTGCGCCTCCCAGGCGGCTTCGCAGGCGTGAGCGGTGTCGAGGGCGCTCTGGGTTTGCATGCTGACGGTCATAGCGTCGGCTCGCAGTCGTCGTAGTCGCCGTCTTCGCGGGCGAGGTCGCGCGCGTGGTCTTCCGCGCGCCAGTCATCGGCGGCGGTGTCCGGGTTGTAGCCGGGGTCCCGCTGGGGCCTGGTGATACCTGCATCATCAGGCCAATAGCAGTCTTCGCCGGTGCACTCGGCCCGGCCGCAGTCGGGGCAGGCGTCGGCGAGGTGCCGGTCACCGTCCTCATCGTCGACGGTGTCCGGGTTGTAGCCGGGGTCGGTTGCTTCCCACCGGTCCTGCTGCTCCTCGGCGTACCGGCGGTCCTCAGCGAGCCCAGCGGCGAGCAGCCGCTCCGTGTCCGGGTCAGGGTCGCCGTTGCCGGGCGGGGCCTGGAGGGCTTCCAGGTCGCGGATCCGGTCGAGGGCGCTGGCGAGGCCGTGTTCCAGGTCGCGGATCCGGCGGGTGGCGTGGTCCAGGTCGTCACGCAGTCCCATGATGGCGCCGCGGTGATCGTGCTCGGTCCAGGTCATGACGTCTCCCCGGTCAGCTCGTCGATGACCCGCAGGAGGCCGCGGATGGTCTGGTCGCGGTACCCGGATGCGTAGGTGGCCTGGAGGTCCTCGCTGATGCTGCTGCAGCTGCGTGCGGCGATGTCCTTGTCGCTCATGCCGGTCACCTGGCGGGCCCGTTCGACGCGGCGCCGCTGATCCGCGGTCAGCCGCGGTTTGGGGGCGTTCACCGGGCACCGTCCGTGTAGCTCGTGCCGGGCAGCTGGTAGCCGGGGGGGAGCAGGTTGGTGCCGGCAGGGAGTGGGGTGGGGATGCCGTAGGCGGCGGCGCGGAACAGGTCTTTGGCTTCGCAGGCGGCTTTGATCAGTTCGTCGGCTTCGGTTGCGTCGCGGAGGAAGATCGAGCCGCGGCGGCTGCCGCCGTCGTAGAAGTCGAGGGTGACGAAGTGGGAGCTGCGCTTGTCTGCCGGGAAGTTTTCGACGTTGATGCTGGTGAAGGGGTTTTCTGTGGTGAATCGCATGTGTGCTCCCTAGACTTTGCGGTGTCCCGGTGCGGTGCTCCCGCTGGGACTGCGGGGTGCCCGGCTAATGGCCAGCGACGGGCGCCCCGCTTTACGGTGCGGGGACTTTGTTGCGTTTGATGTAGGCGTTCAGGTCGGCTGCGGTGATGCGGCGGGATGGGCGGGGGCCCGTGTCGCCGACGCGGCGGGGTTGCTTGGGTTTGCCGCTGGAGACGTCGACCGTCCCGATCTCGCCGTTGTTGATGAGCTCGTACATGCGGGTTTTGCCGATGCCGAGCAGCTTCTGGACTTCGGCGAGGGTGTAGAGGCGGTCTGTCATGTTCGGAAGCGTACCCGAACGTTCTCGAACTGTGCAAGGGTTTCGGTGGGCGGCTATGGATTTTCTGCGTCACCCCCCTGGGTGTCCGTGAACGTTCAGGTACGCTGGCGTGCGGAGACGTTTTTTACGCACCTGCGCACGGACGGGGACAAACCACCCATGTCATCGCCAGTACCAGGGCAGCCGCCCGTGATGAAACTGATACGCGAGCGGCGTAAGCGCCTGCACCTGTCCTATGACCGTGCCGGGCAGATGGTCCCCGGCCGGATCTCCGGGACCCGCTGGCGGCAGCTCGAAGACGGCTACCGCACCATCAGGGACGTCGGCCGCGTCCCCGAGTCCGCACCCCCCGTGACGCTCGCCGGCATGGCGTTCGTCACCGGCCTGTCCCCGGACGACCTCCGCGGTGAAGGTCACGATGAGGCTGCGGAGGAGCTGGTGCATCTCATCGAGGTGCGGACCCGGGATGACGGTGAGACCGACGCGGAGGCGGCCAGGATGGCCGGTATCGCCGTGGGGCTGAACATCCGGCAGCAGAAGTGGCTGACCGGGCGGATCGCCAGCGACCTCCGGCAGCTACGTGAGCAGGACTGATTACAGACTGTTGTAAAGAACCGTAGAGAAGCATGCTGAAACAGTATGAAATTACGTAAACGTTTGCGAACAGCAAAGCGTCTCTCATACATCCGTAAAACAGATAGGAGACGCATCTAGATGCGCAACGTTTGGGTGGCTGCCGCGACGCCAGCGCTGGCATTCGCGGCCGGGGTGGCGGCGGGTATATGGGCGATGCGGGCGATGTGGCCGGTCGCAGCGGTGTACGCGGTCGGCAAGGAGGTCGGGAGGCGCCAGCATGCCAAGGCAGCAGCGGCGGCAGCATGGGGAGGGCTCGGTATTCCAGCGGACCCGGGATGGCAGATGGGTAGCGAGAGCTGACCTTGGTTACGGGCCGGACGGCAGGCGCACCCAGCGCCTGTTCGTCCGCTCCACCCCCCGTGAGGCGATCGACGCCCGGGACCGTTTCCTCGACGCCCGCCGCGACGGATTCACCCTCCCCAAAGGACGGCAGCCGACCGTCGCTGAATGGGTACGCCACTGGGGCGAGAACATCGCCCGCCCGCAGATCGACCCGAACACCTGGTACCGGTCCTACCGGCAGCGATGCGACGACCTGATCATCCCCTACTTCACGCGGGTGAAGCTCGCCGAGCTGTCCGAGGAGGACATCGAGGAGTGGCACCGGCACCTGAAAGCCCGGCCGTCCCAGCGCGGCGGCCAGCCGCTGTCCGCCTCGACGATCACGACGGCGCACCGGATCCTGTCCTCAGCGCTGAAGGTTGCGGTGATGCGCGGCCGGATGCCCCGCAACCCGTGCAGCAATGTGCCGCCGCCGAAGATAGACCGGGCCGCGCCGGAGCCGCCGAGCGCTGATGAGCTGGACATGATCCTGGCCGCGTGCCGGGACCGGCCCGGCGGCGCCCGCTGGGTCCTGGCCATCACCACCGGCCTCCGCCAGGGTGAAGCCCTCGCGCTCCAGTGGCGGGACGTCCGGCTGAAAGCCCCCGCGGCCGTGACGGTCCGCAAGTCAGCCGCCCGCATCGAAGGAGAACTCGTGACCAAGGAACCGAAGTCGCGGAAGTCGCGGCGCGTCGTGCCGCTCCCGGCCGTCGCGGTGGCCGCGCTGACCGCGCACCGCGACGCCCAGGCCGCCGTCCCGCTGCCTGGTGCGCTCGTGTTCACCAGCGCCCGCGGCGGGCCGGTCCACTCCCGCGCCGACTGGCAAGCCTGGTCCGACCTGCTCGCCGAACTCGGGCTGCCCCACTACCGGGTCCACGACCTCCGGCACGCCTTCGCGACCACGCTGCTGGAGCAGGGCATGGACCCGCGCGTCGTCCAGGACCTGATGGGCTGGTCGACCGCGGCCATGGCCGAGATTTACACGCATGTCCGCCCGGTGATGCACCAGCGCGCAGTGTCAGCCCTCGACCAGGTATTCGGCCAGTAGGCGCGGGCCATAATCGGCTTGTGAAGAAGTGGATCAGCGTCGCAATCATCCTGCTGCTCGCGGTCCTGTCTCGCGGAGTCATCCTGCTGCTCGTGTTCGGGGTGCCTATCGGCCTGGACATCGCGATCGCGATGAACCGGGACCGTCGGCGCAAGTTCGTGCCGTGGCCGCTCACCCGCCGCCTCTGCCGCGCGCTGTTCGTGTCACCTGCACCGCCGCCTCTGCCGCGGCCGTCCCCGCAGCCGCTCGGCGAGCGCCACTCCAGGTACATCCCGAACGACGTCAAGGCTGAAGTCATGCGCAGGGATGGCGGCCAGTGCCGCCAGTGCGGATCGACCGAGGAAATCCACTTCGACCACGTCATCCCGTGGTCGCGCGGCGGCACCGCCACCGTCGGGAACATCCAGGTGCTCTGCGGGCCATGCAACCGGCGAAAGAGCGACAAATGATCAGGCCTTGACACCTGTTGTGACACCCCACAGGTCGAACGTTCCCGGCCGTTTGAGGGTTTTGTGGGTTGCATTCCCAACGTTCGGACTGTACGTTCAGATGTACCCGAACGTTTCCGTACTTGCCGCTCTGAACACTCGTAATGCGTAGGTCCCCGGTTCGATCCCGGGAGGCGGCTCAGGTCAGGGCCACGCGGCCCGGAAGGACCAAGATCAATGACACCAGACATGACACCCAACAGTGCCGCGCTCGGCGCTCTCACCCTCGCCGAAGGTGCCCATGCGGACCGCAGTAACGGCCTGTGCGTCATGGAAGTGGTCGCCTGGTTCGCTGGCGAACCGCACACCGACCACCCCGCGTGCGTGTCCCCGCTCCTCAGTGAGTTTGGCCGGTCCCTGAACGACGCACTGCCTGACAGCAAGCGGCAGCTTCTTAAGCCGCTGATCCCGCTGCTGCCCGGCACTGCCGGGGACGGTCAGGACGAGATGCGCGGTTACCTGGCCCTGGACTGGCTGATTCGCACCTGGACACCCACGTGGCTTGACCTGGCCGGGCTGAGCGAGGAAGCGGCAGCGCTGCGGGACCTGCAGCGCATAACCGATCTCGCCGCAGCGCAGAATGCTGGCCCGGTCGTACGCAACGCCCGCGAGAAGTCGGCCGCCGCGTGGGACGCCGCGGGGGCCGCCGCGGGGGCCGCCGCGTGGGACGCCGCGGGGGCCGCCGCGTGGGACGCCGCGTGGGCCGCCGCGCGGGCCGCCGCGGGGGCCGCCGCGGGGGCCGCCGCGGGGGCCGCCGCGGGGGCCGCCGCGCGGGCGAAGCTCGCCCCCGCGGTCAGCGAACTCCAGGACTCCGCCATCACCCTGTTCAGGCAGATGATCACTCCTCCGGTGGGCTGATCACGTAGCTGCCCCAGCCGCGGTCAGTGCGGATCACACCGTCGCGGCGGAGCTGTGCCATGGCCTTCCGCACGGTCCCGATCGCGACCCCGTACTCCTGCGACAGGGTCTTCTCTGACGGCATCCGCTCGGGGAACTCGCCGCGGGTGATCCGTTCGCGGAGGTGCGCCAGGACCCGCCGCCAGGTCGGGCCGCTTTTCCCGCTCAAGTCGATCACGACGCGTAACCGTAGATGACCAGGGAGAACGATGATCGGGACGGTCTATCCATGGAGATCCGCGGAGAACTGTGGTTATGCTGACGACAGTAGGCGCACGTTCCCGAACATGGAAGGACCGGCAGAGAGGGGGCAAAGTGGGCGATGACTTAGCACGGCTGAAAGCCCGCTGGGGCCGCTGGTACCTGATCGAGCACGACATCGGCTGGTGGCACGCCATGCGCCGCGACGACAACGCCACAGCGCACCGGCGCACAGCAGACGCCTTAGACCAGGAAATCGAACAGAACTACCTGGCCGACCCGGTGATCGTCCCGCCGGGGGACAACTGAAAATAGCGGGCCGCGGAAGGGTGCCTGGAAACACCTACCGCGGCCCTTGACCCCACCCTGACCGCACCAGGAATGGAGCCCACCGTGAACGGTAATACTGACGCGTCACCTGCGACTACCCTTCTGACCCCCCTGCAGGAGCAGGCCCTCGCCGACGCCCGGGCCGCGCAGCCCGCCAGCCTGGAAGAACTCGCCCGGACCGCAGGTGGCGGCAAGCCCGGCAGCAACCTCTTCGCACCTATAGCCATCGGTGTCCTGCGGGAACGGCTCGGCGACATGATCACGCTCGTCTCTGACCTGGCCGCGGTGCCGCCCGGCCAGGAAGAGACGGTCACCCGCGCCGCGCAAGTCGCCCGGTCCACCCCCCGGGAACTGGCACGCCTCGACGGCCTGCGCGTCAGCGACCGCACCGGGATGACAGAAGCCGCCTACGGTGCCGCGAAAGGCGTCATCTGGCGGCTGCTCGCCGTGATCCGCAGCCTGAGCCAGGAGACAGCGTTCCGCGCCGCCCAGCTCAGCCTGATCACGGCCCAGAT
>Ga0335079_10010485_pt1 | contig 10550 bp, 9 predicted proteins | sample Lox_Sample_33_FD_206719 | JGI IMG/M metagenome (GOLD analysis project Ga0335079, IMG submission 206719) | Soil microbial communities from Loxahatchee National Wildlife Refuge, Florida, United States - Lox_Sample_3.3 | ecosystem: Environmental > Terrestrial > Soil > Wetlands | place: USA: Florida... | reverse complement strand
GCCAGACGCGGGTCCACCCCGGCCCGCGGGAGCAGCGCGGCGAGCGCGGTTCCCACCAGCGCACCCAGCGCCCCACCGATGGTGAACAGGGGAGCGAGCGTTCCGCCCGACGTCCCGCTGCCGAGCGCCACGGACCAGCTCACGAACTTGAACGCGCAGAGCGCGAGGAGTGGCCCGGTGGCCAGCGCACCGGTCAGCACCGCGTCGATGTTGTCGTAGCCGACGCCCAGCGTCCGGGGGACGAAGTAGCCGATGACGCCCACCGGGATGGCTCCGAGCGCCGGCCACCACATCCAGTGGACGGGGAAGCGCTCGAAGGCGTCCTCGATGCGGTAGACCGCCCGGGTCACCCCGACGGAGACCAGGCCCACCAGCGCGCCGAGCAGCACGTAGAGCACGAGCGCGGCTCCGCTGGGCTCGGTGAACCCCGCGCTGTGGAATGCCGGTGCGCTGCCCGCCCAGCTGAAGCGCACCGCCGTGGCCGTCGCCGCGGCGAGAGAGACCGGGATGAGCGAGCGGGGCCGGTACTCGAAGAGCAGCAGCTCGATGGCCAGGAGCACTGCCGCGACTGGGCTCCCGAACGTGGCGGCCATGCCCGCGGCGGCGCCGGCGGCGAGCAGGGTCTTCCGCTCGGCCGCGGTGACCGGGAGCATCTGGCCCACCACCGAGCCCATCGCCCCGCCGGTGGCGATGATCGGACCCTCGGAGCCGAAGGGCCCGCCGGTGCCGATGGCCACCGCGGCAGAGAGGGGCTTGAGGAACATCACCCGGGCGGGAATGCGGCTCTCGTTGCTCAGGATCTGCTCCATCGCCTCGGGAATGCCGTGGCCGCGGATCGCCTGCGAGCCGAAGCGGGCCATCACGCCGACGAGCACTCCCCCGAGCGGAGGCACGAGGATGACCCACGGGCCGAGGTGAGAGGTGGTCGGCCCCACGGCCTCGAGCGAGGCGGTGCCCCGGAACGCGAGGTTGGTCACGAGCGCGATCAGCCGCTGGAGCACCTGGGCGATGCCGGCGGCCATCACCGCCACCCCGATCGCGAGCGCGCAGACGAGCACCGTCCGCCGGTTCACGTTGGCGGCGTGCGGCGCGATGTGGGCCGACGCCAGTCCCGGGCCCATCGACGGCGCGACGGGGAGGCCCTCGGTCGTCGAGCTCGTCCTCGAGGTCTTCTCAGCCACGGCTGCGCGTCCGTGCGCGCGCGCCCGGCGTCCGCGCCCTGCGCCGTCCGAGCCGGGGCTCCCCCTCGAAGAACATGGGGCTGGGAGCGCTCTCGTCGATGCCCATCCCGCGGACCACCTGCTCGAGGAGCCGCTCCAGCTCCTTCCGCTCTCCGGCGCTGAGCTGCTCGAGCGCGTCGAGGAGCTCGGCCTGGGGAGAGCGCGGGGCGGTGACGAGGAGCCGCCTGCCGGCGGCCGAGAGGCGGAGGGTGGTGCGTCGCGCGTCGTCCGGCGCGGTCGCCCGGACGACCAGCCCGCGGGCGCCGAGGCGCTGCACCACCACCGAGACCGAGCTGGCGTCGGTGAAGGTCCGGCCGGCCAGCTCGGCCATCGAGCCGGCCGGCCCCTCCGCGAGCCGCTCGAGGACGAACAGCTGGGCGGCGCTGAGGCCCAGGCGCGCCTCGGCGGCCCGGTCGGCCAAGCGGAGGGCGCGGACCAGTCGTCTGAGCGCTCGAAGAGTTCCGGCCGAGGACAGGGATACTTCCATGGGTTCCCAACCAATAGCACCGGTCCAGCCGGGTCGCAGCCCCCGGGGAAACCCGTGTTCAGGGGAGGCCTCTAGTGGACCAGGCGCTCGAGGACCGGAGTCCGGGCTCGCTCGAGCTTGCCGACGCAGGCGAGCAGGAGATCGCGGTACTCCACGGTCGCCCGCACTCCGGAGATCATCCACCGGCTGGCGATGACCAGGGTCGGCACGCGACGGACCCCCCGGCCGCGCGCCAGCCGGTGCTCCTCGCGGATGAGCCGCCGGGTCTGGGGCGAGCCGAAGGCAGCCGAGAAGCGGTTCATCTGCAGCCCGGACCGGGCCGCGAGCTCGAAGACGACGTCCGGCCGGGTGACGTTCAGTCCCTGCTCGAGCGCCGCATGGCGGAGGCGGGTCTGGAGCTCGACCCGGGCGCTCTCGCCCTGCAGACGCGCCGCCTCGAGCGCTGCGAGCGGCTCGACCGTGGAGCGCGGCGGGTCTCCCGACGTCCACAGCTCCGCCCGCAGGGGCAGCGACTCGGGCTCCCGGGCCGCGTCCTCGAGGTCGCGCACCGCGCGGGCGATCTCCTCCTCGCTCGGCAGCGACTCCATGGGGCGGAGGGGATAGGGGCGGGAGACGAACCGGAAGACGTCCGCGAGCTCGCGCTGCAGCGGCACGAGGCGCATCTCGGCGAGCCAGGACCAGGGGCAGAGCACGTCCTGGTACACCAGCACCTGACTCTGCTTGGGAGAGCGGCTCATGCGTTGGGCGCGAGAGCCCGAACTGTAGAGAACGCGGCCGAGGGTCGACAACGGTGTCGTCGACGCCCCGTCGTCGAGCGTCCAGGCTGCCCCGCAATGGCTGCAGATGGCGTCGCCGAGCACACACACCCGGACTGAACTCCACGTCCGCCTGCACGGTCCGGCGCGTCCCCGGGCGAGGCTCAGAGCGCTCGACGCGTCACGGCGTGCCGCGGACGGACGAGGGCGAGCGCCCGGTCGACGATGGCCCCGGCCGCGTCCAGCCCGGTCGCCCGCTCCAGCCCCTCGAAGCCCGGGCTGGAGTTCACCTCCAGGAGCGTCGGGCCGTCCTCCGTCTCAAGCAGGTCCACCCCGGCGACCTCCAGCCCCACGACCGCCGTCGCCCGGAGCGCCGCCTCGACGTAGGGCGGCGCGAGCGTCACCGGACGGCCCCGCCCCCCGCGGTGGAGGTTGCTCCGGAACTCGCCTCGCTTGGCACGGCGTCGCATCGCGCCCACCACCCGTCCCCCCACGACCAGGGCGCGGATGTCCCGGCCTCGGGACTCGGCGACGAGCTCCTGGAGGACGATCTCCTGGCCCAGCCCCTGGAAGGTGTCCAGGATTCCCTGGAGCTCCGGAATCGTCGAGGCGAGCATCACCCCTACCCCCTGCGTGCCCCGGACCAGCTTGACGATGGCCGGCAGGCCGCCCACCTCGTCCACCAACCTGGTGACGTTGCTCGCGTCGCGGGCCATCACCGTGCGCGGGATGCGCAGCCCCGAACGGGCGAGCAGCTGGAGGCAGCGCAGCTTGTCCCGGCTCCAGGCGATGGCCTGGGCGCCGTTGAGCGCCGGGACTCCCATCATCTCCAGCTGCTCGACGACTGCCAGGCCGTAGCCGGTGATCGAGGCGCCGATGCGGGGGATGACCACGTCCAGCCCGCGCAGCTCGACTCCCCGGAACACCACGCGGGGCGCGCCCGAGGTCAGGACCAGGTTGCAGCGGAGGGTGTCCAGCACCAGCGGGCGGTGTCCTCGCGCGCGGATGGCCTCGACCATCCGCCGCGTCGAGTAGAGCGAGCGCTTGCGGCTCAGGATGGCCACCACCCGGCGGGCACCGGGCACCGGTCGGCCCGGGGCGCGACGCTCCCGCGCCTTCGTGCGCTGTTTCCTGGGCGGGGCCACGGGCGGGCCGTGGACGCTACCACCCCCGGACGGAGCGCGGTTTGCGCGGAGCGACGGAGGATGCTAGCCGAGCGGGCTTTCTCCTCTTTGCACCGCCATGTCCGACGCCTCGGGCGACAGCCGCTGGAAGCAGACCCTCAACCTGCCGCGCACCGACTTCCCCATGAAGGGGAACCTGACCCAGCTCGAGCCCCGCATCCTCGCTCGCTGGGAGGCGGAGGACACCTACCGGGCCCTGCTCCGGAAGAACGCCGACGGTCCGCGCTTCGTCTTCCTCGACGGGCCGCCCTACGCCAACGGCGAGCTGCACGCCGGCCACGCCCTGAACCACGTGCTCAAGGACATCGTGGTGAAGTCCCGGAACATGGCCGGCCGTCTCTGCGCCTTCCGGCCCGGCTGGGACTGCCACGGCCTGCCCATCGAGCAGGCGGTGGAGAAGCGGCTGCGCGACCGGAAGGTGGACCGGCGGAAGCTCACCCGGGACCAGTTCCTCGAGGCCTGCCGCGAGTACGCGCTCGAGTACATCGGCCTCCAGGCCGCGGTCCGTCAGCGGATGGGCAACTTCGCGCTCTGGGACGAGCCGTACCGCACGCTGGACTTCGCCTACGAGGCGCAGGAGCTCCGTGAGCTGGCCCGCATCGCGCGCCGCGGGCTCATCTACCGCCGGAAGAAGGCCGTCTACTGGTGCGTCACGGACCAGACGGCGCTGGCCGAGGCCGAGGTCGAGTACGAGGATCACCGGAGCCCCTCGGTCTACGTGGCCTTTCGTACCGAGCGGGGCACGCCGGGCCTCTTGCCCGAGCGCCGGCGTGAGTCCCTGTCCGAGGCCTTCGCCGCGCTCCAGGGCAGGCCGGTGGACCTGGTCATCTGGACCACCACCCCGTGGACGCTTCCGGCCAACCTGGCCATCGCGGTGCACCCGGGGCTGGAGTACGTCTTCTACGACCTCGGGGCGCGGGTGGTGGTCGTCGCCAAGGACCTCCTCCCGCGCGTGCTGGGAGAGATCGCTCCGGACCAGCTCGCGGTGAAGACGGTGGCCGCGGGCGGTGGCGGGGTTTCGGCGGCCTCGCTGGTCGAGCCGAGGCGGATCCTCGGTTACGCGAGCGGGAAGGAGCTGGAGGGCTTCGCCTACCGTCACCCCCTCGCGGACCGGCAAGGGGTGGTGGTGCTCGCCGAGCACGTGACGCTCGAGCAGGGCACCGGGCTGGTCCACACGGCGCCCGGCCACGGACAGGAGGACTACGAGCTCGGCCTGCGCTACGGGCTGGACATCTACAACCCGGTGCTCGCCGATGGCCGCTACGACGACACCGTCCAGCCGCCCGAGCTGCGGGGGGTGAAGGTCTTCGACGCCAACCCGCGGGTGGTGCAGATCCTCGTCGACCGCGGGGTGCTCCTGAACAGGCCGGGCGACACGGTCGAGCACAGCTACCCGCACTGCTGGCGCTGCCACAACCCCATCATCTTCCGCGCCACGCCGCAGTGGTTCATCGCCATGGACCGCCCGCTGGACGACACCGCAGGGCTCGACGCCACCCTCCGCGGGCGCGCCCTGAGCGAGATCGACGGCCGGGTGCGCTGGGTGCCGGAGTGGGGTCGCTCGCGCATCCGCGGGATGGTGGAGAACCGCCCCGACTGGTGCATCAGCCGCCAGCGCACCTGGGGCGTGCCCATCCCGGTGCTCCTTTGCGAGGGATGCGGCGAGTCGGTGGTGAACCCCGAGCTGATGGAGCGGGTGGCAGGGGAGGTGGAGAAGGAGGGCACCGGCATCTGGTACTCCGCGCCGCTGGAGCGGTTCGCGACGCCGGGCCTGAGGTGCGAGTCGTGCGGCGGGACGTCGCTCCGGAAGGAGACCGACATCCTCGACGTCTGGTTCGACTCGGCCTGCGCCTTCGCCGCGGTGAGCGAGCGGCACTCCGACATGGGCTTTCCGGGAGACCTGTACCTCGAGGGCTCGGACCAGCACCGGGGTTGGTTCCAGTCGAGCCTGCTGGTGAGCGTGGCGAGCCGGGGACAGGCTCCCTACCGGGAGGTCCTGACCGCAGGGTTCGTCGTGGATGGCGAGGGGCGGAAGATGTCCAAGTCCCTCGGCAACACGGTCAAGCCGGAGAAGCTCATCCAGCAGTCGGGGGCGGAGATCATCCGGCTCTGGGTGGCGGCGGCCGACTACCGGGACGACGTCCGGCTCTCGGATGCCATCCTTCGCAACCTCTCCGAGGGCTACCGGAAGATCCGCAACACGCTCCGCTACGCGCTGAGCAACCTCCACGACTTCGACCCGGTGAAGGACGCGGTGCCCGAGGACCGGCTCCTGCCGCTGGATCGCTGGGTGCTGACCCGCCTCGACGACGTGGTGGGCCGCGTCCGCCGCGCCTACGACGAGTACGAGTTTCACCTCGTGTACCACGCGCTGGTGGACTTCTGCGGAAGCGACCTGAGCGCGGTGCACTTCGACATCTCCAAGGACCGGCTCTACACCTGGAAGACCGCCGGCCATGCCCGCCGGAGCGCGCAGACCGTGCTGCACCGGATCCTGCTCGACGTCACGCGGCTCCTCGCGCCGGTCACCTCGTTCACCGCCGAGGAGGTCTGGGAGCACCTTCCCGGCCGCCCGGCTCCCTCGGTGTTCCTCGCCGGCCTGCCGGAGGCGACGGGGAAGAGGGACGCGGTGCTGATGGAGACCTTCGAGCGCCTCTTCTCGGTGCGCTCCGCCGTGCAGCAGCAGCTCGAGGCGGCGCGGCGTGACAAGCTCATCGGGAGCTCGCTCGAGGCCAGGGTGGTGCTCCACGCCGACACCGAGGGGTACGCCTTCCTCGCCCGTCACCTCGCTGCGCTCCCCACGCTCCTCATCGTGAGCCAGGTGGTGCTCGAGCCGCGGCCCACCGAGCGGATGGTGCGGGCGACCGCGGCGCTGCCGGGGGCCGGCCACCTGGGCATCGAGGTGCGCAAGGCCGACGGGGCGAAGTGTCCCCGCTGCTGGACCTACGCCCCGGAGGTCGCCGCCGGCGCCGAGGTCTGCCCCAAGTGCCAGGAGGCCCTGTCGTGACCGGTCCGGGTGTGGAGGAGGCGGTGGTGCCGCGGACTCCGGGGGCGCTGGCGCGCGATCCGGAGCTGCTCCGGAAGCTGGTGATCCTCTACGCCTGCGCGCTGGCCCTGGTGCTGGTGGACCAGTGGGTGAAGTACGACATGGTGGCGACGCTCACCACGCGCTTCGACGGTCTGGGCACCGTCGGCGCTCGCCTCGCCGCGCTCTACGGGCCCGCTCCCACTCCGGGCTGGGACGGGCTGCACTTCCGGCCGAAGCGCTCCATCGTCTTCAGCCCCGACTTCCTGATGCTCCGCTACGCCGAGAACCCCGGCGCGGCCTTCGGGCTGTTCCGGCGGCTGCCGCCGGGAGCGCGGGGACCGCTGTTCCACCTGGTCTCGATCGGCGCGGTGGTGCTCATCACCGCCTACTACCTCCGCCTCAAGGGCGCCCGGGAGGAGCGCTGGGCGCTGGTGGGCCTGCCGCTGGTGCTCGGGGGAGCGCTCGGCAACTGGGTTGACCGGCTGGCGCGGGGATTCGTCATCGACTTCGTCGAGGCCCACTGGAAGGAGGTCTACACCTGGCCGTCCTTCAACGTGGCGGATAGCGCGATCGTGGTGGGGGTCATCCTCCTCCTGATCGACGGGATCGTCCGGCGCGAGCGAAAGGCGACTCCTGCCGCGGGGTGATAGGACTTCGCCCGTGCTGCCCACGCTGATCCAGATCGACTTCGACACCCCGTTCGCCCGGTGGGCGGCATACCTGCTCGCGGTCGTCTTCCTCTGCTACGGCATCTGGGCCGGCTGGCGGAACGCGCCCGGCCGGATGGACCGGAAGTCCGGCAAGGAGCTCCCGCCCACGCGCGAGGAGCGGACCCAGCGTGCGGCCCTCTACGGGGTGCTGTTCGCGGTCGTCCTCTACCTCGGCCTGCGCTATGCGCTTCCCCCCGCCGCCTTTCCCGGTGGCAAGGGCGAGGGGCTGCCCCTCCACACCTACGGCCTGATGCTGATGGCCGGCTTCGTCGCGGCGATCATGGTCTCGGCGCGGCTGTCCGAGCGGGAGTGGGTCGGAGCCGAGGGCGTCCAGCGGCGGAACGACGTGATGGACCTCGCGGTGTGGGTGGTCGTCAGCTCGTTCGTCGGCTCGAAGATCCTCTTCATCCTCGTCACCCCGCAGGAGTTCCTCGACAGCCTGGGCAGCGTCTTCAGGGATCCTTCCCGGCTCTTCGGCGCGCTGGGGGGCGGGTTCGTCTTCTACGGCGGTCTCATCGGCGCGGCGGCGGCCGTCTGGTGGTTCTGCCGCGAGCGGAAGATCAACTTCCTCCGGTTCGCGGACGTCATCGCTCCCACGGTGGCCCTGGGGCAGGCCTTCGGACGGCTGGGCTGCTTCGCCGCGGGCTGCTGCTGGGGGAAGCCGGCGACGGTGCACGTGCCCTGGGCGGTCCGCTTCCCGATGCAGTCGCTCGACGTCTTCGGGCACCACGTCTCCGGGGCGATCGCCGCGAGCGTCCAGTCCCAGGAGCTGAACCGCTGGGTCATCGCGTCCACCGGGCAGGTGTTCGACCATCCGGTGCCCGGGGCGATGCGGATCAGCGACTGGGTGGCGCAGCACGGGACGACGCTGCCCATCCACCCCACGCAGCTCTACGAGTCGCTGGCCCAGCTGCTGCTCTTCGTGGCGCTGATGATCGCCCGGCGGTACCGGCGCTTCCACGGGCAGATCCTGGCGCTGTACCTCATCGGCTACGCCATCATCCGCACTACGGTGGAGCTGTTCCGGGGAGATTTCGAGCGGGGCACCCTCCACAAGCTCGTCGAGCAGATCCCGCTCGACGCCTGGTGGAACATCTCCACGAGCCAGCTCATCTCCCTGGTGATGTTCGCCCTCGGCGTCACGCTCCTGGTCCGCCGCTCGGCGGAGAGCCGCGCGCTGGCATCCGCCTCGGGCGCACAGCCGGTCTGAACCGGTCCCCCGCGGGGGCGGAACCCACCTGCCCCGACTTGCGCCGCTTCCCGGACAGTTGAAATCCTGGGGGCTCGATGGCGTCTCCCTCCAGCCCCGACGACCCGTTCGCCAAGGCCGCGGCGGCCGCGGCGAAGGGCTGGGCGGAGGTGGCCCAGGACGTGGACGAGGTCGAGTCGGAGCTCAACGCGCTCCGGGGGCTGTACGAGCAGTTCTTCCTTGGGATGGAGAAGCGGCCTCCGACCCGGGCGCACGAGCGGTTCAGGAAGCGGATGGCGGCGCTGAGAACGGCACCGGCGCGCAGCGCCGCGATCACCTTCCGGCTCCAGTCGCTCCAGGCCAGCGTCGCGACCTACGAGCGGCTCTGGTTGCGGACGCTCCAGGAGATGGAGGACGGGACGTACCGGCGCGACCTGTTCAAGGCGCGGATGCGGCGTCGGAACTCCCGGCCCGAGGTGCCCGCGGCGAAGCCGCCCGAGCCCGCGTCGGCCGCGGCACGGAAGCCGCCCGCGCAGGACAAGGCCGAGCCCGCGCCGCCGCCTGCCGCTCCTCCCGAACCGGTCATCCACATCGCAGGGGCGTCTCCGCCGGATCCGCTCTCCGAGACGCGCCTGCGCGGGGTGTACCGCGCCTACGTGGAGGCCAAGCGCCGCTGCAACGAGGACACCACCCGGCTGTCGTTCGACGCCGTGGCAACGAGCCTCAAGAAGCAGGTTCCCGAGCTGCTCGAGCGACACAACGCGCGCGACGTCGAGTACCGGGTCTTCGTGAAGGACGGCAAGGCGATCCTCAGGGCGGTGCCGAAGGTCTGAAGTCAGCCGGAGTGGTCGGGGCAGCGGATCGGCGGGAGGCCCGGTGACGTCCTCGTCGGGGAAACTCGCGTGGGGTCGGTCCCCACCAGCATTCCGTGCTTTCCCTTCCCGGCCCGGCGGCGTGTCGGGGGGACCGACCTCAGCGCGTCACTGCCTTACCACTGTCAGCAGACAGGCAACCTCGCAAAAAGTTTCGCGGCCTCCTGCCGAATGAACGGTCGGTCGAGAGCCGCACCGCGTCGAGTGGCCGACGTTCTCCGGCGCATGCGTCCTGTGCTTGCCGGACCGCGACCCCACTGTGGGTGCCGTTCGAGGGGCCGCTCCCTAGCTTCCCTGCCGACGCATGCGGCCGCTGCTCCTCTCGCTGCTCCTGGCCGGGACGGCCTGCTCCATCTCACCGGAGGAGGAGCGGGCGCGCCGCGAGGCGCTGGCGGCGGAGGGCCGAGCGCTCGAGCTCGCCGCCGACGCGGTCGAGGCCCGTCTCCTCGCCGGCGAGGCGCGTCTCGCGGTGTGGACCGAGCTCGCCACGCGACACCGGGAGGTCTCGGAGATCAGCTGCCGGGTCGGCGACGCACACTTCCAGGACATGGCCCGACTCTTCGAGGAGCAGGCCGAGAAGGGACGTGGCCGTCGCCGCGCCCGCGGGTGGGCCAGCGGGGTGGACGCTCTCCCGCCGATGGGCGGCCCGCGCGTGCCCGCGGTCGCTCCCTGACCGCAGCTTCGCGCCGGGTGTGGAGAACGGCGCACGCTTCGTGCTCAAGTGCTGCGCGGTGCGACTGCGTGGCGTGGTCCGGGTTTCGATCCTTGCGGGGGTGCTCCTCCTGGGCTGTGATGGCGGACCGTGCAAGGCGACCGTGTCGGCCGTGCTCGGCCTCGACGGAGGCCAGGTCCGCTGCATCAGCCCGGAGGACTGTCCGCTGAGCGGGAACGTCGCCATCTGCGCCGACACGGGCGAGCCCAACCTTCCCACGCAATCCTGCGTGCGGTGCGAGCAGACGCAGTGCGTGAAGTACTCGTGCGCGCGCTAGCGGTGGTGCTCGCGCTCTCCGTCGTGGCCTGCGCCCGCTCGGGCCCGGAGCACCTCGCCCGCGCGCGGGAGGCCGTCTACGGCCGGAAGCCGCAGGCCGCGCTGCGCGAATACCGG
>Ga0335079_10010484_pt1 | contig 10550 bp, 10 predicted proteins | sample Lox_Sample_33_FD_206719 | JGI IMG/M metagenome (GOLD analysis project Ga0335079, IMG submission 206719) | Soil microbial communities from Loxahatchee National Wildlife Refuge, Florida, United States - Lox_Sample_3.3 | ecosystem: Environmental > Terrestrial > Soil > Wetlands | place: USA... | reverse complement strand
TCGACCGGGATCGTGATGCTGGACGCACAGCTGTGCCCGACCTACGCCAACGTCGCGGCGCAGGATCTGCTCGCCTTCAGCCTCAACATGAGCCGCGGGCGGCCGTTCGGCGATTTCCTGCAGGACGCGGGCGCGCTCACCTCGATCCTGAAGCGGGCGCTGGAGAGCGGTGAGGGCATCGCCGACCGCGAGCTGACTCTCAAGCCCGCGAGCTCGCCGCGCGAGCCGCGCACCCTCGATGTCACCGTGACACCGCTCCCCGGGCTCACCGGGCGGCACCTGCTGGTGGAGCTCGCCGATACCACGCAGCGCCAGCGCATCTCGCGCGACAACGATCTGCTCGCACGGCTCGACGGCAGCCGCCTCATGATCCGCCAGCTCGCGCACGAGATAAAAAATCCGCTCGGGGGGCTGCGCGGCGCCGCGCAGCTGCTCGAGCGCGAGCTGCCGGCGGCTTCCCTGCGCGAGTACACCCAGGTGATCATCGGCGAGGCCGACCGGCTGACCGCGCTGGTCGAGTCGATCGCAGGACCCAGCCGTCCGCCGGCGAAGACCCTGATGAACGTGCACGAGATCTGCGAGCACGTCTATCACCTGCTCAAGGCCGAGGCACGCAGCGGCATCCTCGTCGAGCGCGACTACGACCCGAGCCTGCCGAATGCGATGCTCGACCGCCATCAGCTGATCCAGGCGCTGCTCAACGTCGGACGCAATGCCCTGCAGGCGCAGGGCGATTCCGGCCACGTGATGCTGCGCACCCGCGTGCGCACCAACGTCAGCATCGGGCCGGTGCGCCACAAGCTCGTGGCGGCCGTGCAGGTCGAGGACTCCGGTCCCGGCGTGCCCGAGCACCTGCGCACCTCGATCTTCTACCCGCTGGTCACCGGGCGCGCCAACGGCACCGGCCTGGGGCTGGCGGTCGCGCAGGAGCTCGTCACCCGCAACGGCGGCATCATCGAGTTCGAGAGCGAGCCGCGGCGCACCGTGTTTACGCTGCTGCTGCCGCTCGGAGAGGAATCATGAACGCCGACTCACTGCGTGTCTGGCTGGTCGACGACGACGCCTCCATCCGCTGGGTGCTGGAGCGGGCGCTGAAGCACGGTGGCATGAGCGCGCGGGTGTTCGATGCGGCGGAGCCGGCGCTGGAGGCGCTGCGGCGCGAGGCACCGGACGTGCTCATCACCGATATCCGCATGCCGGGCGCCTCGGGGCTGGAGCTCCTGAAGCGCATCCGCGACACGCGCCCCTCGCTCCCCGTCATCGTCATGACCGCCCACTCGGACTTAGGGAGCGCGGTGTCGGCCTACGAGGGCGGGGCGTTCGAGTACCTGCCTAAGCCCTTCGACATCGACCAGGCGGTGGCGCTCGCGCGCCGTGCCGCGAATGCCGGCATGGAGCGCCGCGGCGAGGCGGGCGGCACGCCGCGGATCCCCGAGCTCCTCGGCAGGGCCCCGGCGATGCAGCAGGTGTTCCGCGCCATCGGGCGCCTGGCGCGCTCCTCCATGACGGTGCTGGTCACGGGCGAGTCCGGCACGGGCAAGGAGCTCGTGGCGCGCGCGCTGCACGATCACAGCCCGCGCACCGCCAAGCCTTTCATAGCGCTCAACACGTCGGCGATCCCCGCCGATCTCCTCGAGTCCGAGCTCTTCGGACACGAGCGCGGCGCCTTCACGGGCGCCGACGCGCTGCGCCGCGGGCGCTTCGAGCAGGCCGACGGCGGGACGCTGTTCCTCGATGAGATCGGCGACATGTCGCTGCCGCTGCAGACGCGCCTGCTGCGCGTGCTGGCGGAGGGGGAGTTCTACCGCGTCGGCGGTCAGACCGCGGTGCGCGTCGATGTGCGCGTCATCGCCGCGACCCACCAGGACCTCAACGATCGCGTCAGCCGCGGACTGTTCCGCGAGGACCTCTACCATCGCCTCAACGTGATCCGCATCGAGCTGCCGCCGCTGCGCGCCCGGGCGCTCGACATCCCGGATCTGCTGGCGCACTACCTCGAGGTGGCCGCGCGCGAGCTTGGCGTCGAGCCCAAGGCGCTCGCCGCCGACGCGCGCGCGCTCCTCACGGCCTACGACTGGCCGGGGAACGTGCGCGAGCTCGTCAACCTCTGCCGGCGCCTGTCGGTTCTCGCCCCGGGGCGCGAGGTGCGCGTCGAGGACCTGCCGGCGGAGCTGGTGAGCGCGGCCGCCGCGGGACCGAAGGATGCCGACTGGGCGGCGGCGCTGGCGAGCTGGGCGGAGCGCGCTTCCCTGGGCGCCACGGCGCCGCTCCTCGATGTCGCCCTGCCGCAGTTCGAGCGGGTGCTGATCCGTGCGGCATTGAAGCGCACCGGGGGTCACCGCCAGGAAGCCGCGAAGCTCCTCGGCTGGGGGCGCAACACCCTCACCCGCAAGCTCAAGGAGCTCGGCATGCAGGGCGCCGCGAGCGATGCCGACGAGAGCGAGGCGGCCGAGGCGGCCGGGGCGACCGGGGAGGCGCAGCACCCGGAGCGCGGCAGCGCCACGCAGTAGCGGCGCGCCGCAGCGATCGGGAGACGAGGGGGGCCGAGTGATGTCCGGCTGGCATGCATTGGGACAGGTGACGTTCCTCGGCAACGCGCTCGCCGACTGGGGATTCGCGCTCGCGATCTTTCTCATCACCTTCACCGTGCTGCCGCTCGTCAAGCGGCTGATCGCCGCGCAGCAGCGGCGCCTCGCGGCCCTTGGCGCACACCGGATGTACCTCGCCATCGAGTTGAGCGCGCTCCTCGCGCAGCGCACCAGCGCGCTCTTCCTCTGGGGCGCGGCGCTGTGGCTCGCTTCTCGCGACCTGTCCTTCCCGGCGCGACTCGAGCGCTGGCTGACCGCAGCTCTGGTGCTGCTCTTCTGGATGCAGGTGGCGTTCTGGGCGAACGCCGCCGTGCGCTTCGCGATCGATGCGCGCCGGCGGCGCTCCACGGGGCCCGACACGCTGCTGAAGAGCTCCATGGAGGTGATCCTGTTCGCCGCGGGACTCCTCATCTGGGGGGTGGCGGTGCTGCTGGCGCTCGACAATCTCGGGGTCGAGATCCGGCCGCTGCTCGCCGGACTCGGCATCGGCGGCATCGCGCTCGCGCTCGCCGTGCAGACCGTGCTCGCCGATCTTCTCGCCTCGCTGTCGATCGCACTGGACAAGCCCTTCGGCCTCGGCGACTTCCTGGTGGTGGACGACTGCCAGGGAAGCGTCGAGCACATCGGCGTCAAGAGCACGCGCCTGCGCAGCATCTCGGGTGAGCAGATCATCATCGCCAACGGCGATCTGCTCAAGGCGCGGGTGCGCAACTTCGGACGCCTCACGGAGCGCCGGGCGCTGTTCCTGCTGGACGTGCACTACGAGACGCCGGTGGCGACGCTCGCCGCGGTGCCGCGCGCCGTGCGCGAGATCATCGAGGCGACGCCCGACACGCGCTTCGACCGCTGCCACCTGTTGCGCTGCACGGACACGGCGCTCCAGTACGAGGTGGTGTTCTTCGTGACGCGCCCGGAATTCAAGGCCTATGCGGACGCGCAGCAGAGCATCAACCTGCGCATCCTCGAGCGCCTGCGCAGCATGGAGGTGGCGTTCGTCGCCACCGCGCCGACACCGGTGCGGCTGCATCCGCCGCTCGCGCCGGCGGCGGATGCCGGCGGCCAGCAGCGGCTGCTGTGAGAGGCGGTGCGGAGCGGTCGGCGGATCAGCCGCCCGTAGTGGCGAGCAGCTCCTTGAGGAGCCCGTCGAGCCGCTCATAGGGCACCGCGCCCTCGAAGCGTATGCCCTGCAGCTCGCCGTGGACCGTGCGGCCGACGACGAAGCCCGGCGTACCGTCGATGCCGGCGGCGTCCGCCTCGCGCACGTGCGCCTCGATGAGTTGCGCGTAGCGCTGTGCCTTCAGGCACTCATCGAACCGCGGCAGGTCGAGCCCGAGTGCCTGTGCGCGGCGCGTGATGCCGCCTGCGGCAAAGTCCTGCGTGCCGGCGAGGAGCGCTAAGTGCATGGCCCAGAACTTGCCCTGCTCGCCGGCACAGTGCGCGGCCTCGGACGCCGGACCCGCCGAGGCGTGAATCTCCAGCGGCAGGTCGCGCACGATGAAGCGCAGCTTCCCCGTGTCGATGTAGTCGCGCTTCAACTGCGGCCACACCTCGGCCTGGAAGCGCCGGCAATAGGGACACTGGTAGTCGGTGAACTCGACCATGGTGAGGGGCGCCGTCGCACGCCCGAGCGCAGGCTCCCCCGCGGGCAGGTGCAGCTGCACGACGGCGGCGCGGCCGCCCTCGGCGGCGCTGGCCGCGGCGCCCGCGCCGAGCCATGCCGTGAGGCCGAAAGCGCCCGCGAGCGCGACGGGCGCGAACGCCGCCGCGCGCCGCAGCTGCGCGCTGCGCATGCCGCACGTGCCGCGTCTGCGGTGTGCGCTGTCCACGGCTCTCGCCCCGGTGCGGATGCTCACCCTAGTGCGGATGCTCACCCTCGTGACCCTTTTCCTCTTTCGGCGCCGGCATCGGGCGCTGCGGGTGGTAAGCGGGACCGCCCGGCTTGGCCGCGGTCGTGCCCGGCTCGTGGAAGGCACCCGGGTGCGGCGTCGCCGCGACCGGCGGGTGCCCCTCGTTGCGCGCGGCATTCAGCAGCGGCTCGCCGCGCGCCTCGAGGTGGTGCTGTTGCTGCGCCGGCGTCGGCTCAAACCGGGGCTCGCGCACGATCGGCGTTCCCGCCGGCACGGGCGGCGGGCGCACCGCGGCGCCGGCCGCGTAGCTCGCGCGCGAGTGGTTGACGGTGAGGTTGTTGACCACGGTCTCGTTGTAGGTGTTGTGCACGTTCACCACGTTCACGTTGGTGACCGAGGTGTTGTACTGGAAGCGGTTGTTCACCCAGCGCCCGCCGTGATAGCCCTCGCCGGTGTAGCCCGCGCCGTAGTTGATGCCGCCGTAATAGCCGACGTGCGGCCCCCAGTGACCGGCGTGGAACACGTACACCGCGCCGACGAGCCCCCAGTAGCCCGGAGTCCACAGGAGGCCCGGCTGGGGCGGTGCGACCCAGGTGCCCGGCACCCAGAAGTAGCCCTCCGGTCCCCAGCGCCACACGCCCGGCGTCCAGATGTAGCCCTCCGCCGGACAGGGCGGCTGCTCGTAATCCGGGAGCGGTGGCGGCGCCTCCGTGGCCTGCTCCTCGGACTCGTCCCCGGCCGCGGCCGGTGAGTATGCGGTGGGCGGTGCCGACTGATATTCGCCGGGCGGCGGTGCCACGATGCAGCCGGCGAGGGACGCGCTGAGCGCCGTCGCGAGCGCGACAGCGAGCGCGTTGCGCGCGAAGCTAAAGTTCATGGGGACCTCTCCTGAAATAAAAGTGAAGCGGGGCGGGTCAGCCCGACACCGCGCAGTCCTCGACCTCGCGCCCGGTGCGCAGCGAGCCGACGAGCTCGGTGACATTCTTCAGCCCCTGCGCGCTGAGATGCGCGGCAATGCCCTCGTTGATGCGCCTGGCTGCCAGCGGGTCGTAGAAGAGCGCGGTGCCGACCCCGACCGCGCTCGCGCCGGCGATGAGGAACTCGAGCGCATCGGTCGCGCTCACGATGCCGCCCTGGCCGATGATCGGGATCCTGTGGGGCGCGGCGACCTCGTACACCTGGTGAACCTTCAGCAGCGCGATCGGCTTGATCGCGGGTCCCGAGAGCCCGCCCTGCACGTTGCCGATCACCGGGCGGCGCGTCGCGACATCGATCGCCATCCCCATGACGGTGTTGATCACCGCGAGCGCATCCGACCCCGCCTCGATGCAGCGGCGCGCGTTCTCGCGGATGTCGGTCTGGTTGGGCGAGAGCTTGGCGATGAGGGGCTTGCGCGTCACGCGCCGGCAGGCGGCCACCACCTGCGCCGACATTTCCGGGTAGTTGCCGAAGGCGACGCCGCCCTCCTTGATGTTCGGGCAGGAGATGTTGATCTCGATGGCATCGATCGGCGACTCATCGAAGCGCCGCGTGACCTCGACGTACTCCTCCAGCGTCGAGCCGCAGACGTTGGCGATGAAGCGCGTCTCGCCGAAGTCGAGCTGCGGCAGCACCGTGCGCACCACCTGCTCGACGCCCGGGTTCTGCAGGCCGATGGCATTCAGCATGCCCGCCGCGGTCTCGTACACCCGGTGCGGCGGATTGCCGAGCCGCGGCTTACCGGTGGTGCCCTTCAAGACGATGGCGCCGGCGTCGCGGTTGGAGAAGCCCTCGACCCGCGTGTACTCCTCGCCGAAGCCCACGCACCCCGAGAGCAGCACGATGGGCGAGGCGAACTCGAGCCCGCAGAACGAGAAGCGCAGCGCGGGGTCGCCGGCCGGCCGGCCGGGAGCGGCTGCTGGTCTCGTGCTGGGCATGGCGCGCATTATCGCATAGCCCGGTTAACGTCCCCTGAAGCGTCGCATGTTCCACGTGGTGCTCTACCAGCCCGAGATTCCGCCCAACACCGGCAACGTCATACGGCTGTGCGCCAACGCCGGGGCGACGCTGCACCTGGTGCGCCCGCTCGGCTTTGAGCTCACCCGCAACGCCGTGCGCCGCGCCGGCCTCGACTACCAGGAGCTCGCCGAGGTACGGGTGCACCCGGGCCTCGCCCCCTGCCTCGAGGCCTTGAGTGACGCGCGCCTCTTCAGCATCGAGACCGGCGGCGCGCGCCGCTACGATGCGGCCGCCTTCACCGCGGGCGATGCGCTCTTCTTCGGTCCCGAGACCCGGGGGCTCCCCTCGCGGGTGCTCGGGCAAATCCCCCGCGAGCGGCAGCTCGCGATCCCGATGCGCGAGGGCAACAGGAGTCTCAACCTCTCCAATGCGGTTGCGCTGGTCGTCTACGAGGCCTGGCGTCAGAATGGCTTCGCGGGCGCCGCTCGGGCGCCCGGCACCTAACCTCCGTGAGCCCGAAGGAACCCCCATGTCCGAGAGCGTGCTGCTCGTCGATTACGAGAACATCGGCAAGCTGGATCTCGCCGCGATCCCCGAAGGGGTGCGCGTGCCGTTCTTCTTCGGTGCCTCGCAGCGCACCGTGCCGACCGAGTTCCTGAAGGCGGCGCTCAGGCTCGGCGAGCGCTTCGTGCCGATCGATATCGAGGGCCAGGGCAAGAACGCACTCGACTTCCACATCGCCTTCTATCTCGGGGAGTACCTGGCGCGCTCGCCCGACACCGCCTGCGTCATCCTCTCGAAGGACAAGGGCTTCGATCCCCTGGTGCGTCATCTGACGCGCCGCGGCTTCGCGGTGCGCCGCGCCAACTCCATCGCCGAGGCGCTCTCGGGAGACGCACCGGCCCCCGCCGCGCGCAGCCCGGGGAGCGGCCGGCAGGGCGGTCGCCGGGGGCGCGGCGGGAGCGCCTCCCGCGCCGGCTCCTCCCGCGAGACCGCAGCTCCCGAGAGCGGCGCCCGCCAGCCGGGACACCGCCAGGGCCGCCCGCTCGAGGAGGGGGCGCTGACGCTGCTCTCCGGCACGCAGAAGCTGCGCCGCCCGCGCCGGCGCAAGGGACTGATCGCGGTGCTCTATTCGCACTTCTCGAAGAAAGTCCCCGAGGGCGAGCTCGAGGACCTGATCGACGGGCTGGTCGCCCGGGGGCATTTGAGCGAGACGAATGGCGCGATCACGTACCACTTCTGACATCCCGGGGTACCCGCGCGGGGCCGCAGCGTGTCAGAGTCGGTACGGCCCACGGGAGGAGCCCGCATGTCACGTTCCCGACCCCTGGCGGCGGCGCTGACCGCCGCCGCATCGCTCCTCGTCCTCGCGGCGCTCCCGCCGCCGGCCTCCGCCGACGACCCGGCCGATGCGCGGCGCGCGGCGATCAAGAGCGCCGCCGATGCGGCGCGCGCCGCCCTGGTGCAGGGCCCCGCGAGCGTGGCGCTGCGCAATCAGGCGACACTCGCGTTACCGGAGCACTTCGGCTTCGTGCCGCAGAAGCAGGGCGCCGATCTCATGCGCGCCATGGGCAACCGCACGGGCGAGGAGTTCGTCGGGCTGGTGGTGCCGCTCGGGGACGCGGACGCCGACTGGCTCGTGACCGTCGACTACAGCGCCTCCGGCTACATCAAGGACGACGATGCCAGGCACTGGGACGCCGACAAGCTCCTGCAGTCACTGAAAGACGGCACCGAGGCGGCGAACGCGGACCGCCTCAAGATCGGCGTGCCGGCGATCGTCGTCACGCGCTGGGTCGAGCCGCCGGATTACACCGCGGCCTCGCACGAGCTCGTCTGGGCGGCGGAGGTCAAGCACAAGGACGGACGGGGGACTGACCCGGTCGTCAACTACAACACCTACGTACTCGGCCGCGAGGGCTACCTGTCGCTCGATCTCATCGACCGCGAGTCGGCCATCGGGCAGGACAAGCCGGGCGCGCGGCAGCTGCTCGAGGCGGTGCAGTTCAACTCCGGCAAGCGCTACACGGATTTCAATTCCTCGACCGACAAGGTGGCCGCTTACGGACTGGCGGCGCTGGTCGCGGGCGTCGCCGCGAAGAAGCTCGGGCTGATCGCGCTGCTCGCCGCCACGGTGGTGAAATTCGCCAAGGTGATCGGGCTGGCGATCGTCGCTGCGGTGGTCGCCGTCAGGAAGTGGCTCGGCATGGGGCGCAAGCCGACCTGACGCGCGGTTGCGATGAAGCTGCTGCTGCTGCTCTTCAAGGCGCTCAAGTTCGGCAAGCTCCTGCCGGCGGTCGGCACCATGCTGCTGTCGATCGCGGTGTACGGCTGGATGTTCGGCTGGGTCTACGGGGCCGGCTTCGTGGCGCTGCTCCTCATCCACGAGATGGGCCACTACCTCGCCGCGCGCCGCCGCGGGCTCGATGTGGGACTGCCGACCTTCATCCCCTTCGTCGGCGCCTGGATCCAGCTGAAACAGCTGCCGCACGATGCCGAGACCGAAGCCTACGTCGGCATCGCCGGCCCGCTCATCGGCAGCCTCGGCGCGCTCGGCTGCTTCTACCTCGCACGCGAGAGCCACAGCACCCTGCTGCTGGCGCTCGCCTACTCGGGATTCTTCCTCAATCTCTTCAACCTCATTCCGCTCTCGCCCTTCGACGGCGGCCGCGTCACCGCGGCGATCTCGCCGCGCCTGTGGCTGGTCGGCGCGCCGCTCCTGGTGGCGCTCTTTTTCTACTATCCGAGCCCGCTCCTCATTCTCATGGCGGTGCTCGCGCTGCCGAACGTGCTCAAGGCCTGGCGGGGCATCTATACGCCCGAGGAGCAGGCGTACTACAACGTGCCCGCCGAGACACGCCTCACCTACGGCGCCCTCTACCTCGGCCTCGCCGCCTTCCTCGCCATCATGTGCGAGAACCTGCACGCGGAGCTGCCGCGGGGCCACTAGGGGCGGGCTCCGCAGCCTGCCGGTCGAGCGGGCTGCGCACGCCGCGCGCGCCCTTCGCCATGACGTGCGTGTAGATCATGGTGGTCTTCAGATCCGAGTGACCGAGCAGCTCCTGCACCGTGCGGATGTCGTAGCCGTCTTCCAGCAGGTGCGTGGCGAAGGAGTGGCGCAGCGTATGGCAGCTCGCCGGCTGCTCGAGCCCCGCGCGCAGCACCGCCTCCTGCACCGCGCGCTGCACGCGCTTGGGGTGCAGGTGGTGGCGCACCGCCACCCGCAAGTAGGGATCGGGACTCAGGGTCGGGGCCGGGAAGAGGTACTGCCAGCCCCACTGCGTGCCCGCCTGCGGGTACTTGCGCGCCAGCGCATAGGGGAGCGACACGCCCGGCTGCTCGCGGCGCCGCTCCTCCTCGAACCAGGCGCGCAGCCGCGAGAGGTGCGCGCGCAGCGGCGTGGCGAGTGCCGCCGGCAGCATCGTCACCCGGTCCTTGCCGCCCTTGCCCTCGCGCACGATGAGCTCGCCGCGCTCGAGCGCGAGGTCCTTGACGCGCAGCCGCACCCCCTCCATGAGGCGCAGCCCGCTGCCGTAGAGGAGGCTCGCCACCATCCACGGCGCACCCTGCAGGTGCGCAAGGAGCGAGCGCACCTCGGCGCGGCTCAGCACCACCGGCAGATGCTTGACGGGCGAGGCGCGCGTCACGTTGTCGAGCCATGGCAGCTCGATCTCGAGCACGTGGCGGTAGAGGAAGAGCAGCGCCTGCAGCGCCTGGTTCTGCGTCGCCGGGCCGACGTGGCACTCGACCGCGAGATGAGTCAGGAAGCGCTCGACCTCCGCCGGGCCGAGCTGCTGCAGCGGCCGCTGCCCGTGGAATTCACCGAAGCGGCGCATCCACTGCAGATAGACCTTCTCGGTGCGCAGCGCCAGGTGACGCGTGCGCATGCGCTCGCGCGCCACGGCGAGGAGACGCTCCGCCGGCTGGTCGCCGACAAAAGGATTGGGGTCCGGCATGCGGCAAGTCCGTAGCCACATGGAAACAGAGCCGCAGCGGCGCCGCGACCGGCAAAAGCCGCGTGTTTGCCGTATTTCAGACACACAAGCCGTATAATTTGCCGCGCTGCCAAAGCGCGGCCGCGCGCAACGGAATCGGGGGCTGAGATGACCTGGTGGGGCTGGGTAATCGCCGGCGCAATCCTCTTCGGCGCCGAGCTGTCATTCGTCAACGCGCAGTT
>Ga0335079_10010483_pt1 | contig 10550 bp, 8 predicted proteins | sample Lox_Sample_33_FD_206719 | JGI IMG/M metagenome (GOLD analysis project Ga0335079, IMG submission 206719) | Soil microbial communities from Loxahatchee National Wildlife Refuge, Florida, United States - Lox_Sample_3.3 | ecosystem: Environmental > Terrestrial > Soil > Wetlands | place: USA: Florida... | reverse complement strand
GTAACCGACCGCGCTTCGCTCGAAGCTTTGCGGGACGAAGTGCTGAAGGCCTTCGGCAAGGTCGATATCCTCGTCAACGCCGCCGGCATTACGCACAAGGCGCCCACTCTCGAAGTCGATGAGGCCGACTGGTCACGCGTCATCGAGACCAACCTGACCGGAACCCTGCGCGCCTGCCAGGTCTTCGGCTCCGAGATGGTCAAGGCCGGCTACGGGCGCATCGTCAACATCGCCTCGCTCACGTCGTTCCGCGGTTTCTATCGCGTTGCCGCCTACTCGGCCAGCAAAGCGGCGGTAGCCTCGCTCACGCAGGTGCTGGCCATCGAGCTGGCGCACATCGGCGTCAACGTCAATGCCATTGTGCCGGGCGTCTTCCCCACGCCGTTAAACGTATCGCTGATCCAGGGCACGCCGCGAGGAGAAGAACTGATTCTGCGCACGCCGATGGGCCGCTTCGGCGAGCACCACGAGATCGCCGGCGCCGCCGTCTTTCTTGCTTCTGAAGCGGCCTCGTTCGTCACCGGCGAGGTTGTCGCCGTCGACGGCGGCTTCCTGGCCAGCGGAGTCAACCAGTAACGGGGGACTAGGGACTAGGGACTAGGGAACAGGGATCAGAGATCCTGAAAATCGCCGGCGGAATGATCGCTAATCGCTGTTCACCGATCGCTGTGAATTACGAACTGTGAACTATGAACTGTGAACCATGAACTGTGAACCATGAACTGACCCTTGACCACTGATCCCTGACCCCTGACGACTTATGAAGATCGCCAACGCCACCGTCAACATTACCTCGCCGGGCCGGAACTTCGTCACACTGAAGATTGAGACGGACGAAGGAATCTACGGTCTGGGCGACGGCACATTGAACGGCCGCGAGCTTGCCGTTGCGAGTTATCTAAGCGACCATGTTATTCCTTGCCTGATCGGCCGGAATCCGTTTCACACCGAAGATATCTGGCAATATCTCTATCGCGGCGCGTACTGGCGGCGCGGCCCCGTCACCATGGCGGCAATCGGCGCCGTGGACGTGGCGCTTTGGGATATCAAGGGCAAAGCCTTGAATACTCCCGTCTATAACTTGCTCGGCGGCAAATGCCGCGAAGGTGTTCTCGTCTACTGCCACGCGACCGGGGCCGACATTGATCGTGCGTTGGAAGATGTGGCACGGCACAAGGAAACGGGTTACAGGGCCATCCGCGTACAATGCGGAATCCCTGGACTCTCCACCACATACGGCATCTCCAGAGGACCGGGCCGTTATGAGCCCGCGGAGCGCGGCTTGCCGCCGGAATATGAATGGGAGACGGAGCCGTATCTTCGCCATGTCCCCAGGCTCTTCGCGCGCGTTCGCGAGGCGTTCGGCGAAGAATTGCACCTGCTCCACGACTGCCACCATCGATTGACTCCGATCGAGGCCGGACGGCTGGGCAAGGAACTGGAGCCGTTTCATCTTTTCTGGCTCGAGGATCCAACGCCGGCCGAGTTACAGGACGGATTCAGGATCATTCGCGAGCACACCACTACGCCGATCGCCGTCGGCGAGGTCTTCAATTCTATCTGGGACGCGCACGATCTGGTCCGTCATCAATGGATCGATTACATTCGCATGACGCTGGCGCATGCCGGCGGATTTACCCACTTGAAGAAGGTCGCTGACTTTGCGGGCTTGTATCATGTCCGCACCGGATGCCACGGCGCCACGGATCTTTCGCCCGTCACCATGGCCGCGGCCTTGCATTTCGATACGGCGACTCATAACTTCGGCATTCAGGAGCAGATGCCGCACAACGCGGAGACCGATGCCGTCTTTCCGCACAACTACTTTTTCAAAGACGGAATGATGGTTCCTGGCGATGCTCCCGGCCTGGGTGTAGATCTGGATGAGCCGCTGGCCGCCAGATATCCCTATCAGCGCGCCTATCTTCCCGTCAATCGCAAGGTCGACGGTACTTTGACCGACTGGTAACTCCATGGTGAGATCGATCGATAAGACCGAGCAGGCCGACTTATCGTCGGAGCCCTCGCTCTTGCGCGGCCGCTGGACCATCTGCGCGATGCTGTTCGTGGCGACTTCCATCAATTACATGGATCGCCAGGTGCTCGCTATCCTGAAGCCGGTCCTCGCCGGAACCACACTGCATCTCAAGCCGTTCTTTCATGGCTGGCCGACGGTTCAGTCGTCGATCAGCATGAACGAAATTCAATACGGTTACATCGTCGACTGTTTTCAGGTGGCCTATGGCCTGGGTGTCGTCTTCGCCGGCCGCCTCATTGACCGCATGGGTTGCCGTGTCGGCTACCCGCTTGTCACCGGCATCTGGAGCCTCGCTGCCATGGGCCATGCGCTCGTGCGCTCCGTCTTCGGCTTCGGCGTCGCGCGGTTCTTCCTCGGCCTCGGCGAGAGCGGGAACTTTCCTGCGGCGATCAAAGCCGTCGCCGAGTGGTTCAGGCCCAGCGAGCGCGCGCTGGCCACGGGCATCTTCAACTCCGGCGCCAGCGTCGGCGCCATCCTCGCTCCATCGATCGTGCCCTGGGTCGCGCTTCACTTCGGGTGGCGCGCCGCCTTTCTTACCACCGGAGTGTTCAGCGCCGCCTGGATCGTGTGGTGGTCGGTAAGGTACCACACGCCCTGCGCAGACCTCGGCGCAGCGCCCGCAGCCGAGCCACCGCGCGCACGCGCCTCCCTGGCCTGGTGGAAGTTACTTCGCTATCGCCAGACTTGGGGATTCGCTCTGGGTAAGTTCCTCACCGATCCGGTGTGGTGGTTCTATCTCTTCTGGATGCCTTCTTACTTTAACTCGCGCTTCAAGCTCGATTTGTCGCGTATCGGCCCTCCACTTATCGTGATCTATCTTTTGTCCACCGTAGGCAGCGTCTTCGGCGGGTGGCTCCCGCGCGGGTACGTTGCGCTCGGCATGGAGCTGAAGCGCGCCCGCCTGGCCGCGATGTTCACCTGCGCATGCCTGGTTGTGCCCATCGCCTTCGCCGGCGGCTTGCACTCGGAGTGGACCGCCGTTGCGCTGCTCAGTCTTGCCGCCGCCGCGCACCAGGGTTTCTCAGCCAATATCTTTACGACGGTGTCGGACATGTTTCCCGGCGAATATGTGGGAACGGTCGTGAGTTTCGGCCAGGTGGGCGGAGCTACCGGCGGAGCTATCTTTGCCGCCATCGCCGGACATATCCTGCAGTTTACGGGCAGTTATATTTCTTTGTTCCTTTATTCTGCGTTCGCGTACCTGCTGGCGCTTATCGTTTTGCGCGCACTGGCGCGGGGTTTGAAGCCCGCACTCTTGCCGAGTTAACTTCGACCAAGCGGCTTATCGTTCAAACGGCGCGCTGGCAATGGCAACCGGCGGCCGTGTAGCCTGCGCACGCGCTACTTCGGATCGAACCCGCGCCAGCTCTTCCCCGACCAACTCCAGCCGCGGCGGGCGCACACGCGCCGAGCCAATCCCGAGCTCCTGCTGCACCTGCTTAATGAGCTGGATGAACTTGGGAACCGTGTCCATCCGCAGTAACGGCAAGAACCAGCGGTAAAGCTCAAAGCATTCCTGCTTTCGGCCGCTGCGGCCGAGGTCGAAGAGAGCGACCGACTCGCGCGGCAGCGCATTGACCAATCCCGCGATCCATCCCACGGCGCCGGCTTCGATGCCTTCGACGATCGCGTCGTCGACGCCCACGAAGATGGCGAGCCGATCGCCGGTGATTGCGCGAATGGCCGTGACCCTGCGCACGTCCATCGAGGACTCTTTCACTGCCGCCAGGTTGCCAAATTCGGAAGCCAGCTCCGCGATCTGCTCGGGCAAAAAGTCTGTGCCGTACGCGACCGGGTTGTTGTACAGCATGGCTTGCAACTGCGTCGCTTTCAGCACAGCGGCGACATGCGACTTCATCTCCCGCCAGTCGCCCCTATAGACATAGGGCGGCAGAATCATGAGGCCGGACGCGCCTGCCTGCGCCGCCCCCTGGGCAATTCGCACGGCCTCGGATGTGGAGAGCGCTGAGACGGCGGCGACCACGGGGACCCGATCGCCCACCGCCGAGGCCGCCGTCGAAACCACGGCCATCTTCTCTTCGAACGTGAGCGCCGCCGCTTCTCCCAGCGAGCCCAGGCACACAATTCCCGTGCAGCCGTTGGCGGCAAGCCAGCGCGCGTGATGGTCGACAAACGAGAGATCGATATTCAGCTTGTCGTCAAAGGCGGTCGTCATCGCGGGCATTACACCGTTCCAGTTCATGGAGTCTCCTTTGCCGGCATCGCGTGCGCGGCCACCGATTGGCAAGTCGGGGAAGAAAAGCCGGACAGGAAACGCGCCGGCAGATAAGGCTCGATGGCGATGGGCGCCTCGGTCTCGGTGATCTGCGCGCACAGCAGGGCAGCGGTTGCGAGCGAAGTGGTGATCCCCAGTCCTTCGTGCCCGGTGGCCAGCCAGAGCGTCGAGTCCGCAGGCCACGGCCCGATCAGCGGCAGCTTGTCCGGCGTGGCGGCGCGAAAGCCAGTCCAGACGCGAATCGCCGGCAGAACTTCGAGCGCCGGCATGTAGTGCGCTGCGCGAGCCAGCATGGCGGAGACCATCGCGCGGTCCACGCTCGTGCTCTCGCTTCCGAATTGTCGAGACGATCCGATGAGAATCTGGCCGGTCTTGCGCGGCTGCACGTTGAACGCCACCGAATCCGCCGTGACCGAATGCGCGCTTTTCAGGTACCCCAGCTCGACCAGTTGGTGGCGAACAAATCCCGGCTGCCGGTCGGTAATCGCCAGGTGCCCCTTGCGTTTTCTCACCGGTACACCGAGTGTGAGTTCCGGCCCCGACGCGCCAGTCGCATTGATCAGCACGGGCGCGCATAGAACATCGCCATTGTCGAGGAGCGCTTCGCCCGCTGTCATTCGATGGACGGTGCGGCCGACATACGATGTTGCACCGCGCCCTTCCGCATCCCTGGCCAGGTGCAGCGCGGCAGCCGGAGGATACACAACTGCGTCTTCGGGAACCAGCAACGCGCCCGCCAGCCCCGCGCGCAGATTCGGCTCCTGCGCGGCGAGTTCAGCACCGGAAAGTAACTGTGCCGGCACGCCGCCATCGCGATAATACCGTTGCTTTCGCTCGGCCTCGGCCATCTCTTCTTCATCCGCGGCGATCCATAGCGTTCCGCAAGCTTCGTACTCGGCACGCGGGTCGAGCGTTCCGGCGAACTGCTGCCAAAGCTGCTGTGAATAGCGTGTCAGAGCGAATTGCGCCGGCGAGTCGTCCATCGCCACAATGTGTCCCATGCCGGCAGCCGTTGCGCCGCTGCCCCAAACATCGCGCTCCACCAGCGCCACGCGCATGCCGCGCGACGCCAGGGCAGCCGCGCAGGCCGCGCCCACGATTCCGCCCCCGGCGATGACCGCATCGAACCGAGCCTTCGTCATTCCGGGATTCCCGCGGAAAATGGATCCTCGCGATCGAACAGGAGCGTCGCTTCGCCGGTCACATACGCCGAGCCCGTGATGGACGGAATCACGATGCCATCGGCCGGATCGCCCGCCCACTCGTAGCTTCCCTCGAAGACCGTGCCCAGGATTCCCTCCTGCCGCCAGATCTCGCCGGGAGCGAGCTTGCCATCCGCGGCAAGGCATGCGAGCTTTGCGCTTGTCCCTGTGCCGCAGGGCGAGCGATCGTAGGCCTTGCCGGGGCAGAGCACGAAGTTGCGGCCTTGATTGGCTCGATCGAGCGGCGCTCCGAACAGTTCGACATGATCGATCTCCTGCCCCTGCGCGCCGGTTACGCCCGCGGCCGTCAACGATTGCCGGATGCGCCAGGCGAATTCCGTGAGTTCGTCGACGTTCGATTTTTCGAGCGCAAAACCGTGTTCGGAGACGAGGAAGAACCAGTTCCCGCCGTAGGCTACATCGCCGGTCACTGGCCAATGCCCCGGTACATCGACGGTGACGCCTTTGCGAAACCGGATCGCAGGCACATTGCGAATCGCAGCGCGACTGGCGTCCAAAAGCTGCACGGTGACAGTCCCTGGGGGTGTTTGAATTCGGTGCTCGCCGGGCGCAATGCGTCCCAGGTGCGCCAGCGTGATCGCCAGCCCGATGGTCCCGTGCCCGCACATGCCCAGATAGCCTGCGTTGTTGAAGAAAATCACCGCGGCATCGCAGTCGGGCTCATCGGGTTCGAGGAGCCACGCCCCGACCAGCACATCCGATCCGCGCGGCTCGCACAAGATGGCCCGGCGAAGCGCATCGTGCTCGGAGCGCAGCCTCTGCAGTCGCCCCATCAAGCTTCCATTCCCCAGGCTGAATCCCGATTCGTCGGCGAGGACGACGCGCGTCGGTTCGCCCGCGGTATGCGAGTCAACCACGCGAAGACGGTGCGGAATGTGCAGTGCGGATGAAATGATTGACCTCTTATCGAGTTTATATCGGGTGCACTTCGCCGTCCTGCGATGATGGAGCTGGATCGGGCGCGCCGGGCTGCGACGGCGGCGATTGTTCCAGGTCTTTCCGGCGCCCGCGAGACCGCGCGAAGGTCGTAAAGTGGCTGCGCAGGGTCTTTCCCATGGAGGCGCCGACGGCGATGGGCCACGCACAACAGGGCAATGCTTCCGTGACCATCGTCGTAAATGGGCGCGCGATTGCTGCGCGGGCCAACATGAGTGTGGCTGCCGCGCTGATGTCTGCGGAGATCCCGTGCCGCCGATCGGTGCGGGGGGAGCCGCGCGCGCCATTGTGCGGTATGGGCATCTGTTTTGAGTGCGCGGCCACCGTGGACGGCGAGCCTTTGCGCCGGACCTGCCAGATTCGTTGTCGCGACGGCATGGAGGTCGTGACCGAATGACCACCCCGTTGCGCGTGGTCGTCGTGGGCGCCGGACCCGCTGGAATCGCCGCTGCGGCGATAGCGGCCGAGAACGGCTGCCAGATTCGCCTGCTCGACGAGAATCACGCTCCAGGGGGACAGATCTGGCGCGGTTACGATGCCGGCACGGCTTCGAGTTCTCCGCACGGTCGCGAATTTGCAAAATGGATCCGGCGACTCGAGGCGAGCGGCGCCGCGTGGGAGGCAGACTCCTGTGTGCTCGACTCACCCGCGCCCGGCGTTCTGCGCGTAGAGCGCGCCGGCCGCTGGGACGATCTGTCGTGGGATCGGCTCGTCATTGCCACCGGCGCGCGCGAGCGCTTCCTGCCGTTTTCAGGATGGACTCTGCCCGGCGTGATCGGCGCCGGCGGCCTGCAGGCGATGGTGAAAGGCGGCCTCCCGATTGCGGGAAAGCGTATCGTCGTCGCCGGCAGCGGGCCATTATTGCTCGCTGTTGCCGCTGCTTTGCGGCGCGAGGGCGCGAAAATCGAAGGCATTTTTGAGCAGGCGCCCCGGGGCCGCCTCGCAATCGTCGGCGCATCGCTCGCTGCGCTTCCCGGCAAGCTCGCTGAAGGCGCGCGGTATCGCTGGCAGACACGCGGCGTTCCGTACAAACCGGGCTGGTGGGTGAAACGCGCGCTTGGCGAGGATCGGCTTCAAGGCGTCGTCGTGAGCGATGGCAACGATCATCGCGAGACTCCCTGCGAGTATCTCGCCTGCGGCTTTCATCTCGTGCCCAACCTCGAACTGGCGCAGCTGCTCGGCTGCCGTATCGATGCCGGCTACGTGACGGTCAACGCTGTGCAAGAAACATCGGTCAACAGCGTCTATTGTGTCGGCGAGCCTACCGGCATCGGCGGCCTCGATAAGGCTCTCGTCGAAGGCCAGATCGCAGGATTCGCTGTCGCTGGCCATCTGGGCAAGGCTGCCGAGTTCCTGCCCTTGCGCCAGAAGCTCCGCCGATTTGCACAGCTCCTTGACAACGCATTCGCTCCGCGCGCCGAGTTGCGTGCGCTGGCCGCATCGGACACGATCGTTTGTCGCTGCGAAGACGTGACACACGGCGAACTTGCCGAGTGCGCTTCAGGCCGCGCCGCGCGGCTGCACACGCGCTGCGGCATGGGTCCCTGCCAGGGACGCATCTGCGGACCGGCAACGCAGTTTCTCTTCGGCTGGACGGTGGCGAGCGCGCGGCCGCCGCTCTATCCGGCGCGGCTGGCAACGCTGGCCGGACAAGTTTTGAACGGAGAATCGAAACCGGCAGGAATCACTCGAACGCCACAGAAACCGCGCCAAACTGCATAGCAGCGCATCGTATCGATCGTTTCGTCCACTGGAAATCCGACATTGTCCTGTCAACGAGCCGCAGGCGTATCCTGAATCTGCTCGACCTTTGCGGCTGGGAGGTGGTTCCATGGCCGAATTCCTGCTTCATGTGAATGGCGAGGAGTTTCACGTCCGCGGATTCGCAGACGAGAGCCTGCTCTTCGCGCTGCGCGATCGGCTCAATCTGACCGGAACCAAATACGGCTGCGGCGAAGGCCAGTGCGGCGCATGCACCGTTCTGCTCAACGGGAAAGCCACTCATTCCTGCCTGACGCCGCTATCAAGCGCAGTTGGCGCACAGATCACGACGATCGAGGGACTGGAGCGCCACGAAGTGCTCACGCCGGTGCAGGAGGCGTTTCTCGAGGAAGGCGCGTATCAGTGCGGTTACTGCACGTCGGGTATGATTCTTTCGGCGACCGCCCTGCTCCACGACATTCCTCATCCGTCCGATGAGCAGATCGTCGAGCACATGAACGGCAACGTCTGTCGTTGCGGCACGTATCCGCGCATCATGGCGGCCATCCGGCGCGCAGCTGCGCCGGCGGGGAAAGGAGCGAGCCTGTGAATGCCCTCGATGAGCTGATGAACGAAGCGCGGCAGCAGGAGATCGATCCGCCGGCCCGGGGCTTTCATCTCGACCGCCGTGAATTCCTGAAGACGCTTGGTGGTGGATTGCTCGTTAGCCTGGCGCCGGCTCGCCAATTCGCCCAGGAGTCCGGGCGCCGCTGGCAGGAACACGAGCTGCCTACCGAGCTCAGCGCATGGATCCACATCGGCGCCGACGGCCAGGTGAAGGTCTTTACCGGCAAGGTCGAAGTGGGCCAGAATATCCGCACCTCGCTGGCGCAGCTGGTGGCCGAAGAACTGCACACGCCGTTCGAATCCATCGCGATGGTGATGGGCGATACCGACCTGACGCCCTGGGACATGGGGACCTTCGGCAGTCGCACCACGCCCACCATGGGACCGCAGCTGCGCAACATGGCTTCGGCTGCGCGGGAAAAGCTCATCCAAACCGCAGCCGCGCGATGGAATGCCGATGCGTCCTCGTTGACCGCGGCGGATGGCAAAGTCACCAATCCGGACACCAAGCAGAGCCTCACCTATGGTGAGCTCACTCGGGGAGAAGAGCTAGTGGAGAACGTTCCCGGCGACCCGCCGCTTACGCCTGCCGCCGCTTGGAAGATCGCGGGCACTCCGATGCGCAAAGTCAACGGCCGCGACTTCGTCACCGGCAAGCACCAGTTTCCTTCCGATGTCGTTCGCCCTGAAATGCTCTTCGGCAAGGTGCTCCGGCCGCAGGGCTATCATGGCTCGCTGGTCTCAGTCGATACGGCCGAAGCGGAGAAGGTTCCCACGGCAAAGATCGTGCGCGATGGCGATTTCATCGGTGTTGTCGCCGGCGATCTGCATTCGGCCGAGCAGGCACTGGCGGCGATCCATGCCAACTGGACGGTGCCGCCGCAGATATCGAATGTCGAGTTGTTTGCCACGCTGAAGAAAGGTAGTTCGAGCGAGGTTTCGCGGCCGGAGTTCGCCAGCGGTTCTGTGCCTCAGGCTTATGCCGCCGCCGAGGTGAAGCTCAACCAGCATTACACTGTGCAGTACATCGCACACACTCCGCTTGAGCCGCGAGCCGCCGTTGCCGAGTGGAAGGACGACAAGCTCACCGTGTGGACGGGTACGCAACGCCCGTTCGGCGTTCGCGATGAGCTGTGCGAAGCCTTTCATCTTCCGGCCAAGAAGGTCCGCGTCATCCACCCCGATATGGGCAGCGGATACGGCGGCAAGCACACCGGCGAAGCGGCGGTTGAAGCGGCGCGCCTGGCCAGGGCGGCCGGCAAACCCGTGAAAGTGATCTGGACGCGCGAAGAAGAATTCACATGGGCTTATTTCCGGCCGGCGGGATACATCGAGGTGCGCAGCGGCGCTCGGCGCGACGGGACCCTGATGAGCTGGGAGTTCCACAACTACAACTCCGGCCCCGCTGCCATTCAAACGCTCTACAATGTCCCCAATCAGCTGGTGCAATTTCATTCCGCCGATTCGCCGCTGCGGCAGGGATCGTACCGCAGCCTCGCGGCCACGGCCAACCACTTTGCCCGCGAAGTGCACATGAGCGAGATCGCCTTTGCGCTGGGCTTGGATTCGCTCCAGTTCCGTTTGAAGAATCTCACCGATCCGAGGCTCCGCGCTGTCTTCCAGGCGGCCGCTGACAAGTTCCGCTGGGGCCGATCGCGTCCCGAGGACGGGCACGGATTCGGGATCGCCGGCGGCTTCGACAAGGGCGACTACGTGGCTGCGTGCGTCGAAGTGGAAGTTACGGACGAGAAGAAGATCAAGCTGGTGCGCGTGGTAGAAGCCTGGGAAT
>Ga0335079_10010480_pt1 | contig 10553 bp, 6 predicted proteins | sample Lox_Sample_33_FD_206719 | JGI IMG/M metagenome (GOLD analysis project Ga0335079, IMG submission 206719) | Soil microbial communities from Loxahatchee National Wildlife Refuge, Florida, United States - Lox_Sample_3.3 | ecosystem: Environmental > Terrestrial > Soil > Wetlands | place: USA: Florida... | reverse complement strand
CTGGCCGCTGAATCCGGGTGAGTCGCTCTCGACCCCGCCTTTCTATGCCGCCTTCACCAGCCACGGCTTCGGCGAAGCCTCGCGCGTGTTTCAGCGCTTCGAGTTGGCGCAGATTCTTCCGCGTGCTTCGTCCGCCCGCCTCAGGCCGGTGCTCTACAATTCCTGGGAGGCCACGGGATTCAGCGTTGACGAAGCCGGCCAGAAGGCGCTGGCGGAGAAAGCCGCCCGTATCGGCGTCGAGCGGTTCGTGATGGACGATGGTTGGTTCGGCGCGCGCGCGAGCAGCCGCGCAGGCCTCGGCGACTGGACCCCGAACCCGAACAAATTTCCACACGGCCTCGCACCGCTCATCGAGCACGTTCACAAGCTGGGAATGGATTTCGGTCTCTGGGTCGAGCCCGAGATGGTCAACCCCGATAGCGACCTCTACCGCGCCCATCCGGACTGGGTGCTGAACTTCCCGGGCCGGCCGCGATCGGAGGCGCGCAACCAGCTTGTGCTGAACCTCTCTCGCGACGACGTCAAGGAGTATGTGTTCTCCGCGCTCGACCGGCTGCTCACCGAGAACGATATCGCCTTCCTCAAGTGGGATCTCAATCGACATTTCTCCGAGCCAGGCTGGCCGGAAGTGCCACCCGCGGAGCAGCGGAAGATCTGGGTCCGCCACGTCAACCACGTGTACGAAATCATCGATCGCCTTCGTGCCCGGCATCCGAAGCTCGAGATCGAATCGTGCGCGAGCGGCGGCGGGCGCGTGGATCTCGGAATTCTTTCGCGAGTGGAACAGGTGTGGCCCTCGGACAATACCGACGCCTTCGACCGCCTCAGCATCCAGGACGGCTTCAGCTACGCCTACACGCCGAAGATCATGATGGCGTGGGTTACCGATGTTCCCTCGCTCGACGCCCGCTTGACGCCGCTCTCCTATCGATTCCTGGTCGCGATGATGGGATCGCTCGGTATCGGCGGCAATCTCAATCAGTGGAGCGACGAGGACGTGGCGCTGGCGTCCAAGATGATCGCTGCGTACAAGAGCGTTCGCGCCACGGTGCAGGAGGGCGACCTGTACCGGCTGGAGGCCGGTCGCGAGTACGTGGCGCGGGATGCGAAGCAGGCGGTGGTCTTCGCGTTCCTGCACGCCCAGCAATACGGGCGGCCGGCGGAGGCAATCCGCCTCGCCGGACTGGATGAGCGGGCGGTCTATCGTGTGCGGCCCCTCTATGGCAAACTCGCCGAACCACTCGAAACCGCCAGCGGCGCGCTGCTCATGTACGGCGGCCTGCACTTCGACCTGAAGGGCGAGTTCGACGCCGCCGCTTTCGTGATCGAACGACTCGACTGATGGGCAGGAGCATCCCAGTGCGACGCTTTGTTCTTGCCGCGGCCGCCGGCGTCGCCGCGCTCGCGGGCCAGCCCCTCGCTAACTCTTCGTTCCGGATCCAGAGCTCGCCCGCCGGCCTCACCAGTCTGAAGCGCGTCCACGATCGCTATGACACCTACTATATCGCCGGCGGCCACGCTCTGGGCAACGTTCTGGTGCGCTACAAAGCGCCGGCCGATGCCGCGTGGCGGACTGCTCTCTACGCGACCGGCGGCGGGCTCTCCTACCACGTCGGCAAAGCGATCCCCACCATCGCCACGTCGAGCAAAGCGAGCGCTTCCGCCGCCCCGTCTCTGGTGGAGGCGCTGAACGATCAGACCGAGCCCGCCAAGTCCTCGGACGAGACCGTTCCCCGCTTCGTGTGGGTCAACCGCAGCGGAACACGCGAATGGGTCGAGTACACCTTCCCGAAGCCGGAGAGCGTCTCCTCGGCCCAGGTCTACTGGTTCACGCACGAGGAGGACGATCGGCCGTGCCGGCTTCCCAAATCCTGGCGCCTGCTCTATCGCGACGGCGACGACTGGAAGGAAGTGCGCGGCGCGAGCGCCTACGGCGTGGCCCGCGACCAGTACAACGCCGTCACATTCGATCCGGTGACGACCCCGGCACTGCGTCTCGAAGCGCAGCTCGAGACCGGTGCGACCGCGGGAATCCACCAATGGCGCGTCAATACCGGCGTGGGCCGCGAAGTCGAGCTACAGAAGGACCTCGACATCGCCGAGACCTTCACGCTGCGCGAGGACGCGCTCGAGTGGAGCATCTCTCTCACCAACAAAACCGCCCAGCCGATCGAGGTCGGCGACCTCGCGGTTCCTCTGCCCTTCAACACCGAGTACGTTTGGGATAAGACGGAAACCTACACCAAGAGGCTCATCCGGCACAGTTTCATCGCTGGCAATGGTTCGTGGGTGTTCTGGACCCGCACCAACGCCGAAGGGCCGTTCCTGGTTCTGACGCCGCAGCAGGGCACGCACTTCGAGTACTTCGACGAATCAGGGCCGGCGGGCCATGTCTACACTGCTTACATCCACTCCGCGGCGAGCGGCGCCGAGCTGCGCGCGAAAGGCGGCACCTGGCGGCAGGAGAACAGGCGGCTGCTGCTCGGGCCGGGCCAAAACGCTGCATACCGCTTTCGCTTTCGCTGGGCCAAGGACTATGACGGCGTCCGCGACACGCTCTATGACGAAGGGCTCTTTGACGTACACGTCGTGCCGGGGATGACGATCCCGACCGATCTCGCGGCGCTGATCTCGCTGCGGACCCGCCGCCGGATCGAGTCCATCGCGCCCGAGCATCCGGACAAGACAAGCGTGGAGTACCTGGGAACCAGGGGCAAGGACGTCCACGTCTATCGCGTCCGCTTCTCGCGGCTGGGCGAGAACCTGCTCACGGTGCGTTACGAAGATCACCAGCAAATGCCGCTCGAGTTCTTCGTCACCGAGCCGCTGGAGACGCTCATCAAGAAGCACGCCGCCTTCCTGGTGAGCCACCATCAGCACCGCGATCCATCCAAGTGGTACAACGGCCTCTTCTCCGATTGGGACATGAAGAATCACGTTCTCCGCAGTCCCGACGATCGCGACGGACTGCCACCCTACCTCGTCAATTGCGACGATCCCGGCCTGGGCAAAGCGCCGTACCTGGCGTCGAAGAACGTCTTCTTCCCATCGGCCACCGAGATCGAGGCGCTCGAATACTACCTGAAGAATTTCGTCTGGGGCAAGCTCCAGATGACCGAACAGGAGCCCTATCCCTACGCCATTTACGGCATCGACAACTGGAAGGTGAACCGCGAGAGTAAGTTCGCGGATCAGCGCGGCAAAGAGCACCTATGGCGGATTTATGATTACCCGCACATCATCCTGCTCTACTTCCGCATGTACCAGATCGCCGAGCGCTATCCGAACCTCGTGCACTACCTCGACAAGGACGCCTACCTGGAACGGGCGTTCGGTACCGCCAAAGCGTTTTTCACCGTGCCGTTGAAGATCACGAACTGGTCGGCCTTCGAGACGGGCACTTACAACGAGCTGATTATCCCGGACCTGATCGACGCGCTGGCGAAGAGCGGCAAGAACGACGAGGCCGACTGGCTGCGCGCCGCGTGGGAAAAGAAGGCGAAGTACTTCATCAACGACCATCCGTACTTGTTCGGCTCGGAGTATCCGTTCGACTCGACCGGATTCGAATCGACCCACGCCCTCGCGAAGTACGCCATGACCCATGTGCTTGACGTCAAGCAGCAGGATGCCCAGCAGTTCCTCGACGAACAGATTCGGCTCAACATCGCATGCCGGGGCTGGCTCGAGACCGCCTACTACCTTCTGGGAAGCGACTTCCGCGGCGGCGGCAGCGGTGAGTATACGCTGAGTTACATGGCGCAGATGGGCGGCTGGGCCATCGTCGATTACGGGGTGTATTTCGTCGCGGATCCGATTCGCTACCTTCGGCTGGGCTACAACTCGTTCCTGAGCTCGTGGGCGCTCGAGAACTCGGGCACGGCGGAATCGAACTACGGCTACTGGTTCCCCGGCAAAGAGAACGACGGCGGAGCGGGCGGCGGATTCGAGCCCCGTCCGTGGGGCCGCACCTGGATCGGCAAGCAGCAGGGGCGAGGGTCGTGGTGGTACAACAGCGAGATCGACCTCGGTTTCAGCGGAGCGCTGCGCGCCGCGGCGACCATCGTCTCCGACGACCCGATCTTCGGCCTGATCGCCTACGGAGGCGATCTCGAACGCGCCGGAGGCATGGTCCGCGTGATTCCCAAGGATGGTCTGCGGGTGCGATTCCACGTCATCCGCGGCGCCGAGCGCTTTCACATGGAACTGGACCGGGACGGCTTCGCCGCGGGGCGGCCGATCGAATTCGACGATTCGCTCAGCTCGATCAGCTTCACGCTCGAGAACCGCTCGGCGGATGAACACGCGACAACCCTGCATGCTGCGGGCCTGGCGCCGGGCGAGTGGGTAGTGGAGTCAGGCAGCCACGCCGTTGCCGGTTTTGAGATCGCCGCTGGCCAGACGCGAGAGATCTCGCTGCCGCTTCCGCCGGGCGACGCCACCTTCAACCTACGCCGTGCGAGGACAAACAAATGAAGCGTCTATTGGGCTGCGTTGTACTCTTGGCATCCGTAGCCACCGCGAGCGAGCTGCGCGAGACCATTGAACGCTATGATGCCGATCGCCGCTCCGTAAGCCATCCCTACCGGCTGTGCAGCGGCTCCCGACATTTCGGCGATTGCCTCGCGGAGCCTTCCGGCGCGCGGCGCGCACGGCTCCGCGCGTTCTACCAGGAGTCGCTCGATCATCTGAAGACGGTGGACTTCGACAAGCTGAGCCAGGCGGGCAAGGTCGATTATCTGCTGCTCCAGAATCAGATCCGTCGCGAACTGCGGCGCCTCGACTTCGAAGCCAGGCGGCAGGAGGAAACCGCGCCGTACGCGCCATTCGCCGACACGATTCTGAAGCTCGAAGACGCCCGCCGGCGGGTCGAGCCTGTCGATGCGGCGCAAGCCGCGGCCGCCGTCACAGCCATCGGCGGCCAAATAGCGGAAGTTCGGAATCGGTTCGACGAGAAACACGAAGCCAAGGCGCTCACCGTCCGCGCTGCCGCCGAAGTCGAAAAGCTGCGCACGATCCTCGCAAGTTGGTTCGCCTATTACGACGGCTACGATCCGTTGTTCACCTGGTGGGTCGGGGCGCCGTTCAACGAGACCGACAAAGCGCTCGACGATTACGCCAAGTTTCTGCGCGAGAAGGTGGCCGGTCTCAAGCCCGACGAAGTCGTCGGCGCGCCGATCGGGCGCGACGCGCTCGTGAGCGAGCTCGCGTCCGAGATGGTGCCCTACACTCCCGAAGAGCTGATCGACATCGCCAACAAGGAAGCCGTCTGGTGCGAGGCGGAACTCAAGAAAGCGGCGCGCGAAATGGGATATGGCGACGACTGGAAGAAGGCGCTCGAGCAGGTCAAGAATCACCACGTCGAGCCGGGCCGGCAGCCCGCTCTCATTCGCGACCTTCAACGGGAAGCGATGGACTTCATCGATAAGCGCAACCTGATAACCGTGCCGCCGCTCGCGCGCGAAGATTGGCGCATTCATATGATGTCGCCCGAGCGGCAACTCGTCAATCCGTTCTTCACCGGCGGCGATGACATCGACGTTTCCTATCCGGTGAACAGCATGAGCCAAGAGCAAAAGCTCATGTCGATGCGTGGGAACAACGTCTCCTTCGCCCGCGCCACCGTCTTTCACGAACTCATACCGGGCCATCATCTCCAGGGATTCATGGCAGAGCGCTACCTGCCGTATCGGCAGGCGTTCGACACGCCCTTCTTCGTGGAAGGTTGGGCCGTCTACTGGGAGCTGCTGCTGTGGGACCTCGGCTACGATCAAACGCCCGAGCAGCGTATGGGCGCGCTCTTCTGGCGCCTGCACCGCTGCGCGCGCATCGGGTTCTCGTTGAGTTTCCACCTCGGCAAGATGTCGCCCCAGGAGTGCATCGACTACCTGGTGGACCGCGTGGGCCACGAGCGCGCCAACGCCGTCGCCGAAGTGCGCCGCTCGGTGGCCACCGACTACGGGCCGCTTTACCAGGCCGGCTACCTGGTGGGCGCCCTGCAACTTCGTGCCCTCCGCCGCGAGCTGGTCGAATCCCACAAAATGTCCGACAAGGAATTCCACGACGCGGTTCTCAAGGAGAACGCCATCCCCATCGAGATGATTCGCGCCGCGCTCACCGATCAGAAGCTGGGCCGCGATTTCCAGCCGTCCTGGAGATTCTATGAAGACGGCCCAGCCCACTGACGCGGGATTCCACCGCGGTCTGGGACCGTTCGACGCCACCATGCTGGTGATGGGCGCCATGATCGGCTCGGGCATCTTTATCGTGCCCGCCGACATGGCGCGCCGCATCGGCAGTCCGGGCTGGCTGCTGGTCGCATGGGTGCTCGCGGGCCTGCTCACCGTGGCGGGCGCGCTCTCCTACGGCGAATTGGCCGCCATGATTCCGCGCGCGGGCGGCATGTACGTATACCTCCGCGAGGCGTTCAGCCCGCTGTTCGGGTTCAGCTATGGCTGGACCTTCTTCACGGTGATTCAGACCGGCTCGATCGCCGCCGTTTCGGTAGCGTTCGCGCGGTTTCTGGGTGTGCTGTGGCCGGCTGTCGGCGAAGATCGATACCTGATTACACCGCTGCGCCTGATCGGCGGATACGCCGTTTCGCTCTCTAGCGTGCAACTCGTCGCGATCCTGGTGATCGCGCTGCTCACCTGGACCAACACGCGCGGCCTGCGCTACGGCAAGCTGGTGCAGAACGTCTTTACGACCGCGAAAATCGGCGCGCTCGCCGCGCTGATCGCGGCCGGGCTGATGTCGGGATGGAACGCGGGCGCGGTGCGCGACAACTTCGGCCGCTTCTGGGCAACGCGCGGCTACGAGCCCATCGCCGCCGGGTTGGACGCGGCCACCTGGTTCGGCCTGTTCGTGGCCATTTGCGTAGTGCAGACCGGCTCCCTGTTTGCAGCCGATTCCTGGCACAACGTCACCTTCACCGCGGGCGAGGTGAAAGAGCCGCGCCGCAACCTGCCGCTGTCCCTGGCGCTGGGATCGTCGCTGGTCATCGCGCTCTACCTGCTCGCCAACGTGGCGTACCTGGTGACGCTGCCCCTCACCGCGATCCAGCACGCACCCTCCGACCGCGTCGCTACCGCCGCCCTTGAAGTGATCCTGCCCGGCTCCGGCACCGCGATCATGGCGCTGGCCATCATGGTCTCGACATTCGGCTGCATCAACGGCCTGATCCTGGCGGGAGCGCGCGCCTACTACGCCATGTCGCGCGACGGCCTGTTCTTCCACGCCGCGGGCGAGCTGAACCAAGCGCGCGTGCCGGGCGTGTCGCTGGCGTTGCAAGGCATCTGGGCCGCTGTGCTGGTGCTGCCCCGCGTCTGGGATCCGGTGGCCGGCAAGTATGGCAATCTCTACAGCAACCTGCTCGACTACGTGATCTCGGCCGCGCTGCTGTTCTACATTCTGACAATTCTGGGCTTGTTCCGCCTACGCCGCACGCGTCCGGATGCGGAGCGTCCCTACCGGGCATTCGGCTATCCGCTGGTGCCCGCGCTTTACATCCTCGGCGCAGGTACCGTGCTCGCGGTGCTCTTCGTCTACCGTCCCGCTACGACCTGGCCCGGCTTTGCGATTGTGCTGCTCGGGCTGCCGGTGTATTGGCGGATCCGGCGGTCCAACTAAGCACGCGGTCGAGCGCGGTTGCGGTTTCCTTGTCCAACACCGCGCCCGGAGGACGCGTTCCCGCCCACGCGATGGCGCCGCGCCTTCGCAGCACCTCCTTGCGGATCGCCATGCCGATGCCCTCCTGGAACTCGAATCGCATCAACGGCACGTTGCGGTAGAACACGTCCGCGGCGCCGTCGACTTCGCCCGAGCGGAACAGCCGGTGGATCTCCACCAGAACCTCGGGATACGCGAAACCCGTCATCACGCCGGCGGCGCCGCTCATCAATTCCTCAAGCATGAAGACTCCGCCGAGCCCGCCCAGCACGCTGATTTCGACGCCTTCCGCGCGCGCCAGAATCTGCGCGGTCTTGAGCGGGGTGGGCGGATCCTCGAGCTTGATCGTGCGGGCCAGCGGCGTCTCGCGCGCGATCCGCGCCAGAAGCCACGGCTCCATCGTGTAGCCGGAGATGGGCGGATAATCCTGCACCACGATGGGCATGTCCACTGCCTCCGCCAATGCTGCGAAGTGGCGTACCACCGCGTCGGAGTTGATCTTCGGCATACGCGGCGGACTCACCATGATCGCGGCGGCGCCGGCCTCGCGCGCGGCCTTGCCGTTTCCGATCGCCAGGCCCAGTCCCTCGGCGGTCGCGCCGGCAATGACCGGCACGCGCCCGCCCGCCGCGTCGATCACCGTTTCGAGAACCAGCGCGCGCTCGCGTTCATCCAGGCGCGCGACTTCGCTGGTGACTCCCAGCGCGGTCAGCCCGTTGACGCCCGCCGCGACGAAAAGGTCGACCACCCGACGGAGGCTTTCCGCATCGACGCCGCCATCGGCCAGAAACGGAGTCGGCAAAACCGAGTACACGCCCTGAAATCTCACGTTGGCTCCTTCAGAGAATTGCGGTCTCCGACAACAGGCGGCTTTCGGCGAAGCGCGCCAACCCGAGTGCTTCGGTGTCCACCAGGCTCGAACACCCGTCCAGTATCAGATCGGAGAGAATGCGGCCCGTCGCCGGCGAGTGCATCACTCCGTGGCCGCTGAAGCCGTTGGCCAGCCAGAAACCGGGCACGCCGGGGACTGCGCCCAAAATGCAGTGGTGGTCCGGCGTCATTTCGTACAGGCCGGCCCACACGCGCTTGGGATTCACCTCCGCCTCAGCCAGACAAGGCACGCGCTCCACTCCGCGCGTCAACACCTTCTCGACGAAAGCCCCGTCCACCGTCATCTTGTAGCCCGGCGTCTCCTCCGGATCGTTCCACGCCAGCAGCAGGCCGCGCCCTTCCGGCCGGAAATGGAAACCCGTCGCCATATCGACCACCATCGGCGCGCGGTGCGAGATGCGGTCGAATGGTTCCGTCGGCGCGAGCATCCTTCGCAGCGGCGACACAGGCAGCTCCACGCCCGCCGATCGCGCGATCGGGGCTGCCCACGCGCCGGCGGCATTGACCACGTTCCGCGTGGAGATGAACCCGCGGCTTGTCAGAACCCCGTCCGGCCGGATTTCGAGTGCCTCGACACCACGGAAGAGCCGCACGCCATGTTCGATGGCTCGCTTCAAAAAGCCATTCATGACACTGTGCGGATCGACGAAACCGTCCGACGAGCAGAAACTCCCGCCCAGCACATCGTCGCCACGCAACTGCGGAACCAGGCGCAAGACGTCCCGCGCTTCGAGCAATTCGACGTTCGCGAGGCCCGCCGCAACCTGCCGAATGCAGTTCGCGCGCAGGATATTGAGGTGCCCTGGTTTGGAGGCCACAAACAAATAGCCCTGGCGGCGGTAGCCGGAGGAATGCCCGGTTATCTCTTCGAAATCCTCAAAAACCGGAAGAGAGTAGAGGGACATCCGGATGTTGGCCTCGGTGGCGAACTGCGCGCGAACGCCGCCCATGCTCTTGCCTGTCGAGCCTTTTCCGGGGTGCGATTCGCGCTCCAGGATCACGACGTCGCGGCATCCGCGCTCGGCCAGATGCCAGGCAATGCTGCACCCAACGATCCCCGCCCCGATGATGACCACATCCGCCGACGACATGCCCCGCCCTCGGACGCAGAGTCGGAAGTGCCCCTCGCGCCCCTTGTATACATTATAGTATACACGCGGGCAATCGTCCTATTTGCGTCAGCCTCGCCGCGCTGCCTCGATGGCGGCGATGTCGATCTTCTGCATCGTCATCATCGCCTCGAAGACGCGCTTCGATTCGACACCGCCGGCCGCAAGGCCATCGGTGAGTGCGCGCGGGGTGATCTGCCAGGAGAGGCCCCAGCGGTCCTTGCACCATCCGCACTGGCTTTCCGTGCCGCCATTGCCGACGATCGCGTTCCAGTAACGGTCCGTCTCTTCCTGATCTTCCGTCGCGATCTGGAAGGAAAACGCCTCGCTGTGCTTGAACGCCGGTCCGCCGTTGAGACCGAGGCAGGGAATGCCCACGACGGTGAACATCACAGTCAGCACATCGCCCTTCTTGCCGCCCGGATAGTCGCCGGGAGCCTCATGAACGGCGGTTACTTTGCTATCCGGAAACGTGGCGGCGTAGAAGCGCGCCGCCTCATGCGCGTCGTTGTCGAACCAGAGGCAGATCGTGTTCTTTGGCTGCATCTCAGGTGCTCCTTGCCCTCACCCGCACCCCTTTTCTAAATCATATCGCTGGCGGGGATCGACGCCGTGGCCGCCTCTTGCTCTCATGACGCTAATCCTCCGGTAGTGCTTTCTCGAGATTGTTCCAGTCCGGCGGCTCTACGCCCAACAAGTTGTGGACGAAGAAATCCAGCCGTTTCCGCTCCCCGTAAGGACCGCCCGGCGTGTGGCCCTGGCCGGGCAGCACCAGCAAATCGAAAACCTTGTGCGCCTTGACGAGCGCGTCGACCACCTGCATCGTCGAGGCCGGGTCCACGTTCGTATCGAGTTCTCCCACGGTAAGCAGCAGCTTACCCTTCA
>Ga0335079_10010479_pt1 | contig 10553 bp, 7 predicted proteins | sample Lox_Sample_33_FD_206719 | JGI IMG/M metagenome (GOLD analysis project Ga0335079, IMG submission 206719) | Soil microbial communities from Loxahatchee National Wildlife Refuge, Florida, United States - Lox_Sample_3.3 | ecosystem: Environmental > Terrestrial > Soil > Wetlands | place: USA: Florida... | reverse complement strand
TCACCTCACGCCTGGGGAAATGGATCTGCTCGCCGAGACGCACACCGCCGCTGTCCACAACCCGCAATCGAACCTGAATAACGCCGTCGGGATTGCAAACGTGGTCGAACTGACGAAACGCGGCGTGCTCGTCGGCCTCGGCACGGACGCCATGACCACGAACATGTTGGAGGAATTGCGCGTAGCGCTGTGGGTCCAGCATCTGCGCGCGGACAATCCATCGGCCGGCTTCAGCGAAGTCACGAACGCGTTGCTCGTGGACAATCCGGCGATCGCGGAGCGCATTTTCGGTGCGCACTTCGGCGAGATTCGCGAAGGCGCGGTCGGCGACCTCGCGATTTTCGATTACGACCCGCCGACGCCGCTGGACGATACGAATCTCCCCGGCCATTTGGTCTTCGGACTTTCCCAGGCTGCCGCCGACACCACCATCGTCGGCGGGCGGATTTTGATGGAGAACCGGAAGTTCACGCTGGGTTTGGACGAGGCGCGCATCAACGCCCGCGCCCGCGAGCTGGCGAAAGATTTATGGAAACGAATGTAACGATGAAAACAAAAACGAAGAAATCAACGACCCCGATCACTTACGAACTCATTCGAGATCGCGCCAAAGCGATGGAAAAAGACACTGCCCGCTTTCTGGCCGATCTGGTCAGGACCCAATCCTTTTCCTCCAAAGAGAAGAACGTTATCGCCGTCATCAAACAGGAGATGCGAAAGATCGGTTTTGACGGCATCAAGATAGACGGCCTCGGCAGCATCATTGGCCACATCGGCAAAGGCAAACGCGTCATCGCCTTCGACGGTCACGTGGACACGGTTTATCCCGGCGATTTGTCGCAATGGAATTTCGATCCGTTCAAGCCTTTTGTGAAGGACGGAAAAATCTGGGGGCGCGGCACCGTGGACCAGAAAGGCGGCGTGGCGACGATGATACACGCCGGCAGGCTCATCAAGGAACTCGGCCTGAACGACCAGTTCACGGTGCTGTTCACCGCCACGGTCATGGAAGAAGATTGCGACGGCTTGTGCTGGCAATACCTGTTGAACGTCGAGAAGCTCAAGCCCGAGCTCGTCGTCATCACCGAACCGACCAACCTGAACATCTATCGTGGTCATCGTGGGCGCATGGAAATCCGCGTCGAAGTCAAAGGCCGGAGCTGCCACGGCTCGGCCCCGGAACGGGGCGATAACGCCATCTACAAAATCGCGCGGATTGCGCTTGAAATTGAAAAACTCAACGAGCGGCTTAAACAGGATCCGTTCCTCGGCAAAGGCACAGTCACGATTTCGGAGGTGAAATCGTCGTCGCCGTCGTTGTGCGCCGTCGCCGATGAGGCGGGCATCCATCTCGACCGCCGGCTGACGTATGGCGAGACGAAACTCAGTGCCATCGCCGAGGTGCAGGACGCTGTGCAACGCGCCGGTTGTCCGGACGCAAAAGTCTATGTGCTCAAATACGAGGAACCAGCTTACACGGGCAAGGTCTATCCGACCGAAAAATATTATCCCACCTGGGCGCTCGATGAGAAGTCTCCGTATCTCAAGGATGCCATCACGGCTTACGCTGGCGCGCTCGGCAAACAACCGCTCGTGGACAAGTGGACGTTCAGCACGAACGGCATCGCCACGATGGGCATGAATGGAATTCCGACCTTTGGCCTCGGGCCGGGTAATGAGGTTTATGCCCACGCGGCGAACGAGGCGTGTCCCGTCGAACACTTGAGCGCGGCGGTTGCATTTTATGCCGCCCTCGTGGCGAAATTGAATGGAAAGGTTTGATGACTGAGTTCTTTTACCAGTGCAGCAATTGTGGAAAGCGCTACCAGCGCGACGAGGTGCGCTATCTCTGTCCGCTCTGCGGGAGCGACTATCGTCCCGGCATCCCGCTGCTCGGCGTGCTGCTGGCGCAGTTCGACTATTCGGTCATCCGGAAGAAGTTCAACAGGTCCAAACCCGACCGGAATCTGTTCTCGGCGGTCGAAGAGCAATTTTTCCCGCCGATTTCCGTCGGCAACACACCGTTTTTCCAAACCGAAGCACTCGGCCAGCTATTCGGTTTCGACAACGTCTGGGTCAAAAATGACGGGCTGAATCCCAGCGCCTCGCTCAAAGATCGCGCGTCGTTTCTGGTCGTGGCGGAGGCCAATCGGCTGCGGGAGGGAACCATCGTTACGGCTTCCACCGGCAACGCGGCCAGCGCACTGGCGGCCGTCTGTGCCGCCGCCTGCAAGCGCGCCCTCATCTTCGTGCCCGCGAAAGCGCCGAAGCCGAAACTTGTGCAGATGATTCTCTACGGCGCGACGGTTGTGCCAGTGCGCGGCACGTACGACGACGCGTTTCGCCTGTCGCTCGAATACACCGCCAAACGCGGCGGGTTGAATCGCAACACGGCGTATCATCCGCTCACCATCGAAGGCAAGAAAACCGTCGGGCTGGAAATCTGGCAACAGAATAACTGGCGCGTGCCGGATGCGATTCTCGTTCCCGTTGGCGACGGCGTGATCATCAGCGGCGTCCACAAGGCGTTCACCGATTTGAAGGCGGCGGGCTTGATTTCGCGGCTGCCCCGGCTCGTCTGCGTTCAAGCCGAGAAATCCAACGCCATTCATCGCTACCTCAAATCCGGCATCTATGCGAACGCGGCGAACCCGGACACTGTCGCCGATTCCATCTCGGTTTCAATTCCGTCAAACGCGCATCTGGCGCGGGAAGCCGTGCTCGATAGTGACGGATTTTCCGTCACGGTCAGCGACACCGAGATTCTGCAGGCGCAAGGGCTATTGGCAGCGACGACCGGTATCTTCGCCGAACCGGCGAGTTCGGCCGTCGTCGCTGCGCTCAAAAAACTGCGCGGTTTGAAACAGCTTGGGCGCAAGGAGCAAATCGTCCTGCTCATCACCGGCCATGGGCTTAAGGATGTCGAGACCGCAGCATGCAATGTTCAATTGCCGAAAGCAGTTGAGCCAACGCTGGCTGGAGTTGAGGCGGCACTCAAAGTGCGAGCGAAGAAAGGAGCGCGCTGATGGCGACAACTGAAACCAAAGCCTGGCGCAACGACGCGTATGCCAAGGTCACCGGCAAAGCGAAGTTCACCGACGATCTGAAGTTCGTCAACGTGCTCCACGCCGTGCCCGTCTATTCGGACTTCGTGCATGCACGCATCAAGGCGATTGACGCTGACATCGCCGAAAAAGCTCCCGGCGTCATCCGCGTGCTTACGGCGAAGGATGTGCCCGGCGTCAACCGTTTCGGCCAGATCATTCGCGATTTCCGCATCTTCGCCGACGACAAGATTCGTTACCACGGCGATGTCGTGGCCATCGTCGTCGCGGAGTCGCGCGAGGCCGCCATCCGCGCAGCGCAACTGGTGAAGGTGGATGCCACGCCGTTGCCCGCCGTGCTTGATCCTGAAGAAGCCTTGAAACCTGACGCAGTTTTGGTCCACGAAAATCATGGCACGAATCTCATTAACACCCACGTCGTCCGGCGCGGGAATATTGAGGAAGGCTTCAAGCAAGCTGACTTCATCATCGAGGAGAAGTTCCAGACACAAACCGTCGAACACGCCTACCTGGAGACCGAGGCGGCGGTTTGCGTGCCGCGCTCAACCGACGGTGTTATCGAAGTTTACGGCAGCATGCAACATCCGTTCAGCACGCGCCGATTCGTAGCGGCCTGCCTGGGTGTGGCGTTGTCGGAAGTTGAAATTATCGGCACGCCAATGGGCGGCGGGTTTGGCGGCAAGGACGACACGGCGGCGATTGTTTGCGCCCGCACGGGGCTAGCGGCGAAGCTGCTCAATCGCCCGGTCAAAATGATGTACCGGCGCGATTGGTCCATCCGGGAAAGTTACAAACGTCACCCGTACCGCGTGCATTACAAGATGGGCGTGAATAAAGAGGGTTGTATCACCGCTGTGCAATGCAAAATCATTGCTGACGCCGGGGCGTATTGCTCGGTCACGCCGTGGGTCATGTGGCGTTCGACGGTCCAATGCTGCGGACCGTATGTCGTCGAAAACGTCCACTGCGACACGTTCGGCGTTTACACGAACAACGTCGTGACCGGCGCGATGCGCGGCTTCGGCTCGCCGCAAATGAATTTCATCATCGAGCAAGTCGTGGAAATAGCGGCGCAAAAGGTCGGCATATCGGGAATTGAATTCCGCCGCCGCAACATGGTGCGGCAGGGCAGCATCACGATCACGGGCCAGAAACTTGATGGCCACAAGGTCGCGATGGAACAGGTGCTCGAAACCGTCCTGCGCGAGATTGATTACGAAAGGAAGCTCGCACGGAGCGCCCTCGGTGGTTGTAGGAGCCGAGGTGACGAGGCTCAAACTTCAAAATCGGCAATCGATCAGAGCCTCCTCACGTCGGCTCCTACGCATGAAGACGAACTTTACGGCATCGGTCTGGCGATGAGTTATCGCGGCGTCAGTCTCGGCGCGGAGGGGGTGGATTTCTGCGCGGCCATCATCAACGCCCAGGCCGACGGCTCGATTCTGCTCGAATGCGGCATGCACGAGAACGGCCAGGGCGCAGAATCCGCAATGTGTTTGATTTGTGCTGATGAACTGGGCGTGGACCTGAATCGCATCCGTTATCGGCGCTCCTCGACTTCGAACATTCCCGACAGCGGCACGACCGTCGCTTCACGCGCCACCATCATGGGCGGCGGCGCCGTCACGCTCGCGGCGCGTGAGTTGAAACAGAAAATTGCCGAGGCTTTCTGCGGGAAGCTGCACTGTGCGCCCGGTGAAATACGATTCAAAGACAGTTTCATTACCGGGAAGTCGGACTTGGAGCGCATCGCCTTTGCCGACGGCATGCGGGAGATGTGGTTGATGCAGAAATTCCCGTTCGCTTTCGGTGTGTTCAAAGCGCCGTGCGTGAGTTGGGATGAGCACACGGGCCAGGGCGATGCGTATTTCACCTGGGTTTACGGCTGCCAGGCGGTCGAACTGACCGTGAATAAGAAGTCCGGCAAGGTGAAACTGCTCAACGCCGTCGCCGCACACGATGTCGGCCGCGCGGTGAATCCCGAGATGGTGCGCGGTCAGATTTACGGTGGCATGGCGATGAGCACTGGCTATGCGTTGCACGAGGAAGTCAAAGCGCCCGACGGCAAAATCACCACGCTCAACCTGAACACCTATCGCATCCCGCGTTCGATGGATTTGCCGGAGATGAAAGCCATCATCGTCGAGAATCCCGATCCGGTTTCGCCGAGCGGCGCGAAAAGCATCGGCGAGCCGGCGAATGAAATCCTCGCGCCGGCGATTGCCAACGCGATCTACCACGCAACGGGCGTGCGGCATTTTTCGCTGCCGATCAAATTGGGTGCACAACCTGAACCCACCGCGTGCGAGGAGGGCTGCCAATGAAACTCAGCGTCAACGGCAAGGAAATCGAAGTCCAGCCCGGCGCAATGGAGAAGCGCATCGTGGAATTCCTGCGCGAAGACCTCGACCTGACCGGCGCGAAGAATGCCTGCGACATCGGCGCTTGCGGCGCGTGCACAGTCCTCGTAAACGACGAGCCAATGCGGATTTGTATCAAGCGCGTGAAAGATTTCGCCGGCCAACGGATTCTGACTATCGAAGGCCTGGCTGCGCCGGACGGCACGCTGCATCCCTTACAGCAAGCGTTTGTGGATTGCGGCGCCATCCAGTGTGGCTTTTGCACGCCGGGCATGGTCCTGACCGCGCACGCCTTCCTGCTCAAAAATCCCAAGCCGACGCGCGACCAGATTCGACAGGCAATTTTCAAGAACCTCTGTCGTTGCACTGGCTATCAGCAAATCATTCACGCCATCGAAAAGGCCGCGCCGCATTACCAACTTGAGGAGCGCGGCCTTCAGGCCGCTTCTGCGCCTGACAAACCTGTGGCTGGAAAACAATCCCAAGACTCCACACTTGCGGGAGTTGAAGCGGGCTAAAGCCCGCGCTCCAAAACGATTTTTGAAAATGAATTCGCTCAAGCAATCACTCGCCGAACTCGCAAAATTGAAAACCGACACCTACGGCAAAGACTTCCTGCTGACGTGGGAAAAGTCCGACGCCGATATCCGCGCGCTCACGCTCGTCGCGGAGTGCCTGTCGGAATTGCACAAGGCCCACAAATCGTTCCGCGTATTCGACACCGGGCTGGCCATCTCCGTCTTTCGCGACAACTCCACGCGCACCCGCTTCAGTTTTGCGTCGGCGGCGAACGCGCTGGGACTCGGCCTCGCGGATTTGGACGAGGAAAAATCGCAGATCGCCCACGGCGAAACGGTGCGCGAGACGGCCAACATGATTTCGTTCATGGCCGAGGTCATCGGTATCCGCGACGACATGTATCTCGGCGAAGGCAACAAATACATGCGCGAAGTCTCCGCCGCCGTGGGGGAAGGTTTTGAGAAAGGCGTGCTGCATCAGCGGCCCAACGTGATCAATTTGCAGTGCGACATCGATCATCCCACGCAGGCGATGGCGGATTTGGTTCATTTGAAACAGCATTTCGGGTCGCTGGAAAATCTACGCGGCAAAAAAATCGCGATGAGCTGGGCGTATTCGCCGAGTTACGGCAAGCCGCTGTCCGTGCCGCAGGGCATCATTGGGTTGATGACGCGCTTCGGCATGAACGTGACGCTCGCGCATCCGGAGGGTTACGGCTTGATTCCCGACGTCGTCGAACTCGCGAAGCAAAACGCAAGGAAGAGCGGCGGCTCGTTCCAGGTGGTGAACAGCATGGAAGAATCTTTCCGCGACGCGGACGTGGTGTATCCGAAATCTTGGGCGCCGTATGCCGTGATGCAACGCCGCACGCCGCTGTTACAAAAAGGCGACCGCGACGGACTCAAGGCGCTGGAGAAGGAATGTCTCGCCAACAACGCGCGCTTCAAGAACTGGGAATGCGACGCAAAGAAAATGAGACTCACGCGCGGGGGCAAAGCGCTCTACCTGCACTGTCTGCCGGCGGACATTTCGGGCGTGAGTTGCGCGCAAGGCGAAGTGTCAGCGGACGTGTTTGAGCAATACCGCATCGCCACATATCGCGAGGCGAGCTTCAAGCCGTTCGTCATCGCCGCGATGATTCTGATGGCACGGGTGAAGAATTATCCGGCGTTGCTGAAGAAATTTGCGAAGGAGTAATATGTCAAAAATCATCAAACAACTTCATCCGGAGGTCATTCGCAGAACCGCGAAGCGCTGCCGCGAGCGCAGCATCGTGCTGCCGACGTTTGCCCAGTTGCGTGATCCGGCACTCATTCCACCGGCGATCAAACGCAGGCTCAAGAACGTCGGGCTGTGGGACGTGAATCCAGTGAACCTCTTCCGCATCTCGTGGAAGAACGACGTGAAGACCGGCCTCTACGGCGGTGTGAATTACCTGGAAATTCCGCCCGCAATCACCGGCGTGAAGGCGCGTGTCATCGGATTGGTTGGGAAATATTTTCCGACGGGTGCGCACAAGGTCGGCGCGGCGTTTGGTTGCCTTGTGCCGCGATTGGTGAGCGGCGAGTTCGATCCGGAGCGGCACAAGGCGGCGTGGCCTTCCACGGGTAATTTTTGTCGCGGCGGCGCATTTGATTGCGCACTGCTGGAGTGCACGGCCATTGCCATTTTGCCGGAGCAAATGTCGCGCGAGCGGTTCGAGTGGCTGAAGAAAATCGGCGCGGAAATCATCGCCACGCCCGGCTGCGAGTCGAACGTGAAGGAAATCTACGACAAGTGCTGGGAACTGAAGCGCGACCCAAAGAACGTGATTTTCAACCAATTCGAGGAATTCGGAAATCCGATCTGGCACTACAACGTGACCGGCCCGGCGGTGGAGGAAGTGTTTGCTGGAGTTCAAGCTTCAGCTTGTTCGGGGGGCACGCTAAAGCGTGAACTCCAACCGTTGCGCGCGGCGGCGTTCATCTCGGCCACCGGTTCCGCCGGCACCATCGCAACGGGCGATTATCTCAAGACAAAACATCCTGACTTGAAAATCGTCGCCACCGAAGCGCTGCAATGCCCGACGCTGTTGATGAATGGTTTCGGCGACCATCGCATCGAAGGCATCGGCGACAAGCACGTACCGTGGGTCCACAACGTGCGCAACACAGATTGCGTGACGGCCATCGACGACGAGGACTGCATGCGAATCTTGCGGCTGTTCAATGAACCGGCTGGGCAGAAATACCTCGCGTCGCTCGGCGTGAAGGCGAGCGAGTTGAAGGCGCTTCCTCTGCTGGGCATTTCCGGCATCTGCAATTTGCTCGCTGCCATCAAGACCGCGAAGTATTTCGAGTTGGGCGAACGCGACGTCATTTTCACCATCTTCACCGACTCAACCGAACTCTACGGCTCGCGCGTGGAAGAATTGAAGCACGAGCGCGGTGCGTATCGGTCGCAGGACGCGGTCGCCGATTTTGCCGGGCCGTTGGCGCATCAGAGCGTGGATTACTTCAAGGAACTGACCTATGCAGAGCGGAAAGCGATTCACAACCTGAAGTATTACACCTGGGTCGAGCAGCAGGGGAAAACCCTGGCGGAATTGAATGAGCAATGGAACCCTGATTACTGGCGTGAGCTGTTTGAAGACGAAGTCGCGTATTTCGACCAGTTGATCGAGGAGTTTAACCGGCAGGCCGGTGTGCGCGGATGAATTTGGTGATAAACCACCCGAAATCCCGCCAGGTTTTGGAGTGCGGTGGCAAGCGGAGCGCGACACCGCTTTTGGGGCGAACATTCCGCGTGTTCACGCCCGCACCGAGTTCGAAAGCGCCGTCGTCGCTGTGCTCTGCCGGCGCAGTCCAAAAACTCCGCTCACCCATAACTTTCCCTCTCAACCCCTGGCCCACAGCTCCGTGCGCTGCATTTTCACGGCATCAATGAGTCCTTGATCGGTGAGCTTCAGTTCGGGAATGGGTGAAAGGCTCAGGAACGAGAGGGTCATGAAAGGCACCGTCAATTCGCAGCCCATCGCGCGGGCTGCGACGTTCAAGTCCGCAATGCCCTTGATGACTTCAGCCAGCGGCCGGTCGGACACCAATCCCGCGATGGGCAAAGGCAGCTCCGCTTTGACTTTGCCATTGGCCACGGCGACCTGCCCGCCTTGCATCCGCTCCAGTTGTTGGATGGCGCAGCGGATATCCGCGTCGTTTGTGCCGGCGACGACAACGTTGTGCGCATCGTGCGCGACGGTTGAGCCAATGGCGCCGCGTTTGAGCTTGAACCCGCGCACGAAGCCGACGCCGACGTTGCCCGTCGCCCGGTGCCGTTCCACCACGACTAACTTGAGAATATCGCGTTCCGTGTCGGCAACGATTTCACCATCTTCAACTTTCGGCGCGATGATCACGGTCCGGGTGACAATTTGCTGCGGAACAATGACGATGACTTTGATTTTCTTCCCCCCACCGGCCCGGACGCTGAAATCGCCCGGTTGATAACGCAAATTCATGGTGCCGCGCGGCGAGCCAATTTTGGCAGGTGCCCGACCCAGGAATTTGCCATTTTCCGCGACCAGCACGCCCTTTTTGTAAACCTGGCGGACGGTGAATTTTTTCAAATTGTCAAAAACGATCATGTCCGCCCAGAACCGTGGCGCGATCGCGCCGAGGTTTTGCAGGCGATAATGGCGCGCGGTGTTGATGGTGGCAATTTGGAGCGCGCTGATGGGCGGCAGGCCAAGCCGGACGGCCTTGCGCACGCAATGGTCAATGTGACCTTCGTCCACCAGGTCACCGGCGAGCTTGTCGTCGGTGGCGAAGGAGCAATTTTGCGCGTTATGCGAATTGATGAGCGGCAACAGGTGCGCAAGATTTCGCTCGGTGCTGCCTTCGCGCAACAGGATGTGCATGCCCAGCCGCAGCTTTTCCTTCGCTTCCCCGACCTCGACGGATTCGTGGTCCGAGCGCACGCCGGCCAGGACATAGGCATTGAGATTTTTGCCGCGCAGGCCGGGAGCGTGGCCGTCCACGCATTTGTGTTTGCCTGCGTCAATCTTGTCCAGCTCGCTTTTGGCGCCGAGAAAGACGCCGGGAAAATTCATCAGCTCCGCCACGCCCGCAATCCGGTCGTCGCCGATCATCAACCGCAAATCATCCGCCGTAATCCGTGCGCCCGCCGTCTCCAGCGGCGTCGCCGGGACGCATGAGGGCAGCATGATGAAAAAATCCAGCGGCAGTTTCTTGGACGACTCCAGCACGTAGCGGATGCCGTCCAGGCCGAGCACGTTGGCGTATTCGTGCGGGTCAATCACCACAGCGCCCGTGCCGTGCGGCACGACCGCACGCGCGAATTCGGGAGCGGTCAGCATGGAGCTTTCGACGTGAAAATGCCCGTCAATCAGGCTCGGCGCGAGATACGAGCCGTGCAGGTCAATCACCCGCCGCGCCCGATAATCGCCGAAGCCTACGACCCGCCCGTCATCCACCGCCACGTTCGTGCGATGAATTTCGCCGCTCAAGACGTTTACCAGCCGGGCGTTTTTGAAGAGCAGTTCCGCCGGCTGTTCGCCCCGGGCGATGGCAAGTTTTTGTTGCAGGTTACGCATTTGTCATTTCCCTGCTGCCTG
>Ga0335079_10010475_pt1 | contig 10554 bp, 7 predicted proteins | sample Lox_Sample_33_FD_206719 | JGI IMG/M metagenome (GOLD analysis project Ga0335079, IMG submission 206719) | Soil microbial communities from Loxahatchee National Wildlife Refuge, Florida, United States - Lox_Sample_3.3 | ecosystem: Environmental > Terrestrial > Soil > Wetlands | place: USA: Florida... | reverse complement strand
GCTATGGGCGCCGCTCGCCCTGGGGCCGCGCGCATCGCAGCGCGGGAATAGCCTGCGCGTGTTCGCGCGCCTGAAACCCGGCGTAACGTTGGAGCAGGCGCGCGAGGAATTCGCCGCTATCGCCGCTGGTCTGGAACGGCAATATCCGGGCACCAATCGCGACCAGCGGATGGTTCCACTGAAGGAGCGCGTGGTCGGGGAAATCCGCCCGGCGCTTCTGACGCTGCTTTGCGCTGTCGGATTTGTGTTGTTGATTGCCTGTGCGAACGTGGCGCATATGCTGTTAGCGCGCTCCGCCGCGCGCGCTCACGAGGTGTCGGTTCGCGCCGCGCTGGGCGCCGGCCGCGCTCAGCTCCTTCGCCAATTCCTCGCCGAGGGCCTGACAATGGCTATGCTGGGCGGCGCCGTGGGACTGCTGCTAGCCTACTGGGGCGTGCGCGCCATGGTGCGCTTCGGTCCGGCGGGCATTCCCCGGCTGGAGACGCTGTCGCTCGATTGGCGCGTGGCCGGCGTGACGCTGGCGGTATCGCTCGCCACCGGAATCCTTTTCGGATTGGCGCCGGCGCTGCAAGCTTGCGGACAGAGTTCCGCCGAATCGTTGAAAGAAGGCGGCCGCTCCGTCAGCGGAGCCGCGCGGCAGCGGGTGCGCGGATTGCTGGTGATCTCCGAGTTTGCGCTGTCCCTGATGCTGCTGATCGGCGCGGGATTGATGCTGCGGAGTTTTGTGGCGCTCGAAGCCATCGACCCGGGGTTCCGGCCGGACCATCTTCTCACCATGGTCGTCTCGGTGGGAGGATCGCAAGACGCTGGGCCGGGGCGGGCGCCGGAGTTCTATCAGAGCGCGCTCGAACGCGTGCGCGCCGTGCCTGGCGTGGCCTCCGCGGGCATGACGAACCATCTGCCCATTGCCGGAGATCTCTGGGGGTTCCCTTTCTGGATCGAGGGCCGTCCCGTGCCGCATCCCGGCGAAGAGCCCGAGGGAGCTTTTCGGCTGGTCCTCCCGGGCTACCTGGAAACCATGAAGATAGCGATCGAGCGCGGCCGCGGCATCGAGGCCGGCGACACCAAGGGCGCGCCCGGGGTGGTGGTGATCAACGAGTACATGGCGCAAAGATACTGGCCGGGTGAGAACGCCATCGGCAAGCGCATCAGCCTGGACAATCCCTCATCGTCCAGGCTGCCCGCGTGGCTCACGGTCGTTGGTATCGTGAAGAATGCCGTCCGCTACGACTGGGCCGCGCCTCCGGCAGAGGAATTCTTCCTTCCTTACTTGCAGCACACCGGCACGATGAGCCACTACATCACCCTGGTAGTGCGCACGAAAGGGGATCCGGCCGCCCTGGCGCCGGTCGTCGGGAACGGCATCTGGCAGATCGACCGCAATGTGACGATTTCCGAAGTGCAGACCATGAACGCGGTGGTCGAGCGCGCCAATGCCGAGGCGCGCTTCAACATGGCGCTGCTGGCGGTGTTTGCATCGGTTGCGACAGTGCTCTCGGCGATAGGGATTTTCGGCGTGATGAGCTACGCAGCTACGCGGCGACGCCGGGAGATCGGCATTCGCTTGGCATTGGGCGCACGTCCGGCGGAGATTCTCCAGTTGATCACCGGCGAAGGAATGGTTCTGGCGCTTTGCGGCACAGTGGCCGGAATTGGCGGCGCCTTGATGCTCACGCGGTTCATGGCCAGGCTGCTATATGGCGTGCCGCCCGTCGATCCGCTGACGTTTATCGCCGTGCCTCTGTTGCTGACTACCGTCGCACTGGCCGCCTGTCTGATCCCGGCGTTCCGCGCGGCACGCATCTCGCCCGTAGCGGCGCTACGTCAGGAGTAGGTAGCTCCTTCCAGGGCCATCGCGCCTCACCCCGCCCGGATCTCGCGCTACTCGGGCGTTAGCCCCGCCAGATCGGAATCGGTCCTCCCTAACCGCTGGGGCGCCTCTGTGTCATGGCGACACAGCCTTGCCCGGCCGGTACCCAGGCAGCTCCGCGCGCTTTCAAACAAAACATTCGATTTAAATGAGTTGAAGCAATTGACACATGGGTGTCCGATTGCTATCAATATGATGAATTGGCGAAGTAACTTTTAACCTGCCCTCTGCTGCAACAGGCAGGCGGAACAAAAGTGGGCCGAAGAGACAGCGTGCTTGCGGGAGCCGGTGTTTGCAACAATTTTAGCTCGCGATTTTCCCCTTGTTGGTTGCTGCAGAGGGGTTTTTTATTCAACGGTTTCAAACGATCTCACCCGGGGATCTAAGTAGCGGTAGTTGTCTGGCGTTTCTGGTGAGGAAAATTAGGACGCGGACCTGACCAGGAATCGACCCAAATATGTTGCGATCCAGATAGCCCGACGCCGGATCCCAGCCCAACCTGGGCGAGCCGCATCGGAGGGGCCTCGAACGTCTAGGGGCAAATCCGGTGCGGTTTTTCTTTTTGGGCTAGTGTTTTTTCCCTTTCGCCGTTGCAGCCATCTTGGCCTCCACCAGCATAGCCCCGCCGGCTTGCGCTCCGCCGCTCAGCACGGTTTGCGCCCGCTGGTGCAGAATCGCCAGTTTTTCCGGCTCGTCCAGTTGGTTCCGGCTATAGAGCCTGGATTCGTTTTCCAGCATCTGCGCCACTGCCTTGCCGAACGTAGTGTGGCTCGCCGTGGAAATATGCGTCAGCACATCCTCGGCCTTTGCCATATCGTTGGTCGAGCCCACCGCTTCGCATACCGCCAGCAGCACGTTGCGCTGCAGCACCAGCGTCTGCGCCCGGTCGGTGTCCAGCGGCGAGAGGGGCTCGCCGTCGCCGATGCGCGTCAGCAGTTCCGGCACCGCCGCGCCTCCCTTGGGCATGGGAAACGCCACCGGCACCGCGCCGGCCGGCAACTGGTCCATCTTTTCCACGTTTTGCGCCAATCGAAGGGCCAGCGGGTTGGCCATAGTCCGATATTCGTTGGCCTTGCGCCGGAAGGCCAGCGCCTGCGCTTTATTCACCCGCGCTCCGGCGGCGTAGTTGTCCGCCAGTTCCATGTAGCCGTTGGCCAGTCCGCCGGTCAGCACCAGCGACCACGGAACCGCGCGCGCGGTATAGGCGCTGTGGGTCTCCATCAGGTGATCGAGATCGTCCAGCGTTTTCATGTAGTCGCCGGCCGCATAAGTTTCCTTGGCGGCGGACCAGAAAAACTCGGCGGATGCCCCGTCCGCACCCGTGGATGCCGATGGACCCGAGCAGGAAGTCAACAACGCCAGCGCCACTGGCGCCGCAATTCGTAAGGCAGAAAGGGACATGAAAGCCCTCCGCTCTGTTACTTACCATGCAGGCCTTGTCCCGACAAGCTGCTATAGGTACTAGCGATATGATGGCAAAGGTTATGGACCTTCCGTCCGCAATTTCCTTTTCCGGATCTCCTCCAGCCGTTCCCCGATCCTCTTTTCCAGCCCTCTGTCCGTCGGAAAGTAATATCGCCTTCCCGCCAGCGACGGTGGCAGACACTCCATATCCACCATCGCGTCCTCGAACTGGTGCGCGTGCTGATAGCCTTCGCCGTAGCCCCACTCTTTCATGGAGCGCGTCACGGCATTGCGCAGGTTCATAGGCACCGGCTCGGCGATGGTGTGCTCCACGTCTTCGTGAACCGCACCCATGGCGCGGTAGGCGGCGTCGGATTTCGGCGCCACGCTGAGATAAATCGCGGCCTGGGCCAGCGCCAGGTCGCCCTCCGGAATGCCCAGAAAGTGCACCGCCTGCATGGCCGCCACCGCCTGCTCCAGCGCGCGCGGATCCGCCAGGCTGATGTCCTCAATCGCCATGCGGATCAGCCGCCGCGCGATGTAGAGCCGGTCTTCGCCCGCTTCCAGCATGCGGCTCAGCCAGTAGAGCGCCGCATCCACGTCGCTCGACCGCACCGATTTGTGCAGCGCCGAAATCAGGTTGAAGTGCTCCTCGCCGCCTTTGTCATAGAGCAGTACCTTGCGCGCGATGGCATCCTGCACCGCCGCTTCGGTGAGCTTGCCCGGGGAAGCCGCCGCGGCCGCCTCCAGCGTGTTGTACGCCTGGCGTGCGTCGCCGTTGGCGTAAATCGCGATCTGTTCCAGCAGATCGTCCGTCGCTTCAAGGCCTACCACCGGCAGCGCGCGCTTCAGCAGGGTGACGATCTCCGGCACGGTCAGTCCACGCAGCGCATAGACGCGGCTGCGCGACAACAGCGCCGCGATCACCTCAAAGGACGGGTTCTCCGTGGTGGCGCCGATCAGGATAATGTCGCCCCGCTCCACGTAAGGCAGAAACGCGTCCTGCTGCGCCTTGTTGAAGCGATGGATTTCGTCGATAAACAGGATGGTCCGCCGCCCCATGCGCCGCAGCTTTTCGGCGTCCGCCATCACCGCCTTGATTTCCTTGATGCCGCTCAGCACTGCGCTGAACGGAATGAACTCGCAGCGCGTCACCCGCGCAATCAGCTTGGCCAGCGTGGTTTTCCCGGTGCCCGGCGGGCCCCACAAGATGATCGAGCTCAGTTCATCGCGCTCGATCTGCCGGCGCAGCGGCTTGTCCGGCCCGAGAATGTGCTCCTGCCCGATATAGTCTTCCAGCTTCTCCGGCCGCATGCGTTCGGCCAGGGGCCGTTTTTTATCGTCCGCATAGCGGGCGGGCTCGGGCGGGCTGGCATCGAACAGGCTCATTCCAGTTCCATCGTTCTCTGGCGCCGCGCCTCGTACAGCAGAATGCCCGCCGCCACCGCGGCGTTGAGCGATTCCACCGCAATGGTGGGAATGGTGACGTCCAGCGCCGCTCCGCGCAATTCCGCGCACACCCCGTGCGCTTCGCTGCCGATGATCAACCCGCACGGGCGATTGAAATCGGCCTCGGCCAGCGAGCGCGCCGGCGCCTTGGAGCGCGCCGGAACGCCCGCGTACAGCTCCACCTTGTGCTGCTGCAGCGCCGCCCGGGCCAGCGCCGGGTCCATGCTGTGGAGCAGCGGGACGCGGAACACCGAGCCCGCCGACGCGCGCAGCGCCTTGGGGTTATAAGGGCTCACGGTTCCTTTCAGAAACAGCGCTCCGGTGGCGCCGAATGCTTCCGCCGCGCGCAAAATCGCGCCCGCGTTGCCCGGGTCCTGCAATCCGTCCAGCACCACCACCAGCGGGCAGCCGCGCACCAGTTGCTCGAGCTTCCATTCCGGCGGCTTCACCAGCGCCATCACGCCTTGCGCCGTCTGGGTGCCCGAGATGCTCTGAAACAGCGGGTCCGGCAGCACCACCATGCGGATGCGGCCCAGCCCGCGCACGTGCGCCGACGCGGTGCTCTCCACCGACGACGCCGCCAGCACCGCTTTCACGTCGCAGTCGCTGCGCAGTGCTTCTTCCAGCAGGTGGAAGGTCTCCGCCACCGCCCATCCTTCGTCCGTCAGGCCGCCGCGGTGGATGGCGCGCCGCACGTCCTTCAGCAGGGAGTTAGCGGCGCTGGTGATCGTCTCCGGCTTTGCCATCCTATTAGAATAGTGTTCGACGATCAGAATAGCGCAGATGAAACGTGCGGTATGGAATGGGTTGGTGGCAATACTGGCCGTCGTGCTGGTCTTGATCGCCTGGCTTTCGATGCGCATCGAAGGCGCGTCGGCCCGCGATGAGGCGCAACCAGCCGACGTGATCCTGGTGCTGGGCGCCGCCGAATATAACGGCCGGCCGTCGCCGGTGTTGCGCGCCCGTCTCGATCATGCGGTGGAATTGTATCGCCAGAAGCTGGCGCCGCGCATCCTCACCACCGGCGGCGCCGGCGGCGACCCGGTCTTCACCGAAGGCACCGTGGGCCGCGCCTACCTGATGAGCCAGGGTGTCCACCCCGACGACATCATCGTCGAAAGCGAAGGCGAAACCACCGTGCATTCGGTGGCGCTCGCGTGCGAGATCATCCGCCGCATGGGATTGCGCTCCGCCATCGTGGTGAGCGACGGCTACCATATCTACCGCGTCAAGAAAATGCTGGAAGCACGGGGCCTGCGGGCGTACGGCTCGCCGCGCAAAGATCATCATCCCGAGCCCCTGCGCGACCACTGGAACTACGTGAAGCAGGCCATCGGCTACCTGCTCTGGAGCGCCGGCGTGCCGGTGTGAGTATCGTAAACCACGTACTCGTCTCCGCGCTTCACGACGGCATACCGAATTCGCAAGGCCTCGTACTTCGCCAGATCGGCCGTGCGCATGCCGCCAGTCATGGTCTGTTCCCAGCGGAACCACCACCTGGTTCCGAAATCCGGCAGGTAAACCGTCTGGCCGCCGCTTTTCCAATCTACGTACACCGCGCGCCGTGCTTGCGCCCGAAAGATGCCGGGATCGAGCGAGTGGCCCGCTTCCGGGAACAGAAACACCGCATCGCGCGGCGTAGCCGCCCGCGCCCACTCGGAAAGCCGTGCCAGCTCAGGCGTGTGAAGCCGCGGATAGTTCACCACCCCGCCGAGCAGCGGCACCGCCAGGAAAGCCGCCAGGCCGGCCACCGGCGCGGCCCCGAGACGAACCGCCGCGGTCGCCAGCGCCGCCAGCGCCAGCGCCACTGCCCAGTGGCGGAACGTGAAATCCTGCGTGAGCACAGGCTGAAGCGGAAGCAAGAACGCCACCGTGAACCACGCGAAAGCTTCAAGAACGCTGACCGCTCGCGCCCCTGCAATCCCCGCCAACACCACCATCGCCAGCGAGGTGAACAGCAGCCAACGCATGGGTTGCAATTGCGGCATCAGCCGCCAGTTCCACTCGTCCAGCAAGAGCCAGGAAACCGGCATGGACAGCAGGCCGATAGCCGCCAGCCCCATCAGCAGCCCGTTGCCGCGCACGCGCATCCACGCCGCCGCCAGAATCGCCGCCACCACCGCATAGTGCCATACAAACCGCGCCGGCCACAGCGAAATCCAGACGTACGCCGTCCGCATCCGCATCAGTTGTTGATCGAGCGGAGCCAGCCGCCCGAAGAATGCCTGGTGCGCTCCGCCGCCGGCCAGCATGAGAACAGCGATGGCACATACGAGCGGCAGCAGCCGTATCCACCGCCTGCCGTTCATCACCGCGAACACGGCCCAGAACGGCAGCGCCGCCGGAGGGTGGAACAGCAACGCGCACGCCCCGGCGATGGCCGCCGCCATCCCGAGCCCATGCGCCGCCAGGCCGATCGCCAACATTACCAGCGGCACCGCGAGGGCGCGCGGCGTCGGTTCATATTCGAAGGTGAGCACCTCCGGCCCCTTGATGAACGCGCCCAGCGACGCCGCCAGAGCCACCAGCCACGCCGGCCCCGCGCTGAGCCCGGCCGCGGCCGCCAGCAGGTATAGCCCCCAGATTCCCAGGGCCCGCGCCGCAATCTGCTCGCCTGCCAGCAACGGGTGAAAATCCAGACCGGTCGCGCGGCTGAGTCCGATGGCCGTTTCGTCGTACAGCGTATAGGTCGTGTGCGGCTCTTCGGCCACCGGGTCGTTACGCAGCACCGCCGGGTCGCGCTGGTGCTCCAGGATGGGAACGTAGATTTGCGAATCCTGCTGCAGCCAGGTATGCCCGGGAAACCAGAAATAGCTGAGCAGCGCGAGGGCCAGGGAGACTGCCGGCGGCAAGACCGCCGGCGTTACCAGGCGTTTCATTTCGCCGGCGTCTTGTCCAACTGCTGCTTCGCCCACACGCGATCGGGTTCGAGCGCCAGCGCCTTGGCGAATGCCTGTCGCGCCTCGCCGTCCTTGTTCTCTTTACGCAGCGCGAGGCCGAGCCAGAGATAAGCCTCCGCGTTTTTGCCATCCAGCTCGATGGCCTTGCGGAAGTCGGCAATAGCGGCTTCGGCGCCGCCTCCGAGCTGCGCCGGCAGGTAGTAATTGCCCACGCCGCGCGCCACGTACACGCCCGAAGATTTCGGCGCCAGCGCCACCGCCTTGTTGATGGCTTCCTTGGCGCGCGGCCCGTTGCTCAAGCCGCTCACCAGGTCGGTGACCGTTTGGCCGTACAGCATACCCAGCAGGCGGTAAGCCTCCCCACTCTGCGGCTTAAGAGTGACTGCTTTATTGGCCGCCTGCACGCCGCGCAGCGCCGCCTGCTGCGCCGCTTTCTTATCGCGCTGCTCCTGGTCCACTTCGGCCAGGTACGAGGCCGTTAGCGCGCAGCGCATCTGCGCGTCGAAATCATTTGCCTTCTGGCCGGCCGCGCCGCACGCGTCGTTCGCCAGTTTTTCCAGCGCGGGCCGGTCCTGGCGGTTGCGCGCCGCCTCCAGCGTTCCTGTGGGAGCGGCAAATAGCCCGGCAACGAGTAGGGGAACCAGCATATTTCCATTACAACTCAGCTACCTGCCGCTCCACCAGCAGGTAAAAGAGCCCCAACCCTACCAGCAGGATGCCATTCACGGCCAAAACTATGGGCGCGGTGAAAATGGGAACCAGCGTTCCCGCGATGGCGTTTCCCAGCGGCATGCCGCCGCGGAAGGCGAAATTGTAGACGCTGATCACACGCCCGCGCATCTGGTTCGTCACCACGAGTTGCACCAGCGACATCACCATGGAAAATACCGCCATCATGCTAGCACCGGAAAAAAACAGCATCACGCAACTGAACGCGATGGAGCGCGAAAGCGAGAACCCGCTGATGCCCGCGCCCAGGCACATCAGCATCACCAGGGCCACGAGGCCTTTGCGCTTCACGTTGCCCAAATAGGCCACAATCAACGCCCCCGCCACCGACCCGGCGCCGGACATCGACAGCAGCAACGCGAAGGTTCCCGGGCCCATGTGGAATACACGATCGGCGAATACCGGCAGGAACGTGCGCATGGGGATAGCCAGCAGAGCCATGAGGAAACCCAGCACGATCAGCGCCTGCATGGCGCCCTGCTTGCGAATGAAACGAATGCCCTGTTTCATGCTGGTGAGGATGCTCTCGCCGGTTTTTTCCGGCAGGAACCGGATCTTCAGCATGAGCAGCGAGACAATCGGCGCCAGGAACGAGAGCGTATTCAATCCAAAGCACCAGGTGGCGCCCAACGAGTGCAGCGCCCAGCCGCCGATCGCCGGCCCCACCGTCACCGCCGCGTTGAACTGAATGGAATTGAGCGCGATGGCGTTGGGCATGTCTTCTTTCGGCACCAGCGTGGGAATCAGCGCCGAATATGCCGGCCCCCCGAACGCCTGTCCGAAGCCGGCAATGAACGAACCCAACAGAAAGTGCCAAACCTTCACCACATGGAACCCGACCAGAAAGGTGAGCACCAGCGCCACGCTCATCTGCACGCACTGCGAAAAAATGAGCAAGTGCCGACGCTCGAACCGGTCGGCCAGCACACCGCCAATCAGGGAAAACAGGAATATCGGAATGGCTTGCAGGATCGGGTCGAGCGCCAGCAGCCGCGCATTTTTGCTGATTTGCCAAATCAGCCAACCCTGCGCGAGCATCTGCATCCACGTGCCGATGGCGGACAGGCACGCGCCCGTCCACATCAGCCGGAAATCGCGGTATTGAAATGCCTTGAAAACCCTGCGGACCACAAACCCCTATTGTCGCTTACTCAGCAGGGGCCGCAGGCCAAGATTTACAACTATCATGGCGGCCGAGAATGCCGGCAGCAGCAGCAGCGCGGTCCCCAGGCCTTTCGAGTGGGCTACGTCGCCGATAATCGGCGAGCTGACCGCCAGGCCAATCCATCCGCAGGTGATGACAATCCCCATGGCCGTGGCGGTCATGCGCGGGAAGGCATCGCCTACCATCGCCAGCGTGGTGGGAAACATCGGCGCCATCGCCATGCCGGCGCAGAACACCGCGACCCACGCGGCCGAAGGGCTAGTGGATTGCAGCATCCAGAAAGTAGTGATGGCCATGGCCACCGCCGCGCCCAGTGTCACCTGCAGCGCCGATAGATTGATCAGCAGCCGCGACACTACCAGGCGCCCGATCAGCAGCCCCAACGCGAAACCGAGCGACAGGATGTGGCGCGCGGTAGTGGCATCGAGCTTGCGCACGTCCGTGAGGTATCCCACCAGCCAGTTCCACACCCCCACCTCGCAGGCAACATACAGAAACAGGAACAGCGAGAGCAGGTACAACACCGGCCGCCCGACCACCAACCCGATCTCCGAAGCCTTGAAGCCGCGCTCGCCGGTGGGTTTCGGCATGGGCGCGATGGCGTTGATGATCAGAGCAATGGTGGCCATGGCCCCTGCCACGTAGCACATGCGCACGGCGTCGTCGTGCAGAAGATCGGCGGTGATCAGCGGAGTCAGCAGGCCGCCAAGTCCGAAAAACAGGTTCAGCAGGTTCAGCATGGTTCCGCGCCGCGTTGCGCTGACGTCGGAAACCAGGGCGTTCGCTCCGGTCACCACAATGCCCCCGCCCAGCCCCAGCACCGCCAAAAGAATCAGCACGGTATTGTAGTCGCCGCCCGCGCTTGGCAATCCCCACAACGAGATGCAGATCAGCGCCAGTCCGGCCAGCAGGGCGACTTTTTTACCCTTGAGATCGATCAGCGGGCCTACGGCGAGCGAAGCCACCACCAGTCCGATGGCCTGCCACATGGCGATGGTTCCGTTCTGCACTTCGGTGAAACCGAGTCTGGGATTCAG
>Ga0335079_10010470_pt1 | contig 10557 bp, 15 predicted proteins | sample Lox_Sample_33_FD_206719 | JGI IMG/M metagenome (GOLD analysis project Ga0335079, IMG submission 206719) | Soil microbial communities from Loxahatchee National Wildlife Refuge, Florida, United States - Lox_Sample_3.3 | ecosystem: Environmental > Terrestrial > Soil > Wetlands | place: USA... | reverse complement strand
TGGTACAAGAGGCACTTCGGGGTCGACGTCCAGGACTGGGGTGGTACAGCCTTCACCTGGACCGATGCCGCAGGAAACCCGCCAAGGGAACCACGGTCTGGTCCATCGGATCAGCAGGCGGCGATCAGTTCGCTCCCAGCAAGTCGCCCTTCATGGTCAACTATCGGGTCGAGGACTTGGTCGCCCTGCTTCAGGCACTACGCGAAGAAGGCTGTAACGTGTCATGGACCCTGAGGGCAACAAGGTTGAGCTCTGGCAGCCACCGGCCGGGCAGTGAACGTTATCCACACCACTGCACGCGCCCAGCACGACCCCCCGTGTGACGCGGCTTTAGCCGAACCCGCTGCAACGAGGGTTCGCTGTGGACACGGTGTCGGGTTGCCGCTCAAGCTCGTCACGGGTCCCCAAGCCCGCGAATTAGATTTAAAAGGAGCGTGGTAATGATCGGTGTGTTTGTAACGTTTCGCTACGGAGACAATTTCGATGAGCAAGCCGTGCGTAAGATCGCGCAGTCGGCACGCACGAGGTTTGAGGGAATGCCTGGATTACGTTCCAAGGCGTTCACGGTCAATCCCGGAAAGCGTGAGGCCACTAACTTTTACGTCTGGGACTCAGAAGAGGCGGCCAGAGCCTTCTTCACCGATGCGCTTTTGGAGAGCGTGACCGGTCTCTACGGAACTCGCCCTAGCGTCCAGTTCGTGCAGATTGCCACGTTAGTAGAGAACGCTCGTGCATGAGGCTGCCAAGAGTCGCGGCAGGGGAAGCCTTGCGCCCAACCCGGCGTCGCGTGTTGCGCGGTTCTGGGCGACCCCGTTGCTACGGCGTTAGCCCCTGGTGAAGCCATGGTGCGCCTTGGAGTCTGTGTCGGCGTTTTCATCTCTGGAGCGCTTGCCGCAGCACTCGCTCTGTATGTGGCGCTTTGCACAGCCCCCGGCGTCATCATGGCGGACGACATGGTGGACGCATTGGTCGTCGCCTCCGACACGCCTTTATCCCAATTTCCGCGCGGCTCGGTGGTTTACGTGAAGAACTCCGTCGGCCCGCTTCTCTTTGAGAAGCTCCAGCCGAGATACCCCGCGATCACGTTAAAGTCGTACTCCGAACGCCCTGAAAGCGCGCGCACTGACTTCGTCAAACTGGAAGTTCTATCGGCCCCTACGCAGGGAACGATGTTAGTTGCAGTCGGCACTGCCCATGCATTCGGCCAGGTGCTACTCCTGAAGTTCCTCGGAAAGTGGCGAGTGATCGTGGATCGCTCGTATGTCGTCTAACGCCATGGCGTCTAACCAACGCGGCTCGCGCTGCACCGCGGCTACACGCCATGAGCGCGCTGCGCGACGGCTCGCATGAGTGCGCCGCGCTATCTTGCGCTCATGTCTCGCATCACACGCCTGCGGTCGGCCCGCTCAAACTGCTGGTTAGACGGCCGATCTCATGGCCTCCGTTGACTTCAGGGTCATGGCCATCCTTCGGATCGGGCATCAGGTCTCGATCAGAGGAGAGGGGCTTTCCATTAAAGACGCGCTAGCGCGTGCTGACTACGCTGCGTACCGCGCCACCTTCGACGTGGCAGATATACGTGCGCTACTTGAAGCTCATCCCTCGCTGGTTGAGGAATGGCTCGCCTACTCGGAGGATAAACGCACGGAGGGCGGCTGGTACGTGCTGAGGGACGGTGAGATTGGACAGGTGTTGAAGCCCGCCACTCAACGCTCTTACGCGTCGATCGAGGAGGCTGTCGCTCAATTTGTGGTACGAGAGTTGGACTTCTGGGCAGAATTGGCCGTCTGACCAACCCTTGGAGCGGACCGATGGGACCTGAAGCAACGCGCCGGGCGCGCCGAGACGATTTTGCGCGCACCGCGCGTACCTGGCGTATTGCTGCACCCGCTCAGACGCGACGTTATGCGTCATCAGGAGAACCCTACCATGCCTGGTGAGCCCCTGGCTGCAGGGGACGTTCCTGTGCTCAGCCGAAAGACGATCTATCCGCCTGCCTTTGCCTCCAGGGTGGAGGGGCGAAGTAAGCGCCGCCTCGGTGATCACTTCGGTCTTACCAACTTCGGTGTCAATCTCACCGAACTGGCTCCCGGATCCGTGTCAGCTCTGTTGCATCACCACACGCAGCAGGACGAATTCGTTTACATCGTGTCAGGATCACCCACGCTGCTCCTGGACGACCGCGAGTTTCAGCTTCGCGCAGGTGACTGTTGTGGATTCAAGGCCGGTAGTGGCGTCGGACATCAGCTCGTGAACAGATCCAACGCTCCAGTGCTGTATCTTGAGATTGGAGATCGCACCGCGGGTGACTATGCCACGTATCCGCAGGATGATCTGGCGTTTACCCAGCGTGGCGACGGGTCATGGGAACTCACGCACAAGGACGGCAGCTCCTATTGAAAACGGTGCGTAACCACGTGCTGCGGGGCCCATCCCGCGTGCAGGGATATTCTCGCTCGAAGTACTCGCTCGGCGCGCCCGAGCGCGAACGTTGGAGGGCACTGGTTTGGCCCCGCGCAGACTGCTAGCCATCGGTATCGCCTGGGTCATCCTGTCGATCATCGTCGCGGCGGGATTCATGCTGTCATTCTGGCCGCATCACCCGCACTCGCGTTCCGGGTGGATTGTGCTGGTTCTCATCGCACTCCCACTTGCCGCGCTGGGAGAGTTCCTTGGCGATCGCTTCATATTTCACAGCGATCTGGGTGCCTCGCTGAGCGCGCTGGGAACTGGCTTTGTGCCTTCCCTGGTGCGTGTGCTGTACGTCGTAATCCTGTTTCTTGCTCTGGCGGCAGTTGCTGGATTGACGGTAACGACCTTGGAAGCGACGGGATGGACGAGCGCCCTCTGATCAACGCTGCAGGCGGGCATGCTGCAATGCAGCTACGCGGCATGAGCGCACTCAGCTCTCCTGGGCTCGTCGCGCGCAGCAGACGCATGTGCCCGGCCGCTCGAGAGCATCGTTAGGCCGCGGACCAGGCAACGAGGCGTATGGTGGCCCTGCTGGTGGGAGCGTTCCTGGCAATCACGGCCGGGCTGCTTGCCACAGCAAGCGGCCTGGATCGTGACCGGTGCCTTCTATCCAACCGTGACGATTGTCATCGCGTCCTACTATGCCCTGTTCGCCGTCATGGACGCCTCCACGCATGCACTCGTGCTTGAGGCGCTGGTGGGCGCAGCCTTCCTTGCACTTGCATTAGCCGGGGTCAGGACCTCGCCTTGGGTTGTCGTGGCTGCACCGGCGGCCCATGGCATCTTCGATTTCGCGCATCACCGTGTCATCGCCAATCCCCGGGTAGCCGATTGGTGGCCAGCGTTCTGTCTGAGCTACGATGTGACGGCAGCCACCTACCTCGCGCGGCTGCTCAGAAGCGGTCGCATCCGTGCTCGGGCCTAGCAATGGCCGCAGGTCGCCGTGATAATCGCAGGCTGTCGTCGCGGGTGCGAAACGACAGTCTGCAACCGCGGACTTGGGTTAGAGCCGTAGTATCGCCAGGTTTCTGGGGCCGTGAGCACCACCGCAATATTGAGATCCGATGCCGAACGGCGGCGGCTGAAGCTCGCATCCGTCCTGCTCGCCGTTGTCGTCCTTGTCATCTGGTACTTGTGGCGATTCGTCGGTCCATATGCGTCCGTCGATCCGGCGTATTACGACTATTTCTGGCCCTGGCGCTACGCGCTGTGGGCGCACCTGATCGGTGGCCTCACCGCGCTGCTGATCGGCCCGATACAGCTGTGGCTCGGCCTGACACGGCAGCGTCCGAGACTCCATCGACTGCTCGGCCGAATCTATCTTGGGGCGGCGGTTCTCGGTCTCTCAGGAGCCTCCTACCTGATCGCCAAGGAGCTGCCGACCGATTGGGTGTTCGCGGGCGGGCTGCTGGGACTGGCGTGTGCATGGGCCTTAACCACAGGCATCGGATACCTCGCCATACGTCGTCAACGTATTCGACAGCATCAGGAGTGGATGATCCGCAGTTACGTCGTGGCCTTTGCCTTCGTATTTTTCCGCGTTTTCGTGGACGTCCTGCACGCCTTCGGGGTTCACAGTCCAAAGGGCGCGCAGACGGCAGAGGAGTTGAAGCTTGCCGCCTGGTTTTGCTGGTCAATTCCCCTGCTCGTGGCCGAGGTCCTGATTCAATGGCGGCACTTGCGTTCCGTCGAGGCTCGCGGTATCGAGGTCGAGGACCATCGCGTAAGCGGCCGTAGTGCGTGAGCGGGACAGGCGCGCGGGCGTTTACGATCCAGTGCGCGCGCGGCGCTGGGGTGCGGCCACTCAGCCTCTTCATACTGCGTGCCGGCTGACCAGCTCCTGGAGTGCATGCGTGTATTCTGAACATGCCCTGAAGGGCCCGGCGCCGTTGCATCCGCAAGCCCGAGCAGCGGTGCACCGGCCGGCCATGAACAACAATCGCGGACGTCCGGCATCGTGATCTATCGCCTCGCGCAGGAAAGGATCGCAGAGTCCTGGGGTGAACTGGACTTCGCGGGGCGGTTGCGCCAGCTCACGACGAACTGATATGCGATTGACGCGCGCTCGATGTGGCGTGACCGCCGGCCGGGATGATCCTTCATGTGCCGGGCCGGCCCTGCGCCCTTTTCTGGCTGTCCCGGCATATCGCCACAAGGTGCGGGCGTGCCGCGCTACGAGATAACCGTTCAGGGTCAGGGCATTGCGGTGCCTGTCCAGGCCGCCTGCGCCGTCGGATTCTTCCGGCTCATACAGCTGAGCGCGCGTGATCCCGTTGAAGCGCAGGAACGCGCCGTGGCGCGTGTGAAGTCGGACTGGAACTGCGGCCCCTATGCGCTCACCAACCGCGGCGGCCCGCCGCATCTGACGGTCACCTGCATCGGTATCCTCTCCTGGTGGCATCGCCTGCTCGGAGCGCCGAAGGGGTATATCTTCTTCTCGGAAGATGGGATCCAGATGCCCTGCGGCCGACACCCGGAAGCGGCGGATGGCCCCTAAATGGCGTGACTTGAGCGCACTGGAGTTCGCATGCACCTGACCGGCGGCTGCTTCTGCGGGGAGGTCCGGTACCGGATCGACGCCCCACTCACGGCCGCACGAAGCTGCCACTGCTCGCGCTGCCGCAAGGCCTTCAGTGGCGCGGGCTCCGCCTATGCCGAAATCGCTCCGGGTTCCTTCGCCTGGACGGCAGGCGAGGAGAGGCTGACGTTCTACGAGCCCGCTCCGGGGTGGGGCCTGTGCTTCTGTCGCACGTGCGGCACCACCCTCTGCGGGATGCATGAGGGGAAGGTGCACGGCGTAACGCTCGGGGGAATCGATGGCGACCCGGGGGTGCAGCTGCAGATGCATATCTTCGTGGGATCGAAGGCCCCCTGGGACCATATCGGCGGGGATGCGCCGCAGTACCCGGAGTTTCCACCCACCCGGTAGCGGCCGCCCGCGGGGCGGCCGCCGCTCAGTCGCTCGCCTGCCGCAGCCGCCGCCCGTAGTCGCTCAGCAGGATCTGCAGGCCGAGGTAAGCGGTGAACTGCGTATGTGGACCGGCGCCGCCGCTGATGCTGCGCCCGGCCATACCCATGAGGATGAAGGCCGGCTGCAGGTGGTAACGAAAGCCCGCATCGAGCAGCGTCTCATCCGGGGGCTCGCCGGAGGCCTTGTCCGCGTAGAGCTCCCCGCCGATCTCCAGCCGCGACAGGAGCACCCCGCCCACCGCGACTCCCACGAACGTCTCGTGCGGCCCGTTGCGCGGCAGGTAGTGCCCGGCCTCGAAATTCACATCGAGCGGCCCCAGATGCCGGGCCAGCTCGAGCGGCAGCAGCAGCCGCGGACCCTCGACCGCAAAGCCATTGCGCCGCGCGAGCGCTGAGCCGGAAGTCTCGAGCTGCGGGAAGGTGGCGGCCTGCCAGCCGTCCTCGCCCTGATCGAGGAAGCGCCACTTCGCACCGAGCAACGCATTGCCCCAGCCCTGCTGCTGCGCGGTCCCGGCGCCGTTTTGCACCACGTAGGGGATCTGGGCACTGAGCTGGATGCGCTCGCCCAGGCCGTAGTTCACATCCAGCTCGGGCAGCTCGTAGGCGGTAGCCGATGCGCGCGTCGCCATCGCTCCGACGTTGAGCTCCCAGTGGCCGTTGCCGGGCGTGCCGGGGTCGGTGGTGAAGAACGGAGGGCCGCCCTGGGCACGGGCCGGCAGCGAGTGCAGCAGCGCCGCCGGCACCGCGAGGATCACCATCAGTCGCATCACACGGGGCTTCTCCTGATCGCTGCGGGGTACCGTGTTGGAAATCCCGGCACGGCCATCGCCTCTCACGCGTGAGGCCCACCCGAGGACTTCTTGCGGGGCGCGCGCATTGTAGCCGCGGGCAGCCCTGCTGCCCTGCCTCCCCGCGCCGCACGCGCGGCTCGCCTGCACCGCCGCGGCTCTGCGATGATCGATCCGCAAAACCCCCTAGCGGAGCGCCCCATGAGCACCAAAGTCCCCGCACGAGCGCGCCCGCCCGCCGGCCGGATCAAAGGCCGTTGCCGCTGGGTGCCGCTCGATGACCCGCAGTACCTGCGCTACCACGACGAGGAGTGGGGACGGCCGGTGCATGATGAGCGGCGGCTGTTTGAGATGCTGATTCTGGAGGGCGCGCAGGCCGGGCTGTCCTGGTCGACCGTGCTGCACAAGCGCGCCGGCTACCGCCGGGCGTTCGCGAACTTCGACCCCCGCAGGGTGGCGCGCTTTGACGCGCAGCGGCGCGCGGCGCTGCAGCGCGATCCGGGCATCGTGCGCAACCGTCTCAAGATCGAGTCCACCGTCAACAACGCGCGCGCCTTCCTCGCCGTGCAGCGCGAATTCGGCTCCTTCGACCGTTACCTGTGGGCTTACGTCGCGGGTAAGCCGCTCGTGAACCGCCCGGGGCGCCGGGGCGTGCCGGCGCGCACGCCGCTGAGCGACCGCCTTTCCCGGGATCTGCTTGAGCGTGGCTTCCGCTTCGTGGGCTCGACCATCGTCTATGCCTACCTGCAGGCGGTCGGGGTGGTCAACGATCACGCCCGCGGCTGCTTCCGCTGCCCGCCGGTGCGGGCGCGCAAGTTGAAGTAGCCTCCCCGTCGGGGCCCTCTTAAGATAACGCCCCCATTTTCATCAGTTCCAGGACCTACCCGTATGAAGGCACTCCTTGCGCTCGCGTTCACGGCGGCACTCTCGGCGGGCACCGCCTACGCCGACTGCAGCTATCCGGCCGCCCCCGCCAACCTGCCGGACGGCCGCACCGCCACCCTCGAGGAGATGGTCGCCGGGCAGAAGTCCGTCAAGGAGTACGACGCGGCGATCAAGGCCTACGTCGACTGCATCGACAAGGAGCTCGACGACTCCATCGCCCAGAAGGGCGATTCGCTCAAGCCCGCGCAGAAGACCGAGATGCAGAAGATGGAGGCGCAGAAGCACAACGCCGCCATCGACCAGCTGCAAAGCGTTGCCGACCGCTTCAACGAGCAGGTGAAGGTCTACAAGCAGCGTACCGCCGACAAGAAGGGCTGAGTGCTCACACCGGCCGACGCGGATCTGCTGATCGGGCAGAACCTGCAATGTCTGCCGATCGAGTCGCTGCCGCTCGCGCAGTGCGCCGGCACGGTGCTGCGCGAGAACATCTACGCCGAGCGTGACCAGCCGCCCTTCGACCGCGTGGCCATGGATGGCATCGCACTCGCCACGCCGCTGCCGGCAGGCCCGCGCACGCTGCAGGTGCAGGGGACGCAGGCCGCCGGCGACGCACCGCTCACGCTCGCCGCAGCCGGCCACTGCATCGAGGTCATGACCGGGGCGGTCCTGCCCCAAGGCTGCGACTGCGTCGTGCCCATCGAGGAGGTCACCCTCGCAGAGGGGCTCGCCACGCTCACCGCGACGGCGCGGGTCGAGCCCTGGCGCAACGTCCACCGCCGCGGCAGCGACACTCGCCAGGGGACACTGCTGATCGGCGCCGGCGTGAAGCTGCGTGCCCCGGAAGTGGCGATCGCCGCCTCCGCCGGCATGGCGCGCATCCGGGTCAGCAGCCAGCCGATGCTGGCGGTCATCTCCACCGGGAACGAGCTGGTCGAGCCCGGCGAGCCGGTGCTCGCGCACCAGATCCGCCGCTCGAACGCCTACGCCATCGTGAGTGCGCTGCGCGAGCACGGCTTCCAGCGCGTGGCGGACGATCACCTGCGCGATGACCCGGAGGAACTGCGCACGCGGCTGCGCTTTCACCTCGACACGCACGACGTGCTGGTGCTCTCCGGCGGGGTCTCCGCCGGGCGCTTCGACCTGGTGCCGCGCATGCTCACCGAGCTCGGCGTGCGCCCGATCTTCCATAAGGTGGCGCAGCGACCGGGCAAGCCCCTGTGGTTCGGGGTGGGACCCTCGGGAGCTGCGGTGTTCGGCCTGCCTGGCAACCCGGTCTCGACCCTCGTGTGCTTCACCCGCTACGTGCTGCCGGCGCTCCTCGGGAGCCTGGGCCACAGCGCAGCCCCCGCCGAGCGCATCGCCCTCGGCGCCGCGGTGACCGTGACGCCGCCCTTGACCCATTTCCTGCCGGTGCGGCTGGAGCAGGATGACTGGGGCCGCAGCTGGGCGCTCCCGGCCCCCACCAACGGGTCCGGAGACTTCACGGCCCTCGCCGGCACGGAGGGGTTTGTAGAACTGCCCCCGGGCCCCAATACCTACGCCAAGGGCCACGTCACGCGCTTCTACCGCTGGTCGTAGCCCCCGGGACGCGTTTGGGGACGCCCGCCCTAACGGCCGATAGCCAAGCGCCACCGCTGCTGTTCATACTTTCCAAAGCCATGCCCGAGCGCGAAGTCATCGTACCGCTGAACCTCAAGCCCGCGCCGCGCGACTCGTTCGCGCGGCCGATGCGGGACCTGCGTATCTCGGTCATGGACCGCTGCAACTTCCGCTGCCCCTACTGCATGCCGCGGGAAACCTTCCACGAGCAGTACCGCTTCCTCGGCTCGCACGAGCGGCTGTCCTTCGATGAGATCGTGCGCCTGGTGCGGCTGTTCGTGCCGCTCGGGGTGCGCAAGCTGCGCCTCACCGGGGGCGAGCCGCTGCTGCGGGCGAACCTCCCCGAGCTGATCGGCGACCTCACCGCGATCGCCGGGGTCGAGGACGTGGCGCTCACCACCAACGGGGTGCTGCTCGCGCGCTATGCGAGCGAGCTGAAGGCGGCGGGACTGAAGCGCGTGACCGTCAGCCTCGACAGCCTCGATGAGGCGGTGTTCGCGCGCCTGAGCGGCGGGTTTGGCGGCGTCGCCGAGGTGCTCAACGGCATCGAGCACGCCCGCCGCGCGGAACTGACGCCCATCAAGGTGAACGCGGTGATCCAGCGCGGCATCAACGACCACACCGCACTCGAGCTGCTCGAGCACTTCCGCGGCAGCGGCGTCATCGTGCGCTTCATCGAGTACATGGACGTCGGCAACCGCAACCACTGGCGCTCGGACCTGGTCGTACCCTCGCGCGAGCTCGCCGCGCGCATCGGCGCGCGCTGGCCGCTGACGGCACTCAAGCCCGCCTACCGCGGCGAGGTCGCCGAGCGCTACGCCTTCGCCGACGGCGCCGGCGAGGTCGGCTTCATCTCCTCGGTTTCGCAGCCCTTCTGCGGCGCCTGCTCGCGCGCGCGGCTGTCCTCGGATGGGGTGCTGTACACCTGCCTCTTCGCCGCCCAGGGGGCGAGCCTGCGCGATGCGCTGCGCGGGGGCGCGAGCGATGATGCGCTGCAGGAGCTGATCCGCGGCATCTGGATGCGACGCGCCGACCGCTACAGCGAGCTGCGCGCGAGCCTCACCCCCGAGGCGCACGAGCAGCGCAAGGTCGAGATGTTCTACATCGGTGGCTGATGGCACGCGCGAAGCTCACCCACCTCGATGCCCGCAACCGCCCGACGATGGTGGACGTCGGCGCCAAGGAAGTGACACTGCGCAGCGCGGTCGCGGAAGCGCGCCTGCAGCTGCCGCGTGCGGTGTCGGTGGCGCTGCGCGCGAGCGGCCACCGCACCGGGAAGGGACCGGTGTTCGACACCGCCATCATCGCCGGCGTCATGGCCGCCAAGCGCACCCACGAGCTGATCCCCTTCTGCCACCCCCTCGGGCTCGAGCAGTGCCAGCTCGAGATCGAGCACACCGGTAACGAGATCCGGGTGCGCTGCCGGGTGAGCGTCCATCACCGCACCGGCGTCGAGATGGAAGCGCTCACCGGGGCAAGTGTCGCCGCGCTCACCCTCTATGACATGTGCAAGGCGCTGTCGCACGATCTGACCATCACCGGCGTGCGCCTGCTGCACAAGGCCGGCGGCCGGCGCAGTTTCCGGCGCCAGGCTAAAGGTTAGACCGATGGCCGCACCGCTCTATGGCCTCTTGCTCGCCGGCGGTCGCAGCACGCGCATGGGCGAGGACAAGGCGACGCTGCGCTATGGCGGCCGTACGCAGCTCGAGCGCGCGATGGCGCTCCTGGCCCCGCTGGTGACGCGCGCCTACGTCTCGGTGCGGCGCGACCAGAGGCAGGACCCGGTGCGTGCACGCTATGCGCAGATCGAGGATACGCTCGAAGAGATCGGCCCCATCGCCGG
>Ga0335079_10010469_pt1 | contig 10557 bp, 10 predicted proteins | sample Lox_Sample_33_FD_206719 | JGI IMG/M metagenome (GOLD analysis project Ga0335079, IMG submission 206719) | Soil microbial communities from Loxahatchee National Wildlife Refuge, Florida, United States - Lox_Sample_3.3 | ecosystem: Environmental > Terrestrial > Soil > Wetlands | place: USA... | reverse complement strand
GAGTGGGGCCGCTCGAAGGCCGCAGGGCTTGCGGACGGGTCCATTGATGCCCCCGATCCGGGTCGCGGTGGCGGGCGCGGCGGGCCGGATGGGCCAGACCGTGTGCCGCGCCGTCGAGGCCGCGCCCGACATGGAGCTGACCGGGCGCGCCGACCCGGCGCTGAACACGCCTGTGGCCGCCGTCCTCGACGACGCCGACGTGCTCGTCGATTTCACGATCCCCACCAGCGCCGTGGCCAACGCCCGCGAGGCCGTCGACGCCGGCGTCCACGTCGTGATCGGCACCACCGGGTTCGACCCTCACGAGCTGGACGACCTCGGCACGGCGAACGCCAACGTGTTCATCGCGCCGAACTTCGCGATCGGCGCGGTGCTGATGATGCAGTTCGCCGTCGTCGCGGCCAGGCACATGGCGAGCGCCGAGATCATCGAGCTCCACCATCACACCAAGGTCGACGCGCCGAGCGGCACGGCGGCGCGAACCGCCGCGCTGATGACCGAGGCATCCGGGAGTGACCAACCCGTCCCGATCCATTCGGTCCGCCTGCCGGGGCTCGTCGCGCATCAGGAGATCATCCTCGGCGACGTCGGACAGACGCTGACGATCCGCCACGACTCGACCGACCGGGAGTCGTTCATGCCCGGCGTTCTGCTCGCAGTCCGCAACGTCGGCGAGCTGACCGAGTCGCCCACCGTCGGCCTCGAGCGGCTGCTCGGGCTGGCGGGCTGACCGGGCGAGGCGGGCGCGGGCAAGGGCAAGGGCGAATAAGTCGCCACTCGACGACGCCCTGAGGTCGAGTGCTGCGAAAAGCGTGCCAGGGGCCGACTGAACGGACATTCGGCCCGGGGTCGGTGCCGAGTGTTGCGAAACTCGGGGTTCGGGGGATCGGGTGAGGCGATAGCCGGCTACGAACGCGACCCGCGAGGGCCGGCGAGGACGGCCTGCACGACCGCGTAGTACGAGCTCGCCACCTCGTCCCGCGCCACGGCGGGATGGTCGAGCCACCAGTTCGCCAGCGACTCGCCGGCGCCGACGAGCGCGTCGGCGATCGCATCCGAGGCGGGGGGTGCGTATCCGCCCGCCGATCCCGAACCGCTCTCGACCATCGCGCGGATCGCGTCGGCGATCCGCTCGCGCAGCGCGGCGACGTTCTCGGCGAACGGACGGGTCGATCCGACCTCGCCGAACAGCACCTTCCAGCCGTCGCCGTGCTCCTGCACGAACGACAGGAACTCGGTGATCCGCGCCCGCAGAAGCGCGCCCGCAGAACCATCCGCCGCCCGAGCCGACACGAGCCGCTCGAGCAGCTCGCCGCCGGACCGCTTGATGTAGGCCAGGTACAGCCCCTCCTTGGAGCCGAAGTAGGCGTACAGCATCGGCTTGGACACGCCGGCGGAGTCGGCGATCTCGTCCATCGAGGCGGGGTGGTAGTCGGCGCGCGCGAACACGCCGCCGGCCACGTCGAGGATCTGCTGCTCGCGCCGCTCGCGCGGCATCCCACGCGTCCCCGCCTTCCGACGCGTCCCCGAGCGCGACGACCCTGCAGCTATCTCCGAATCTTGTGGCACTGACGTTTGGACGGTACCGATCTGGATATTACTCGTGAGTAGATGCCCGAGAAAGGCGCCCCTCCAAACGTCCATCCGATGCAGCGGCGGGTGCTCAAGGCGCTCGAGTCGCTGAGCTCGCCGCTGCTGCCGACGACTACCTCGAGCTGGTCAACCCGCTGTGGCCGACGCGCGAACTGCGCGGGCGGATCGAGGAGGTCAAGCACGAGACCGTCCGGGCGGCGACGGTGCTGATCAAGCCGGGCTACCGCTGGCCGGGTCACAAGCCGGGCCAGTACGTGCGGATCGGGATCGACATCGACGGCGTCCGGCACTGGCGCGCCTACTCGCTGACGTCCGACTCGTACCGTGAGGACGGGCTGATCAGCATCACCCCCAAGCGGGTGGATCAGGGCAAGGTCTCGCCCTACCTGCTCGAGCATCACCTGTTCCCGGACATGCCGAGCACCCGCTACGGGGAGATCGCGCCCAAGGTCCGTGAGATCTGCCAGCGATGCCGGCTCCCGTACAACTCGGGGCCGTTCCACCAACAGCTCGGGATGGTCCAGCGCACGATCATTCGGCTCGCCTTCCCGGGCGGGCAGCACCGCCCGAAGTCCGGCGCGTACGAAGGCCCGCTGGTGCGCGGAAAAGGAGAGAGGGCCGCGGTCACGGTCGGGGATTGATGGGTCTCGCGTCGGAATCCGGTCCAGGAGCAGTCGCCGCATGTCCGCGGATGAGTCCGCGTGCTCGACGTCCGTGGGGCCGTTCCGCCAAGGGAATTCGGTTCGACACCCTGTGTTCAGGGCCCGTGCCTGAGCCGAATTCCCCGCGTCCATGCCGGGCGGGCCGGTTGCGACCACCCGGCCGGGCATGGATGCCCGGCCGCCAGGCCCCATGGACGCCGCGAAGCGGCCCATTACTCCGCGTGGCGCAATCCCCACCTGTCGGTCTGTCCAGCTGGCTGCTTGCCGCCGCTGCTCGGCGCGCTATCTTGGCTGTGAGCGCTAACGGAATCAGGAGGCCGTCATGACGTGGAAACGGAGCTTTCTCGTAGTGGCAAACGTGACCGCGACCTCCGACGAATTGATCGAGGTGTTGAAGGCGCGCGCCGCCGAGGAGCCCGCGAGCTTCACGCTCGTTATTCCGGCGACGCCGTTCGGCGGCGGGCGACAGGCGGCGCTCACCAAGCTGGGCGAGGCGCTCGCGCAGCTCCGCGAGGCGGGCCTCGAGGCCGACGGCGGGGTGGGGAACGCCGACCCGATCCTGGCGGTTACCGACGCGTGGGATCCGAAGCGGTTCGATGGAATCGTCGTCTCGACGCTGCCGATGCGCTTCTCGAAGTGGCTGCATGCCGGACTTCCCGAGCGCATCTCGAAGCTGACCGACGCACCGGTCACCCATGTGGTCTCGCAACCGCCCAAGCCACAGCACGCGGTGGCGCCTCCGCCCGAGCACCCGGCCCGCAGCATGGGCCCGCTGACGGTGCTGACCTGGGGCGCCCGCAAGTAGCTGCCGCGCCTCGCCCTGCGATAATCGGGCGATGGCTGAGAACCTCGGCTCGATCCTGACGGCGATGGTTACGCCGTTCGACGCCGGCGGCAACGTCGACGAGGAGGCTGCGGTTGCGCTGATGCACCATCTGGTCGATCACGGCTCGGATGGGCTCGTGATCTGCGGCACGACCGGCGAGGCCTCGACGCTCGACGACGAGGAGCACCTCGGGATGATCCGACTCGCCGTCGAGGAAATGCGGGGCACTGAGACAAGGATCGTCGCGGGCGTCGGGTCCAACGACACCCGCCATGCGATCCAACTGACCGAGCGCGCCACCGAGATCGGCCCCGACGCGCTGCTCCACGTCAACCCGTACTACAACCGGCCGAGCCGCCGTGGGATCGTCCGCCACTACGAGGAGATCTGCCGCGCCACCGATCTGCCGATCGTGCTCTACAACATCCCCCAGCGCACCGGCTCGGACATGTCCAACGACCTCCTGGCCGAGCTCGCGCAGCTCGACAACATCACCGCGGTCAAGCAGGCCAACGCCGCCAACCTGGCCAAGGTCGACGGTCTGCGGATCTACGCCGGCAACGACGACCTGCTCGCCGACGTGCTCGACATGGGCGAGGCCGGGGGGATCCTCGTGGCGAGTCACCTGTTCGGCGAGGAGATGCACCGGATGGTCGACGAGCCCGATCGCCGGCGGGAGCTCGACGCCGGGCTCGAGGACGTCTACGCCGACATGCCGGTGGCGCCGCTGGCGTGCGCCACCAAAGCGGCGCTCAACCTGCTCGGACTACTGCCCTCCGCCATGCCCCGCCTACCGTACGTCGAGCTCGACGAACGGGAGCTCGACGTGATCCGCGCGATGCTCGAGCGCCACGGGCTGCTGCAAGCCTCTCGAGCGTGACCAACACACTGCGCGTCCTGCCGCTGGGCGGCCTGGGCGAGATCGGCAAGAACATGACGGTCGTCGAGTACGACGGGCGGATCGTCGTCGTCGACACCGGCCTGCGGTTCCCGACCACCGACATGCTCGGGATCGATCTGGTCCTGCCCGACTTCACCTACCTGCGTGAGCGCGCGGACGAGATCGAGGCGATCGTGGTGACGCACGGTCACGAGGATCACCTGGGCGCGCTGCCGTGGGTGGTGCGCGAGCTCGGCGTGGCGCCGGCGGTGTACGGCGGCCGCCTGACCGTCGCGATGGCGCGCTCGAAGCTCGACGAGCACAAGCTGCGCGACTCCGCGCTCGAGGACGTGCGGCCCGGGGAGCAGCTCGAGCTCGGCCCGTTCCTGCTCGAGCTCGTGCACATGACGCACTCGATTCCCGACTCGTGCGCGGTCGCGCTCACGACCGAGCTCGGCACGATCGTGGTCACGGGCGACTACAAGTTCGACCAGACCCCGGTCGACGGCGTGCCCGCCGACGTGTCGAGGCTCGCGGAGCTCGGCCGGGAGGGCGTGCTGCTGCTGTGCGGCGACTCCACCAACGCCGACCGGCCGGGATTCTCGCCATCCGAGCGCGACGTCGGACCGCACCTCCAGGAGGTGTTCGCGCGGGCGGATGGACGGATCATCGTCACCAGCTTCGCGTCGAACATCCATCGCGTGCAGCAGGTGATCGACGCGGCCGCGGAGCTCGGGCGGAAGGTGTCGCTGGTCGGGCGGTCGATGCGCAAGAACGTCAACATCGGACGTTCGCTCGGCCACATCGAATTCCCCGAGGGGACGCTGATTCCGCCCCAGGAGGTCGAGGACTGGCCGGACGACAAGATCGTGGTGATCTCGACGGGATCCCAGGGCGAGCCGCTGTCGGCGTTGCGCCGGATGGCGCACAACGACCACCGGATGATCAAGCTGCGTCCCGGCGACACCGTCGTGTTCTCGGCCACCCCGATCCCGGGCAACGAGCGCGCGGTCAACGAGACGGTCGACCGCCTGTTCCACATCGGCTGCGAGGTGATCACCCCGCGCGAGGCGCCGATTCATGCCTCCGGGCACGGCTATGCCGAGGAGCTGAAGCTGATGCTGAACCTGCTCAAGCCGCGCTACGTGATGCCCGTCCACGGCGATTACAAGCGGATCCGCCTGCACGCCGAGCTCGCCGACGCCGTCGGGATCCACCCCGAGGACGTGTTCCAGGGCGAGAACGGGCTGCCGCTCGAGCTCGACGAGGTCGGCGCGCGCTGGGGCGAGCCCGAGCAGTCGGGCATGATCTTCGTCGACGGCGTCGACATCGGCGACCCGGCCGACGTGGCGCTGCGCGACCGGCGGATGCTGTCGGGCGACGGGATCTTCATCGTGGTCGCGACCGTGTCCGAGCAGAGCGGCGAGTCCGTGGTGCCGCCCGAGGTGATCTTCCGCGGCGTCCCGTTCGTCGAGCAGGCCGACAGCCTTGTCGAGGAGATCCGCGCGGAGGTCGAGCGCTCACTGGCCACCGCCGCCCGCGACGGCGTCCGCGAGATCGACATGCTCCAGCAGGAGCTGCACGACGACCTCGCGGCGTTCGTGTATGACCGCCTCAGGCGCCGGCCGATGGTGCTCCCGGTCGTGGTCGAAGTCTGAGCGCGCGGCCCGGGCGGCGCAGCCCGCCGAGCGCCGCGAGTCCGGCGAGCGCCACGACGAAGCAGGTCAGGGCCCCGATCCCGAGGCCGGCTCGCGCGCCCGCCACGGCCATCAGCCAGCCGACGATCGGGCCGCCGATCGGGGTCGATCCCTGGAAGGACACGAACCACAGCGACATCACCCGGCCGCGCATGTTCGGCTCCGCGGTCAGCTGGAGCGTCGAGTTCCCCATCGACATGAACGAGATGCTGGCCCAGCCGACGAACATGAGCGCGATCAGCTCGACCGGGAGGCCCGGGGCGAGCGCCGCCAGCGACATCGTCACGCCGAACCCGGCAGCCGCGGCGACGAGTGGTCTGACCCCGATCTTCCCGCGCGCGGCCACGAGCAGGCCGCCGAGCACGGCGCCGAAGCCCATCGCGCCGGTCATGAACCCGAAGCCGGTCGAGCCGACGTGGAGTCCGCGGCTCGCCATCACCGGCAACGACACTTGGAACTCGTAGGTCAGGCACCCCACCGCGGCCATCATCAGCAGCGGCACCGCGAGCTCGGGCGTCTGGCGAACGTAGCGAAAGCCCTCGCGGAGCTGGCCTCGCGCGCGAGGGGTGGGTTCGGTGGGGTTCAGCCTCGTGAGATCGAGCGTGACCAGCGACCCGATGACCGCGACGAAGCTGGCCGCGTTGATCAGGAAGCAGACGCCCTCGCCGACCGTCGCGATCAAGATCCCCGCGACCGCGGGGCCGATCATGCGCGCGGTGTTGGCCAGGACCGAGTTGAGGCTGACCGCGTTGCGAAGGTGATCGGGGCCGACCATCTCGAGCATGAACGACTGGCGAGCCGGGTTCTCGAAGGCGTTGTTGAAGCCGAGCAGGGCCGCGAGGATGCCGATCTGCCAGACCTGCACGACCCCGGCGACGGTGAGCACGCCGAGGAGCAGGGCCTGCATCCCATCGCCGTCTGCAGCGCGATCGTCAACCGGCGCTTGTCGACTCGGTCGGCGACCACGCCGCCGTAGGGGCCGAGCAGCAGCACCGGCAGCGTCTGCAGCGCGACGATCAATCCGAGCGTCGTGCTCGAGTGGCTCAGGCTCAGGACCAGCCAGGCCTGGGCCGTCATCTGCATCCAGGTGCCGATCAGCGAGATCGCCTGGCCGCCGTAATAGCGGCGGTAGTTCGGGACCGAGAGGGCGGCGAAGGTCACACGGCCGGCGCGGAGCACCCGCGTCACGGCCGCTCCCCCTTGAGCTGCTCGGCCAGGCGCTCGAGCGCGGGCAGGGCGGCCTCGATCTGGCCGCGCTCGTGCTCGTCCAGCCCCTCGAGGGCGAGGTTGAGGGCGTCGGTGCGCTCGCGGCGGATGCGGTCGGCCAGCTTGCGTCCGGCCGCGGTCGCCTCGACCAGCGCGGCGCGTCGGTCGACCGGATCGGTGACGCGTTCGACCAGGCCGTCCTGCGCCAGATCGGCGATCACCCGCGACATCATCGTCGGGTTGATCCCCTCGGTGTCCGACAGCTCCGACAGGCGGATCCGGCCGGCCCGCGCCACGTGCAGGAGCACCGAGATTCGCGTCGGGCTGAGGCCGGCGGCGACCGCGGCGGCGGTGGGGCGCAGGCGACGGGACAGCCTGCCGATCACCGCACGCAGGCGGGGCGTGGCTTCGAGGTCGAAGGCGGCGAGAAGGGGCGTCATGTTGGCCTGATCGGCAGATCCGTGGGTTATTTGCTTGCTGATAAGCAAGTATATCAGGATGATGCCGGGGAGACCGTCGATCGGGCGGGGAAACGCCCCGGATCGCTACCGGCGGCTGCGCCTGCCGGTTGCGCTGGTGCTGAGGCGGTCCCGCTCGGCTTGCGGGTAGCCGTTGGCCGCGGTCGAGTCGCGCGGGATCGTGATAACGAACCGCGCCCCGGACCCGGTCTCGGGCCGCTCGAGTACGACCGTGCCGCCGTGCGACTCGGCGACCGCCCGGACGATCGCGAGGCCGAGGCCCGAACCGCGGGTCCCGGGCGCGCCGCGGACGAAGCGGTCGAACACGCGCGCGCCGAGCTCAGGCGGCACGCCCGGCCCGTCGTCCTCGACGGTCAGCACGGCCATGCCGTCCTGCACTTCAGTGGCCGCGCGGATGCGCGTCCCCGGAGGCGTGTGCCGAGCCGCGTTCTCGATCAGGTTGAGCGTCAGGCGATGGAGGTCGTCGCGCACGCCGGGCACGACCGCCGGACGGGCCTCGATCGACAGCTCGTGGTCCTCGGCCATCGGCCCGAGCTCGGACGCGGCCTCGAGCAGCACGTCCGCGAGATCGGTCGGGCCCCGCGACACCGCTCGCCGGGCGTCGGCGCGCGCGAGCAGCAGCAGGTCGCCGACCAGCCGGCGCATCCGCCGGGCCGACCGCAGCGCGGCTTCGGCGGTGTCGGCCTGATCTCCGTCGAGCTCCTCGGCCAGCAGCTCGAGGTTCGCGAGCAGGCTGGTCAGCGGCGTGCGCAGCTCGTGCGAGGCGTCGGCGACGAACTCCCGCTGGCGCTCGAGCGCGGCGTGCGTGTCGTTGCGCGCGGCGTCGAGCGACCCCAGCATCCCCTCAACCGTCCGGGCCAGCTCCGCGACCTCGTCGTCGGCCTCGGGGACGGGCAGGTGCAGCCTCGGGTCGCGCGTGCGCTCGATCTCGCGCGCCGCCTCGGTCAGCTGGACGATGGGGCGCATCGCGCGCTGTGCGGTGGCGAGGCCGCCCAGCAGTGCGAGCACGGTGCCGCCGAGCACGCCGAGCAGCAGGATCACCTGGACGCGGGCGATCGTGTGGTCGACGTCGGACAGTGGCCGGGCGTACAGGAACCACACCGGGCTTTCCTCGACGTTCAACTGTCTGGCCAGAACCTGGTAGCCCTGCTCCTGGAATGTGCCCTCCCTGGCCGGCAGCGCGAACGCCGGCGTCGTCGTCGGGAACTTCACCCCCTTGACCTTCACGTTCTTCTGCGTGCACAGCAGCAGGCCGGCCTGGTTGAAGAATCTGATCTGGACGTGCTCGGCGCTCGTGTAGTCCTTGAGGGAGACCGGCTGGCTCTTGCAGTTCAGTGAGCCGGTATTGCCGATCCATTTGAGCTGGAGCTCGTTGGCCAGCTGGTCGGAGTTGCTGCGGACCTCGTCGTTGAACTGGCCCCGCAGCTGGCGATCGGTGAGCACGCCGACGAGCGCGGCGAAGCTCGCCAGGATCACGCAGGTCAGCATCGCGGAGCCGCCGGCGAGCCGCCAGCGGATCGGGATCGACCTATACGCGGAGAACGTAGCCCGCGCCGCGGATCGTATGTAAGAGCCTGGGCTCGCCACCGGCTTCCAGCTTCCTTCGCAGGTTCGAGACGAACACCTCGATCGTATTCGTCATGGAGAACGGGTCATAGCCCCACACCTCGTCGAGCAACCTTTGGCGGGAGATCACGATCCGCTCGTTCCGCATCATGTACTCGAGCAGCTCGAACTCGCGCTGGGTCAGGTCGATCGTCCGGCCCGACCTCGTGACCTCGTGCGTATCGGGGTTCAGCCTGAGGTCGGCCATCGTAAGCGTCGCCTGGCCCCGGGGTGGGCGGCGCCTGAGCAGCGCGCGGAGCCTCGCGAGCAGCTCCTGGCGCTCGAACGGCTTGACCAGGTAGTCGTCGGCGCCCGCGTCGAGGCCCTCGACGCGGGCCTCGACGCCGTCGCGGGCGGTCAGGACCAGGATCGGGACGTCGTCGGTCAGGCGCAGCTTCCTGGCGACCTCGACGCCGTCGAGTCGCGGCAAGCCGAGGTCGAGGATCACCAGATCGGGCAGGAACGCGTGCGCCTCGTCGAGCGCTGCCACCCCGTCGCCGGCGATCCGCACCTCATAGCCCTCCATCCGCAGCGAGCGCTGGAGAACCTGTGCGATCGCATCGTCGTCCTCGACGACCAGCACTCGGGGCGTCCGTTCGTAGTCCGCCATTTCTGGATGCAGATGGTACGGCGCTCAGTGAAGAGTTCTGCGCGTATCGGGTGCCGGCAGGAAGCGGACCGGCTGTGTCGAAGCCAGTCCCTCCGAAATGGCCACCCGCAAGCGAAAGAAGCCGCCGCCCAAGCGCGCGACACGCTCGCTGCTGTCTGGCCTGCCGTCGCTGCGGCTGCCGCAGATCGAGCTCGAGCCGCATCACGTCGACATCTTCGGACTTGGCCTGATCGCGGTCGGCATCCTCTTCGGGGGCGTGGCCTATGGCGGGTGGGACGGCGGCACGCTCGGAAACGGCGCGGTCACGGGCATGCGGTTCCTGTTCGGGGCGCTCGGGTACGTCGTCCCGGCCGCGCTCGTGGTCGCAGGCGGACTCGTGCTGATGCGCGAGCTGCGCCCGCCCGGGCGGCCGCTGCGCACCGGGGTCATCTGCCTGACCTGCTCGATCACGCTCGCGCTGGCCGCCGGGACCCTCGGGGTCGGACCGGGCCCGGTGCCGTCTTCGGAGTTCTGGCGAGCTTCGATGTTCGAGACGCGCGGGGGCGTCGTCGGACAGGGTGAGCTGTGGGTGACCTCGCACCTGATCTCGACCGCCGGCGCCGACATCCTGGCCGTGTTCCTGTTCACGGCCGGGCTGATCCTCGTCACCGGCGCGACGCTCGCGGGGATCGTGCGGGCGACCGGCGCCGGCGTCGCCGGCACGACCCGCGCGCTGCGGCGCTCGACCGAGAACATGGCGGCGACCCGGGCGCGCCGGCCCGTCACCGAGGCGGCGAAGGCACGGGTGGCACAGTCGTCGCGATCGTCACGTTCCGTGCCCGGGGGGACGGACGCTGTCAATGATGGGGTCGAGCCGCTGCTTCCGCCCGAGCCCGACACGTCTGAGCTCGTCGTCCGCGCGACCCACGTCGAGGCGCCGCCACCGGTCGCGCTCGCAGATGACGAGGTGCCGGAGTACCGGCCGCCGAGTCGCCACGAGACTGCGGGCGACGCGAAGTC
>Ga0335079_10010468_pt1 | contig 10558 bp, 10 predicted proteins | sample Lox_Sample_33_FD_206719 | JGI IMG/M metagenome (GOLD analysis project Ga0335079, IMG submission 206719) | Soil microbial communities from Loxahatchee National Wildlife Refuge, Florida, United States - Lox_Sample_3.3 | ecosystem: Environmental > Terrestrial > Soil > Wetlands | place: USA... | reverse complement strand
AGCCGGCAATCGCGGTCATGGTCGAAGATCTCACCGTCAACCGCTCCCGGGCGCACCTCGCCATGACCGGCACCCTGTACAAAAAACCGGTGGCAGGGAAATGCCAAGTCGAGATCATCTGGCAGAAGGAGCAGTGCGACCGCTGCAACCGTATCTCGGGGAGCTACTACGAGGGAATCATCCAGGTGCGGGCGGAGGGAAGGACTCCGGGCACGTACGAGATCCAGACGGCGGCAGCGATCGCCCAGCAGGTCGAGGACACCCTCCAGTCCGGTGGGGAGCGCCTCTCGTTCCTCTCCGAGATCAGCCAGACCCGGGACGGGCTCGATATCGTCATAGGGTCCCAGCACATCGGGGCCCTCATCTCCCAGCGTATCGTCGCCGAGTTGGGGGGGAGATATACAACCCACCCGAAACTGATAGGCGAGAAGAACGGCCGCCAGCTCTTCCGGATTACCTACTCAGTCCGGCTCCCGCGCTTCCAGAAGTACGACGTTGTGAAGGCAAAAAACCGGTACTACGAAGTAGACGGGGTCGAGTCCCGTTATCTCAGGACAACGGATCTCATCGACGGCTCGGCAAGACCTCTCCGCGAAGACGACGTGGAACGCATTATCGGCAACTCGCGGAACGCAGAATCTGCCCTTATAGTCTTTGCCGACGGCAAGACCATGGGTATTATGGACCCTGTCACCTGCAGGACGGTGGAGTTCCGGCAGATGAAATGGCTCCCTGCCGAGGCCGGACAGTACCTGCGCCTGCTCCGTGACGGCGACAACCTCATCATCGTCAGGTAGGGCATGAAGGCGAGGGCCGTTCACCGGGACCTGCTCAGGGAGGTTCAGACCGAGGGGTGGGTCGACGCCTCCCGCGGCCCCTGGATAGAAGGGGAGATCGCATGGGTGCCGGTCAGGGATGGCGAAGCATTTGACCTCGAGATCCCGGAACGGCACCGGTATTCGGGCCGGGGTTTTTATATGATCGGAGATATTGCGGTCGTGCACGGGAAGCGGCCCGGCCGGTCCGATATCGAAGGGATCGCAGGGTTCCGCCACCCCCGGGGCATCCTCTGGATCGAATCCCTCAGGAGTGTCACCCGCACTCCGGCGACCGAAGTGCTGTGGGGCGAGGTCGGGGAGGTTGAGCACCGGGAGAGCGGATACCGCTACCTTCTCGATCCCCGCAGGGTGATGTTCTCTCAGGGGAACCGGGTTGAGAAGGAGCGGATCGCGGGACTCGTCAGGGAGAGCGGCAGGGAAGAACGGATCGCCGATATGTTCGCCGGCATCGGGTACTTCGCCATTCCCATGGCTGGAAGCGGGGGCCGCGTGCACGCCATGGAGATCAACACCGTTGCATTTGACTATCTCGTGGAAAATATCCGCAGGAACCGTTTGGAAGACAGCATCACCGCGTCAGCAGGCGACTGCCGGTGCCTTCTCGCCGGGACATACGACCGTATCGTAATGGGTCATTTTGATGCCGTGGATTTCCTGCCCTCCGTCTTTCCTCATACCGCTGCGGGTTCCGTGATCCATCTCCACAGCATCGGGCCGGTGGAAGACCGGATCAGCACGGCCGCGGATGAGGCAGGTTTTTCTGTATCGGTACGTGTACATAAGGTGAAGAAATACCGCCCGCATGCATGGCATGTAGTGCAGGACGTGACCCTCTCATGACCTCCGTACAGACCCTTGCCGGAAAAGAGATTGTCGTTGCAGTTACCGGCAGCATCGCTGCGGTCGAGATCGTGAAACTGATTCACGCGCTCCGCCGGCGCGGGGCAGCCGTACAGCCGGTCATGAGCGCCGCTGCGGCGGGGATCATCCATCCCGACGCACTCACCTACGCGGCGGGGCGGGAGACGATCTGCCGGCTCTCCGGGTTCGTAGAGCATGTGGCGTTCTGCGGGGACGGCGGGAGTGCCGACCTGCTCCTCATCGCCCCGTGCACGGCAAACACGATCGGGAAGATTGCGTGCGGTATTGATGATACACCGGTTACCACGTTTGCGTCGACTGCACTCGGGAGCGGGGTACCGGTCATCGTTGTCCCGGCGATGCACCACAGTATGTTCCGGCATCCTGCAGTGGTCAGGAACCTTGGGAAACTGAAGGAGTGGGGGATCGTGGCTGCCGGGCCCCTCATCGAAGAAGGGAAGGCTAAGATTGCAACAACCGAGGAGATCGTGCTCCGGTGCGAGCGGGCGTGCCTGAAAGGGCCGCTGCTCGGGAAAAAAGTCCTCGTGACCAGCGGGCCCTGCCGGGAACCGGTCGACGATATCCGGGTGCTCACCACCAAATCTGGCGGGCAGATGGGAAAAGCGCTTGCCCTGCACGCGTTCCGCCTCGGGGCCGAGGTTACCGTGGTCCACCGCGACACCTTTCCCTGCGTCAACAACATTCCTGCAGATACCGCTGCCGAGATGCATGCGGCAGTCCTCCGGTATTTTGGGAAGGATACCGCGGACATCTATGTGAGTGCAGCTGCCGTCTCGGATTTTGCCCCGCGCCGGGTGAAAGGCAAGATCCGGAGCGGCTCTCCGGTCAGCCTCGCGCTTGAACCGCTTCCGAAACTCCTCGAAGAGGTGCGGGCAAAGTTCGCGCCCGAGATCATCGCCTTCAAGCTCGGCACCGGGCAGGAGGAGAATGCCCGGAAGATGATCGCAGGCGGGATCCGGATGGTACTCGTGAACACACCGGCGACCATGGGTGCGGAGTCCGGCGATTATCTCATGATGACCGGAGCGGGGGCCGTTCCTCTCAGCGGCAGCAAAGATGCAATCGCGGTGGAAGTGTGGAAGACTTTCACCCTGTAAAAGGCCCGGAAACAGGTCCGAATACTCTTCCGTGCCCGGGGGGGGAGTTTTTTCCCGGCATCTCCATTATCTGCCGCAATTCGCCAATGCGGGAATGATGAACCCGCCGTTAGATTAAGAACAATTAAATATCCGGTTTCATCAATAATCATATATGTCCACAGTGAAGAGGCAGGAAACCAAGGCGCCCGCTCGGGCTTTTTCCTTCCAGATACCCATTTTCTACAAGCTGATGGTGAGCATGCTCTTTGTGGCCACGATCCCGATGATCCTCCTCGGCATCGTCAATTCGGGGGACAAAGCGAGCATCATTGCGAACATCGGGCTCCAGAACACCATCTTCATCATCACGCTCATCACCCTCTCCGTCGTCGTTATGTGGAGCTTCTTCCTTGCAAACAGCATCACCAACCCGATTGTGAAGCTCTCGAAGATTGCGACGAGCATGAGTACCGGTGAACTCAAGAACCCGGAGATCGAGCTGCTCAGCAACGACGAGATCGGTGAGCTCCAGTCTGCTTTTAACAGGATGATCAATACCTATAAGATACTTGATACCCTGTCGAAAGAAGATAATGAATAAATACCGGTCTATCGGGCGGAAAGTCGTGCCGGGCCCCGAATCCGGATATGGTTAAACCATGATGAAGCGGAAATACCTGGAACGTTGTGGCCCGTGGCGAAAAATGCGGCTGGCGCAGAAGTATTGTCCCGGAGTATACTGAAATGGCGGTCCTGAAGGAGATCCTCAACAAGTTCCTCATCCTGAACGGCGTCCAGGCTGCGATGGTTGTGCAGGAAAACGGGGAGATCATCGAGAGTATGAAATCCGGAATCAGGCTCGACGAGGAGATGCAGGGGGTCATCGCAACCCTCATGCTCGATTCGAAGGCAACGGCAACCAGTTTCGGTGATGCGCCGCTCTCCATGCTCTTTGTAGAATACGCGGATTATTTCCTCATCATCGGCCCGGTGATGGAAGAATTCTTCCTCTTCGTCATAGCCAAGAACACGGCGAACATCGGCCAGATCACCTATGCAATGAAGAAGAATCAGGAAGAGATCGTGTCGTCCTTATGATGGAACTGTTGCCGGAAGGGAAGAGTATCGGGTGGATGCAGGCCCCGCCTCAGTGGATCTTCTCGCATACCCTCCGGTTTGTCGGCATTGTCCGGATCGTTATCCAGGACGGCGAAGGATTCATTCTCATCAACAAGGGCAAAGCGCTCACGTTCTATTTCAAGCACGGGCGGATCGAGCTCCGGGGCAATGCGGCCCTCGACTACTTCAACTCCAACCCCACAATCGAATTCAACCTGAGCAAGTATACTCCCGAAGAGATGGCCGAGGCAATGAAGATCTGCCATATCGAGAGCGGGGAGCCAAGACAGGAGGGCCGAGCGGAGGTGCCGGCGGCCCCCCCGGCCGTAGTGGCTGTCTCGCAAGCCCCGGAACCCGCACCTGCACCTATGCCAATCCGGTCCGAACCGGTTCCTTCACCGGCCGCAGCAGTGCCGCACACGGACAGCCCGGCTGTTGAGGGCGCACGTCCACGGGAAACCGGACCCGAAACCGGAGCCCGGAGCGTGCCGGAAAGAGCAGCCGTACCGGACCGCCAGGCCACGTATGAGGCGCCGGTCCAGCCTGCCGTCCCACTCCCTGCCACCATCGATGAGGACGATATCCGAATCATCAGCCAGATCAAGAAGCTGAACGGGATCGTTGCCATCTCCGTCTTTAATGACGATCGCAACATTGTCCTGATGGGTGACGTGGAGATTGAACCTCTTCTCCGGATCGCCCGGAGCCTTCTTGCGACCACGAGGAAGATCACCCCTCACCTCGACTGGGGGCAGTTCGTCCATATGACGCTCCAGATCCCGGAGGGGAATGTGATCATTGCGCCCTACCGGGAAAACTATCTCTGCCTTCTGACGACCCGCACCATAAATATCGGGCATATCCGCCGTATCCTCCGGGATCTTCAGGTAAACGGGGAGAACTGAACACCGGCAGGCTGCTTCTCCCATTTCTCCACATGCGTTCCACGGGATTGGGGATTCCTGAACCTTTTCCGGGAGCACTTTTCGGTTGCTCCCGCTCATGTGACCCGTGTTCTGCCTGAAGGATACCCTGATAGTACCGTGCCATTCAGCCTGCCAGCATCCCGAGGAAGGATCAGGGTATAAAAGACCGGAAACCAAATCATCTTCCTGTACGGAAACGTCCCATGAACCCAGCATCCGTTACCGCATTCAGCCCCGGCCACATCTCGGGCTATTTCCGGCGAATCTGCGGAGATACGCCGGCAGCGACCGGAAGTATAGGCGCAGGAATCGTGATCACCGAAGGGGTAACGGCGACGGTGACGCCAGCCGGAGAGACATCGATCCGGATTATCCGGAACCTTGTCGGGCACCAGGGCCGTGAAGAAATCCCGGGTTCCCCCCTCCTTTCTTCGGTAATCGGAAAGCTCGGCGTTACCGCACGGGTGGTGACCGAATGCCGGCTGCCCATCGGATCGGGGTTCGGCCTTTCGGCCGCTGCGCTCCTTGCCACGCTTACGGCGTTGGACCGCCTTTTCGCTCTCGGTCTTTCCCGCCACGACATCGCCGCCTGCGCCCATGAGGCAGAGGTACTGCACCGTACCGGCCTCGGAGACGTGGCTGCCAGCCAGGGCGGAGGTTTTGTTATCCGCAGGAGTCCGGGAATCGATGGCCTTATTGAGCGGCAGACAGCCTGGGACGGACAGCTCTGCTCCGTGAGTTTCGGGCCCATTCATACCCCCACGGTCCTCGGGACCGAAGAGAAGATGCGGCAGGTTGCGTCCGCATTCCCCGCAAGTGAACCGTCTGGTCTTCCGGATTTCTTCGCTCTTTGCCGTGAGTTCGACCGGGACTGCGGGCTTGTCACGCCGGAAGTCAGCCGGGTGCTCGAGGCCTGCGACCGCGCCGGTGTCCAGGCAGCGATGACGATGCTCGGGAACGGGGTCTTCGCCTGCGGCCCGAAGGCAGCTCCCGTTCTCGGCCGGTTCGGGGAAGTGTACGGGTTCCGCGTGGCCCGGACCGGCGCCCTTATCACGGAGGTCGGGCCATGATCCCGCCTGATCACCCCCGGCACCGGTCTCTTGTCACCCGGGAGCGGCTTGCCGACTGCGCCCGAAAAGGGATCGTTGCGATGGAAGGGCTCACGGCCCACGGGCGCGGTGAGGCGTTCGACTATCTTATCGGCGAAGCAACACTCCCAAGCGCACGTCTCGCAGAGAAGACCGCGGCAGCATTCCTCCTCTCGGCACACCATCCGGTCATCTCGGTGAACGGGAATACCGCGGCGCTTGCAGCCCGGGAGATCGCGGATCTCCAGAAGGTGACTGGCGCTCTTGTCGAGGTCAACCTCTTCCACCGCACCGAGGAACGGATCCGGCAGATCGAAGGACTCCTCCGCGATGCCGGATGCGATGTTTTCTCCGGCCCTGCGGAACAGCTTCTGCCGCTCTCCCATGACCGGGCATGGTGCCGGCGGGAGGGGATGTACGCGGCGGACGTGGTCCTCGTACCCCTTGAGGACGGCGACCGGTGCGAGGCGCTTGTAAGGATGGGAAAGAAGGTCATCGCCATCGACTTAAACCCGCTCTCCCGCACGGCGAGGGCTGCAACCCTGACCATCGTTGACGAGCTCACCCGTGCACTGCCCCGTGTCACCGGCGCGTGCAGGAGCCTCTCCCAGAAAGAACGGCAGCGCCTGATCGAATCGGCTGATAACCATTATCTTTTGTCAGCCGCAATAGCTGAAATCACGAAGAGGCTTTCCCATGCTCTGGACTGAGAAGTACCGGCCTGCAGCATTCTCCGATATTCTGGGGCAGGATCAGGTTGTCCGGCTGCTCCGGTCGTTTGCCAAATCGGGATCGGTACCTCACCTCGTTATGAGCGGCCCCCACGGGACCGGCAAGAGCAGCGCCATCGCCTGTTTTGCCCGCGAACTTTACGGCGAAGACTGGGAGCTCAATACGACGATCTTCCCAACTGCGGATCTCTTCCTTCAGGGCAGAGCATTTCTCGAACAGGACGAACGCTATGTGCACCTCTACCAGAAGAACCTCTCGCTGATCAACAATTTCAAGCACATTCTCAGGGAGTATGCCTCGATCCGGCCGCTCGATACCGGCTTCAAGCTGATGGTCTTTGAGGATGCCCAGGCGCTGACGCGGGAGGCCCAGGCTGTGCTGCGCAGGATCATGGAACGATACAGCCCGACCTGCCGTTTCATCTTTTCGACTACGAACCAAAGCTCGCTCATCCCCCCTGTCACTTCCCGCTGCCTCCCCCTCGTCTTCTTCCCGGTCGGCAGGGACGCTTCGCTCCGGCACCTCGCAGCGATACGGGATCAAGAGGCAGGGGGAATGTATCCGTGTTCCGACGACGAACTTGAACTGATCGAACAAGCGGCCCGCGGCGACCTGCGGAGGGCGATCCTGCTCCTCCAGCTCGCGCTTGAGACGGGAAGTTGCGCGGACCTTCTCCCGGTGTCTCAGTCGGAAACAGCGACCATCGCTTCGTCTGCCTTCGCCGGTCTCCGCGATGCCGAGTTGAAAGCCGGCATCCGGAAACTCGAGTCCCTGATGATAGATTATGGCCTGTCCGGGGAGGAAGTCTTCTCGGAGATCCGCAGCGTAATCCGGCGTGAGTTCAACGATCCCCTGCTCGCTATCGCCCTTGCCGACGCCGAGCACCGGTACCAGCACTGCAGCAATGAATACATCCAGGTAGGCGCTTTCGCGGCTGACTCGCTCGGGTGGTTTTTATGAGCGTGAGGCAGGACAAGGTGCGGGAGCATTACGACGCCATTGCCGAAATATACGACTCCCACTACGATTGCTGCCGGGGGAGGAACTATCACACTCATCTCAGCGGTTATATTCTCGATGCCCTGCCGAAGAGGGGCAGGCTCCTCGATATCGGCTGCGGCACCGGCCTGTTTGCGTGGCAGTATCTCGCACATGGCGGGAGCGCAACCGGGATCGATCTCAGCACGAAGATGACCGAAAAAGCGAGGCGGCGTTGCCCGGCATGCGAATTCTCGGTCGGGACGGCAGACCGGTTGCCGTTCCGCGACGCGTCGTTTGATGCGGTCTCAAGCCTCCTCGTCTTTACTTACCTGCGGCGCCCGGAGGGCATGCTCTCGGAGGCGTTCCGGGTCCTCAGGCCCGGGGGTTCGATCGCCATCTGTACTCTCGGCAAAAAACTGCTTACCCGGGGGATACCGGCGCTCTACCATATAAGCGAGAAGATGCGGGTCAGGCATGTGGTCATGAAAAATTTCGGGGAGCATTATTACGACGAGCGCGAGATGCGGGAACTCTTTGCCGGCGCCGGGTTCGAAGAGATCGAGGTTCTGTGGTGTTCTTTTGCCCATATCAACATGATAGACCCCGTCTTCAACATCGCGCGGAAGATCGAGCCGTTTGTCGAGAAGCGCGTACCCCAGCTCGCGTTCAACATCTGCGTCAGCGCCAAGAAGCCGGAGCGAAGAGAATGCGAATAGCTATCCCGACAGGCCCCTCAGCCGTTGCAGCACCCGTTTCTTCTTTTCAATCGCTGCTTCCGAGGCCAGGAGGACGCCATGCTTCATCTCCTCAAAATCGCGGACCTCGACGTCGGCGACTTTCTTGACCGGCGTATATGCCGATTCCCGGAACCTTGGGGTAAAATCTCTCTCCTCCCCGTCGACGATAAGGACCGCTTCGGGTTTTCCCGCCTCCACATATCCGATCTCGCGGATCCTGACTCCCGCAGATTTGACTGCGGCAGCGACTCCCGGTGCCATGTCCCGCGGCGCAACGATAAGGAGCGCATCGAGAGAGACGCCCAGATAATCGATCTGCAGGGACTCAAGCATCGCTTTTACCCGCGGCTCAACAAGGCCTCCGATCGATTTCTCATCGATGACAATCCTGCAGCCGGCCGTCTCCGCCATCTCGAAGGCATCCCCTCTCAGCCCCCCGTTCGTGACATCGGTCATTGCATGAATCGTCGAAAATATTTCGCTCTGCATAAGGGTCTCGCAAGCGTTGAGGAAGTTGAGGTTGATCGTCTGTTCCACAACGTCGGGGAACCCGGAATATATCGCTGCGGTAGCAATCGTCCCGCCACCCGCGCCCTCTGTCATCAGGAGGACATCACCGGGAGCGGTCGACTTCCTTGCGGTGAGGTGTCCTGCAACTCCCACCGCCCCGACACACCCGGTGAGCCGGTTCCCGAGGACCATGTCGCCGCCGATCCGCAGTGTCGATCCGGTGACAAGTGGTACGTCCATTGCCTCCCCCACCGTTGTGATGCCTGCGGTATAATCGAAGATCTTCGCCACATCGCCGTCATCTGCCACGTGGATGTCTGAGAAGAGCATGATCGGCTTCGCACCCATGACGTAGGTATCGCGGAGGGTCGCCCTCGTGACATGGAATCCCGCGAGGAACGGATAGTCGGAGAGCCGGGAGTGCATCCCGTCGACCGTACAGACAATGTATTCTCCGCATGCCTTCACGGCGCCGGCATCGTCCATCTCATCGACGCCGACCGAAGCCGAGGTCTTGCCGATGATCCGGGCGATCTGGCGGTGGGCAAAAAAATCCCCCTTCCCGCGGGAGCCCACACCGAACTCGCCCATGTGTACCCCGGCGGGCTCGAAAGCAAAAAAATCTCCTTCAAGACCCTGCGTGTTCTTCACCTCTTCGATGACAGCACGGGAAAAGGCGGATGCATAGGAGGGGTGCACGTCTTTTATCTCGAGGACCCGTTCGGTAAGTACCTTCCGGATGGCTTCTTCCGTTTCACCGTCCGCCATTTTCCTGCGGACAAACTCCTCAACATCCATAATCATCAGTTCGGTGAGGATGCATAAAAAAGGAGATGGGAGCCGGAAAGGACGGCCGCGACAGGGCAACGGATCTTCTGGTATCACCGGTTACCGGAGAAGCACCCCGAAGACATCAGAGAAGCAGCGGAGGGCGTCATCGAACTTTCCGGATTTCAGGAGCGAGAGGCCCTTGACGACCCCGGTGCGGACATCTTTTACATCGATATAGTACGCCATGTCGAAGGCATGCGCCGATTCGTCGAGGCGCCCGAGCATAAAGCACGAGTTGGAGAGAACGACCCATGCATCCGCGATGGCCGGGTCGGCCGCCAGTGCTTTCTCGAGGTGGAAGATCGCCTCCTCATGCCTTCCGAGCTTGCTGAACGCAAGGCCCTTGCGGTAAAGGGCTTTCGGGTTCTCCGGATCAATAGAAAGGGCCCGATCGAGGATCTCGATGGTCCCAAGGAACTGTTTTTGCGCAATGAGGGCATCCCCCTTCTTGATGAGCGCCGAGAGAAAGAACGGGTAGATCTTCAGCGCCCGGTCGTAGCACGCGATCGCTTCATCGAAGTGTTTGAGCCGGCCGAGCGCATATCCCTTGTTCACCCAGGCGGAGAGGTAACGGGGCCGGAGCTCCAGCGCCCGGTCGCAGCACCGGACCTCAGCCTCGAATTTTCCGAGCATGCCGAGTGCCACGCCTTTGTTGTTCCACGCGGTGGCATTCTCCGGATCGATCCGGAGTGCCCGCTCGCAGCAGTAAACCTTGTCGATGAACCGGTCGAGCATCCCGAGGGCAAACGCCTTGTTGTTCCACGCATCTATGCACCGTTCGTCGATCTGGAGCGCCCGGTCACAGCACTCGATCTCTTCTTCGTACCTTCCGAG
>Ga0335079_10010466_pt1 | contig 10558 bp, 10 predicted proteins | sample Lox_Sample_33_FD_206719 | JGI IMG/M metagenome (GOLD analysis project Ga0335079, IMG submission 206719) | Soil microbial communities from Loxahatchee National Wildlife Refuge, Florida, United States - Lox_Sample_3.3 | ecosystem: Environmental > Terrestrial > Soil > Wetlands | place: USA... | reverse complement strand
ACTTAGCGGGACAGTCCGGAGGAAAACAGGGCGGATGAGTAAGATTCGAATTAACGATCTAGCCAGAGAACTGGAAGTCAAGAGCAAGGCGATTCTCGATTCGCTTCCGCTGGTCGGAGTCACCGAGAAGAAGACGCATTCCAGTTCTATTGAAGAGCACGAGGCGGAAAAAGTACGAGCCCACTTCCGTGTCGGCAGCGAGACGCAGGCGGCCGCCCGGCCCTCGCGCTCCAGCCGCTCCGAAGACAGCTCCGCCATCCGGACCAAAGTCGATCTCTCTCACATCTCTCAGCCCGGAGATGCCCTGAAGGCCATCATCAGCAAGCAACAGCAAGCAACCGCCCCAGCTCCGCCAGTACGCCCGCCCGTACCGGCTCCTCCGGCCGTAGCAAAGCCGGCTGCGCCAGCCCCGGCGAAGCCACCGGCAGCAGCCGCGCCGCCAACCTCTGTGCCGCGCCCAGTGCCGCCGCCAGCTCCGAAAATTGTCATGCCGGTAGCGCCTGTCAGGCCGACTTTTACCGTACCCACTCCACCGCCGGTCGCTACACCCCAGGCTCCAGTTGCGCCTGTTGTGCATCCGCCTGCTCCGAGCCCTGTCACAGCATCTGCGCAAGCAGCAGGGACGGCCGCCGCGACTCCAAGCGTGTCCAAGCCTCCGGCGCCACCCGCCGCTCCGGTTCGTCCTTCGGCACCGCCGCCCAGAATGATCGTGCCGCAGACCGGCCCACGGCCGGTTTACAAAGCACCCGTCCGCCCGGCTCAAACGGCACCTGCAGCCGGCACGCCGCGTCCCGCCCCCGGCCGTCCGGTTCCAGGACAACCCATTTTCCAGCGGCCGCGGCCTAGCCTAGCCCCCACCGGCCGTCCACCGCTTCGCCCGGGCGAACGCCGTCCCATGCATCCGACTCGGCAGTCGCCCACCGGCACTCGTCCTATCGGCGTCGGCCCTGGTTTGCCGCCGCCGGGTCCAACTCGTCCCGGGAGCCGCCCGGGAGGACCGGCACGGCGCCCCGGCCAGCGTTATATCCCGCGCGGTGTGAAGGAAGGCCCGATGAAGGGCTATGTGCCGCCGCCGCGCATGGTAGTTTCCAACGAGCCCTTGCCGATTACCCGCAGCATTACGATCACGGAAGGAATCAGCGTCAAGGACCTCGCGGAAAAGCTCGACATCCGCGCCAAGGATCTCATCGCGCGCCTTCTCGCCCGTGGCGTGTTCGCCACCATCAACCAGACTTTGGATGCCGAGCTTGCCAGTGAGATGGCTCGCTTCTTTGGCGCCGATACCAACGTCATCACCTTCGAAGAACAGGCCGCGAAAGATGTTTCCGAAGCGGCCGCAAGTGTGGAAGGCGGCGCTGGCGAAGGCCTGCCGCGCCCGCCGGTGGTCACCATCATGGGGCACGTGGATCATGGCAAGACCACCCTGCTCGACTCCATACGCTCCACCAGCGTGGCCGAAGGAGAGGCCGGCGGCATCACGCAGCACATCGGCGCCTACAAGGTCACCATTCAGGACACCGCATCCCCCGCCTACGGCCGCCAGATTGTTTTCCTGGATACGCCCGGTCACGAAGCTTTCACCCGTATGCGCTCCCGTGGCGCCAAGGCCACCGATATCGTCGTGCTGGTTGTCGCCGCCGACGACGGTGTAATGCCGCAGACGCTCGAAGCTATTGATCACGCGCACGCCGCCGAAGTTCCCATCATCGTCGCGGTCAACAAGATCGATAAGCCGGATGCCATGCCCGACCGGGTAAAGAAGCAGCTCGCCGACCGCGGACTGATGCCGGAAGACTGGGGTGGCACCACCGTCTTCGTGGACGTTTCCGCCAAGCAGAAGACCAATTTGAACCTGCTGATGGAAATGATCTGCCTGGTTGCCGACCTGCAGGAGCTGCGGGCTACTCCGGACCGCCCGGCTAGTGGAGTCGTCCTGGAAGCCAAGCTCGACCGCGGACGCGGACCGGTCGCGACCGTTCTGGTGCAGAACGGAACGTTGCATACCAGCGACAACTTCGTCGTCGGCAATGTCTACGGCAAAGTGCGCGCCATGCTCGATGACCGCGGTAACCCGCTCGACGAGGCGCCGCCCGCAACTCCGGTTGAGATCCTCGGCATGGAAGGCCTGCCGCAGGCAGGAGACCAGTTTGTCGTGGTCGCGGATCGCGACAAAGCTCGCGGCATCTCCGAATATCGCGAACAGAAAGCCCGCGAAGCCGCTTTGGCGAAGAGTTCCCGCGTCTCGCTGGAAGGCTTGGCCGAACAGGTCAAGAGCGCCGGCACCAAGGAACTCAACGTGATCCTGAAGGCCGACGTCGGCGGTTCCGTCGAAGTGCTCAGCGATCTGCTGTCCAAGCTGTCTAACGAAAAAGTGCGCCTGAAGGTATTGCATTCGGGCGTCGGTGCGGTCACCGAAACCGACGTGCTTCTGGCTTCAGCCTCTAATGCCATCATCATCGGTTTCAACGTGCGTCCGGAGCGCAAGGCGCAGGAACTGGCGGAACAGGAAAAAGTCGACATCCGCCTGCATTCCATCATTTACGAACTGCAGGACGAGATCAAGCGGGCCATGAGTGGCTTGCTTGAGCCAACCATCAAGGAAACTTACCAGGGCCGTGCCGAGGTGCTTGAAACGTTCCGCATCCCCAAGGTTGGCACGGTGGCCGGTTGTCGCGTCACCGATGGTATCGTCAAGCGCGATTCCGAGGTCCGGCTGCTGCGCGACAACGTAGTCATCTTCAAAGGCAAGGTCGGCTCGCTGCGGCGCTTCAAGGATGACGCCAGCGAGGTGCGCAATGGCATGGAATGCGGTATCTCCGTCGCCAATTATGGTGACGTCAAAGTTGGTGACGTAATTGAAGCTTTCATCACCGAGCGCATTGCCGCCGAAGTGATTGCCTAGCATTGCGGCACGACTGCTTTGTCTTCGCGGAGGGCTGGCGGAGTTTCCTCGTATGAAGCTGCTCGTCGGCATGCCCGCTGTGCTCTTGATCGCGCTCAATCTTTCCGCCCAGGAAAGATTACCGGCTGGAACCGTCCTGCCCGTTCAGTTATCGGCCACCGTGAGCTCACGAACATCGCATCCCGGCGATAGGATCTCCGCGCGAATCATGCAGCAAATACGAATCACGCCCGGTTTCTCTGTCCCGGCAGGTTCCCGCGTAGAGGGCAAGATTGTGAATGTCGTTCCGGCTTCGCAATCCGGCGAGTCCCAGGCTACTCTGCGTTTCGACCGCGTGGTTGCCGGGAAAAGAGTCATCCCGATTTTGGCCGATCTCCGCGCCATTGCTTCCTTCCGAGAAGTGGAGGAAGCGCAACTTCCGGCGTTTGGCGGTGATCGTGGCACCAGTTCGGCGGCTTATACAACCGTGCAGATTGGCGGGCATGACGTGGTTTACCGCGGCGGTGGCCCGGTGATGGAAGGTTCAGAAGAGGTCGGCGTACCCGTTCCCGACGGCGTGCTGGCCGAGGTGCGCTCGTCGCCTGGGTCCGGCTGCCGCGGTCCACTGGAATTCAATTCTCCTCCACAATCTCTGTGGCTTTTCTCTTCCGATGCTTGCGGCAGTTTCGGATTCCCAGACCTGAAGATTGCCCGTGCTGGCAGAAGATCGGGGGAAATTGTTCTCACCGCTGCGCGCGGGTTGAGAATCCCTAAGGGTTCGGGGCTGCTGCTGCGCGTCACCGGCGCCCAACCGTGATCGAGGCGCAGCCTGCATGATCGCCTTCCTTACGCTCGAATTGCGCATCGAAGCGGCCCAATCGCTGAAGGACAAGCGGCAGGTGGTGCGCAGCCTGAAAGACCGCCTGCGCGCGCACTTCAATGTCGCCGTCGCGGAACTGGACGCGTCGGGTTTGTGGAACCGCGCGACTATCGGCGTGGTCAGCGTCTCCGACTCGCGCGACTATCTGGATGGGCTGATGAAGAATGTTGAGCGGCACGCCACACGAATCGCAAACAATGCCGGGGCCGACCTGGCGGATTCGTTTCTGGAGTTTCTGTGACCGTGATGTAGTCCAGCTAAGCAAGCTCCTCGCAGGAGTCGAAAGTCTCCACCCGCACGCTGGTAACGACACCAGCAGCTCGATTTTCTGATATTCTCTTTCGTTTTACCCGAGGCAAAAACCGTGGAGCGGCGCGGGCAGAAATATCATCGCGAGCGGCTGAGCGAAGCCTTGCGCGAGGAGATTGAAACTATCGTGGAGGGCGAGCTGGCAGATCCGCGCATCGGCCTGGTCAGCGTGAGCGGTGTGGTAATAGCCGAGGATGGCCGTTCGGCCCACGTTCTCGTGGCCATTGGTCCCGACGAAAGCGAAGCGGCCCGCTCGCTCGAAGGCTTGAATGCTGCGGTCGGCTACATCCGCCGAACCGTGGCCGAGCGCCTTCATCTGCGCCGCCCGCCGGAGCTGTTCTTTCAGTTGGATCGCTCGCAGAAGTTCGAGGCTCGTATCGAAGAACTGTTGAACCGCACCAGGAAGAAAGCCAGATAGATCGGGGAGTGGGAAGTTCAATGCTGAAGGAAGTTCTCAGGCACATCGAGCAGCGCAACCGCTTCCTGCTGACTTCCCATGCGCGTCCGGATGGGGATGCCGTTGGTTCCGCGCTGGCTTGCGGGCAGATTCTGCGTTTGATGGGCAAAGAAGCCGAGGTAGTCCTGCACGACGGCGTACCCCGCATCTATCAGCCATTGCCTTTTGCCGACCGGGTAGTCCGTGCGGAGCGCGTGAACGGAAACTACGAGGCTGCCATCATCCTGGAATGTGACAGCGTCCAGCGCACGCGGCTTGAGGGCCTGGAGAACCGCTTTCTCATCAGCATTGACCACCACCAGAGCGGCCGCCCTTTTGCCCAGGTCAACTGGATTGATCCCAATGCCGTGGCAACCGCCGAGATGGTGTACCGTCTGGCCATCGAAGCCGGGGTAGCGATTTCCCCGGAGATCGCCACCTGTCTCTACACCGCAGTGTTGACCGATACGGGTTCTTTTATGTTTGAAGGCACCAACGAGCACACCTTCGCATTGGCGCGCGAACTGGTGCTGGCGGGCGCCAATCCGGCACACTGCGCTCGCAATATCTATTTCGGACATTCCACCGCGAAGTTGCGATTGCTGGGGTCGGCCTTGACCAACCTGCACCGCGAAGGCCCGCTCGCCTGGATTTGGATCACGCAGGAACAGATGGAGCGCGTCTCGGCCAAAGAAGAGGACTGCGAAGGGCTGGTAAATTACGCTCTTTCCATCCAGGACGTCGAAGTCGCAGCCTTTTTCCGCGAGCTGTCCGATGGGCGCTGCCGCGTGAGCTTGCGCAGCAAAGGAAGCCTCAATGTCGCCTCCGTAGCAGAGCGCTTCGGCGGCGGCGGTCATGCCTGCGCCAGTGGCTGCTCCCTGGAAGGCCCGCTGGCCATTGCGGTCGGACGCGTTCTGGCTCAACTTCGACAGGGATCTTCCTTACAATAGCTTCTTCATGTCTACCTCGACTGCCGGCTCCGGAGGGCTCAGGGATCGTCCCCGCCCCTTGATGGACGCGCTGATGAGCGCGGGCTTCTGCGGCTTTCTTTTCTTCTTCCGCCTCGGTGGCATTGGGCTGGTAGGGGCCGATGAACCCAGATACGCGCAGGTGGCCCGCGAGATGCTGGCCAGGCATGACTGGATCACTCCCACTCTCGGCGGACAGCCGTGGCTTGAGAAGCCGCCGCTTTACTACTGGCAGGCGATGCTCGCTTTCCGGTTGTTTGGAGTGCAGGACTGGGCCGCCCGCCTTCCTTCTGCGGTGGATGCAACCCTGCTGGTGATCGCAGTCTATTTCTTCCTGCGCCGCTTTCGCCCGGGATTTCACCTTGACGGCGCTTTGATCACCGCATCCGCTGCCGGCGTCATCGGCTTTGCTCGCGCAGTTTCTACGGACACGCCGCTGGCCACCGTCTTCACCATCGCCCTGCTCGCCTGGTATGCATGGTATGAAAACGGGGCTCGCCGCTACCTTGCGGCGTTTTATGTCTTTCTCGGACTTGGCACGTTGGCGAAAGGCCCCGTCGCTCCGTTTCTGGCCGCGCTCATCATCCTCGTCTTTGCTCTCGTCCAGCGTCAGGCCGCCCTGCTGTGGCGGACGTTCTGGATTCCGGGCATTCTGCTTTTCGGCGTCGTGGCTCTGCCGTGGTACGTCGCCGTGCAAATCAGAAACCCTGACTTCTTTCGCGTGTTCATCCTGCAGCACAATCTCGCGCGCTTCGGCACAAACCTCTATCATCACAAGGAACCGTTCTGGTATTTCCTGCCCGTGCTGCTTCTGGGGCTGCTTCCCTGGACCGTGTTCGTCGTCGCCGCCCTGCTCGATAGCGTTCGGATCTGGTGGGCCGATCTTCAGAACAAGTTCCGCTCGGATGACTCACTCGCCGCTTTCTTGCCCGTGTGGCTGTTGGTGCCCGTCGTATTCTTTTCACTTTCTCAGTCGAAGTTACCTGGATACATTCTCCCTGCATTGCCCGCAGGTGCTCTCCTGCTGGCGGAGTACATACGGAGACAAGCGGCGGAGTACGAACGCCCGAACCTGCTCCTGACCGCTCTGCACTCCATCGTTGCCGCTGTTCCGATGATGCTCGCTCTCATGATCCAGTACATCGTGCTGCAGCATCGTTTGCCCTGGGGTCAGGCGCTCGCAATCTCATCCGGCTTTGCAGCCGCATTGGCGGTTGGCATCGCGATTACATTGCGCACGCAGCTTGGGCTGCGCATGCTGCGTTTCGTCACCATGGTTCCGGTCCTGCTGGCAATGGCCGCATTGCTGCGAATCGGCGCTCCCGTGCTGGACGCAACTCTGTCTTCGCGCCTGCTCGCCGGTGTCGTTCACGACGTGGAAGCCAAGACCTTACCACTGGCCGTGTTTCAAGCGCCGCGCGAGGTTGAGTATGGCCTGGCGTTTTACCGCAACCAGGTAATCGATCGCTACGAGCGCGGGGAAATTCCGGCGGGCGAGCATCTGTTGATAGCGCCTGAAGGCTCGCAGGCGCGAATCGCCGGGCGTACCGCCGGGCGGCGTGTCGCCTACCTTGGCAGCTTCGCTCCGCAAGGCCTCGACTATTACTGGGTGTCGGCGCCGGGAGTGCAACAAGTGCCGCCCGGAATGGACATGCACTGACAACGCCTGGCCGGCTCTATTGCTTCTGGATATTCTCCACGTTGCCTGTTGCCCGCCCCTGCCACTACACTCGCTGTTCACGGCTCAGGAAATAGCCTTGCTGTCGTCCGGGTGCCCCGAGTGGAGATTCTCGATCTCAGGCATTTTTCGTCGGTTGACCTGCGTCCTCTGCTCGAGGACGAAATCCAGGTATGGGCGCGCCTGCTCTCCTGGGATTATCACGGGTCCGCCGACATGATCCTGCGCTACGTTGACGCCAAAATCCTCCCTGGCTACGCCGCCGTGGACCGGGGCCGCGTGTTCGGCTACTCGTTTTTCGTCTATGAAGGCAGCAAAGGCGTGATCGGCGACTTGTTTGTCGCAAATGGAAGCCGCCTTCCCGATCCTCATGAAGTCGAGTCCCAGCTGCTCCGGCACGTCATTGAGACTCTGCAGCAATCGCCCGGTATTCATCGCGTGGAGGCTCAACTTCTGGCGCATGAGGCCGGAGCCGTGGCTCGCCCCTTCGTGGATCAGGGATTTCACCGGCACGCACGGCTTTTTATGGTCCTGCCGCTGCAATCCCATGCCGCTCCGCCTCCCGCGTTGCACCCGGAGGTCGAAATCCGGAACTGGTCCGAACAGGACTATCAGGCCGCTGCCGCGCTCATCACCAACGGGTATCGGGGCCACATCGACGCCGAAATCAACGACCAGTACCACACTCTGAGCGGCTCGCTTCGCTTCCTGAACAATATCGTCCGCTTCCCCGGGTGCGGTGTCTTCGATCCCGATGCGTCGTTCGTTGTCATCCACCGGAAAGCCAAGTTCCTGGTAGGACTCATCCTTTGTTCCCGCGTGCGCGAAGATGTGGGACACGTGACCCAGGTCTGTGTGCTGCCGGAGTACCGCTCTCATAAAATCGGGGAGTCGTTGCTGGCAGCCACAACCGCTAACCTTCGCCAGCGTGGATTCTCCATGCTCTCTCTGACTGTCACCGAGGCCAATACGCGCGCCGTTGCGCTTTACCTGCGCCTGGGATTCCGCACGCAGCGCGTATTTGATGCGTTTGTCTGGGAAGGATAACGGCGGTTAGTGCCGCAGCAGCCACATCACCCACCCGGCAGCCATAACTCCGCCTACGAACATGGCGAAGCAATACAAGCCGTAGCGGATTTGTTCCCGGGAGGTGTTGCGCTGGGTAATTCCGAAAACCACGGATGCGAAAACCGAAAACAGCAGCGCGGCGCTGAAGTGTGAAAGTTGCAGGTTCATCTCCGCCCTTCTGTCATGGCTTTTTTCCAATCGCGATGTGGTAAGCATCCGCCACGCTGATGAAATTCAGCAAGCCGGCAACGATCAGGTACTTCGTGCCATAATCCGCCGTCGCGTGTGCAATCGCGCCCTGCCCCCAATTCATCGCCTGCGTAACGATGTAGAACCCGCCAGCTCCTATGTCGCCTACGAAGCCAAGCATGTCGAGAATATCGCCGCCGTTCGGCTGGTACACGTGCCCCTGCATCGCCAGCCCCAACAGGAACATCGTCCCGATGGAGCCCATGAGCAACACGCCCCGGATCCAGCGCTTCTGGATCAGGTGGCCCGCTCCCGGAATCAGCCAGCCCACTGCCGGCGCGATCACCGACATGGTGGTCACCGGCCGGCCTTCCGCGTCGGCTGCCGTTTTCTTGCTTGTCGAGGAATTCGCCATTCAGATGATCACTATCTCGTTCTGGATTCGGCCGGTCACTTCCGCGCTTTTCGCCCGCACCAGCATGTTCACTTCGCTGCGCACTCCGAATTCCGGCAGGTAGATTCCCGGCTCGATGGAGAAGCACGAGTTGGGCAGAATCCGCCGCTCGTCGTGAATCTCCAGATCATCCATGTTGGCGCCATTGGCATGGACGTCGGTCCCGATGGAATGGCCGGTTCGGTGGATAAAGTAGTCGCCGAAGCCTGCATTCTTGATATGTGCGCGCACCGCCCGGTCCACTTCCCAGCCCGCCATTGCGCGTCCGGCGCCGATGCCTTCCTGTACGGCCCGCACGCCCGCATCCCGCGCTCCGCTCACAATCTTGAAAATCTCGCGCATCTTGTCGGACGGCGACTTGCCCACAAATCCCGTCCACGTGATGTCGTAGTACACCGCTCCCGGCGTATTTTTCTTCGCCCACACATCCAGCAGAACAAAATCTCCTTCGCGGATAGGCGCTGAACTCTCCGCACGAGGTTCGTAGTGCGGGTTCCCGCTGTTCGCGTTCACGGCGACAATCGGCGGGTCATCCGTAATCAGGTTCTCTCGCTGGAAAGCCTCCATGAACCACTGCTGGATCTTGTGCTCCGTTGTGCCTCCGTTGCGAACGCGCTTCCCGATTTCCTGAAATGCCGCCTTCGTGATCGAATCAATCGCGTCGCGCGCCGCAAAATGTGTCTTGATCTGCTCTTCCGTCCACGTGGCTTCGAACTGGGCAATCAGATCGCCGGAGCTGACAATGTTTTTTCCCAGGCCACGGATCAGTTCGACCGTTCCGCCATCCACCAGCGAAACATAGAAAACCAGGTTGTTCGGCGAGTACTGCATGGCTATGTCACGATGATTGGCCAGCATCGCCTTGAGATGTTCGAAAAGCTCCTGCCACGCCGCATACTGCAATTTGCGTCCGGGCAACGTATCCAGATGCCCGGACTCAATCTTGTGCACCAGTTTGGTGGGCTCGCCCTGTGCCGGAACGAGATAGAACCACCGCCGCGTCACCATCAGGCCCTCGGGAAGTCCTAGAACCCGGTAGGCGATAGGGTCGCGGTGATGATGGTCGCAGAACAGCCACGCGTCAATGTTCCGTTCGCGCAGCGCCGCTTGAATGGCCCCAAGATCCATAGCAGATGTTCATTGTAAACAAACCGGAGCGCTTTGCGCGAATTCGCAAACTAGATCGCACCTGCGCCAACGTGCCACAAACTCGAACGCGGGGCAGCGAGAATTTTCTTGCTTTGGAGCCGGAACTGAATCGCAGCCTTAGCTGGCGCTGGCGACGCCCTTCTTCTTGACCACCTTGTCGTAAATCCAAAGCGCCGCTGCCGTCACCAGGCCTACGCCGGTCACTGTCCACCACATGCGTTCCGGCTGCTGCGCGACCTCGCCAAAATGATGCATCAGCGTCCCGCCAAACCAGCCGCCAATCAGAGACCCGATTCCAATCGGCAAAAATGCAAACCCCATGTATGTACCCTGCTGGCCCGGCGGAGCCAATCGCGAAATGTAGTCGTAGTAGGGCGGCTGTTGCGTGATCTCTCCCAGCGCCAGCACAAACAGCGCCAGCACAGCACCCCAGATCGTCGGATGCACAGCCACGATCACCCACGAAAGCGAGGTAATTACCGTTCCCAGAATCACGGCCTGAAACGCGGGAATCTTGCGGATTAGAATGTTCACCGCCAGCGTGAG
>Ga0335079_10010465_pt1 | contig 10559 bp, 7 predicted proteins | sample Lox_Sample_33_FD_206719 | JGI IMG/M metagenome (GOLD analysis project Ga0335079, IMG submission 206719) | Soil microbial communities from Loxahatchee National Wildlife Refuge, Florida, United States - Lox_Sample_3.3 | ecosystem: Environmental > Terrestrial > Soil > Wetlands | place: USA: Florida... | reverse complement strand
TCCTATTTGAACAGATCGTCGCAGCTGCTCTACTCGTAGGCCTCACTCTGTGCTTACAGTGCGCCGGCGTCGCGATGATCGTACATTGGCTAAGAATGGGTCCGATGAGGGACGTCCGAAACTTTGCCGTCTTTCGCTCCGCCGCGCTGGTCATGGAAGTCACAATAGCGGTCATTCTCCTGCAGGGCCTTGTGATTTTCCTTTGGGCTGGTTGCTATCGGGGGCTGTGCCTGGGCTCCTGGGAATCCGCCTTCTACTTCTCGGCAGGCAGTTATTCGACGGTCGGATATGGCGACGTGGTGCTCCCTTCGCACTGGCGGGCACTGGGGCCGCTGGAGAGCATAATGGGAGTGCTGATGTGCGGCATCTCAGTAAGTCTGTTGTTTGCACTGATCAATAAGCTGATCGCCAATGAGGTACGAATTCAGTCTGGGAACGCTTCATGAGCGGGGCGCGAGCATTGTATGACTGGCACAGCCAAATTTGGAGTCGCTTGATAAAATGACTCACACTAACCTTTCCGTAGCACAGGGAATTCCTGTAGAGCGCGTCATGGGGAACGCCGAAGAGCGCTATCGAACATTGCTGGATATGTCCAGCGCTCTGACCGATCAGCCTACCGTGAAGGCCATGATCCAGAGTCTGCGCGGCCTTCTGTCCAGCAGTTGTAACGTGCATGGAGCCCACCTATGGGTCCTGAGCGCTGACGGACAGAGTCTCCATCTGTTGGATTTCGATCAAGCAGCGGACGCACCTCCTCTCAACGCCGGCGTTAAGATTGCGAGAATTAACGCCGCAGCGCGAGTGCTGGATGAGCAACAACCGGTTTTCGTCGCAGACCTGGAGCAGGAACTGTCGAGATATGCCGAGCTAGCTCTATTCGCAGCTGAGTCCGGCGGTCGCAGCAGCTATCTGTTTCCAGTATCCACGGCGCAGCAACAATACGGTTTTTTTGCAGTGACCAAGGATCGGGGTGAGGAATTTCTGCCCGAGGACGTCGAATTGCTTCACTCCATGGCCTCGCACCTGGCAGTGGCGATGGAGTGTGCGGTGGCGAGGGACAGCGCAGAGCGTTACCAGAGGCAGGTGGCGAAGGAACGCGACCGTCTGAAACTGCTTCTGGAGATCAACAACCACATCGTTTCCAAGCTGGACGTCAACGACCTGTTCCAGTCTGCCTCGGCATCGATCCGAAATTATTTCCACAACGACTTCACCGGATTCTGGCTGCTTGAGAAGCAGTCGAGCGAGGTGGAATGCGCGCTGTTCGATTTCCCGAGCGGCAAAGGCCTGGTCACGCCTGGAGAAATGTCGGAGCTGAGCGGTCCCAATTACGCGAAATTGTGCGCCCGCACTCCTGAACTACGGTCGGTTCGTGAGATTGAGGATCTGCCGGAGCCTATCGTAAAGAAGTTCAAAGCGGAATCGATCATGTCCATGGCGTTGGCGCCGTTGGTGACCGCGAGCGGTCCGGTAGGAGTGATCACGCTCGGCAGCCGGCGGCAGAACAGCTTTAGTCAAGAGGACCTGGACGTTCTGTCGCAACTCACCACCCAGATTGCGCTGGCGGTCGAGAATGCTATCGCCTACGGACGCGTGGCGGCAGCCAGGGACCGCCTCGATGAAGAACGTCTCTACCTGGAATCGGAAATCAGTTCGGAATACAACTTCGAGGACATCATCGGGAAGAGTGCGATTTTTCATAAAGTTCTCCAACAGGTTTCCATCGTTGCGCCAACGGATTCCACGGTGTTGCTGCATGGGGAGACTGGCACCGGCAAGGAATTGGTAGCACGCGCCATTCACAATCTCAGTTCCAGGCGGCAGCGCACTTTCGTCAGAATGAACTGTGCGGCTATCCCGTCCGGGCTTCTGGAGAGCGAGCTGTTTGGGCACGAGAAGGGGGCGTTCACCGGAGCTGTCATCCAGAAGCGGGGCAGGTTCGAGCTGGCTGATCAGGGTTCACTGTTTCTGGATGAGATCGGTGACATCAGCATGGAATTGCAGCCCAAATTGCTCCGCGCCGTCCAGGAACAGGAATTCGAACGCCTAGGGAGTGCCAAAACGATTCAAGTCAATGTACGCATGATTGCCGCCACCCACCGCGATCTGCGGGCAATGATTCGCGACGGGCACTTCAGGGAGGACCTGTTTTACCGCCTGAATGTCTTCCCCATTGAGATTCCGCCGCTCCGGGAACGGCGAGAGGACATTCCTCTCCTGGTCAACTACTTCGTCTCTAAGCTGGCGCGACGCATGCGGAAAGAAATCAAGACCATACCGCGCCGGGCAATGGATGCTTTGACCAACAACCCGTGGCCGGGTAACGTTCGGGAACTGGCTAATTTTCTTGAGCGTGCTGTGATTATCAGTCGCGGAGAGGAACTGCAGGTTCCGCTCGGCGAACTGAAGACAACCGGCATCACTAGCGGGACCGTTGTGACTGCAGCTTCGGTACCTACTTCCACCTTCGCACAAGCGGAGCGCGATGCGATCATCGGTGCCTTGAGGGCTGCATCTGGACGGATCTCAGGCAAAGGCGGGGCCGCCGAACGGCTCGGACTCAAGCGTACTACCTTGCAGAACAAAATGCGGCGCCTAGGCATACCCGCAAAATTTGCACAGGCTGGCTAATAGCACTGGCCTTGTCGCCCTACCTCCTTGCAGCAACGCCGATTAGGCAGAAGGAGATGCATAATCAGAACGGCGAAGTTGCAGCCTGCGCATTTTGTTTTGCAAGGTAGTGCGCTTCAAACCGAGCCGCTCTGCCGCGCCTCCGGCCCCGGCGAGCTTGCCTGAGGCAGCTTTTAGCGCATCGATGATGGCCCGTCGTTGAGCGTCATCAAAGCTCGAAGGGGAATTGGCTCGAAAAGCGGGCGTAGTATTCTTGAGTTCTCCAAGGGGAAGGTATAACTCTCTCCCTTGGGTGAGAATAACGGCGCGCTCGATAAGGTTTTGCAGCTCGCGGACGTTACCGGGCCAGGAGGCATTCGCCAGCAGGTCCATAGCCTTCCCGGAGACCCGTTCGATTTGCTTTCCCATTCGACCTGATGTTTTCGTGACAAAGTAGTGCACCAGCAACGGTATGTCTTCTCGCCGCTCGCGTAGCGGGGGAATCTCGATCGGAAAGACGTTCAGCCGATAGAAGAGGTCCTCGCGGAACTTACCTTCGTCAATCATGGTGACAAGGTCTCGGTGGGTGGCAGCCACGATCCGGGTATCGACCTTGATGGTGTTCGCACTGCCGAGGCGCTCGAATTCTTGTTCCTGTACCGCTCGCAACAGCTTAGGTTGCAATTCGAGACTGATATCCCCGATCTCGTCGAGAAAGAGCGAGCCGCGATCCGCGAGCTCGAACCTGCCCCGCTTTTGTATCAGAGCCCCGGTGAATGCGCCCTTCTCGTGCCCGAACAACTCGCTCTCCAAAAGTCCTGAGGGAATAGCGGCACAGTTCATGCGCACAAATCCGTGCTGGCGCCGGCAACTTAGGTTGTGTATCGCGCGTGCGATCAACTCCTTGCCCGTGCCCGTCTCGCCATGAAGCAGCACGGTCGCACCTGTGGGCGCAACAATACTAACGTCTTCAAACACCTTCTGAAGAGCAAGACTCTTGCCGACGATGCCATGGAAGCAGTATTTGGAGCCCATATCTGCCGCCGGATCAAGTTGCTGGTCTTCGAGGTCGCTCATGTCAGGAATCATTGCCTTTTCGATCTCTGCCGGGTCTGCGAAAGTAACACCTGGGTGACCCATATCATCCTCCTAGCTCGTCGCGGAGCGAGTACGTGTCGAGTGAACAGCTTGAATCTCTGCAAGCAACTCGAACCCAGGTTCGGTGACTGTGTGCTGCCATGCCAGGATTGATGCTATGTATTCTGCTGTCTGCGCTGAGCAGTGAAGCCTTTGCCTCACTCTCGTTGCCAATGCGTATAACCTATCCAGGTCCATAGGAGCTCCTTACAGGCTCACGCCCAGTGCGTGTGCGGACATGGGATCATAGTCGTTGGAGGTCAACAACTCGAAGGCGTCGAGGGCAATGTCCTCTTCCAGCAGGTCGATCTTCTTGGCAAGCTCGAAACAATGCTGAGCGCTCTCCTGAAAGTTTTCTACCTCTGGCATGATGTCTCCTTCCCGGAACCCCTTCTTCAACATCTTGGCTTGGCTGTGAGTTGGAGCGTCGTGTCCCGTTAACGAGCGAAGTATGCTACGACCTGCCATTCGCACACAGCCCCAGATCGGGACAAATCGCAGGCGCTTCCAAGGCGGATAACAGCCTCTTTTGAGGCATGAAATCTTACTTTTTGAGGGGTCTATTCTGAGACGGAGTTCTGTCGACGAGGTGGGGCTTCGACGCGTTTCCAGCCAAACAGGCGAGCATCGACGGACCAAAGACCGGGCCCTAGCATCGCGAGAGCCGCGCTAACAGTGGCCAGCAATAACCAAAGCCATTTGTCGCCGGGTAGGGTCAGGACCTTCCAGGCTTCGACCAGTGCAACCAGGATTCCTGAAATCGGGGTCCATAAACCGATGATCAGGAGGATCCCCAAACCCAAAAGGATTGCTGAGGTTATCGTGGAATTCAGGGGAGGGTCGCCCCACAGCCGCAAGCCCGCGCGCACGACCAGTATGGAGCCGAGGACCAGGCGCATAAGAAGCAACCCCGTGCCCGGCCAACCGCCAGCGAATGTGGAGTATAAGCGGCGCAAAACGCATCCTTTCGCACAAACCAGAGTGCCATATTGTTGAAATTCAGCGACACCCCAAAGAGAGTTGTAATCGTCACTCTTTCGAGGCTGGGATGCAGGGGCAGAGTTGGGGACGGATGCCAGAGCCTACGGCTCGATGATACCTCTCTTCAAACCGATCATGGCGGCGTGGGTGCGATCGTTGGCGCCTAACTTGGAAAGGATGGACTTTACTCGACTCTTGACGGTCTCCTCGGTGATAGAAAGCCGATCCGCAATTTGCTTATTGGCATTGCCCGCGGCGATCAATCGCAGGACGGCGACTTCTGCCGGCGTTAGGGCGTCATCTGTCGCATGCTCGGCGATTTCGTAGGAGGCCTCGGGGGAAAGCGCTTTCTTTCCGGCGTGGACTGCGCGGATTGTCTCCATCAGTTCCTTGTGTAACGTATTCTTAAGCAAGTAGGCCTGAGCACCGGCCTTGAGCGCTCGGCGAATTTGCATATCGCCTGCGTAGGTTGTCAGCACGATGATCTTTGCTTCCGGAAATTCACTACGGATGGCGATCAGCGCATCAAGGCCGCTCATCTCCGGCATCTGCAAGTCCATCAGGGTGACGTCGGGGTGATGCTTGCGGAATTCCTGGATAGCGTCACGGCCGGTGGATGCTTCACCAACTAGGACCATGTCGGGCTGAACACCCACCAATCCGGCGATTCCTTGCCGCACGAGTGGATGGTCGTCGACCGCGAGGATTCGAATTGGCGAGACGTCGGTGCTCATGACCGGACTCCTAAATCATCCTTTTGCTTTCGCGGCAAAGGCACGCGACCACCAGGAAGACTTCCGGACTGTTGTGTAGGCGAGCTTTGCAGGAAGGCGCAGTTCCACCTCAGTACCGGCATCGACTTCGCTCCACACTGTCAGCCTAGCTCCCATAATTTTGGCGCGTTCCCGTATGCCGGGCAATCCGTAGTGTCCCTCTGCGCTTTGGCTGGAGAGTATTGCCGGGTCCATGCCTTTTCCGTCGTCACGCACTCGCAATCGGAATTGCTCGTTGTCGTAGCGGATTTCCACTTCGATCTGTTTTGCTCGGGCGTGGTGAAATGCGTTCCGGAGTGCTTCAGCGGCAATCTTGTAGATCTCATCGCGGAGAATAGGGTGCAGGTTGCGGGACTGGCCCTCGACGGCCACGCGGAATGCAGGCCGGTGGTTGGCAGTGTCCGTGGCCAGTTCTTCCCCGAGGGTGCCTATGGCCAATGCGAGGTCGTTGCTCTGGACTGTGGAATCGCGGAGTCCTTGCACCGCATCGCGACCTTCGGTAATCGCCTCAGCAGCCTGCTCGATGGCGCTTCCAAGCTTTTCTTTTGCGTGAACTGGCTGCTCCGGCAGCAACTGGAAAACAGCTTGGAATCGTAGCAGCACGCCGTGGAAGCTTTGCAGCAAAGTGTCGTGAAGATCGCGAGCGATGCGGGTGCGCTCGCCAACCCGAGCATCCAGCGTCATCTCGAACTCATGGCGCAACCGCCAAACACGCCACCGGTAGACTGCCCATAGCAGGGCGAGGAATGCGATGGCGCAGAGGGCGCGAAACCAATTCGTCTGGTAATAAGCCGGAGCGACCGAGAAATCCAGCTTCGCGGCACTGTCGCTCCAGACGCCATCACTGTTCGCGGCGATTACGCGGAACGAATATTTGCCGGGTGGCAAGTCCGTGTAGAACGCCTGCCGCCGTGTACCTGCATCGTGCCAATCGTGATCATAGCCCTCGAGCCGATAACGGAATTTCACCCTTTGCGGAATCAGGAAAGTTGGGGAAGTGTAATCGATCTGCAACTCGCGGGGGTGTGGCGGCAGCGTCAGGTGATCGATTACTTTGAATTCCTTTCTGTCCACGGTAACCGAATCGACGAAGGTTGCCGCAGCCGGTCCGGCCAGCGAGATCCTGGAAGGGTCCACCATCTGCACCACGGTTCCGTTCGCAAACCACACACGTCCATCGGGGGAGAGGGCGGCGGAATTGAAAGCTGGCCGGCCGGGCCGGGCTCCGTCCAACACATCGTAGACACGTGGGTGAACGATCGCGTTTCGGTTTCCCCACCAGCCTCGGACCTCGGAGTCCGCCAGCTCGATGACGCCACAATCCGCATACAGCCACCAGCGTTTCTCATTGTCCTGAATCAAGGAAACCATAGAATTACAGGGCAGACCGTTTTCCGTCGTCATTCGTTGCAGCTTGCCATTTCGCAGGCCCATCAGCCCATTTTCTGAGGCGATAAGTACAGAGCCGTCCGCAACCGCGACAATCTGGCGGGGAATCAGAGTGCCTCTTGGTTGTAGCGAGAACTTCTGCACGGTTCCATCGCGATAATGTGCGAGATCCCCCTTTGCAGTTTCGATCCAAATGCCCCCCTCTGGATCCCCCACAAGGAGGCGGCCGGCTGGAACCTGGGACGTCGGGAATTCTTCACGCACTGCGAAATCGCGGATACGCACAAGTTTTCGTTCATTGCCCACGCACTCTGCCCAAACGTTGCCGTCCTTATCTTCGGTCAGTCCAAAGACGGTTCCAAGCGGCTGGTGATTCAGTTCGGGGAGGTGACGGAACCGCCCATCCTTGAGAACATAGAGTCCGTCATCCACGCCCACCCACAAATTCCCGGCCCGGTCTTCCAATAATGAAGTGACTTGATGACCAGGAAGACCGGTGCCGGTGCGAATGGATGAGACAACCCCATTTGCGATGTCATCGAGTGAGCCGTCGTTTGCAACCCAGATTGAGCCGTCTTTGCTGGCCAGAACGCCTACAGCCGCATCTTTCCCCAATCCTTCCGTTGCCGAGAAGGTCGTCACGCGTGCGTCTCGAAAGCTGTCGATTCCATTCGTTGTGGCAGCCCAGAGGATCCCTTCTCGGTCCTCAAAGACATCAAAAACGGTGTCGCTGGACAAACCTTCGGCTCGTCCGTAATGCTCTACAGCATTCTCGTGGATGCGATAAATGCCATTGCCTGCGGTAGCTACCCAAAAGTTACCGTCATGATCGAAAACTGTGGCTTGGACCTCCACTTTGCTTCCATCGAATATGGGCGTTACAAATGGCTTGACCGCGCCGTGCTTAAATTGTCCGAGTCCCAACCCTGGACCTTGGGCAAGTATGCCGACCCATAGGGTTCCATCTGGAGCAAGTGCAAGCCTCAGTATGCCGTGCTGTCCCGCATTGGATTTCAGCGCTTCGACTGGGTATGTTTCCGAGATGCCGTCGTGCCAGTGGACAAGTGTGGTCTGACCTCCCAGCCAAAAGCCGCCTTTCCCATCAGCTAACAAAGAATCGATCGGGGTGATCGGTATCCCATCCGCCTTTCCGAAACACTTGACCGCGTAATTTGTGACGTGGCATAGGGGGCCGTCTGATACGGTATTGGCCGCTCGCACCACCCACACGGACCCGTCAGCCCCTTCGGCGATCAACTGAAATGACTGGAGGCCCTCTAGTTCGATTTGAGAGGTGACGATCCCGCCCTTAAAGTGAACAATGTCATTGTTGCCCAAGGCCCAGACTCCAACCGCGTGATCCCCAAAAACTTTAAATAGCTTGGTAGTCGAACCACCCTTGGACGGCAGACGCCAGGATACAAAGCGCACGCCGTCAAATCTGTAGATTTGTTGCGAAAGGGTTGAGAACCAGAGGAAACCATCCGAACTCTGCGCAATCGATAACATACCCGCCGGGGCGGAGCCGTCTTGACTTCGCCAGGAATTATGTATGTATTGGCTGACGTGTTTGTTTGGATCGAGGGCGTGGAGTGCGCATGCCAGCAACAAGACACACACGATGCAGGAACCCAAGTTGGCCCTAATCGCGCGGGCAGCGTTGAAATGAAGCAGAAGTGCTTTGGGAGAAGCCAGGTTTTCCACTCCTACATCATCCTTTTGCATTCGCGGTATAGGCACGCGACCACCAGGAAGACTTCCGGCCCGTTGTGTAGGCGAGGTTAGAGGGAAGGCGTAGCTCCACTTCGGTTCCGGCATCGATTTCGCTCCAGACTGTCAGCTTGGCTCCCATAATTTTGGCGCGTTCCCGAATGCCGGGCAAGCCGTAGTGTCCCTCTGCGCATTGGCTGGAGAGAATCGCCGGGTCCATGCCTTTTCCGTCATCACGCACTCGCAATCGGAATTGCTCGTCGTCGTAGCGGATTTCAACCTCGATCTGTTGCGCCTGGGCGTGATTAAAGGCGTTGCGCAATGCCTCGGCGGCAACCTTGTAGACCTCATCACGGAGAATAGGATGCAGGTTTCGCGACTGGCCCTCGACGGCCACGCGGAATGCAGACCGGTGGTCGGCAGTTTCCGTGGCCAGCTCTTCACCGAGGGTGCTTATGGCCAATGCGAGGTCGTTGCTCTGGACTGTGGAATCACGGAGTCCTTGCACCGCATCGCGACCTTCAGTAATCGCGTCTGAAGCTTGCTCGATGGCACCGTCCAGCTTCTCTTTCGCCTCAACCGGGCGCTCCGGCAGCAACTGGGAAGCGGTTTGGAAACGGAGCAGCAAGCCATGGAAGCTTTGCAGCAGCGTGTCGTGCAGCTCTCGCGCGATGCGGGTGCGCTCGCCAACACGAGCATCCAGCGTCATCTCGAACTCATGGCGCAACTGCCAAACACGCCACTGGTAGACTGCCCATAGCAGTGCGAGGAACGCGATGGCACAAAGCGCGCGAAACCAGGTTGTTTGGTAATAAGCTGGAGCGACAGAGAAATCCAGCTTCGCGGCACTGTCGCTCCAGACGCCATCACTGTTCGCGGCGATCACGCGGAACGAATATTTCCCGGGGGACAAATCCGTGTAGAACGCCTGTCGGCGTGTCTTTGCCTCGTGCCAGTCATGGTCGTAAGGATCGAGGCGATAGCGAAACTTCACCCGCTGAGGAATGAGAAACGTCGGCGAGGTGTAATCAATCTGCACATCGCGCGGGTTCGGTGCCAACCGGAGATTCTCGCTTGCTGCGAATTCCTTTCGGTCAACGGTTACCGATTCGATATAGGGCATCGCTGGCAGCGCCTTTTGCAAATGTGTGGACGGATCCACCATCTGCACGACACCTGAGTTCACAAACCACACGCGCCCATCGGGCGAGATGGCTGCCGAATTGAAAGGTGGTCGGGAGGATGGCCGGACGCCGTCCAGGACATCGTAAAGTCGGGTCTGAATTACCGCATTCGGGTTGGCCCACCATCGCTGGAGCTCAGAATCTGAAAACTCGACGATCCCACATTGGGTGTTAAGCCACCAGCGCTTCTCCTTGTCCTGAACGAACGAAAAGATAGTGTGGCATGGAAGACCGTTTCTTGTGGTAAGTCGCTGCACTCTACCTTGACGCAGGGCGACCAGGCCGTCATCGAACGCAGCAAGTGCGGCACCATCTGCCTGCGCGATTACTTGATTGGCGAGCAGACTTTTCGGATCCGGACTCACAGGAAATTTCTGCAGAGCGCCATTGCGGAGCAGATAGAGATCCCCTTGGCGAGTGGCAATCCAGATTCCTCCCTCCGGAATCGGTGCAATACGACCCGCCGGAAATTGCGCCCGAGAAAACGCTTCTTGGACCTGAAAATCATGGATACGCACAAGCTGCGCCGTACTAGCGCAGACTGCCCAAATATCTCCGTTGCTGTCTTCGATCAATCCATACACAAGCCCCAGGGGCTGATGATTCCGTTCGGGCAGGCGGCGGAATCGGCCCTCTTTCACCTGATAGAGGGCGTTATCGACTCCGACCCACAGGGTCCCAGCGTGGTCCTCTAAAAGAGAGGCGACTTGCTGACCTGGGAGCCCATGTCCGGTTCGAATCGAGGAGACCGTCCCGTTGAAAATGTGATCGA
>Ga0335079_10010462_pt1 | contig 10559 bp, 5 predicted proteins | sample Lox_Sample_33_FD_206719 | JGI IMG/M metagenome (GOLD analysis project Ga0335079, IMG submission 206719) | Soil microbial communities from Loxahatchee National Wildlife Refuge, Florida, United States - Lox_Sample_3.3 | ecosystem: Environmental > Terrestrial > Soil > Wetlands | place: USA: Florida... | reverse complement strand
ACCAACGGTGGGACCAGGATCAGGCGTTTCATAAGCGCTCCTTCCGGCAGCACGAGCCGGTCGAACGTTTGGCTGCTGACAACCCCAATGTAGCGCCCTCCGGACCGATATGCAATGCGCCAACGATTGTCTTGAATTTCGGGCGGGTTACAGATATATTGACAGGACTGCACTGTCATTTTCGCTTAGACCAGTACTGCTCTCTGTCACAGGCGAACCAGAGTCGCATGGCACCAGAACCCCCTCCCCGGTCCGCGTCCGAGATCACGTCGCGCTACACCTACGGCGGCTGGCGCCGCCAGAAGGGGTGGGCCCCGCTGGAGATCGTCGACGCTGAAGGATGCTACTTCACCGACGCCGCGGGGAAGAAGTACCTCGACTTTTCGGCCCAGCTCATGTGCGTCAACCTGGGGCACAAAAACAGGGCCGTGATCGCCGCGATCGAGGAACAGGCCCGCACACTCCCCTATATTGCCCCGAATTTCACCACCGCTGCACGCGCCAGTCTGGCGCTCAGGCTCCTGGACGTCCTCCCTGGGGGACTCGAGAGATTCTTCTTCACGACATCGGGTACCGAGGCCAACGAGGCTGCGTTCAAGATCGCCCGGATGGTCACCGGCAAGTCCAAGATCATCTCCCGCTACAGATCCTACCACGGCTCGACGGGAGGCTCGATTGCCGCCACCGGGGATCCCCGGCGGTGGGATATGGAGCCTTCCGGGAAGATCCCGGGCGTCGTCTTCGCTCCCGAGGTCAACTGCTACAGGTGCCCGCTGCTCCACACGTATCCCGGGTGCGGGATCGCCTGCGTCGAGTACATCGCCCACATGATCGAGAACGAGAGCGACGTCGCGGCGGTGATCGTGGAGCCGATCGTGGGCACAAACGGCGTCCTGGTTCCCCCGCCGGAATACATGCCCCGGCTGCGCCAGATCTGCGACGAGCACGGTGTGCTCCTGATCGCGGATGAGGTGATGACGGGGTGGGGAAGGACCGGCGAGTGGTTCGCGGTCGATCTCTGGGGCGTGAAGCCCGACATCCTCACCACCGCCAAGGGAATTACCACGGCCTACGTCCCCCTGGGCCTCTGCGCGACGACGGGGAAAGTCGCCTCCTGGTTCGACGAGCATTACCTTTCCATCGGCCACACGTACGAAGCCCACCCGGTGACGCTCGGTCCGGCTGTTGCCGCGATCGACGAGATGAAGCGCCTCAATCTTGTCGAGCGGTCACGGTCCCTGGGACCTTACCTGGAGGATCGCCTGAAGGCGCTCATGGCGAAGCACCCGGCGATCGGCGACGTCCGCGGCGTCGGCCTCTTCTGGGCGGTCGACCTGGTGAAAGACCGCGGGCGGAAGACGCCGTTCAACACGATGGCCGACAAGATTTCCGGCGTCCCGCTCACGGTCGACCGTGTGGCCGCGGCGATGATGTCCCGCGGCGTCTTTGCACAGGCCTGGGTGAGTCACATCGTGATCGCGCCCCCCCTGGTCATCACGAAGGAGGAGATCGACGCCGGCGTCGGGGCACTGGATGCATCCCTGGAACTGGCGGATCGCGAGGCAAGTTCGCAGGTCTGACACGAGTTACACAACGAGGAGGTTCCATGTCACTGCGTCCGGTCAGGAAAATCGTCCAGGCAAGGCCGACGCTCGAGGGGGCGGGTGTCCACCTGCGCCGAGCATTCGGGTTCGGGAACACGACGGAGTTCGATCCGTTCCTCCTGCTGGACGACTTCAGGAACGACATCCCGGAGGAGTACCTTGCCGGATTCCCATGGCATCCCCACCGGGGGATCGAGACCATCACGTACGTTCTCGCCGGGACGGTGGAGCACGGCGACAGCATGGGGAACCGCGGCGCCATCGCGGCGGGGGACGTGCAGTGGATGACCGCCGGCCGGGGGATCATCCACCAGGAGATGCCGAAGGGGGATCGTGCCGGGAGGATGCACGGGTTCCAGCTCTGGGCCAACCTTCCTTCTTCGCTCAAGATGACCGCGCCGCGCTACCAGGAGGTAAAATCCCCGGACATCCCCGAGGTGACGGACGATGACGGCACGCGCGCCCGCATCGTCTGCGGGAGCTTCTGGGGAACGAAAGGGCCGGTGGACGGGATCGCGGCCGACCCGATATATCTTGATATATCGGTCCCGCCCGGCAAGAGAAAGACGCTTCCCGTCGCGCACACGAGCCACGCCTTCGCGTACGTCTTTGCCGGGTCGGGGAAGTTCTGCAATGCATCGGGCCCGCTCGCCGTGCCGACGGAAAGCGTCGAATGGCTCCACTCAGGTCCCCCCCCGACGGAGGCCGACAATCGTTCGCTCATACTCTTCGACAGCGGCGACGAGGTCACTGTCCAGGCCGGGGACGACGGGATCAGGTTCCTCCTGATCTCCGGGAAACCCCTCCAGGAACCCGTCGCCTGGTACGGCCCGATCGTGATGAATACGCAGGACCAGTTGAGGCAGGCGTTTGAGGAGCTGGAGCGGGGGACGTTCCTGAAAGACCCCCCGCGGTAAACGTGGCAAACCTTCCGGGGTCACGATGAAAATCAACGCCATCATATTCGGCGCCACGGGGATGGTGGGGGAGGGGGTATTGCACGTGGCGCTCAATCACCCGGCAACGGAGTCGACGCTCGTTGTGGGACGCCGCACGTGCGGCGTGCGCCACCCCAGGCTGCGCGAGCTGGTGACATCCGACTTCAGCGACTTCTCCCCTGTCCAGAATCAGCTCCGGGAATACAACGCCTGCTTCTTCTGCGCCGGGACCACGTCCGTGGGAAAGGGGGAGGAGGAATACCGTCGCATCACGTACGACCTGACGCTGGGGGCGGCGGAAGCGCTCGTACAGGTCAACTCGGGGATTACGTTCTGCTACGTCTCCGGGGCCGGGACCGACAGCACAGAAAAGGGGCGCCTCATGTGGGCGCGCGTCAAGGGGAAGACCGAAAACGATCTGACGAAACTCCCGTTCAAGGCGGTGTACAACTTCCGCCCGGGATTCATCAAGCCGATCCCGGGGCTGAAGAACTCGTTCGCCGTGGCGCGTGTGCTGGGGAAAGCCTACCCGGTCTGGAAAGCGCTGGCGCCCAACTACGTCTGCACGCTCGAGGACCTTGGACTCGCGATGATCCACGCCGTCGAGCGGGGCTACTCGAGCACCGTCCTCGAAAACAGGGACATTGCACTCCTCGCCCGATAGATGCCCTCACGCCCGACGTTCTTCGCCTCGCAGGCTGAGTTCAGGGCCTGGCTCTCCGCCCACCACGATCGGGCCGATCAGCTCCTGGTCGGCTTTCACAAGAGGGGGACCGGGAAACCGAGCATCACGTGGCCGGAGTCGGTGGACGAGGCGCTCTGCTACGGGTGGATCGACGGCGCGCGTCTAGCCGTCTGTCCGCCCCTTCGAGACCATCCTCATGTAGTGGATGCCGTCGTGCGTGAACGTGAGCGAGCAGAGGTCCCCCTTCGCCCCTCGCTCGAATGACCACGAATACAGGCCGGCCCCCCTCGGGTCGTCTGTCACCGCATCGAATCCATTCAGCGTCTTGACGAACCTGGCATTCCTGTAGGTCGATGTTACGCCACCCGAGTGGACGCGGAGGAGCGTCCCTGATTGAATCTCGAACCAGGCGTCAAGCGGGAACGTCTCCCTTACGAGCGTGGTTACCCTGGGTCCTTCAGCCATCATCCGCATCGTATCGATCGGATACCGGCCGTCGTAGTTTGGCCCGCACCCGCCGAGTATCAGTGTGAAGGCTATTGCTGCAACGAGGCGTCTCATCGTGTAATCCCCCCGGTTTCCGGACTATTCCAGGCTTCATCCCCCTGTCGCCGCACTCCGGATAAACCTCACGATTTGTGCCATTTTTCATGTTCCCCGAATCACTCTGTTTTCGTAAACCTGCCACTCCGCCGGGGTGAAACAATTACCCATCTCTGTAACTTTTTCATTGATTCGGAACTCAACACCGCTTGACACGCCTGGAGTGCGAATTTCCGGCCCGGTGACTTGACAAACCCGCAATTTTTTCTGATAATTGTGCAGTTTTTACGTCTCACCTGTTCATTTTCATCAGCGTTGCTTTACAGGCACTTCACCCACCACGAAAGAGTGCCCCATGAGCAGCCCACGCGCACGCACTCCCCGGCGTTGCAATCCGGGCCCGATGGCCTTGATGGCCATGATCTCCTTCGGGCTCACACTCCTCTTCACCGCTCCCCTCTTCTCACAGGCCAGGTCCCCCGAGGCACAGGTTAGGACGCCTGCGGCTGGTGCAGTATTGCGCGCGCCTGGGCCGCTCCGTCTGACGAGCCCTCTGCCGGGAGCGACGCATGCGGAGGAGGAGCCGCTCCTCTTCAGGTGGGAGCCGGCGGCTGCCCGCCCGGGAGAAAGCGTCCTGTACCGTCTCGTCATCGTCCCGGTCTTTCAGGAGCAGACTGCTGATGAGGCCCTCGCTCAGAACAAGCCGCTCTTCGAGGGGATAACGAACGAAACCTCGTTCTCGTACGAATCGGGCGCGCCTTCCTTCCGCCTCTACCCGATGGTCGCTTCGTTCGCCTGGCAGGTCCAACCGGTCGACACGGGAGGGCACCCGCTATCGGGCGTGATGAAAAGTAGCGCCGCGACGTTCAGGCTCGGCCCGATTATTCCCCCGGTCGTGAAGAAGGTCATCCCCGGAACGCTGATAGCAGGCACGTTCAGGATCGATGTCGAGGAATACGATTCTCCGTCGAAGTCCCTCGACCCGAAGCTCCCGAGCGGGACCGGTCGCGTGAAATTTACATGCCCCCCCGTTGTTCTCCCCTTCCCCTGGAAAGGGCTGAAGCCGCTCACGAAATCGTTCGAGGTGGTGCAGAACGTCACGGACTCGCTCGCGCAGCTCTCGCTCACGGAGGCGCTCCTCGTGAACCCGGCCGTGCGTCCCGGTGAGACTGTGCAGCTCAGCCTCCCGGCGAGGAATCTCGCGTCCGAGACGCTCGCGGACCGGGGTCTCATCCTGGGGATACTCAAAGGGCTCTACGGCCCCCAGGGCATCCGCGTCAGATTCCGTGATGTCGCGTGGAAGGGGATGCTCGCGCAGACAGTGATACTCACGGACGGTGTGGCGTGGTATCCGTCGTCGCCCGCCGTCCCGCCCGTTCCCGCCGAGGTGGGCATCGAGCCCGGGTTCACGCTTGATATCGACTCGCTCGTCATCACGCCGTCGAAGGCGACTGTCCGCGGCGCGATCCTCCTCCCTCAGTGCGTCGTGAGCGCGACGCAGTGTACGAGGTCCTCGCTCCCACTCCCCTGGACGGCGATCACCGGCCAGTGCGAGCTGTATGCACAGGTCCCCGACTCGGCGTTCGGCCCCTTCTTTATCGGGCAGACCGGGCTCAACGTTTCGGGAAAGGGATACACGATCGACTTCTCGAGCGTCCATTCGGATCCCTCGGTCGTTCCTTCACTGGGCAACGCCTGGAAGGGCGTCGTCCTCAAATCCGGCGCGACGCCCGATCCCCCGGCCGACACGGTGCTCTCCAACCGGGGATACGTGAAGGCGAAGTACACGTTCACGAACGCCCTCATCACCTCGTTCGGCCTGGCTGCGCGGCTTGACCTTGCCTCGCCGTTCGCCTTCCGCACAGTCGAGCCGATCGGGTACACCGTCGTCATGCACCCACCGGGGGCGTTCCTCCAGGTAGGGGCGTGCGGCATCACGGGAGGGGAATTCCTCCGCGGCGAGATACGGCTCCCCGTCGCCGCGATACGCAACGAGCTCGGCGGCATGGTCCGCGCGGGGTACGACACGCTCCGTGTCCAGTCCAACATGGACCTCTTCGGCGCCGTGGGTGTGCCGGGCGGGTTTATCTGGGGAGAATTCTCTCGTACGGCCGGTGCACCCAGGTTCTACGAGCTGGGAATCGATCCGATGCATCCCCTTGCGGCCGGGTACTTCTACCTTGCCGCGCGCGCGTTGCCCCCCTGGTACCCGATCCCGGGGGGCGTGTTCACGGCCCCGACGGCATTCCCCCCCGTCGCGCTCGAAGCGCAGGGGGTCCAGGGTATCACGCTCACCTCGCTCGGCCACAGGCAGTTCACGATCTGGACGCAGGACGTCCCCGGCAACGGAACGATCCTCCACCCGCGCAAGCTGGTGTTTGCGGCGGAATCCGTGTTCCCCGCCTGGATGAACATCATCGGTACGGGGATTCACACGGAAGTCCGCGTCGCGACATACCAGGATCAGCCCGGCGAGGTGGACCTCGGGCCAACCTGGTCGACGGATCCCCGGTACCTGGGAGAGACGCCGTTCAGGGTGTCGTTCAAGGCGGACGCGCAGTCGAAGGAGCGCCAGATGAAGATGCAGTTCGTGGAAAGCGCCACCTGGTTCAGCGACTTCGACGGGCAAGTGTTCCTCGGCGGGCCGATGGCCGACACCGCCCGTTTCACGAACCTGACCTTCACGTCGACGGCGGAAGCGGGGGGCGCCCAGCTCGACCTTGCGGACTCGCTTCACATGCAGTACTGGGGGGTCACCGCGGTGGCGAAGAACCCCGCGCAGTCCGCGGGGGTCATGTGCGTGAAGCTGGGCGTTATCTACCTCACGGCGGCGGGAATCGACGAGCCGCGGCATTTCGGGCGGCCGTTCTGGCTCACGTGGGGAGAGGTGAAGGCCTCCGGGAACCTCGGCCGGCTCTTCTTCGACTACAACAGCGGCGGCCAGACGTTCGACCTCTTCGGCTACACGCCATCGTTTGTCAAGCTCTCGGACTATGGACCCTCGTCGGCGACCGATACCGGGTTCGTGATCACGTACGGAAATCTCGCCTTCAACTTCTTCGGCGCGAAGCCCCTCTGGGTGTATGACTGGAAATCGCCCAACCGCCAGGGCGACCCGTACCTCGGGCGCACAGTGCGCATCCCGCAGGTGACCCCGTACGCGTCGGGGAGCACCAATCTCCACCTGGCGCGCAACTGGGGAGACGGCGTGGCGGATCTCAGCTTCAACGTCGTGTACGACAGCCTGTTGCAGAACGGTTTCATCGGCCCGGGGTCGGCGTCGATCACGAAGTTCGTCGTCTTCAGCCTGCCGATACCCGGGATGATCAACGTGAAGGCGGGGAGGAGCTGCTTCTCGCTCAACTACGAGCTGGACGTCGGCTTCAATTTCGGTCCGATCATGACCGCAAGCTCGCTGAACAAGATCTGGGGGTGCGGCTGCATCGTGGGTGAGAGCCTGGAGCGGGTCGCCGTCGGGGGCGAGCTCTCGGCGAACCAGGGACTCGGCTTCAGCATACTCGCCCGCCAGGCGGGGGCTGTGAGCGTGGTGATGGGCTTCAGCCCGTCCGAGACGGACTTTCTTCTCTGGGGGGACGCATTTGCCGTCCTCCTGAACAACAACGCGGAGGTCGAGGGCTACATCACGCTCACGATCAACAGGGATGTGGGGTACATCGAAGGGTATGCGAAGGGGATTATCTCGATGAACTCCCTTGTCAACGGGCTCTCCGGGGAGGGGGAGTTCCAGTGGCACTTCGGGCTTGATAATGAGACCGTGCAGGGGCGCGTGGCGGTGGCGATGTTTCAGATGGGGTGGCCGGCCGTCGGCGCGGGTGCTGAGGCCGGGATGTGGTTCGGCATCAATACGAACAAGGACGATGTCTGGGTGATGGACGGCATCAGCGGCCGGTTCGGGCTGGACAAGGCAGCACTGCCTCAACACATCACCGGCCTCTACGCCTACCTGAGCTTCTCCGCGTCGGTGAGCTACTACGTCGTCTCCGGAGGATACCAGGCGTATGCCGCAGTCGGTGCCTTCGCCGGCTACGGGGCGCCGACGGGGATCGGGTTCGGCGTGATTGGCAACGTGGGGCTCTACGTCTGGGGGAAGATCGCCGGCGGACTTGTCAGCGCGGACGCATGGGGAGATCTCCAGATGATCGCGGGGCTCCCGCCGGCTTTTTCCGGCCAGCTCGGGCTCGACGCCTGCGTCCTCTGGGTCTTCTGCGGATCTGTCACCGTGAACGCGGGATTCAACGCGAGCCAGGGATTCTTCCTCTACTGACGGAGCGCACATGAACTCACACGCCGAGACGATAGCGCTGATCGCTCGCAGGCTGCATGGCGCGCGGTGGGGAAGGGCGTTGCTCGCCTGCGCCGCCCTTCTCCTCTGTGCCGCCCCCCGTCTTGCTGCGCAGGACATTGGCGCCGCGACGAAGCCCCTGCCCGATCTGAAGGTGCTCCTCATATGGGCCGCGGACACGACGTCCGGGGGTGCGGTCAGGTACAACGTCTACAGAAAGCCCGCGGCCTCGGCAAACTACCCGGCCGCTCCGCTCAACGCGGCGCCGCTCGGGCCGATCACGGATACGACAAAATTCACGTCGATCATTCCCAGGAACTCCGACGACTGGAATTTCATCTCCTCGGCGCTCGCAGACAGCCTGGGGGGGAAAAACCCCGTCCAGCCGCTTGCCAACGTCTTCGCGATTACGACATATCCCCGCGGCTCCGCGAAATGGCTCCGCGTGCAGATGCTGGCGGCCGTGAGGCCGACCGTCGCACTCGTGATGGGACAGGCGTACGTGGACTCCCCCGTGGTGAACGGCACTGCGTACAAATACAGGGTCCTCCGCGTCAACGGCACGGGAACGCAGCTCCCTCCCGTCGGCGCGAACGAGGTGGCGGTGACGGCCGGTGTCCCGGCGGCGATCCCCGCGCCCTCGGGCGTCCGGATCGTGGTCGGCGACGCCAAGCTGCAGCTCCTCTGGCAGAAGCCGTCGGCGGAGTTTTCCGCGTTCGTCGTCTACCGGTCGCCGAACGCCATCGGCCCCTTCCTGAAAGTGAACGACGTGGATTTCAGCGCAGACGTGACGCGCGACATCGACAGCGCAGCCGTCTCGCCCGCAGCGAACGGGTTCACCGATTACGAGCGATGGGACACCGCGGGAAATCCCGCGCCACGCACGGTCCAGGGGAATCCGTTCCCGTTCACGGGGCCGGCGAACGGCGTGAAATACTGGTACCGCGTCGCGTTCAGGGACGTGATCGGCAACGTGGGAACCGTTTCCGCCACTGTCGCGGGGACAGCCGTGGATAAGACACCCCCGATGACGCCGCAGGACGTTTTCGTCGAGGCGATTGAGTCGAACAGCAGCTTCCGTATCCGCTGGTCGAAAGTCAGGCTCGACATCGACGGGCACAGGGAGAGCGTGGCCAGGTACAACATCTACCGGTACGCGCAGCCGCAGAACCCAGGGGTCGGGGCCGTCGCGGTGCTCCCTCCCATCCTCCAGCCGGGACCGCTGGACTCCACGCGCATATTGATCAAGGACGACAGCACGTCGGGACTCAGGAGCCCGTGCCTCGACAGCACGCTCTACTTTCGCGTCGAAGCGGTCGACGCGGCCGGAAACGTCTCGCGGCGCTCGGTGGCCGTGAGCGCGTCGCTGCGGGATACGACGAGGCCCGCCGTCGTGCAAGGGACGACGGCCGAGGGTTTCGATGACTACATCAAAGTGAAATGGGTTCTCAATACCGACTGCGGGATCGACGCATATCTGATCTACCGTTCGCTCTGCGACCGGGGGAAGTGGTACCCGTGCTACAAGGGCGCGGGGTACGGGGCGGCGGCCCCGGCGGCAAACAACGACGGGAGAAAACAGGGGGATTGCGGCGGACCGTTCGTGCTGATCGGCGTGGTCCCCCAGTCCGTCGCGAAGACACTCGGGGGAGGGGTGAGCGCGTTCTTCGACGACCATACCGTGCCCGCCGGTTCCCCTCTCTGCTACGCGTACATCGTCAAGGCGCAGGACCACGCGCAGAATATCAGCGGGACATTCCCCGTCCCGCTGACGCCGCCGGAGAAGATCGTGTGCCAGCGTCTCCGCGACCGCACGCCCCCGCCCCCCGCGATTGTCGCGGGCCTCTCCGCGCGGGATAGCGCAATCCAGGTGGACTATATCGGTCCCCCCGTCCAGGACATCGCGGCGTACCACGTGTACCGGTCCGACACCTCGCGCACCGGCTCCTACCACTGGGTCGGGGGGATGACGGTGGTGCCCCCGCCGGGCACGGGCGTGCCGCTCGCGCACCCGTACGTCCCCCCGCCGCAGGTGAACTGCGACAGCATCCCGCTCGTGAGCAATCCCTACATGAGCGCGGGGTCGTTTGTCGATCATCATGTCGAGCGAAAGCACATTTACTGGTACAAGGTCCTGGGGATCGACCGCTCGGGGAACGAGAGCCCGGCCGACAGCGCGCTCGCCATCAGCACGTTCACGTTCGCCTCCGGGCGCGAGGTTCCGCCGCAGATCGTGGCCGTGACATCGACGGATAACCCCTGCGCGCTCACGCTGAGCTGGACGCCCGGGTACGACACGACGGCGGTCCAGGGCTTCCTGGTCTTCAGGGGAACGACGGCGGCGGGGGACTATTTCCAGCTCGAGGGGCTCCAGAAATCCAGTTCGTACGCGGACCCTTCGGTGGCCAGGAACACGACCTACTTTTACCGCGTGGTGGCGCTCAGGCGGGACGGTATGCTCACGAGCATGTCCGATCCGAAATCCG